>Ga0179593_1616602_pt1 | contig 20006 bp, 17 predicted proteins | sample CZODoug2_1_08_16_FD_185931 | JGI IMG/M metagenome (GOLD analysis project Ga0179593, IMG submission 185931) | Vadose zone soil fungal communities from Angelo Coast Range Reserve, California, USA - CZODoug2_1_08_16fungal (PacBio error correction) | ecosystem: Environmental > Terrestrial > Soil >...
GGGAAAGGGAAGTCAAGTGGGGAGAAGGTCTACGGCGTCACACCCAGGAGGAAGAGACGTGTTTCGTCCACCAGGAAAAAAAGACGGAAAAGGGAGGGGTTACCAAGGTCCAAGGGCTAGTCCAGGGAAGACGCAACAGAAGGGCCGGATTCCTAAGGGACACGGTTTCATCTCCTCCTCCCAGAAAAGCTAAGGAAGTATCACGCTCATCAAACACGAAAAGGACCGCGAGTAAGGGGGCAAGGAACAGAGGTTCCCTCCTCCTATGCCGAGCGAAGGTTAAGGGGGACAATCATGAATATAATGAAAGGGGAGAGTCTAAGGAAGCATACTGTGCGGCGCAAACGTGGAAAAAAAAGAAAGAAGTAGGAGGTGGTTCGTGGACAAAACGGGTCCGGAAGTTCCCACGGGGATGGGAGGGGGGTAAGGTTCGCGTGCGAGAGGATTAAATTCTCCGGTGATCTCCAGGGGGGGCTGGATCTCTATGGGCTGAAAAGACGGGAGTATCAAAATCTATGGCCAGAGGGACGTTCCTTTCTAAAAAAAAGAGCTCAGGGTAACGGTGGAAGAAACTTACTCCCCTACTCCCCTCTCAGGGAGAAAGAAAGGGCGGGTGTTGGGGAGTCGGTAACTGATAACACTAGGCTGGTGATCTCACCTACAGAACACTTCATCGAGAAAAAAGGGGGGCGGTGTCAATGCTCACTAGAGCTAAGTCCAATCAGGAGGGAATCAGACCTCTCCTGAAGCAGGCGGAGGTCATCATATCATCGAGCGAGGGTGAGAGAGAAAATGGGAAGATTACTTACCTCATAAAGATCGTCCAGAACAGATTCGACCAAGCCTATGTGTACTTGAAAGCTTAAAAACGGCACCTTCGTCGTCACAAGAAAAAAAAACGCGCCAATCTCCCAAAAAAGGCATGCCAATATCGACGAGGAAAACGGGGGACTCCAAAGAATGTCCTAGTAAGAAAGAAGGAATTCTGAGACTTTTCGGACCTTGGGTGAAAGCGGGCGAAGGAAAGGGCTTGCGGGGGATCTGGGCGTACATCGTCGAAGGTTCGATCTCGAGAGGAAACAATGGTCTCGCCGCCTGAAAAAAAAACCGGCTGCTCGGCCCAAAAAAGAATCCGACAGAAGAGCACCCGGTCTCGTGGCAAAGGGGGTGGGCTCTTCGCGAGAAGAAGATAGCCAAGAAAGGGGGGTTAGAAAAAGATTCCATGACTTTAACCCTCGGTGAAGAAACCACCGTCCTGGGGAAAAGGGGGGGGAGAGCACGTGAAAACCTCTCTGATGTCTCTTATGGAGAACGATGAGCACGAATCGGAGTGGCAAAAAAGGACAATCACACGCGCGCTGGACGCATTCAGGAATATCTTATCGGAAAAATAAGGGGAACCAGCTGGTCGACAGCAGGGAAAAAGAGGATTTTATCCTAACCACGGGAAGAAGCAATGGGTTATTTGTATCGGGGGGATGACGCCAATAAGAGCCTGTTTTGCAGAAGAAAAACTCAAAGCACCGGGAAGTGAAGGGTGGCTGGAGGTTGGGAAAGGCAAGGAGGGAACGGCTCTTCGGCCGAGAAGGAGGGTTACAGGGGATAACCTTAATCTATAGCTCCCAAATCGCTATTAGAACAGCCTATGAAGAAACATCTGAAGCTGGCCGCGGGGGGACTTCGATTTGTCGCTCGGAAAAGAGGGGGAAACCGACTCAGCAGGGAAAAAAGGAAAGGGGTCTTCATTTCGAGAGAAGGGAAGGCCTCGGGGGGACCCCTCTTCCGAGCTGCGATGGTCTGTCTTTCGCTCTGATGAGAGGGGGGGCTGAAGGATCAGAAAACCCCCTATCGACGGTTCGGAAGGGAACAGGAGGAAAAGTCTTCCAAGCGCTAAGCAGGCGGCCTAATTAAAAAAGACGGGTACTGCCTCTAACGAAATACCAGAAAGAAAAGAGGATTCAAAGATAAGTAGGCGTAATCTGAAGGACCGGGGGAGGGTCCTTTGTCTATCCCGGGAAGGAAAGAAGTGCCTTTAAGATCTCTTGGACAAACGCGAATGGAAGGAGGGGAGATCAGGCTTTAGCGGAGCCCTCTCCACCGAGAAAGACCTCAAAGACAGATCGATGAAAAAAGAGGGGGAGGACCTTCTCGAAGAAAAAAGTAGCGATCTTCTCCCTCGAACTTCGGGGGAACACGGGAATTGTCCTCTGCGGCAAAAGTACCACCAGCCTCCTCCTTCAAATTTAGTACGCAGTGAAGAAAGAGTCTATCTCAGACAAGGGGAAGATAATGGGGAAGTTGTTTCATAACGGTCCCCAGGAGGGTCTGCCGAGGAAAAAAAAGGAAGCCTCCACCGGAGAAAAAACCAGAGGAGCAGAACGCTTCCACCTCCTGCTCCCGGGGTAGCCACTTGCTGAGGGGGGAGGAAAAATTCCTCGTCCATCTTGGGGGCCTCCCGCCGAGGGAGAAAGTTCTCGCGTTCGCACGGGAGGGGGAAAAATCCCCTCAATCCAGAGGAAGACTCGATGGCGAAGAAAAAGGGCCCTCCTCCATCTCTCCTCATAAGGGGGGAAGCGTCAAGAAGAAAAAAAGAAACAGTTAAAAAAATCCTGAAGATCTCCCTCCGAGTTCGCCATCCAAGAAACGAGAGGTCCTTGGGTTGTTCAGGAAGAAAGACCAGACGGGAAAGGAAAAGTGTTCCTCGGAAGATGGTAGACCTCTTTACGAAGGGGGCTAGAACGAGATCGTCCAGAATGTGGGACAGGAAAACGGCCACTGGGGGTTTCTCGTGTGGAAGGGGCCTAGAAAGCCGATTCCTAAGGCGGGAGAGCTTCAGACGTGGAGGAGAGAGAGAAGATGTACGCCCTCGCAGCGACGCGCCGCACGCAAAGAAAGGGGGAGAGCCCCACAAAAGAAGGTCTACCCCTCATTCGGCAATCAGGAGGGAAAGAAGGGCGTCCCAAGTGGCCTTGAAGGTCCAAAAGCTTGTGCGATGGCCCGAGAACCTTTAATAGGGCGAAGGGGAAAACGGCCCGGGCTGTCCTGGACCGCGGGTTAAAAACGAGGGAAGACCTCTGGAGGAAAATGACTTCGCTGTAAGGTAAGACCGAACTCGCGCACCACGCGCTCGCAGAGAGGATCTCGCTCAAACTAAAAGGAAAGGTACGGTAGGCCTCGTCACGATTCACGGAACAGAGGAAAAAAAGAAAGAATCGACCGCGGGAGGCACGCCTCTTTAGGTGCGATACATTATTGCCTTCTTTCAGAGGAGAAAAGGGTCTTGCCAAAAAAAAAAAAAGTCGTTGCCCCTCCGCCCACGCGGAAAGAAAAGAGGAAGGAGACGGGCGCCCGGACTCGCCTGCACAAAACCCCTCGATGTTGGAGAGCGGTCCCGCTGGAAAAAAAAAGGGGCGCTGCTGCAGACTGGGGCTAAATAAGGAGATAGACCTCGAAAAAATCCGGATCCTAATGGGTGAGCAGGCCGGGCCTTTTGGGAGGGAAAAATCCCTGAAGCAAGGGTTTTCGGTTTCCCTTCGGGCGCCCCAGTGCGGGGAAGGGAAAGGAAGGATGGATTGCCAAAACGCAGTATGCGCCGAAATGGCTGTCCCGTGGAGTTCTACTCGCGGACGGCCTTCAGGAGGAAAGACGTGTATCGGGTTCAAAAAAGGGAAGGGCGTAGGAGAATAAAAGAGGGAGGAATAAGGCCGTTGCGGGAGGCGTCTAGACCTTGCGGACGTGCCTGTAGCCCCTTTGGACCCTTGAAAGAGAACGGGTCGCCCTCGAGAAGAAACCAGGAACTGGATTTCGGTGAAGTCTACACTCCCGACATCAGGGAAGAAGGGCCCTGAGGGGGAAAGTCGTACTTTTCCATCGACGAGGGAAAGAAGAGCTCAACAACAACAAACGGAAGAGAAGGGGAGCTTCGAGGTCACAGGGACTGTAAAAAAAGAGAAGAGGTTAGAAAACATGAGGATCCACTTCACAAAACGCCATCCGTCCAGGGCTTCAAGAGGGGTTGACCAAAGGAAAGGGAGCCGCGAACGAACCGCAAGCAGCAGGGAAAAGGAATTATGCAGAAGGGGAAAGGCATCTCTCCGCCGTACCGCACCCAGGGACGACCTCCGATCACGAGAAAAGGGAGCCTTCCGCGAGGGAAGGGAACCGTTACATCCATTTCCGCCAATCAAAACTAAACGAAGGGAAAGAATAAAGGAATATAGAGTCTAAGTAATATCGTGAGACAGGGTGCGCCCGACGGGCACCCTAAAAAGAGGTGCGATGTTAGGGGAAAGAGGGCCAATGGCTCATTCTCCCCCAGGATGTGGATGTGAGGGGAAAGAGGGAAAAAAGAAACAGAGCCTCCAATGGGTGCTGCGCGAAAGCGAGGGTTCTTAGCGGCCATGGGAAACATCTAGTCCCATATGAACGAAATAAAAAAGAACGTCAGGTGGACCACCTTTCCTCCCAAAAAGCAACGCGCGTGCTTAAAAGAAGTTTTTTGGAGAGGGAGTCAAGTATGCGTGGCTTTAGGAAGGAAGCCTACAAGGGCGTGACGTGAAAACCTGCGCTCGAGGGCTTGTTCAAGAATCACTCGCTGCTCCTACCGAAGCAGGGGCCGAGACCGACCGCGCGCTCTTCTTATAGCAGGGAGGAAAATCGAGCAGCAAGGGGAAGCTGCGGTGGGCAAAGCGAGCGGCAGAGAGGAAGCGAAGATCACCGACACGATCAGCCGAACAACCCGCTGTGTACAGAAAAGGAAAAAAAGAGGAGAAAACAGCTAGGAAGCTTCTTCGCCCTCTTGAGCAATACCAAGAGCGGGAAAAAAAGAGACGGACTAGAAATGCCAGATCTCGGTAGAGAAGGGGACGGAAGGGATCGGATGGGATGGCGGGATCTTGTTCTCTGAGGGGGGGGGGTTGTGAGAGAGAGAGGAAATTTCGCTTTCGGCGAAAGAGCGGTACATCGGAAGGGGAATTCGATCTAGGGGGGCGGCACAAAAGAATTCCCGGCTCTCAGGAAATATCAAGGAACACGAAGAAATCTCAATTGGCAGTTTGGTAACTTGCAATGGGTCGCGCGGAAGAGATCGTCAAATCCAGACTCGGATGGGAGGGAGAAGGGCGCCCCTAGCCGCCGGAAGGAGCGACAACCGTCCTGAGTTGTAAGAAAAGGAGAAAAAGGCTAGCAAAAAAAAAACTCGCGGAGGGGCTCGGGGAGGAAAACTTAGAGGGGGTATCCGATGGCGGGGTCGGGGGGAAGGAAAAGGAACTCTCGCTGGAACTGCAGTAAGAGCTGGATTGGAGAGGGGGAAACCATCTAGATACCTAAAAAGGAAGTCTGAATGGTTTATCCGGAAACTCGCGACGAGGACCAATGGGGAGACTTTGTGGTAGAAGACTGCGTACACAAGGAAAAATGAAAAATTAACCCCTGGCTGAATCCTCTAAAAAGCAGTGAGGGGTCCGTTTGAAGTGCGGAAGGGGGGACAAGCCGGTGGGGGGGATCTCTCGGCACGCCAGCCTGAAGTGGGGACAGGGAAAAGGAAGAGAGCTGACCCGATTCACGCGGCAGGAGAAGAGGTCCAAAGCCTCAGGGAAGCGGCAGGATGGGGGTACTTAAGGGGTGCCGCTCGTTACCCCGATGCGTGAAAAAGGAGAGAGGCTAGGAAGACGCCGACGTGGAGGCCGAAAACGCGTTCGTAGGGAACTCTCTTAGATAAGGGATTCTTACGTTCGATAGAGGAAGATTGTAAGAGGTAGTGGTATCGAAGTATAAAAACCCTGAGAGGGACGTCCACCAAGCAGCTCTGAACCTGCTATCTTCCAGGCCCGGGAGATCTCCCATGAACCAAGGGAATTCCTATTCAAATAATAAAGAAAAGAAAAAGAGGATGAGGAGATCTTTTAGTCTTCGTGGGCAGACTGGAAAGGGGACCTTGTAGAGGATTCCTCCTCCTATTAGCCGAGGGCCAAAAAGATTCTGTGTGGAAAGCGATCATTTCTGGAGAGGAAAAAAAACGCTCAAACCGCTAAAATAGTCCATCCTATAAAAAGCGAGAAAAAAAAGCTCGACAGGCCTGTGCCTACGCGGAGAAAGACACGTCCGTCGATCGTGAAAGACGCGGCGGAACGGGAAAAGAACCTGTCCTCTTTTGGCAAAGTCAGGAAACCAGAAGAGGTGAGGACGAGGGTTGGCCGGGGAGCCGATCGAAAGAAACTCTCCGTCTAATAGGTTTGGGAGTAAAGGGGGGTTTGAATCCCCCTTCAAGGAACGATGCCGGGAAAGCCACCGGAAGGGGGGAACCCTCTTCTCGCCCAAGCAAAAATTCTCCGCGATTATGAAGGATGAACAGCTCTTTCAAGCCTCGGTAGAAAACGTCAGGCATTCAGGCATAAGCGAAGTAAGTCTCAGGGAGGAGGGGGGGGGCCATTATCCTTTGGAGGAGAGGAGGAGACCTAGTCTTCCGCAGACCAGAGAACTGCATCTATTTAGGCGCTGTGATTCCTTCGGGAGGGGGTACATCCTATGGATACCGCCGATCGCATCAGCGCACATCATTTGGGGACGTTGATAACCCCGGAAAACTCAAGAAACTCGGGGGCTAAGGACCTAGTGTCGCCCATCCGCGAAGAAAATCTATCACGCGAGAACCATGTTTTACTAAAAGGGGGGGGATAAGCCTGTATTCTCGGACAAAGAAGCAAGCCGTCTTCCAAGATGCCTAGAGGGGGGGGGAGAAGGGTATCGGGGGGATTTGTCCTACGATGTACCCCTCGACACGCGAGGAAAAACCGGTTACTCAAGCTCGGGAAACCACACATCCGACCGGCAAAAAAAAGAAAGAAGCGACCGCCGGTCCGGCACCAGAAAGGCTCGATCTTGGAGTCCGCTAGGAGGTGGGGAGGGGAACGCTCCTTGTTCCTTGGCACCAGGCGGGAAGACGGGCGGGATGTTTCTGACGAAGTAAAAGGCAACAACGCGGGTAAGGATACAAGGGGGGAAGTCTCGGAACTCCGTAAGCGCTCAGAACCACCTAAGCTCAGGTGAAAAGATGAGGTCTCTCTCGACCCCGGAGAGATTTCGCAACTAATGAACTTTAGAAAGGGAGGCAAGAGACATATAGGGGGGGAAAAAAAAAAAATCCTCGAAAGAGGAGGGAGGACATTGTTTACTTCACTCAAGTTACGATAGGGAAGGGCCTTCGGTGGCCTACTTGCCTCCATGGAAAACCCAAAAAAAAAAACCCTCAGTGAAAAAATGATTCTTATTCCGTTGGGGAAGATAAGGAGACTCCCTCTGGCCCTCTATGTTGGCGACAGAACGATCGCTTGAAAAGAAAATCGTCGATGAAAAGACAGAACTTTGGAGTCAGCACAGGAGCAAGGGAAAGAAGAGTAACAAGAGATCCCTTGTGTGAGAATGAGAAGGGAATGTCCACGAAACATCGCCACCAAGATCGTACGTTTGGGAGGGGAAGATTGCTCCCTCTTCTGTAATCACGATACTGGGTAAGGAAAAAAGGAAATCCCGGCCCCGAGAAGGCTTTCCCCGGTGCAAAGCGACCGCGAGGCCGGCTCAGGAAGGAGATTGATCGGGGGAGGGGGAGGGAAGGGCGGAGTAGATTAACGGTCCTGGTTCCCCAGAAGGAATGCGGCAGGTTTAGGGAAAAGGACTTCGCTGCCTGTAGCCAGGGAAAATTGTCACCTCTAACTCTAAAGGGGGCTCTTGAAGCAATGGAAAGGGGGGAGGGGGGAAAAGAACACTTCCTCTCCAGCCTAATGGGGTTGAAACAGAGGGAAAAACTGTGCCATCGAAGGAGAACAACTGAGTAGGGTGACAAGGAGAGATGAGAAGATGGCACAGTGACGGTAAAGGGGAGACTTCATCACCCAGGGGGATGAGGGAAGAAACTTCAACTCCATCCATCAGTCTGCAAAAAGGAGATTCTATGGGGGTCTACAGGCCGCGAACGTCGCAAAGCACTCCTCCTCACTCAACTTGCAGAAAAAAAATTAATCTCCTCCAAATCCCGCACCTCCGACCGAAACCCTTCACTCTCAGCGCGAACGAAGAAAAGGACGTGTTTTCACAGGGAAAATCTCCTGCGCGGGGTGGACAGTGGGCCCGAAAAGGAGGGAAATAACAAGTTCTAAGGATAGAGGGAAGCAGAAGGCTTGGGCGCCCGACGGGAACACGAACAATGAGGAGAAATTCCAGGGGCACACAGGAGGTCCTGGATGAAAAAAAGTGTTCGCGGTCTAGAAGAAGCGATTAAAGTCGAAATTTGAGCGGCAGAGAAGAGAGGGGGTTGCAAACTGATGAGAGCGATCGTAAAAGAACCAGAAGGCGGAAAAAAAAAGGGGAACGGGAGCCGCTTTCCTCGAATCGGGGGCGAAAAGAGGGATCCCGAGAAGAGTGCACTAAGTGCGGGTTGGCACGTAAAAGGGAGGGGGGAAACGCCTCTTGACGACACGGGCGTGACGGACAAAGCAGCTCGAATTGCGTGTGGAAAGGCGCAAGAGCTCCCTGCCCTCCGGCCCGATGTAAGGAAACGAGAATCCGAAACGCGCTTTAATCAGGAAAGAGAGAGGTATCAAGAAGAAAGCCGGGATGCTAGCGTGTAGAAAGGCCGGAGAGCGACGTCACCTAACACGATCCTCGGGAAGGGGCGAACAGGGAGGTGTACTTCTGTCCGCACCAAAGCGGGGAAAAAAGGCACCGCACCTCTTCCAGCACAACCAAGGAGCGGGGGAAAAATCCTATCGGGAAGATCCAGAATCCAGGAGAAAAGGGGGGAAATAAGGGACGGGTCTGGACTTGGACGGAAGCGGGACGGGTCTCGGGAGAGAGGAGAGGGGAAAGGGCGTGCGGCGCGCCTAACGAGAAGGGAATCGTCAGAAAGAACCCCGGAGAAAAAGACCCGCATGGCTCGAAAAAAAAGGGCTCGTAAAAGAACAGGCCCACTAGATACGGTCTGAGAAGGGGAAAAAGGGGCGCCGAGGACGAGAGAGTAGGAGAAAAAAAGGTCGAAACGAAGGGAAGGAGGCCACCTCTTCCTTGAACGCGGCTAGAGATGGGAAAGGGGGGTTCTCAAACACGTTCTATCACAACCCAAGCAGGAGGGGGCGATGATTGGAAAATCGGAGGGCAAAAGAGAAGAAGACGAAAAACATTACCATCAACCTCTCGCTTCATAGGAAGGATGGTAAAAACGACCGAACCCGATCTGAAGGCAGGCACAAAATAGCGACCTAGGAATAGCGCTTCTGATGATGGTAAGCGGCGGTTACTACCAAGGGACGAGCGAATGGGCTCCCTAAGGGATCAGGCGGTGGGAAAGGGGGCGGCGCCTGGAAAAGGGGATGGGCGACGTGCGAGAGCATCGCATCCTATGAAGAAGGAAGAGAGAGGTGGATCTACGGCCGGGAGAGGGAGATAGTACGAAAAAGAAAAGTCACTCAATCTAGCTGAAAGGGGGGGGGGGAAAGGACTCTCTGGAAAAGAGTGGTGAAAAAGCCCTCGAGAGCGTATCAACTCTCCTCGGTGGGGAAAGCTTTCGGCAGGGGCCCGCTCAGAAAAGGAGGCTAATTCTATCTGCCGCGAAGAGGAGGTTTAGGAGACGAAATTATCCTGACTCCAACCCTTATCGAAAAGGCCAACCCTCATCGCCGGAGGCTAGGGGGGGGATACAGGTAGTAACTCTTCCTGCGGAAGAGGGATCTAACAAGGGACTATAAGGGACCGATTCCCGAATAACCAAGAGAGAAAGAAAAAACAACTGAGGAGGAATGAGAGATCTGGGGGAAGAGAAAATCGGGCGGAAAGGAGGGAGGCGTGAACCTGGTCCACATGGGAAGAAACGGAGCCTTTTAATAAACCTCCTCGCATGCGGAATTTGTCAGGGACCATTTGCTTGGAGAAATTCCTTCTCTCCCCAAGAAGAGAGAAAGGAGTACTCCCGCATCTAGAAGAGTTGAAAAAGAATACAGTCACTCCAAAGGGGAGATCGCAAGAGGAGTCGTCCGGTGTTAACGCATAGGTTGGAAAAAAGAGAATTCAACAGAATAAGGAAGAAGCTCATTCCCACCTTTATAAAATGAAAAAGAGGGTATAAACCTCCTTCGATAAAAAAGGGCATGACTCTCTCTGAAAGAAAAAGATCCAAGGGGAAAACAATTCTTCCTAGTCAGAAGAAAAAGCCGTAAAAGCCCTCCCCCTTCAAAAAAAGCATGATCCCGGGCGTAGGTAGGGAGGGGAGAGGGAAGAATTCTCTTCCAGACTGGAAGAAAAAAGGAAGAAAAAATCTCGAAGAAGAGTTCCTCTATGTTGGAAAAGAACCTTTAGATAATGTCTGGGGAAAAAGAAAGAAACTTTCTTAAAAAAGAAGTGACGAAAGATTCCTGCATCTATCACGCCGGGAGAAAAGGGAAAGGGCCCTAGAGTCCCTCCGAGTTCGCCAGAAAAATAAGAGAGTTCATTGGTGTTGGATAACACAGTAACACAGGAAAAAGGGGTCTGCTCGCACTCTTTTTTTAACCACCAAAGAAAGGTCGGAAAAGGGAGTCACGATCTCGTCAAGAGCGAAAATTGAGAATGATCCCGGGGGAGAGTGGGCCTTTATCTAGCGCCGGGGGAAAAAGGGAGGAGAGCCAGGGAAAAAAGGGTATCTAGATCGAACAGAGGAAAGAGGTTCCGCGCCCTAGACACAGCACGAAGGGGAAGAGAGGAGAAAACAACCCCACACATCCATAACTTAACCCGAGAATGAAATTAGAAAAGACCTAGACATAAGGCCCCTGGAAAAAACCAGAAAAAAAAACTCGACTTTAATTTCAAATCGTTTGGTGCGGACTCCTTGGTATCCCCTGGTGAAAAAGGGGCCGGTACCAGCGCTGAACCGCGTGGGGGGCGGGACGAAAAATGAAAATCGGAACGAGGGTCGCCTAAGTCGTAGATGAGAGAAACGGCCGCGTCGCTCCGAGCCAGAGAGCAAAAACTCGAAAAAGGAGGAAAAGGGTGATCTGCTAGAGAAGACGCATGAAGTCGGTCATTCCTGAGGGAAGAAAGGGAAGTGCCACGGAAAGGGGGGAAAGAATCTCGTTTCCCTTTACACCCGAGGGAAGGAGGGCGATTGTATGTGCGATCAAAAAGTGAAGGGACTGAAAAACGTACAGCCTACTGGGAGAGCACCCCCACCACCCAAGAAGAAAGAGAGGCTCTCGTGGGGGTCCACAGCGGACGGCGCCAGGATCACTGATCGCCCGTAAAAAAAAGGGGTATGACGAAATCGGAAAGAGAGGGAAACGCTCTTCATCCCCAAAACTTCTAGGGAAACAAAGGGGGAGAACCTGAGCATTAAAGCGCCCGCTAACACGCGCGCCCGAAAAAGGGGGGAGAATGATCAGGGACACGAACATCGCAAAACAGAAGGAAAAGTGTTTCTTTTTCCCTAGTCGCAATCGTACGGGGGGGAATATAGGATGGGAGGACGGCCCGCGCAGGAGGAGGCGACAGGTAAAATTCTAAGAGGGAGAAAAAAGTCTCTCTGATCGTGAAGAGCATCGCGGTCGTTAAGTAAGGACAGAAAAGGGGAATTAATAAAAGGAAAGACCTTGCCGGACGTTCGCGGCCTGGGTTGGAAACCTTTGTCACCTCGGAATAGAAAAAAAAAGGGCTCTTGAAAGCACAAAGGGGGGAGAGTTAAGAACACTTGCCTCGCCATCCGGTTATACGCAGAAAAGGGAAATCCCTCAGAAAAAAAGAGAGCTCAACAAAACAACACTGAGGAGGAGGGAGGGATATTCGATGTAACAGGGGAGAGATAATGGCAAGGAAAGAACAGAGGCTGGAAGCGTAAAAAAGAAAAGGGGGAAGGGAGTTCAAAGACGGAAAAGGGTCGATTTCGAGGTTACCAGGGTCCCAAGAAAGCCATCAAAAAAGAAACACCGCCGCAGTCAAAAAAGAAAAGGGGGGGAATCAACGGTACCGGCCTTTTCAGATGAACAGGAAATAAGGACCCGACGCCTATCCAGAAGGCCGGCCGAGGGTGGCAAAGGGAAGAAGGAACCCTGCGCGGAAAAGTGCCGTGGTGCCCCAATCGATAATTGAAGTAGGGAAAAGAAGGGAGGGCGAGAGTCAGGAGTGGCGATGTTCGTGGACAAAAAAGGAACTGATCATTCTCCCCCGAGGGAGGCTTGTGAAAGGGGCGGGCCGAGTCGATCACGTCATTAAAAGGGCTCAAAGGGGGGAGGGGAGGGGGACGCTACATAGAAGCGTGTACCGCGATCGTTCTGAGAGGAAAAGGGCCAGAATGCAGCGGTTCCCGGGAGGGAGAGAAAAAGTGGACCACCGAACGAGCGAAGAGACGGAACTGGGGGAGGGGGGAAAAAAAGAGAAGGGTGTTTGGGTCAACTAGAGGGGGAAAGGGTTCTTAAAACGCGGAGAAAGGGTGAATCGCACCAGGTACAGGACACCTTCAAAAAAAGTTCGTGGTAAGGGAGAAAAACAGAGGCTCCTTCCTCGGCACGGGGGGGGAGGGGAAGAAAAAAGGATTCGGATAGCGAGATGAATCGAACGCCGAAAAACGCGTGTGGGGGAAAAGCTCCTGGACGCTGAGAAAAAGCCCGAAAAAAGGATTCGACCCGGGGGACCGAGGTGTAAAAAGAAAAAGGACCAACCGTAAAAGAAAAGCCCGTCCGAAGACAAGGAAAGGAAAAGTCCATCGAAGATCATTTCCATCTCCCTCCGAGTCGAAGCCAAGATCGACGAGGATCAAGGGAAACTTCAGTGTAAGAGTAGAAGTGACGTGTCATTATTTGAAACAAATGGGGGTGGGGGGGGGGGGCATATCGCGGGGGAGAGTTCTGTGTGAGGGAAGTCGGTACTAAAATGTGAGAGGGAGTCGATCATCTATACCCTTATCTCCAGGGGAAGGATCTCCTCCTGGGAACTTCTCTTCCAGAATTAAGAAAGAAAAACTAGATCACCCATGTCTGGAGTTGGGAAGGAAAAGAAGATCGGAAGAGGGAAAGAATTCCATCGCGGATTTTTGAAAGGGGTCCTTCAGGAGAGGAAAAAGCGGGGGAAAAAGGACCGCGGTATTGAAAGGGGAGGAAAGAAAACCAATAACCTCTAAAGAGGATGGCGAACTCAAGGCCGAAGCGGCCATCTCAGTCCGGGAGCGCAGGAAAAAAGCGCGCTGACCTCTCTGATAGACCGAAAACCAGAGATTAGGGAAACGGATCTGAAGGGGATCAAAAGGAGAGGAGGGAAGAAGAGAAAAAAAAATGCTGGAGTGGGTGAGGGGGGGAGAGAAAAAAAAGCTGGTCCGAGCAGCTGAATTCCGTTAAAAGAAGGAGCAGGCGTTGCAAAGGCTCCGCGGGGCCAGGGGTGGAGCGGGCTCGGAAAACCTTCCTACGGTCTCTGAACAAGATAGGTAGAAAAACCGAGGGGGAAGGTCTGGCGGATCCCACCTCTTCAGCTGAAGCTGGCCTTCCGGAGCAGGGTCTCTTAAGCTCTTCCACCTGATCGGAGAACAAAAGCTCGGAGCCTCTCGACGACTTTGGGGGGATCTCTGAGTTGCTGTCCCTCCCCGAATCTTATTTACTTCTATCTTCCCGAAATGGAAGAGTTTTAGGAGTATCCTTAGCTCAAAAAATGGAAGACCGTACGGCCAACAGAAAGAAAAAATAGTACCATCCACGTCCTAACGGGTGAAGGGAGCATCAAGAGGGGGAACAACATGTACACCGACTATCCTGGAAGTATGCACGGAAAATATTCTCTCTCATCAGAAAACAACAACCACGTTAATGAGAAAGATTTTATGTCGCAAAAGGGGAAAAAAAAAAGAAGGCCTTATAGTTTTGAAGGCGAAGGGAAAAAGTCCGCCTCGCAAGCGAGACTTTGGAAAAGATTTTTAAAAGCTCCTCATAAGAAGGGGGGGTCCTCGAATTTATGCTCATTATAAGGGACGCTCCCCGAAGAGATCTCCGCTAGAGAGGAAATTACGACTAGCTGAAAGCCGAAGAAAGTCGGCGAGAGAAGCGCCTAAGCCTCTACTTACGGGGGGGAAAAAAGCCGCCTCTGTTGCCTGAGAGGAAAAGAAAACCCTAAGGCCTGAAAAAAAGAGTACTCTGGTTGTAAGGAGATCTCAACCGAAAAAAGATCGGGTGGAAAAGAAAGATTCAGTTTGTTCGCCAGGAAACCAAAAGGAAGAATGCCAGAAAGGAGAAGCCCCTGCCGTTGCCGAGGCGAACTCCCCCCCAAAAAATGCTCCCGGAGAATAAAAATCTGAACAGGTCTCTTTCAAGCTCGTGGAAAGAAGAAGGAAACACTCCACCAGGGGAATGTCTCCTCTCCGATGTGGGCCATGAGAGTAAGATCAGGGGGACGTTGGAAGAGCTGGTCGAAAAAGAGGAGACCTCAGCTCTTCCTGCCTCGGTCAGCGCGTGGGAAAGAAGAACCGGCCCGGATCTTGCCAAAAGGAGTCCCGCGATTTTCGCCATCAAAAAGAGTCATTTGTGAAAGGGATACCCCGTCACAATACTAAAGAAGGGGCGCTCGACACGCGTTCAGGAGAAAGTTGAAAAGGAAAAATCAAAACTATCTCTTCCTCGAGCGCCGCATTATATCAACGACACGGGGAGTGGTTATCTCTTTGGCCTGACGAGAAAAAAAAAGGGGTCGTCCGAAGGCGAAGAAGAAAGGTCTGGAGCATCCAGAGATCGAAAAAGTTCTCTAAGGGAACTCTACAAAAGAACCGCACGCGTACGAGGCTCAAAAAAACAAAAGACTGATAGATGACCTCCACGTCCGACCGAAGACGGAACCGGGTCTTCCCCTGAAAAAAAATGGCCGGGAGGTCCTCAGAAAGGGGCTATTTCCGAGCTTTGGGGAGGACGGGGGAAAAGAAAAAAGAAGTGACGGAAAGCTTGACCGCTTTGGGGCGGAAAAAGGAAACTCGTTAAATCGCCCTCGGGGAGGAAAAAGTCGTGTAGGTGACTGCAACGGGTACGAGAAAAAAAATGCGCTCTCAGAGAATTCTTTATCTAGATAGAGGGCCTGCTCGCGTCAGGCGAAGTCGAGAAAATCGGACGGAACTCAATCCTAATGAGAAGCGGAAGGGGACCCTTTTAGGTGAACACCTGAATTCAAGGCAAAATCAAGGGAAAGAATTTTTCCGAACTTTCCAAAAACAAACCTTCGTGACAACGTTCTCGTCACGGACTGGTCCACCGCGTTATGACTGGACCTCAAAAAGAAAGGGCCTCGAGGAAGGATCTCGTTCCCTCTTCAGTCCCCTAGGGGACGACTCCAGGAAAAAAAGTTTTTAGGAGGTCTTCGTGTAGGGGGGACGAACACGCGCGCCGTATCCATCCCCTGGGGAACATCCACGAACTAAAAGACGTTTGTTTCGGGGGAGGAAACTCCTCTGCAGGAAGGGGAAGTAACTTATATATGGAGGGAAAAAGGGGGAAAAAGTAAGGCCTCGTCAGATTCTTCTGGTCTGTCCAAAATGGTCGAAGGCTTAAAGCGTCTCTCTTGAGCAGGGGAGAAAAAGAGAGCTTTGCTTGAAGGGCGGAGTATAGGAAGAAGGGGAAACGGAGGTAATCCGCAATGTGAGGCAGAGAAGGGAGGGGAGCGGCCTGTAGCCCCTTTGACACGGCACCAACTGAGAAGAAAGGAGAGGAATCCTGGCCAAAAGGGGAAAAAGTGACGAACCGTCCCTCGCCATAAGGGGAAGGAAGCCGTAGCCCCTGAGAAAAAAAAAGGGTGTTCCTCGGGACGATCAAATAGAAACAACAACTAGTAGGAGGCAAAGTATGGGGGAAGAGGGGAAGGGGAGGTCATTGGGTTGAAAGGGAGCGGCTTCATCACCCATTAGTCTTCTAGGATTGCGGCAAAAGGAAGAAGAAAAAATACCATGCCAAGGGGAGGAAGAGCCGAGGGCGACAATTTCTGAAAGTCATGGGGTCCAAAAAGGCGAAAGAACGCAATGTCCTGAGAAAAAAGGCAGAAAGCAACGCCGGATTCAGAAAAGAAGCCGCCCCGTAACGAAAGAGAGGGACCAAGATCACGCTCAGCGCGACGCCGACCAAAGCGAGGAACAAAAAAAAAAGAGGAGCCTCCTCCGGCAGAAAGGACGGGGTCCCTCAATCATGATATAAAAAGGGTAGAAAGTAATCTCGTGATGAAGCCTAAACAACGTCGAGGGAAGAGGGGGATGGTTCGTGGAAAAAGGAAAGTCTCAACCCAGAAAAGGAGGGGGCGCGCTTTTAGTAGAGAGGAACTCTCAAGAAGGCCATCAAAAGGGGGGGGGGGGAGAAGCCGGCGTCATCGACGAGGATGGAAAGAAAGACGGGCTATCGTCGCCAAACATCGAGGGAAGGAGTCATGGAAAGAAACATAGGAAAGAGAAAAAAGGTCTCTCCCCACAAGGGAGGATGAACGTGGGGGAGTGGGTTTCCGCCATGGTAGCGGAGTACTTGTGAAAAGGTTTAGAGAAAGAAACAAGGTCGTGACTTAACCAAAAAAAAAAAAAAGGGGCGTGCAACGCTATGCTCCTGCAAAAAGAAGGGTCCGGGGGGCCCGCAGAAAAAAGAAGGAAGGATGCGGATATCAAACGAAAGGAGAGGATGTGGGGAGCCTTCCCGTAGCGGAGTGCAAAAAAGAGTCACCTACAAGAAGAAGAGCACCTATTCTTACCCGGAGGCGAAGGAGGGCCTCAAAAGAAAAAAAAAAAGGTCCCGTCAACTTGACCGAGTCAGAAAGAAAGAAAAAGTCCTCAGAAACGGAAACTCAAGCCATAACGGGGAGGAACAAAAAGGGGAGGGAAACGTGGTACGAATGGAAGGGGGCCGCGTAGGTGAGGGAAAAGTAGCGGGGGGGAGAGAGTGATAGGACAAGAGGAAGTAGGGAGTAGAAAGGGGAAGGGAATAGAGGGTGGTGAGGGTCTCTTGTATTGTCGGGGGGGAAAGAGGAAGTAGTGCCGGCTCTTCGCATCGAGGGGGGGGGAAAAGTACATCGCGTCAAGAAGGTGAGAGAAAACGTATGCAAAGAAAATCATTGCCTCGCCTGAAGGACCACGAAAAGCCGAGCTGGGAAGAAAAAAAGAGAACCCTTTCTCAGTTTTATCCTGGGGAAAAGACTCGTCAAAAATAGTAGACTTACACAAAAGGGAATGTGTTCTAAACTAGGAAGGAGAGCCCCTAGGGGAGGATCGCAACCTGGCGGGAGGGGGGAAAAGGGGTCTCTCCACGTTCTAACAAAACAAAAAAAAAACAGGAGGAGGGGGGGGGCGTAACGAAAGAATCACTCATAGGAGCTCTTGACAATCAAATCGCGCTGAATCGATAGGGGGGGGCTTCGACTACCATCTATTAGGACGCCTGAGGAGTAAGGGGAATAAGTGAAAAGCAATCTCTACAATTAGGAGGAATTCTTGGAGAGTCTTCTGTCGAGGACGAGCAACAAAAAAATATTAAAATGTTAAGCAGTTTCTAAACATTATAAGGAGGGCCTTTAATGGTGCTTGATGGGGTCCACTTGAAGGTCTCTAGGAAGGGCATCCAATTGGGAAAAAAAAAAAAGCTGGAAATATCTAGACGGCGTAGGGGGAGGGAAAAAATAAGTAGTGCCACAAAATCATCGGTATGCAAATGGAACTTCTAGTGGCCTCTCTGAAAGGAAGTAGGGCGGAAAAATCAGCTCGTCTCGGCTCCGTCTGCGCCTGGATGGAGGTCTTCAGTAAGACCATCTCTTCGAGAGGCTAAAATTAGGGGGCTATGAGGGGGGGAAGGAGGGGAGGGTGAGCGTGGAAACCAAAGGAAGAAAGAGGACTGCGGAAACCTCATTCGCCTTCTAGGGTAACAAAAAAACCTCTAAAGGAAAACAACCGGGCGTCATCAAGGGAAGGACAAAAAAACTTAGAAAGATACCATATCTCGGCCAAAACAACGGAAGAGGAGGGGGGGGGAGGAGGGAAATCGGCAGGAGCCCTGTCGATCCCCTTTATCATGCCGCTTAGGCTCCGAGAGGAGAGGGTGTCCGCGGTCTAACAGTACGGGGAAGAAAGACGTCCATCTCAAGAGCGAAAGTCGGGGGGGAGACCTCAGCGAGGCGTGAGGCCAAAAAAAAAAAAAAAAGAAAAAATACAAAAGGCTATCGGCGCCGCGGGCGAAGATCAGCTGGAGTTTTAAAAGCCGCCGGTGCCCGGAGAAAAAAAGAAGTCCACCAGAACGGACGGCCAGTAGGGCCTATCCAGGGTGTCCTTCGTCTATGCAGCAAAAAAGCAGAAAGAGAGGGGTTGCCAAAGGGGGAGCTCCGTTTGTTCAGAGAACCCTTTCCCACCTTCACAGGCCGTAGAAAGCCAACACCGCACTTGGGCGAACAAAAAACCTTAAAAAAAAAAAATCCCGTCGATGATTTAGATGAGGGGATCTTTCAGGAAGAAATCTTGGGTATCAGCCGAAGGAACTAGAAAAAGGGGGGGAGAGGACTCCTAGGAAGGAAGAAATTGTGGGCCAGGATCCAAAGAAGAGGGGTCGGGGGCGGCGAAAGACGTCGGACCATACAGAAAAGCCAAAGACTCGCGTTGATTGGTCCTGATCCGGAACCGGAAACCGATTTCGGGAGCCCTCCGATTTCCGCAGAGCTCCAAGAGAGGGGGGGGGGGAGCTCACGGGAAAAGTCACAATCCTCCCAGACGGAGCTCGCACCGGTGACCCTTGAAACTATTTTCAGAAAGCAAGAACTATCTCGTCCGTGAACATAAGAAGGAAAAGGGAGGGAAACCGGGTAGGAGGGGGACTGGATCTCCGTCGGGCAAAGAGCAAGGTCGGAGAAGGCGGATATACATGCATCCTTGGTAGGGAAAGGGCCGACGATGTACCTCCCTACTCAACTCGCAAAAAGACACGAAAATAAAAGGGACTCTCAAAGAACGAGCCCGAAGAGTCCTCCACGTCCTAAAACATCCAACCTGAACGCGCTCCTCGGAGTCGGGGAAGAAAAAGAAAAGCTATTGAAAAATCTTTCCCTGAATATGGGAGAAAAGGGGGCCAGGGACACTGGAGGAGTTGGTCGGAAGCAAAAAGGAAAAAGAGAACCACGCTTTCAAACTCAAAGTAAAGGGGGGGGTTACGTCGGGGAGAAAGTCCGGCAGCTCTCGCTCACCACCAATGCTCCCGGAAACCTCTCTAAAATAATTCATCTCGCGGGAACTGGAGTTCAGAAAAAAAAAGGAAAAAAAGGATTGCAGGAGAAAAAAGGGGACTTTAACACGCATCCTCTAAAGGCTGGGGAGCTGCAGGGTTTAAAGAGTGCTATCAAAAAAGGGGCCGTCTTTTCATCACGGGGCGGTCAGGGGGGCAAGAGGGGAAAAAAAAAACCTCCCCGAAAAAAAAAAAGTCCTCCGCTTCTTCGCTAGAAAGGTGGTTGCCCCAGCTTGAAGGATCCTTATCTAACGAAAGAAGATGCCCCTCTATTGTGTAGAAAAATCTTTCAAAAAAAAAAAAAGAGAGTGAGCTCTCTCAGCACCATTTGGGGAACGGTAGCAAATTTAAAATCGATACACTCTAGGAAAAAGGACATCCGTGTTAGAATTCATGGAAACACCGGGGGGGGGGAAAAAAACATAAAAGAGGGGTTTCTGGGGAAGAAAGAGTCTCACGATATACTTTAGACCTTGTAAGGAAAATAGAATGAATTGAGGTCCAAAGGCGACATGGCTGTCCCGGGGGAAAAAAAAGGGACGGCCGTTCCTGCCCGTAGGGCGCTTATAGGGAGGGCCCAAAAGGGGGATTAGGAAGGGAAAAAAAAGGAATCCTGCCGTTGGTGAGGCTGGGGGGGAGTCAGAGGGACTTTCGCAGGGAATGAGCTTGGACCCTTTGTCACCGACTCAAGGGGCGAAAAAAAGGGAGGGAAATTTCGCGCAGGGGGGGCCTAACACTTCCTGCCATGCAAAAGGGGATGAAGAAGAAAGGAAATCAGGGAAAAAGGAACTC
>Ga0179593_1494001_pt1 | contig 20004 bp, 30 predicted proteins | sample CZODoug2_1_08_16_FD_185931 | JGI IMG/M metagenome (GOLD analysis project Ga0179593, IMG submission 185931) | Vadose zone soil fungal communities from Angelo Coast Range Reserve, California, USA - CZODoug2_1_08_16fungal (PacBio error correction) | ecosystem: Environmental > Terrestrial > Soil >...
ATGGTCCTGTCGTCCCCTTACATGCACCGAAGATGGACAAACCAAGCAAAGTGGAAAAGCGGCCGTCCGAAGAAAAAAGGACGAGCAGATAGGTGTGAAATCGGGAACCAGAGAGAGTGGGGGGGTATTCAGTGGCATCTCAAAGAAAAAACGCGATTCTATCAGGAAAAAAAAGAATATCAGGGGAAGAAAACAGACGGGGGACGTAAGGTGGGCGCAATGAGAGGAGACGCACTATAGGTCGTCCTATTTAAATAGACGGTTGGGAGACGAGGAAGAAGAGACAGGATTTCTACTTAACAAAAGGAAGGGGAAGACAAAGATTGGGGGACAAGGGGCCGATCGTGACAAGTCAGTGTGGGGGAAGACCCGGATCGAAAGGAGGAGATAAAAGTCGGGGGGACACCAGAGATACCGAGACAAAAACGGGCAACCGTAGATGCAGGAGAAAAAAAAGGCAAAAGAGAGTCAATCCGACAAAAATCTTTGGAGGATCATATTTCTATCAAGGCCTAGAAATCTGCGGGTGTGCGAAATTGCAGGACGAAGGGGTGGCAGGAGAGAAGACTAGGGAGGACCGAGGACATAAAGGAAAGGGGTGAATCTCGGGTCAATCAAGAATTCCGAGGGGATGAGAGTGGAGGACTGCGTGAAAAAAATCAGAAGCAAGGCACATCCAACTTTGGGGGGGGACGAAAAAAAAAGGAGAAACGGGCACGTGCCTCAGGCAAAAGAATGAAAGGGTGCACGTAAAATCTGAGTTTGTCCCACAAAAGAACGCGGGGAAGGAAAAACCACTCAACGAAGAGGCCATCAATCAAAAAAAGTCATCGGCAGGGAAAAGAAAAAAAAGTCGCGCAGGCGAGAATTCAGAGAGAAAAAAAAATAAGCACTCCCGGAAGACTAGAAATCCAAAAAGGTTTAAAATTAGGACTGCCGCAGAAAGCTCCTTACGACATGGGGTAAGAAAACGGCAAAGTTTGCCGATAACTTGGGAGGAAGACAGTTTACTCCGCGAAAAAGAGCGCACGAAATCTAGAGAGGAAAGAAAGAAAACATTGGGTGTGAAAGCAGTCAGAATGAGGGACTCGTAGCCGTCGAAGTAAGAAGACAATCACTAAGTCTCGCGGCATTGGCTGAAGTCGAGTTCAAACAGCCGGTTCAAAGAGAAGAGAAAGGACAGGAAGTAGGGGGAGGAGTGTCTCGGGTCAGGATTCGGAGTCCGTTTGAAAAAAACTTCGACTTGAGTTATGAATTGATACGAAGAAAATAAGACGGTGGCGAACGATACTATCCTAGAAAAAAAAGTCTCAACAACAGTCTGGGGGAGAAAAATTCGTGACTCCCCAAGGAGAGCCGAAAAAATAACATTTTTGGTCGGGGTATGGGGCAACCCCCAGCGATTACGAAAAAGAAGGAGCAACGTAATGCCCCTAATTGGGGGGTAAGGGGACAAGTTTCATCAGGAGAAGCATTTCGCACAGATGGGGGTAGGTGGCGAGCCATTCAAAAGGGAGAAGTAATTTCATAGAGGGTCGGTCGATGTGCAAGTGAGTCGAGGCGCAAAAAGAAAAAATGAGTCCAGCAACCAATCAAGAGGGGAGCCCAGGACGGGGACCGAGGGAGCAGGCCGGTTCCTTCAAAAAACTCAAAGAAAGAAAAAATCGATCCCTGGGTCGTCTGGCGGGGGGGTATTGACAACAGACTCTTACATCATCGGCATCCTGCCGTCAGGAGCCCTTCAGTGACAATAAGGGGACTCTCACAAAAAGACTTCATGTGATTCTCCAGACGAAACTGTAGAAGTGCAAGGTAAGCTGCGAAAAAACAGGGGGATGCCCAAAAGAAGAACGGATACCAAAGGAACCAAGTCGGCTAAGTGGGGGGGGAGGGGGCGAATGGGAACAGTGGGGGGGGTTCAACTCAAATGGCCGGGGCGGGGACAAGCTTCTGGCTTCTTAAAAGGCACGGATAAAAAGAAAAAAAAACGGGAAAAAACATCTTCGGCCGGCAAGAACACGGGCAACGAAACACGAAAGGAAGCCTTTTTGGGGGTTTTATAGGTCAACTAGACAAAGTGGACACTCACAGAGACATGAAAGAAACTCAATGCCAATCTGCATCACGCCAAGGGGGAAGACTCTTGGAACACTCTGAGGCTGGGTGGTTAGCCGAACCATGTCCTTTTTACAAGGATGCGAACTCCCTACAAACTGTGAACGAAAGTCGACGCTTCGGAAAAACCGGCCCGGATATCCGGAAAATCCCATCAGGCATCGAGATACTCAAGAAAAACAAAGAAAGGAGATGAATGAGAAGATGAGAAGAGACTGGGGGAAGGGATTGGGACGTTCACGGGCAGGGGAGCAGCGAGTAGTCGATATTAGGGCGTCGCCGGGAGATACGCAGACAGGTGGGAATACGAAAATCTCAAAAAGGGGAAAAAGGAGGAGACCGATTTTAGCACCAGGGTGTTCAAGCTTCTTAAATAAAGAAACGCCGTTTGGCGCGACGGTATATCATAAAATGCGGCTTTCGTGGGCAAAGCCGCGAGCACCCAAACTGAAGGTCAGTCGCGACAACAAGTTTTACAGAGAAGGTCACGGGCACCAGAGCAGGTACGTGAAAACTGCAACAGCGCCAGGGAAGAGAGAGCGGAGCTCATGGAGAAGGAACATCTCGAGGTAAACCAAGGCAGGGAGTCGCGGACAAGAAGGAAAAAGGGTTTGGAACTATATAATGACTTGGAAGCCCCGCAAGCAAGACCGAAATCCGCCGATTTGGGGTCGGAGACAAACGCGATAAAAGTACTGAACCTGGCAAAACCATGAGATACGATCAGAGAATCTAAAGAGCGAAAGAAAGCTGTCAACGACCCCGATACTCACTTTTGAAACCAATAAAAGAACAAAGTATCAAAAACTCTCCACTTTTGAATGCCAAGGCGACAAAGAATAGGCTAAAACTCGGTTCCCCCATGAGACGGTCACGCAGAGCAGGGCCAGAGACCAGGCCTGAAAGGGAGAAAAGGGCGGGGGGGGGGGGGTGAAAACGAGTTCGAGCGAATTGCAGAGTTTTTAGAACCACCGGGAGCTGGTGTCACTAGATGTGGGAATAGGGGGTGGGATATCATGACAAGATATATTCAGAAGGGATTCCGTGGAAAGCGGGAAGAAGGGAACCGGAAAGCGGGGAATCACGGAAAACCAGGGTATCTTGGACGCTGGGGTCACAGGAAACCGAAGCGCACTCGATCACGACTAACGAACACAGAGGGCTGATCGAAAAATGTCGGCCGGGCAACAAGAACGCGAGCACCCTAAACGTAAAAAAATTGGTCCAGGAGTTGGGTGGGACTTTCAGAAAAGTCTGATCCAGGAGGGCAGCAACAAAAAAAAGGGGTGACGAAGATACTAATGACCCCCAAAAGATCCTGAGACGTTCCTGAGAAGCCGCAACGAGCGGCTCGTCGCGCACAGGGGGGAAGTGCTGCTGTTTCAGCAGAGAAAGCGCGAAGGACTCTCCCACCAGACAGAAAGGAAAGGAATACTCGGTCTATGAGAACGAGGTAAACCGCTCAATCGAGTTGGAAAATCAAGATGAAATACAGTCTCTGGGGGCACCTCAGGTAGGGAAGCTTGGGATAACCCTCACGAGCCAAGCAAAGCTGGAAAGGGATGGGAGATCATAGCAAGCAAGAAAGAAACGCCGTTACGACGGGGGAAGGGTGAATGAGAGAGAGGTCAGACAATACTTCTGTTAAAGGTAGGGAAACGCGAGCACTGTTAGGAAGAAAACAGCAGGAAAACATAGTTCGCAACCGCAAGACCCAGCGGCTAGAAATGGGGGGGAGACGACGCCAATATTCTAGGGCGACCTCGGACACTAGAACGAGGTAGAATAACCGGGGAAATCGCAGAATACTCTTCCTGTGGTCCCCAAGAGGGGGATCCCCCGTTTCTCTCAAGAACTATTGAAAACAAAGACCAAGAAAAGATCGTCACCAAACCCAGAGGAAGGGAAGAGCTAAACTTAGGGGGAAGAGATCAGACGCCTTAGCAAGAGGGGGCTACAGAAAATCGACAAAACGAGACTTTCGCGAGGCGAAATAGGAGAAAAAAAAAAGCAAAATAAGGAGCGAATGCAAAAAGATTTTTTGGGCCGAGAAAAGCAAACCGCTGGAAGCAGAATCGAAATACGGATAAAAAAGGGACGCAAAGAAAGATTATAAAACGTTGGAGCGAGCGAGGAAGTTGGCTAGGGGGGACAATACGCAAACGCAAAGACACCTGACCCATCAAACGCCGCGCCCGAGGTTTCCCAAAAGAGGGCGAAGCGAATAAAGAAAGGCAAAGAACAGAGACGAATTTTTTCAAAACTACGAACGACGCTCGACAGGGGGGGTACACAAGAACGCAGAGAAATCTTCGGAAATGGGAACTAAGGAAAAGCAAGCGGCCAAAACTACAAGCAATGAGGTAAAAAGCGGAACCTGGAAGGGACTGGGGAAAAAACTGAGAAGATGTCAAAACATAACAACGGAAGGCAGAAAGGAAGGGCGATCGAGAGGGACCGAGGGGGCGAATATCTGAAAAAAAAAGGAAACTTATGAAGGAGAAAATAAACCGACAGGGCGAAGAGATGCTAAAAAAGAATAGGCAGGCGGGGGAAAATGGAAGAAAGAGAGCGACGCAAACTTCCCAAAGCAGGACCATCACCTTACAGTTTCCTGCAGGGTTGAATGCCCAGAACCGGCAAGTAACGAGGGGAAAAGGAGGTACCATAAAACGACACTAAAAAGAGAGAAAATGAGGGGAAAGAAACATGATCAGTTCTCGAGAGGAAAAAGTCGGGGGGGGGTAGTGGGAACAAATGTAAGTGCGAATTCAAAACGAGAGGGAGGAAAAAAAAGTCGTCGAAATCGGGGAACGCCCTGAAGACAGACAAGGAAGAAAGAACAGCCCAAAAAACTTCAAAGTACGACAGGAAGGGTAATAGGTAAAGACAGAGATGGGAAAGCGGTACGATGGTGGTTATGTCAGGGGAAAAATAACCACCCTCGAGGGGCATCCAGAAAAAAAATCTAGAGGTAAAAACCAAAAACCGCGGACAGGGGGTGAGTGGTGGAGACAAAGGGAGTCGACAAGGAGGGGCAAAACAGGGAGTTTCCTGCACGATGAGAGGTATATGATTAAGGGGAGTAGGGACACGACTTAAGTAAAAAGGACTGCAAGGAGGGTGTCGGCCCTGGGAATATCGACTTGAGAAGTAAAGGGGGGAAAAGCCTCAGAGAAAAGAATTCGGAAGAGAAAAAAATCTTTGGCCAACCGAGCGTCCAGACATCGCTTTGGAAAAAAATAAAGAACTGGAGTCAATAGGTTCTCTCAGCAGTGGAAGAAGATCGAATACCAGATGTGGAAGGGAGTCAAAGGTTAATTGAGAGAAGGGGGGGAGTTTATCTCGGGGGGAGAATACGTGTGTGGCGGCCCAAGTTTGCGATAGAAAGGAGGACGGCGGCCTCATCAAAGGGACGGTTCTCAAGAGGAAGAAGAAAAAAATCGTTCATTGATGACAGGACAAGGGGGGAAAAGTAAGAGAAAACTTGAAGCAAGAGCCTTTTGCAACAAAACGAGTGATAGAAGAAAAAAAAAAAATCTGGCCAAGCCAAAAAACAAAAGCGAAGGAGTATCAAGGGATTGGGCAAAGATATAGTCAGTGGTAGAAAAAACAGACTCACGGAGCCGTCGTCCACGGAGGCCGCAAAAAAAATTCATCGCTCTTAAGAACTTGACTGGCCTGAAACAAAGAAACCAGGACCGCAAGCGGAAAACGAGAGAACCAAAGTTGTTGGAAAGTGCTGGGGGAAAAAAATTGGCGCAAAAATAAGGGACCGGCAGGCAGACAGGGGAAAGCAGGTGAAGGAATTTGGATCGTTCGGAAGGCACTCTATCGAAAAATAGAAGGAGAGAAGAAAGTAAGATGTTGATCACTGTCGAATGCGTAGGAGTGACGGGGTCACGGAGACGACATCCCCAAATGGCGCGGGCAAAATATGGTGGGGTAAGAAAAATGTAAAAAGGGGGGTTCGAGACAAGCGGCAAAAGAAAGAAGAGACGTATTTTTGAGAGTGGTGGGGGGGGGTTTGGACGGTCGAGGGGAAGGAAGGGAAAGAAAAGAGCGACTGGAAGAGATTAGGGAGGAGGGGGGAAGAGAGCTACCCCCCCGCTGCAGGAACGATTCTATGACGCTACAGAACCCGAGAAAAACTGGACGGGGGGGGGGTGGGGAGGGAAAAAATCCGGCAACAACTCGGGAAGTTAAATGAAACCACACCCGCAGTTGGGAAAGCGCAAAGGGAACGCCAGGAGGGGGGAGACCGTTTCCAAAAAATTGAACTCGAGGGAAAGAACGAATTGGTCCCCTGGTGAAATCCAAGGGATAAAAAAAGGGGGGGGATTAGCTGGCAGGGGAAATGTCAAAAGGAGGAGAAAACACGGTCCCAGGAAAGAACCCACAAAAAAACCTTCCCGACTGCGTACATCTTGCTAAAGGAAATCAGAGTCAAAAGGGGCGGGCCAAGGGGATGTGCAGACATGTATTGGGTGGGAGGAACGTAAGACAAACAAAAACACGCGGAAGAATAAAAAAAACCGCCAGCACAAAAACAAAACTCCAAAACCCACACCCTTTGAGTACTGTTCCAATCTTCAAAAAGATAATAGGGACTATCAAAATCAGTAAAAGAAGAGCCCTCCAGAGCGAGCCGAAGAGAATGGGGGTTTCTCGAAACAAGAAACTTAGACTCAAAAAATGTCAACTCGGGGAGAGAAAAAAGACGAGTGGGAAGAGGCGGCCGGGGGATCAGCGTCAGGGAATTAGGCTATTGGGGGTCTTTTGAAAAGACAAAACCAGTTAACGCCAACAGGGTCACAAACGGGTAACGCTGCCAGAAAAAGAAAGTTTGACCTGGGAAAGAAGAAAAAGGTCGAAGGTGAAAAAAAAAAAAAGACTGGTTGTAGGGGTAGACGTCGCAAAAAAAGGGAGGTCCGGGGGGGCAAACGCAAGGCTGAAACATGAATCCATAGGGAGAAGCAACTAAAGACGTTACTCTCCAGAACCAAAAGCAGGGAAATCCACAAAGGCGTATGACTCGAGCGCGACAACAGAAGAGGGAAGCGCAGGGGGAGCCGGGAAAAGGGGAGAAGGTAGAAAAAATTCCCCATCAACATAGATAGATAAAAAAAAAGAAAGAAAGGTAGAGGAAGGAGGGGGAGAAGGGATGTGAGACTGTGGGGAGAATAGAAGGAGCGAGTTCTATAGACTATTGGGGGGACGAGTCGAACTCAAATAAGTCGAATAAAACCGCCGCGCAGGGGGAAAAGTATCGCCGAGGTCAGGGGAATAAAAAAATTAAGGGGAAGAGGAGAACCACTGTCGGCGACGCTAGACTACTACTGCTTGAACGAAAGGGGGGAAAAAGTTGACACGGAACAAAGATCGGAACAAAAAAGGTTTAAACAGAAAGCAGGGTTCATCGGAACTAGAGGGAAAACGAAAAGGGAGAAACCAAAAAAAGGCCACAACGCGAAAAAAAGGAAAGAAACCGGGAGTCCGCAGCGGAACGTCAGGTTTAGCGAGATGATGACGGGGAAAAGGACAAAGCAAGCCGGCAGAAGCCTCAGGTTGGGTTCGCTCAAAAAAGCGAGAAGAAATGCACCAAGGAAAGGACCACAAAAGAAGAATTAGAAACAAGCAGGACAGAACAAAAAGACAACTCAACTCAAAGAAAAACAAAGAGGAGTCAAAAGGGTACGAGGGGGAAAAAGAAATCTAAAGTAAATTCACTGGGAAAGGGGAGGGACCAAATGAACAATGAGTGACAATCGTCGTGTCCAATTAAAAAGAACGGTCAAGAAGAGGTAGGAGGAAAAAATAACGCGTGACCACTAGGGCGGGGGTGCACAAAAAAAAAGGGAAAAGGCAGGGGGAAACAAGAGGGACGGTCCGCGGAGCTCACAGCGGGGGAAGAGTCTGATCAAGATATATGAAAAAAGGAACATCCCAGACATCGAAAATAAACGCGAGAGAAAATAAAGAAAAATCAGAGAGGAACTGGGCACGGGAAAACGCGACAGAAGATAAAAAGAAAACCGAGCAAGATGTGCACGGAGGACGTCGCAAAAGACGCAAGCAAGACAAGGAGAAGGTGGAGAAAACACTTTAAGAAAAAATTTTAGTTCTCAAAAAACTATCAACGATTGGCGCACCGTAAAAAGCGAGGCGTCAATGAAGAGAAGGGGTTCGCAAAATAGGCAACATGGAAAGGGTCAAGGGGCCAAGCGAGGAGGAGGGGCGCCAGTAATACAAACGCAGCAGGGCTTGGCGAGCGCGGAGGTGAAAGTTGTGGGTAAGACGACGGGGAAGTAGCACAGCGAAAATAAATTCTACGGAACCACAACCCCGAGACGAAAGTCCATACTCGGCCCCAACGGAGCCGAAAAAAAACATGTCAAAAAAAGCCAAACAGACTATTGGTCTAGAGAAAATGGTCGGAGGGGCAGGGCGGCGCCAGCTGTTCAAAGCCGCGGCAAAGGCCGGGGGGGGGGAAGCGGACGAACTGGAACGCAGCTCACAAGGAAAGTCCGGTGAGGAAAGGTTAGAAGGAAGCAAAAAACTGTGGGGAGAGTGCCAAACAAAGTGGACCGCACAGAGAAAAAAAGTAAGAAAAAAAGGGAGCCTCAGACCAGGAGACTAAGGAGAGAAGAAGAGAGATAAGGGGACCAAAGAAAATAACGATGCGCTCGACAAAAAACGCAAACTGCGAGGGCACCAAGGGGGGGGAAAAACCAAAAGAGGAGAAAAAAACGCAAAGAAAAAATTTTTGGGATGACCAAACAGGGGAAGAAAAACAAAAATGAAACCACTACGGGACAAGAGGGGAAATAAAAACAACCGAGAAAAAAAAAGGTGCCAGAAACAGGAAACGGAAGGAGGAAAAAGAGAGAACGCCTATGAAGACGGCTCTAGAAGAAAAGAACAAACGCTCATGAGAGCGAAGAAGAAAAAATCAGGGCAAAAAAAAGCCGTAGCAAAACTGGGGGCCGAGGGGGAGGGTTTACTACTCGGATCCGCACGAAATAACCGAAAATCGACGGAAAAAAATAGGCAAAAAAATGAGAAGTGGAGGGAGGGGACAGGGCGAGACTTGCTGCTGGTCCATTAAGGAAAATAAAAAAATGGCCAGAAAAACCGGACCAAAAAGCCCGAGCAGAGTTCCCGCGGGAAAAGTGAGGGATCACTCCAAGACCAAAAAAACGAAGTGGGGGGGGGGGAAAAAAAACGAACGCTCGCTCAAGAAAAAAGGTTGGAAAAAACTAAGCTCGGAAAAAGCCTTCAAACTAAGACGACTGAGAGAGCAAAGCCAAAAAAAGGGGCATGCCCTGGGTAACACAGCGGAAAAGATTGTCTGGGACAAAAAAAACCCCAGTAAAAAAAAAGGGGCAAGAAAACGAATTAAACAACCAGAACACTTCGGAATGAAGAAAGAACCACCCAAAAACCAACCCAGAGGGGACGAAGAGTCAAAAAGACAACAAAGAGGGGGAAAAAGATGAAAACAAGACCTGTCAAAAGGTGGAAATAGGAAGAGCGTTTTAAGTTAGAAAAAATCGGGGGATAGGGGACCCAAAAACCCTGGTCAGAGGAATATGAAGCCAAAACATTCCAAAAAAGCCGCGATAATCAGGCGTGAAGGCCGAGAGCGAGGATACTGTTTGGAAACAAAAACACTCACGCGATTCGTCGTCGAGAGAAGGTCTGAGGAAATGGTCGTGAACAGGAGGGAATTCCAGAAGAGAGGAAAATCAGCTCGTACTAGGGGGCAAAAGCAGGTCATCCGAAAATCAAGGGGGGATATCCAGGGGGGGCAGCAACGTCCACAGGCAAAGCCGAGAGAAAGAGGAGAACGAAATCAGTAGGTTGGGGTGCTCTGGTCGGGCGAAAAGAAGTTTTGTTATTTAAAAGTCAAGGACGATGAGCCAAAAAACCGAAAATCGAATTAGGGGGACCACAACAGGCACAAGGAAAAAGGGTGGGCTAAAAAAGATGTCAGCAAAGGAAGGATCACTGGGAAAAAAAGGGGTGGGAAAGGCGGTGTCTTGTGGGGAGCTGAGGCAGCAAGGCGGAGAGAACGAGGCCTACTGTAAAAGAGAAGTTAGGAAGAAACCTTGGCGAAGAGGTTCCCCTTGGAGAAAAACAATAAGTTGGGTTTCAAAATCTAAGCCCCAAACAATAAGAGAAGGGAAAAAAAGAGAGTAGCCGAGCCAGTTCTAAGCCGGGAGTACATTTCAGGGACGGGAGACAGAAACCCTCGATCTCTCCCTAATGGATGGGGGTAGAAGACTGTAGATTGGACGAGGGGGTAGAAAGAGGGGGAAAAATATGGTTCCAGACTTGTGGGAGATAACTAATGACCGCTTGGTAAATAGAGAATCCAAAAAAAAGTACGGGGTCTCAACAGAAGAGGTCAAAAATAAACGTCGGGGGGAAAAAAGAAGTATCTGAAATGGGGTAAGCTCATCAATTTACATAACAATAGACAAATCAAAAAAAAAAGGCCGCCAAGGGAAAGGAAATAGATACTCGAAACCCCACGAATGTAGATCGATGGGGGGCACAGGACACGGAAAAAAACAAACAACCAGAAGAAGTGAAGGAAGTGCAGGGGGAGCTTGGGCTGGAAACCGCCTAGAGTCAAGCGGTGAAAGGGAGACTGGTTCAACAGCCTGCGTGGGAAAAGGGTCAGCACACAAGAAAGCCACAAAAAATAAGCAGGAGAGGTGGGGTATCCTGAGTCGGGGGGCGCAAAAAAAGGAAATCTCTGCTGCGAAGCATTGAACCAAAGAATTGCAAAAAAACCGATAGGAGAGGGGGGGGTGTCAACAGACAAAGGCCGCCAACAGAGACTCCGTCGAACGCGAGAAGAACCCAAATAGTGTGGAGGGATAAAAAAACGAAGAATCGGAAGACGCGTTCCCAACCGAAGCGTGATCCTCAAAAAAAGATGGCGAGGGAGAAGTGGAATTGAGTCGTTTAGAAAAAAGGGAAAAGTAAAAAAGAATGAGGAAGTAGTTGCGAATTTTTCAAGAAAAAGTCGAAAAGATACGATAAGGGAAAAGAGGATAACAGAATATGATTCGGAATGGGTGACTCGAAAAAAGAAAACGGGGGATTAGTCATACTCTACCCAGCAGCAAGAGTTCTATGAAGAAAAAGAAAAAGAAACCCGAGCGACTTGGGGGGTTCAAAAAAAAAAAGGACAACGCACGGAAAAAAGCAGGCGAAGTAAGGGAACGGAAGCTATGACGACAGGTGAAGCAAGGGAAGGAGATTTACGCAAAACGGGGGTCAGTGTGAAAATCAAAATTGGTAGCGGGAAAAAAAAAAGGATGGAACAGGAGTCGCTACGGCCGACAAAGCCCGTCATTCTCACGCAAAGTGCAAGCCAGAGAATTGACCGAAAAGAGGTAAGGAGGGTTGGAGCACGGTTGATCTACCAAGGGTGCAGGGGCCGAGAATGCTGGAGGCTAAAGTCAATCGCTAGGAAGAAGCTAAAAGGGAGGGAGACAAGCTGAATGAAGCAACGGGAAGACTCGATAGGAGATGACAAACGAGGAAAAAGGAAGTCGCCGCAGCGGAAAAAGGGGACGGGGGAAAAAAGAGGGGGGAACGAGCATGGCGAAAAAGACCCCAGCCTTCATTGTAACTGACCGATGAAAAAAGGAGAAAGTCATTTCATGGGTGCTCGAATGCTTGGTTAAGGAAAAGACGGTAGGGGATAGCGTCGAGAAACAGGAAGTACACCTTCACGGAGAAAGAATGAAAAAGGCCGAGGAATGAGGACAGGGCGACGTTCACAAACAACACACGTAAAGCAGGTAACGAACGGGCACTTGGAGATAAATGGCAAAACGCTAGAAAATCAAGGGTCTCTCTAACGGAAGGACCTTGGAGAGCAGAAAGGCCCTTCAGCCTGGACCTCACAAAGATATGAGAAAAAGGTGAAAAGGATAGAGAAGCTGATGGGAGGGGGGCCTCGAAGACGGGAGCTGCAGCAGATAAAAAAAGGCGAAAAGGTTGGGGTTTGGACGAAAAAGGTAAAAAGGTATCGGGAGAAACAGGGAGGAAAGAAGAGCCTCAGAAAGTGAGAAAAAAAAAAATATGTATGTCAAACAATGGGGTCAGGTTCGGCAAGGACCTCTGGGGAAGAAAGAGAACCTCAGAAAGAAAAGGGAAAAAGGATGGTGGCGTCGACCGAAAGGGCAAAGAGAAAGGGAGTAAGATCAGGACTGTTTAGGGCCCAAGAAGCTTCGTAAGAAAAAGCTGGGTGTGGCAAGAAAGAAACACGAGAAAAGCAAGAATATAAAGCTCGAAAGCAAGATACTATACCTCCAAAGGAAGACCGAAAGCTGAAGGAGTAGACAAACACGAAAGAACCAAAAAAGGTGGAAAAAAAAAAGAAGAAGGGAAGAAAGACAGCAAACCACAAGCCGAGGCAGAGACTCAAAAGGGATATGACACTCTCCTAAGAGAAAACTGAAAAAAGTGCCCCCAAAGCCATGAAGAAGAGGAAGAGCGTAGAGATGAAAGCTAACCGCCCTTGCTGAAAAAAACTAGCAAAACGCGACTCACTGAAACATCGAACGCCAAAAGAGAAGGACAAAAGTTGGGGGGAAAATGAAAGCCAATTACCGGGCAAAAAAGACCATAGGAGGGAAAGGAGAAAAGTCAAAATCACTAGAAACAAGAGCGGCGACCGGTAAAAAAAAAGAGCGAGGGCGAAGGCGGGGGGGGGGACACAGTAACGCAAAAAAATTTTTGACAAAAGAAAAGAAAAAAAAACGCGTGAGGAGGATAGAATCCGGCCGAAATCGGGGGGATCTAGCAATACAGAACACAAAATACCATCATGGCGCGAAGTCGGTTAAAAAAAGGAGGGAAAGCCGGAAAGGAGAAAAAAAAATCGCGAGTGGACGGTAAAAAAGCGAAAATCAGAAGGACAAAAGGTAAAGGGGAACGCAACGAAAGGAGCAGCCGCCTGGGGGAGTCGCTGGGCCAGAGACTAAAAAAAAAAAGGGCGAGTGTATCACAAATGAGGGGAACGTTACGGGAAGAATCCGGGTGCGACGGGAAAACGAGGCGCACTTGCCGAAGAAAAAAGTATCATGTGAATGACTGCCTTCCAATCGAGGAGGCTGACCACCCCCTACAGCAGAAGGAAAAAACAAAGGAAAAATGGGAAAAGAAGCAGAGGAGGGGGGGTGAAATGAGGTGTTCAAAAACAAGATCAAGCTCAGTAGGGCCGAACGACAAGCCCCACGCAAAAAAAAAGAGGAACATCAGCGCTGATCATGAAAGCAAAACAGGAGCTGACGTTTTATTGGGAAAAATCAAAAAAAGGGGCACATTGAAAAAAAAAGTCGGCAAGGTGTCATCTTGGACCACATCGAACCGCCCAGAACCAAATGGGTGAGGCGCGCTTAGAAAAAGCGAGTAGAGAAAGGCCTTCAGGGGGGAGGAAGGAGCACATAACTTTAGGGTGAGGGTACAAGAAATGCTTCTCCGAACAAAACAAAAACAAAGAAGAAAGAAAAAACGCGGATTCGCACATGATCTAGACATCGACACGAAAATGCAGGGGTAAAAGCCGAAGGAGCAAAGAAGAGAAAGAAAAACGAAAAAGACGAGTCCACAGGGTGGAAACAGGACACGCTTCTGGGGCCCCCGATGGGAAAAGAAAACGCAGGTAGAAAACCGCGAAAAAAAAAAAAATGGGAGAAAAAACGACGTTAAAAAAAAAATAAAGAAACAAAAAACAAACAAAAAAAAGCACGAGGGAAGGCCAAATGCCCGGAAAAAGTCACGAAAGTCCAAAGAAAACCGACATCAAAAAAAGGGAAAAAGAAAAGTAGGAGAACTATCGGGGCACAGCAGAAAGATTAGGCGCAACAAAAGCCCCTTCATAACTGCCTGGGGGCAGGGAGCAATGTGGGTTTCAAAAGAAAAAAAGAATCGCAAGGGCCGACAGGTAAACAAAAACTCACCAAAACTAAAATGTAATCATGTCGAGGAGTTCCGAAGATAAAGCTTGGGTCGGGGGGGGGGGGGGGGGGTCCAGAACTCGGGTATCCGAAAGCCCTGAACCCATCGCCAACCAGGGAACGAGGAGAACGATCATGGAGAAAGCTACCAAATAAAGCAGGAAAAAAACGAAGAAATCAGCGCCTGGGGTTTACAACGGACCGCGCAACGTCGCTTGGTCGCAAATAAAAAACGAAAGGGGTCATGGATGGAAAAACATCGGGCGCTGGGAAAGGACACGATGGTCGAGCGAATTAAAAAAGGAAGACGAACTAAGATCAGGGGAAGGAAAAAACCCCCCCAGTCCAAAAAAAAAAAAGCAGGGCTCCTCTGAAAGAAACAAAAAAAAAAAAAGAAGAGGAAGAAGGAGGAGGAAGGAAAAAGGAATGCGTTCCCAGCACGAGGGTCGAAAAATATTGCGGAGGTGGAGTTCAAAAAGAACAAATAGAGATAGGGGAAACAGACCCACTTATGGGGTTGTCGAGGGAAAGGCACAGCATAACTGCAGCCAAAAGGGGGGGAAAAAAAAAGAATCAGTAGGGAAAATGCCAGAAAAGGACGGCGCGGAGCGAAAGGTTGTACAAATTCTGACGTAGGTATACGAGGGGGAAAAAATTGGAAGAATTGAAAAGGGGGAGGGAGTAAGCGGAGCGAAGAAAAGGGCTTAAATAGATCTGACGATGGGAACCATTCGTAAAGTTAAAAAGACGGAGATGGCCACAAAAAGCGACATTGACAAGAACGAGGGGGGAGACTGGACCGATCCGATCGTTTGCGAAAAAAGAGTTAAAAAATAGAAGGGGGGGGGTGGGGGGGAGGTAAAACGTGGGGGGAAACATCCTAGCAAAAAATAGGAGAATCGATAGTCGAGCAACCCGGCCGACAGAAGGGGTTTTGTGGCGAAAATTGGAAAGCAAAACGCAGGAACGATAGGGGTCTGTTGTCCTCTGAGGGGAGGGGGGGCCGAGGAAGTCCGAAGGACAGGGGGAAACAGGTCAAAACGTCGCAAAGGAAAGAAAAAATTGGGCGCCGTGTAAAAGATAAACGGGGGGGGCGGGTTAAAATAGTGTGGCAAAAACTAGAAAAACCGTCAAAAAAGGCTTATTACAAGATGAAACCAGACCCTGACGTCCCTCATCGTGCCCACCAGTAATCGATCAGGGGCTGCCGACGAGTCCAGCCATCCCGAGTCTGGGGTCTTACCGGCGGGGGGGACTGAGCGCGTTGGGAAAGAAGCTTGGGGAAACCAAACGCTTGGGTGATTATAAGAAAGAAAGTGAAGAAGAAGGGAGTGGAGCTCTGAATCACAAAAAGAGAGAAACTTATCGGGTGGGCAACTGGGCGTAAGCTCAAAGTACGGCCATCCACGGGTGGGGTGCCCGCGGATGGGTGAACCAGAGAAAGACCGCGGTTAGATAGATTTTACAAAGATAGCGCGTTTATGACTCGAAGACAGGGGAAGTATAAAAGTCAGTTACGCGAAATGTGCGGGCCGAAATTAGGGACGCGAACTGGCTAAGGATATGGTTAAAAAGAAGAAACAATCAAGCGACGAAGCAAGGTTGGGTGTTCGCTGATCGCAAAAAATAGGAGCGGATGCTACAGGAACGGCGGCTAGATGCCCCCGATAAAGAAATTTGGAAAGAGGATTGTTCACAGGAGCCAGAACAGACTGAAGGAAAAAAAGAAAGAAAAAAAGGAAAAATCAGTGTGGAAAACACTCGAAAATGGTCGGGGGAGTGAGCCAGCGCAAAAAGCAAAGACTGCACGGGCAAGAGTTAAGCGTGCCGAAGTGACGATTCGACCACGCGTCCACAACGAAAGGAGTATCAGGGTGAGTCAAGTATTGGGAGGGGATTTTGAGGAAAAAAAAGATAAAGTCAGGGTCAGGAGTCACCGAGGGTCCGGAAAACCGGGACGGGGAGGCTTCAGATATGATCAGGTTAAGAGCAACGATGCGAGGTCTGCGGCACTAGACCCAAGGGGCGCAAGAGAGAAAAGCGGTGGTGTAGAAAATCTTGACAAAGCCAGGCCGACTTTGTGGGGGGAAATCAGACAACACCAGCCAACCAACTCGCAAAGCGCAGGAAGCAAGGAAACCAAAGGTGGCGAAAAAAAAAAAGGTCATATGACATTGAGTGGCCGAAAGATTGGCCATTTGAAAGAATTAAATGAGAGGGCGGTAGGGCGGAGATGAAAGTGAGGAAAGCACGACCATCCAAAGACCTACGGATCAGATGTGCTGTAGCTGACCTTCGCGCAAGACAGGCCTTACAGTGAGCATTGTCGGTTGTAACCTGTTTTGTGAGCGAGACAAAGCACAAGGAAGAAAAAGCGCTTGCAGAGTCTGGAGTCAAACAGTCAAGTCTTACGGAAAGAAGAAAAACGGGGGGGAAGGTTCGCTCGAAGAAAGCAGGAAGAGAGGGCCGGCGAAACTCGTATGAGAGCGCACCAAGAGAGCTCAGAAAGCCAGGGGCCTGCGAAAAAAAGACTTGTTTCGGTTTTTCACACGGATAAGTACGACTACCTCTTGTCTTGGGAAAACTGAAGCGAGGGGGGCGCGCGCCGTGCGGAACTTTGCGGGCTATTACAAGTCCCTTGGTCTATTTAAGCCCGCCCCCTGGGCCTCTCGGCGGTGTAATGTCTCCGTGGAAGGCTCGCGCCTGTTCTTCTGGACCCTAAACAACAGTTTAGCTGCAGGAAAAAACAGATGTCGTGCAAACAGCAAAGGGAAACTGAAAATCATAGAACGCCGCATGTCAACGGGGGGGGAAAAAGGAACCGTCACGGAGTGGGAGCGACACTCTTTAACTGATGTGGTGGAAAAGGACTGCGACGCGACATCCTTCCATCGAGGGGCTAAAAAAACACAACGGTGGCCCGAGGATACCAGTCCCGCCCGGTCTCGAATCAAACACAAAAACGGAAAACAATAAGTATAGGGAGATGGGACTGGGGGGGCTATCCGGAGGAAAAAAAAAAAAAAAAAAAAACCACTCAGCTATTGTACATTGGAACGAGGAGCGGGAAGAAAAGCGAAAGCAGGTGGCGAGAATCAACGGACACCCGGCGGGCGTGTGAACTCTGAGGTGGGGTTGCCAGTGTTCAGAGGAGGTGGGATCTGGGTCGCATACAAAGCTCTAAAATGGCGGGTTGGCGAAAGAAGTCGCAGAAACTTGAAAAAAAACTAGAACTAAAAGAAAAACAAGGGGGAAAGGGGTCAAAGAAGCGGTATGACCAGACAAAAAAAAGGAAAGAATACCATCGCAAGCAACCCGAGAGAACGAAAGAGGAAAACCTCGGAACGAATACGAAGAGTGAACCGGCGAGCGAAAAAAAAGTCCAGGGTTGAACGAGAGATTGAAGTGGGACCGCAGCTCGATGCATCCTCTGGTTTACAGAGAGCCCGCGCCCGGGAAAGATACTGGGACACCGACTGAAAAAGATTGTCGCGACGGCGCAGGCAGCGAACCTCCTGCCGTCAAACCTAGGAGGGGCACGAGAAAGCACTTGACAATCAGGGACCAAAAAATAAAAAACTAATGAAAAATTTGGAAATGACTAGAACAAGGAAACAAAATCGGTGCGGGAAAATCGACCAAAACAAAGGATACTTTCCAAAAAACAAAATCAAATGGGAGGACCTGAACCGAAGCTGCAGACCCGGTGGGGGCGCTTCAAAACGGGGGCAAGCCAACAGCGCGGAGGGCAGAAATTTTAGAAAAAGGCAGGCAGCGGTCGCGGAAAAAAAGTACGAAACGGAAACAGCGGGGAGCTCCTATCATCAGTATATATGGAGAAAAAGTTGAAGGCCCGACTCGGATAAAAGGGACGAGAGATAAAATAAAAACAGTCCGCACAAGCCTGATCTGTGTAAGGCATGGAAAACTCCTACCACGGCAGAGCCGACGCAGAAGGAAAACTGGGGATATCGGCATGGGCCGCGGAAACACGCGATAGTGGCACGTGAAGGAGGTTCTTCTAGAGAGTGTGCGCGTAGATATGCTGGACAAGGCCGGATCAAAAGTGATACGGGCGAGATGCACCGTGGTGAAAGGGTCGAAGCAGCGAAATTCTGAGGCCGCAAAACCTCACAGCTACAACAAAAGAGCGCAGGGAGACTCAGCGGAGGTGGGCTGTGGTGTCAGCAAGGAAGTAGTCAAAAAAGAATGCCGCCCGGGAACAGGGCGAACTACTAGAACGGTCGATGATCCTTCACGTCACCGAAGTCGACGAGGAGGGTCTAAATGTCATAAATGTAGCGGTCCGAGGCGTGCAAAACAAGATGTTTCATCCGCGCCCAGATGGGGGAGTCAGGTAAAGGAGGAGGCGGGCACGCACTCCGGAAAACTGACGTTAGGACGGTGAGGGAAGAGCACACGAACGGGGTCCCGGGGTATCGTCCTTTGAAATCAAGAAACTCGGAAACACGCAAGGAGATCAGAAGAGAAAGACATGGGAAAGAAGAAATAGAAAAGCCAAGATTGCGGGGACAAAAGCATCATGGACGCACTCAAGAGAAGGTAGAACTGGGGTGGAACGAAAAGAAAAGTTTGAAAAAACGATTGGTATACGCATGCGACTCCGCCGCTTGAAAAAACTAAAAAAGAAGAATCGTGACAAGTCCAAAAGAATAAGGAAGGGGGGAAAAACTTGCCGGGCCAAAAGAGAAAAAAAACTCACCTCAGAGCCGAGGGAAGCTCGAACCGACACAAAGAGGCAGAACCTATCAGTTAAGCTCAGCTCAGGCCTCCAAAAGACTCAGGTCAAGCACCGGGTGCCGATCGAAGGGGTGTGGTGTCCGGAGCATGAACGAAGAAAACGAAAGGACCAAAAATATCCAGGACGCGAAAAAGAGATGGGAAATGAGCAAGATGGCGGGTAAAGCGACTGCTAAAAAAAAAAAAAGAAAACTGTTCGAGCAAGAAAGAAAAGGGGTGGTCCCGGAACAATGACCCATCGAAGAAAAAACAATTGTACAAAAGTCGATGGGCCTGGCCACGCCAATCTAATTTGGCATAAAAAACGAAAGGACGGAAATGGGGGGGGGGGAGAACAACGAGATCCGCGACTCCTAGAGTGTTACCTACTTTAGAGGAGTCCCGCGCCATCTGGCCAGAAACCAAAAGCGACAAGTGCGTGAAACCAAGAGAGACTGATGTCGCGCGAATTCAACGGAAACGCTAAAGAAGGAAAAAAAAAATATAAGGACCAAACGGGGTCCAATGACTCTCCTAAACCAAAAAAAACTAAGGAACTCATGCGCCAGAAAATGGAGCCTGACGAATGAGAGAATGCGGTCGGGTTTCCCACGCCGAAACGAGGGGCAAGCCCCCTAGTTCCGCCGGGGGAAAAGCATACACTCGAACAAAAAGACCTAGGGACCAATGGAAGAAAAGAAAGGGAAAAACGGATCGGGGGGGGTTAACCCGCGCACGATTAGAGTCGGAGGAAAAATTACGGGAAAAAAAAGAGTAAACGAACATTGATAGGGGGACGAGGCGAAAGGGCTGCCTGCGATTGGGGTCAAAGTAAAGCTGACCGTCTACCCGAGATGGACCAGCAACCAACGTCCAAGAAAAAAAGGGGGCAAGTCGAGTCGAAGATCAAAAAGAGGTTTGTTTGCCCGCGGGATCGAAGAAGGGTGGTGGGGTATTTTCAAAGGGACCCTCAACCGACAAAAGCTTGACAGCTACACAAAAAAAAGGATCGGCAACCCGGCTGACGGTATAAAAAAGGTGTTGCGCCGAAAGGAACGCACGAATAGTTCCTGCTGGGGAAAACAGAGACATCGGGTGCAGAGGCGAGAATCCGGCGGAGAAGATTAGAACCGGAGGGTTCAGGATTTTGGACCCGGGGGAGAAA
>Ga0179593_1728412_pt1 | contig 20004 bp, 26 predicted proteins | sample CZODoug2_1_08_16_FD_185931 | JGI IMG/M metagenome (GOLD analysis project Ga0179593, IMG submission 185931) | Vadose zone soil fungal communities from Angelo Coast Range Reserve, California, USA - CZODoug2_1_08_16fungal (PacBio error correction) | ecosystem: Environmental > Terrestrial > Soil >...
CCCACGGCCGGGGAAGAACATGTCTCGTGGGCTGTATTCTCGGACTTCTTGTCAGACATTGGGAAAGATCTTCTACCCCGATAACCGTGGGAAAAAAAAAGAAGGGGATCGCGTGTCGAAGAGGGAAAAGAGACTGAATCTACCCTTGAGGAAGAGAACAGGAAAAAAGACTCATGGGGGCACAGCAGGTGACGCGGCAAAACAGCTTGACTACGCCACCTATGCGTCAGCATTCCAATGGAAAAGGGGCACATTCAATCAAAAGGGGGGAACTGCTTATCTTAGAAAAAAAAAAATATAGAAGAAGCTTTATCAGTAGAGACAAAGGGGAGATGTCCTCGCCGGAAAGAGCGGGAATACCGTTACCTTCACGTGACGTTCGTCGAGGGGGTCGGGCGAAAAGGAAAAAGAAAAAAGTCAACAAGACTGGCCGCGGGGAAAAATCTTTTGAACAACTACTTCTAGCAAGGATAAAAAGGGAAAGAAAAAAGGAGAGTTCGCGTCGAGAAAAAAGGGACCCTTTCGTCGGTGGAAGAGCCAACAAGATCAACGGCGATAACGGGACTAGACAGCCTCAGCCGGGCTCGTTATAAGAAAAGACGATGGGAGGCCCCTTCCTCTGGAAAAGAAGGAAAACGGCGGAAGCCCCTATGTGAGGAAAAAGATCCGCTTAAGCCACTCCCAGCACTTAGCTAGGGGGGAGAGAAGAAAAGAGGAAAACTCCTGGGAGGGGGGCAGCGCTTTCTAAAGAAAATAGGGAGGAGCCGTGTTTCCACTGATACCGAGAAAAAGAAAGAACTTGAATCACGCAATCCATCATCGCCGAGAAAGGGGAGGAAACTTGACAACCGAGCCGTCCTAGAAGCCTGGGACTCCGGCCATCGAAGAGAGAGGGCGAAACCGAAGGGAATGGGCACCGATACTTCGTGAAAAAAGGGAATTAGGAGTTTGTTGACAAAAAAGGGGCGTTCACGGGGAGACCCATGTCCTGCCAAAGTGGGACGACCGTTGAATCACCTACGAACGAATCGGGGGGAAGCAAGGGGAGGAGCTTGATGTGAGGGTACTACTAAAGAACTCAAAGCGTTGATCAGAAGGTCCAACTCAAAAAAGGGAGGACTTCCAGAAGGGGGAGAAGAACCCTGGACGGAAAGAGGAAGAGGCGGCCGTTGGCTTTTAGGAAAAAAAGGGGAGGAGTTTTTTTACCTCCTGACGATCACTTTGTGGGGGGGGGAAGGGTTGGCATTTGAGAAAAAGTGGATTATCTCGTCAGAAGTCGGGAGATTGTTCTTTTAGAAAAAAAGGCTTTGCGAAAGGGGGGAGGGAGTCTAAAAATCCCCCACCTTATCAAGAAGAGTCAACGGAAAGATTGGCTTTTGCGAGGAGGTGTTCTCTTCGGGGAAGGGGGGTTGCCCGTAAGAACGAGTCCGGGAGGAGAGAAGGGTGCGCAAAGCACTAGGCGTTGGCGTTGCTTGAGTGTAACACCCAGGGGAAAAGCAAAGGGGAGAAAGCAAAACCATATTGCGGAGGGGGGGAGGGGAGAACCACTACTACTTCACCAGACTAACAGAAAGAGAGGAAAAAAAGGGGGGGGGTGGCACGACTATCCGGAGGGGAACCACGTTGTGAACTCAACAAACAACAAACAAAGGGAGGAGAGATCCCACGGGGGAGAGAGATCGTCTTAAGGATGAGATGGGGGGGGGTGTTGAAGGATTTCTGGGGTGCTCCATAACCCTTGGCAAAAAAGCTGTGTTTCTCCACCACAAGGGAGGGAAGGAGGAGTCCGCAAAAAAAACGCTTATTTCTTTTCGAGAGGGAAACGATGCCGGAAAAAAAAGATCGGATTGAAAAGGGGAAATCCGGTCTAAAGAGGGAAAACCGCACATAAGTCAGCATCTATCGGGAGGTTATTCACCGACGCAAAAAGACAAGCCAAAAGGGACAAGCCCCAAAAAGACCGACGGGCTGACTAGATAACGAAAAAAGGGTTGGGGCCACCCTGACCAAAAGCATGTTACTCTCCAAAAAGGGCCTGGGGACCCAGGTCCCAGGAGAAATCCCCTTTGTGGAAAGGGAGGAAATCCACAAGCTTTAGACTTAAGGGGGATCGCATTTTAGAGGAGGGTTAGTTAGCTAGAACCATTCTACAGGGGGTTAAACGTCAGCATTAAGAAGGGAGAACCTTCTAAAAATAAGGCGTTTGTTATTTCGGGGGAGGGGAAAGAAAACTCCGCAACGATACCTGGGGCTCAATCCAGTCATCATCCTTTTGCCCACGGGGAGGGAAGCAATCAATCATGAGGGGGAAACACCGTACGGAGGTTGAAGGAGGAGTCATTTCTGATGGGGTAATGGGAAGGGAGGGAACAGGACTTGCGAGGGGGTTTTGGTGTAAAGGGCACTTTCTTTTAATCGGCGATGAAAAAGGAGGGGGAGAAGGGGATGCAGACGGAAAAAGGGCAGGAGGTGGTGTACCACCGAAAAAGGTCTCTGAGAGCGCGGGTCAAAAAAAACAGCGCCTTATCTCTGACGAACGCTAGCTTAACTGTTGGGGAAAAGGGGGAGAGGCCTCTCGTGAAGGGGAAAAGGAGGATGGAAGAGGAAGATCCGCGCGACCGGATTGAGGCTGTCTATGAGAGAGAGTGAGAGAGGGGAAACTGAGTGCAAGCCACCTACGAGGGGGGGGTGGGAAAAAAAGGAAGGACGCGGGGGGTTCTCCTTGGAAAGTAAATCGATGAGAGAAAAAAAATGCAATCAGACAGGTAAAGAGTGGTTGGATCCTTTTGGGGAAAGAGCTTCTTCTTTGTAGGAAGAAAAAAAGAGGCCACTACTAACCTGGACCGGAGAGGAGTTTCCAGGGGGGGAGACCCCTATGTCCGAGAGAAAAGGGCCCGTACACTTGGAGAGAAAGGACGCAGAAGCGATCATCGGGGAAGGGGGGGGGGGCCCCCATGCGACTATCTCCGTTTACGAAGGAGAGAACTGCTTTTCCATCGCAAAGAAAAGAAATTGGAATCCGAGTCACCGGGGAGGGGCGGAGTCCAGCAGTTCTGCACAAGAAAAGAAAGAAAGCTGCCGCCACAAAAAAAAGTATGCATCAAAGGGGGGGGAGAAGGCTTTAAACCGGGGGAAAAAAGGAAGGGGGACTCCGCCAAAAGCGTCCGGCAGGGGAAAAAGGTTTTTTGGTAGACGAAAAGAGGATGGAGAAAAGAACGGGAAGAAGAGAGGGAGCGAGGGGGAAGCGATTCGGCCGTGGTGAGAAAAAAAGAGAAACAACAACAACGGAGGATCCTTTTAAGGGAAAAAACGTGCCTAATACTAAGACAAGACTCAGGAGATGAAAAGGGGGTGGCCTGTATTAAAAGGAAAAACACGTCGTCATCGAGGCCCGGTAACAAATAGAGATACCAACCGTGCTGGAGCAGGCGGGGAGGAGGTCCTGAGAACCGGACATCGACCCGGAGGAGGAGGGACATCTTCCCATGACGCGTGTGGCTGCAAGGGTGCAACTGCAGAAACATATGCCGGTGAAAGAAAAGGGGAATAGAGGGGGTCTATGGATGGAAATACCGAAAAGGAGAGGGAATGGTGGCACACGATCCGATGATCTCCTGCCGAGAGAAAGTGGTATCGGATAGGAAAAGGGGCGCTAAAAATAGGGCCGTTTTTACTGCAAAAACAGGAAACAATTAGATCCTCGGATGGGGGGAAAAGGAAATCGTGCTCGAGCCGCTTCAACGAACAAAAAAAACGCGGCTGCGACCGGAAAGAACTCGTGGACAAAGGGAAGACATCAATGGCAAAGAAAAAAAACATCAAATTCCTGAACGAAAGCGACGGGAAAACAGGTCTGCCTTTTTCTTCCCCAGGAAGGGTCAACGCGATCAAGGGGAAGCCGTGGATCGTTTCCGATTGATCTTCCCTCTTATCCCGCAAAGGCCACACGATTCTCGGAAGGAGGGGCAAACTAGGGCCAAAAAAAAAGGGATTCTCGGTGAGAAAGAAAGAGAGCAGGCGCGGGAACAGCGCTGGTAGACAAAAAAAAAGGGAGGGGGAAACGGGTACCCCACAGGGACTTAATAAGAGAAAATCCGCTCCGGCGCGTGTAAATACCATGTCCGAGCAACATTAATAGGAGGGAGTGGGCACAAAACAAAACAAACCCGATCCGTCAAGGAAGCCTTGGGGAAACCCATCATAACTGGCCGAGAAAGGCCTTTTAAAACTCGAGGGGAATCGTGGTCCAAAAGTTCTTGAGGGGGGGGCTCCTTTTTTGTGCCAAGCTTGGGGGGCCCGAGTTATCAAGGGAAGGGATTCGAGTTTAAGAGCACCGCACCTACTAAACGCCAGGAAGGAGGGGATTGTTTTCTGTCCCTTCGGGGGGTCGGGAAAAGAAGAGGCGATTGGGGAAGCTCGAAGACGTCAGGATTCGGGGGAGAGACTTCACTATCCTTCCTTCCGGAGTATATTCCTTTTCGTGAGACCCCCTTTGGGAAAGCATTGGGGGGGGGGGGACCTTCCTGTCCAAACTGTTGGGGTTGTGAAGAGTTTGGGGGGGCACTTTGTCAAAAACAGATCGCGGAACCGTCCCCTTCGGGTGGGCGAATAAACGGACGGGGAAGGGAGGGGTTATCCCCGCACATGAGGGGCGGCCCTGGACCGGGTCAAGAGCGCTGGGCGAAGGAGTGGCGCTTCGGGGAAAAGAACCGGAGAAAGAATCATCCAGATTCCGGAGGTTTCAGAATTTTGGAAGAAAGGAAAACACAAGCACTACGGGTGGAGGAAAGGGCAAACCTCCGGTCCACCGCAGCGGGTTTTATGACAAAACCATATTCTGCTCAAGGGGGGAGAGGGGGCGCCAAGGGGACAGCCATCAACCATCGGGGGAAAAAAAGCGCCTCGGAGGCGAAACGCTACCCTTTGGGTCTCTATCCTAAACAAAAGGAGGATTAGGTAAATATAGGAAAAAGGGGGGTTCAAAGAGAGGGAGATCTTTCACCACCGCGAGGGTGAGCTCTTGAAAGGAAGGGGTAGGGCAGTGTGCTAAAAAGGAAGAGAGTGATTGAAAACAAAAAAAAGCGAATGGATGAGAGAACGGGTTGAAGGGCGGAATCGGGGGGGGAGCAGAACCCCTGAAGAAAAGACGAAGCATCGAGGCACAGGGCCCCGGAGGACCGGAGAGCCCGTTCCAGTTCTTGGAGACACAACGCTTTCTTTGCCGCTGGGACGGTGTACACGGCCAGGGAAAGGAGGTTGCTAGAAAAAAAACGATGCCTGCACCCGCAAGAGGGGAAGAAAGTGGAAAGGGGAGAAGCGCCAACAGGAAAGAGACCACCGAACCATCTCGCGGGCCTGTCCCAAAAATCGGTAGGGGAAGGACGCCGAAAAAGCAAGCGCAACAGGAGCATCGCCAAAAAGCAGTTTGCTCCGCATTGGCGATATCCAAACTGGGTGGTCTTCCAAAACAATCACGCCCTGGGAGAAAAACCCCATTCTCACAGGAAACACCCTATTCCCACGGGGGTAAGAAATCCCAGTTTTTTTCTCGATCAACACAAAGCCTCGTTCGCGGTCCGGAAAAGGAGAGGAGTGCGAATGATTGTACGCGAAACTGAGGGCCCCCTCCTTCGCCCGATTGGGTTGACGGCCATCAGGAAAAAAAAACTGAAAAACCAAAAAGGGGCAGTTTCGTTATTTGAAGGGGAAACAAAAAAAATTGCAGGGGACTCACACGAACAGGTCTTCAATCAGGGTGCACACAAAAAAAAGGAACGGAATGAGGGGGGGGGAGTAACGAAAAGGTGGAAAAACGAAGTCTGCGGTTTTCAACGGACCGTCGGGGGGAGCGGGGGAGGGGGGAAGTGCATGTAAGAGGAGGGAGGACTGCCTCGGGGGGGGGGGGGGGGGGGTGGCAAGTCTTTGAATCGGCGCGCTCCTTATCTTGATGCGGTCTTCTGTAGAAGTGTCTGAGTCAACCTTTGAGGAACGGAAATTTGGAGGTAGGCTGGGACAACGACCATCTTCCAGCTGACTAAGAGAGGGGGGGTCGGGGGAGGAAAAAGGAGTCTCGGTGACCGAGATAGGCTAGAGCCTCGGCAAAGGGGAAGGAATATCCTGACGCGGAAACCCGCTTAGGCTTGAGAGGGAAGGGATCAAGGAGTGGCAAGAGTCAGCCACCGGGGGGGGGAAGAAATCGAGGTCAGTTCCTTCTGGGGACTGTGCCCTTTATTATACGCGATGAAGTTTACACCGACGTGCAAAGAAAGACGACAGTGGGAAGTGCTCGAGGCATCGAATAGAAAAAACAAAAGAAAAAGAAAGTCTGATACAGGGGGGCTTCGCAGTGGGAAGGGAGGAAGGGACTTAACTGTATTCAATCGGGGAAGGACGAGGCCCATTTCTCGTAAAAACCGGACCAGAGGCCGATCGTCTGCGATGAGGAGGGGGAAAAAGGCTAAGAGAACTCCCCGTATCAGGAAGAGGAGCGGCACTCCTATTCCCATTGAGAAACCGCAGATGTTTCTATTCCAGCAGGAAAAACGCTGCAAACGCTGTCAAAAAAAAAAACAAATGAGCGTCATGGAATAGGGAGGAGAAAAAGTCGTCAGTCTTGTAGAATTATGCTCTAGGGAAGCTGCTCCAGCACTTTTGGTCAGAAGGGAACATTGGGGGGGGGGTATAAGAAAAAAGAAGGGGAGGGACCACTACTGTGGAACAGGGAAAAAGGAGCGATTTTCTGCTCGCGAAAAGGGAGGGGGAACGAAGAGGAACAAAACGGAGGAGGAAAAAGAGGAAATCCGATTCGGGCCACTTCCTATACTCAAAAAAAGATGCGAAATGTACTCGTTGGCTTGATAAAAAAAGAGCCCTAAAACGGGAGAAAAAAAAAACGGGGTTCCCCGCCGGGGAAAGCTTTGGAGCAAAGTAAATGCAGGCTAAAAACCAAAACCCCGTAATTCTACCCTGATTCTGAAGAGAACCCCCATGATCTCCTGGAGTACATCTCAGGGAGGAACTACTCCACCTATGAAGGGATTCCAAGTGTCGATGACCAGAGAGGACTGGAAAAGGGGATGATCTACGAAGGGAAAAGATCCCGATGAGCTCCTACTCTTCAAGAGGGAGAGGGTCTAAAATGGGAGAAAAAAGACAGGGAACCCTATCTAAAGGGGAGGAAACCTGTCCCCACTGGAGAAGGATCTCTTTTCTGAGATCCGCAGGGGTCGGCTACCCCTAATATTCTTGGAAGGTATCAAACCAACACTGCAGGAGTGACACTTCTGTGGAACAACGAAAGGGAAGAAAGGGAAGCCAATAAACCGCGGTCCGGAAGCCGACTTATACCCGTTGAGGGGAGGTGGCTGCCTCCGAAAAGGGAAGGGACTATCACGAAAGACATCTACAAAAGGATCAGGGGGAAGCTCGGGGGAGGGCAGGAGGAGATTCTCTCCGTCCTAGTGTCAAAAAGCGCCTAGAAAAAAAAATCTTCTCGGTAGAGAAGAGATTGTCGTTGACCAGCGCTGTCAGGACAGAGAATCCGGCAAGGACATTTTTTACAAGAACCGTGATTCCTGGGACGTAAAAATACTTCTGCTCACCAATCTCGGCTTAACCCAAAAAGAAAGGACCACACCCCAACAAAAAGAAGAAGCCCGGAAAAAAATCAGAACTGCGATAAAAAGGGGGGGGGGAAGTTTTTAAAAAGGAAGGTCGGTTAGAAAGGTTGGCGCCAACGGGGGAGTTTGAGGGGTGTTACCAAGGTGCGCCGCCCGGGAAAAAAAAGGAAGAAACTAAAGGGGGAAACCGAAACAATAGTCTTGAAAAGGGTTTGTCCCGGCTGTACTGGGACGGGTCACCAAATCGGGGGCGAGGGGGAGGGGGAAAGGACAAAAGATAGGGAGTGCACTCCGACTACTGTTAAATACTCAAGAATGACCCTCTAGAGGGTGGAAGGGGGGATCTATCACCAAAAAGGTATTGAAGGGTACTTTTGGGGGGAAAGAAACAAAAGGGAAAAGGTTTGGGGGAAGCTTTCTTGTGGGGGAAGTTTTTCAAGACACCATTTTGTGGGATTTGCAAAGACACCTTCTTTTCTTGGGGAAAATGTCTCAATCAAGTCGGCTGGTTGAGGCGTTCTTTTTAGAAAGAACCTGAGACGGAGAAGAAAACGCAGCTGTGGCGGGGAAGCTTGTCGAGGAGAGACCTTATGGAGTGGAGAGATTCCCCAGGAGGAGGATCCGGTCGTTTTAAGAAAGCCATACTAAACGGGCGTTTCTTCCAAAAAGAAAGTCAAAAAAATTTTTGTAGAAAGAACAACCGATAGCGCACGTTTCTGGAAAATTCCCTACTAGGGCCCTCCCACACTCGAGCCTTTTTTTGAAAAAAAGAGGGGTTGAAAATACTCTCAAAAAAAAAAAAAAGGATTAAAGAGAGGAAAAGGGTTCAAAAGATGCGGAAGGAAAAAACAGGGAGCTTCTTGGACATTGGTGGAAGAGGTCAGGGAAACCATACCGGCTCCTAGGTTTGCTGAAAAGGAAAAACGGGGGAAGCTTATGCTGGGAACTCCCCTCCGGGGTAGGCTTTTCGAGAAAACGAAATTACCAAGGCAAAAAGGGGAATTTTCACGGTGAAGGGAAAAGCACCGCACTCTCCCAGGAGCGCGGGTACCAGGTCCAGGCCTTAGCATGTGCGGTAGGAAGGGACAGAGCGAAAAGTAAGGAAGGTTCTCCATCTCCAAAAGGGGGGGGGGGGAGCGGGATGGGAAGCCTAGAGCACCCTTGGTTTCCGGGGAAAAATGAACAAAAGGGGTTGACTCTCCCACCAAAAAAGGGGGGGAAAAAGTCAAACAGCATCCCCATGGGGGGCCTCTATCACCGCAACCGGCCAGGTACATCTTCCTGAGGGAAACTCCAACAGGAAGGGCGAGCTTCTCAAAAAAAGAACGCTTGGGGGGAATACCGCCAGGAAAAGCACTGAGAAAACGAGGGGGGGGGTCGCTGCTTTTCGAGGAAAAGGGACTCCAAAGGAAGACATGTTTCTAGAGCAGCACAAGGGGCACACACACTGAAAAGAAGACAAAGCCAGCATTCGTGGCAGGGGGAAAAAAAACTCGTTGTTAGAGTGTATCGCATTTCTGGATGAGGGGGGAAAGCGCGACCAATCTTGTTGGGTGGGGGGTTTTCCAGGTCAGGGGAGCTGGGGTAATCGCGGGGAAGGGGAGGTGGGGGTGTCCATTTCTGAGACGGCTAGTTTGGGTAACTTGTCCTCGCACAACCAAAAAAAACAGAGGGGGCTATTTCGAACAAGCTCTGGTGAAAAGAGAAAAGCGCTGAAAAGCCTATGTTGAGGAGTCAGCTGCTCTCGTTACTCACAAGAGCGAAGGGAAAAATACAGACCAGAGAAAGACCCGGATTGAGGCTGTCGATGTACAGGAGGGAGAGGGAGAGCTGCCGGAACCGACGAAAGTCGCTTTCTAAAGGAAACGCTGTTTCAAGGGGGCGACCGGGGAAGGGAAAAGGATAGACGTCGTTGAAAAAAGGGGCACCGAGGAAAAGACGCTGTGGGGATTCATGATTTCTCGATGGAAAGCCTTTCGGCTTTTCAGGGGAAAAACGCGGATCTCTGACACAGGAGGCGTACAGGAGGAAATTAAAAAAAGGAACGTGGGAAAACGTCCCGGTCTCGAAAGGTAGATCCGATCTCAGCTGGACGGAAATGCGTCGGCGGGGAGAAGGAAACCAATGAAAGAGAAAGTAGTGTAAAGATCGCCTGCTTGTCAAAAGGGGACAAAGAAAGAACCCATTGGGAAGGCCACCGGAAATAGGGGCAGTCAACAGTTCCTGCACTAGAAGAGTTCCCCCGTCCGCACAAAGGGGGCATTAAAAACGTGCAGGGAGGGGTAGAAGGCTTTACGCTCTCTAGAGAAAGAAAAACCCCCGAAAACGGGCCCTGTTTTGGGGTAACGAGAGAAAATCGATGTCTACACGACGTGGGAGAAAGCCCACGAGACATGTTTCGGGCAGGGAGAAAAGTTGCCAGGAATAGTGGAAGGAAAAAGAGAGAGTCCTATTTCGGAAGGGGCAGGCAAGAACATATCGGAAAAAAGAAACACGTCGGGGTTCGACAGAGATGAACAAAGCTCTTCTGAACCCAACCTCTTGCCAAAGGATGACAAACGTGTGCCAGGGGGAGGCCTAGAATCGTTCCGGCGAGAAAGCGACCCTGGTTCGCCATGAAAAAAAGAGAGCATGTTGGGAAAAGGCGAACAGCGTGCGCGTGAGGAACTGGGGACGACGACACCTATTCCGGTGACGGCAATTCCAATGTGCAGGAAGGGGGGAAAGAGGCAAAACCGGAACTGCTTTCGGAGGAAAAAAAAGAAAGAACCGATGATAGGCGGCAGCTTTATCGGATCGAAAAAAGTTTACTATCACATTTGCGCTCCGTACCCGGGGGGGCAGGGAGACGTCAAAAAAAGGCCACTGCTCTCGTTCAGAGGGGAAAAAACTGTGGGGGGACCGATATCGTGATCGCACTTCAACCGGAGAAAAAGCGGCTCGCCGGAAAGGCCATTGTTACAAAAGGTGAATCATCAATTTCAAAAGAAGAAGGAAAAGGCGTTCCAGACGTATACCGAGGTCAGAAGTCGTTGCGAAAAACCGGGGGCCTGAGGAATCACCGACCTAGAAAAAAGGGCCTCGTTGGGAAAGGGGATTCCGAAAACATTCGCAAGCAAGTGAAGGTGAACCAGAGAGACTCTTACTCACTCCATCAACATAATCGGAAGGGACTTGAAGTCAGGAAATTTCTTTGAACAAGGAAAAGAAACAGAGCCACAATTACAAGGTACCGAGAAGACCTAGCCGGGGCGACTACAGGGACCTGCGCTTCATCATCGGAGAATTACACCTTCCCTGAAAAGGGGAAAAAACCAACAAACCCGAGAGTCCTCGCATCCTGGGAAAAACCATCAGACTGGGAGCCGTGAAACGAGAAAAGAAGGGAAAAGACTAAAAACGTAATGCTTGACGGGGGGATCTTTTAAGTGTGTGGAAAGGGGGGCGCCCTGAGGGATCGGAGGGAGAAAGATGAGAACCGTCAGAAACATAAAAACGCGTCTATTTTCGGGGGACTTAAAGAGAGGTAACTTCTTTCAAAGGAGGGTCGAGATAGCTTACAATCAAAGAAAATGTTTCATTCAAGTCACTTCTAGAAGCTTCCTCTAAAAGAGCTGTTCGGGTTAGAGAACACTGTTATTATACCCATTTTGGACTGAAAAGAGGAAAAAGAAACCTTCACTGGGGAACTTCTTGCTTGGGGCGATTTTTGTCAGTCAACACCAAAGTTCTCTTATAGAGAAACGGCGCCCAGTTCTCTGGCGCAATAAGAGTTGGTTCGCTGCTGGGGGGGGGGGTGAAATGGGACTCCCCTCACCTGAGAAAAAAGTACCGCGCGCGCAGGTTCTTTTTCAAGGATCTTGAAACACATGGGAATTGATCAAGAACGGGCGGGGTTTTCACCGCGGGCTCCAATACTAAGTCGTTGCAGGGGGGAAAACTGACCCAGGCAACCTGCAAAAGGGGGGGGAAGAACCATATTAAGTCTCCACAAACAGGAAAAGACTTCACCATAGGAAAAAAGCCCAAGCGCGCAGAGGCAGCTAAATCAAACACGTGTAATCTCAAAAAAACAAAAAGGGAGTATGAGAAATAAAATCTCGGAGCGGTCGTGGAAAAGCGAGCGCTTTGCGTTTTCTGAATTGAGGGAGGACGGGCATGTTGCGCAAAAAAGGAGTGGCTGAAAAGCCACAAAAGAGGGGGGAAACGCGGCCGTGACCGCCACAAACTCGGAAAAGAAAAGGGGGAATAAAACTCACGGACCTCTTGATTGATCAAGGGGGGGGCCATCCGGGGGGAAAAACTATGGGGTACAAAAAGGAGCGGTTTACCAGGTGACCGGTCAAAAGCGGTATTCCACGAAGAAGGAAAAAAAAGAAAGCGCCACCCGTCCCTGAGAACATCCGGCCCCGACGCAGGTCGGACGAAATCCAGAAAAAAAGGGACCTTGCCAAAAGAACCGTTACCTCTCCCAACCCCCAGTTTCTCGGGTGGGCAGGACAACCCAGTCCCACTGGGTTGAAAGGGGGGAGACGATCACAACCACCAGACAGTTCTCTGAGGGAGAGAAAAGGACGCAGAAAAAGGAATCTTCTCCACCCAGGAACCCGCTTGGGGGGTGATTCCCTCATTACCGCCGGAGACATGCCGCCCACGACAGAAGAAAGGAAGGGGGAAAGTTAAGTCTTGATAGAAAGAGGCAGACATGTGGCTCCCTCCTTTAGAGGGGGGAAAAAAAAAGCTGAAGCCAAAGTTTTGATCGCACTGAAGGAAAGAAAACCGGTTTGTTGTATCCTCCTTTCTTATTGGGAGGGGAGAAGAGGAGTCCACGTTCTCGGGTTTGTTGGGGTTTTGTCCATTTCATTTCTACTTTCAGGAAATAGAGGCTAAAAGGGAAAGGACAGAAGGAGAAATATTGCACGAGGGTTTACCACCGTTGGAAGGACCTGAAGTGTGTCAACTTACCATCTGCCGAGAGATTACGACCGACCTATAATCCATGGTGGAGAGGGGGTCTTCGAAAAAGTTCAGAAAAGGGATGAGAGTAATCGTTCCGAGGGCCCGTATCAGATTAAGAGAAACTCGGGGAAAGGGAGGCGGTTCGATTTACTGATCTGAGGGGAGGATGGTTTCTCGGCAACACCGAAAAGAACCTGGTTCTCCGTCGAGTTCGTTCCGGGGGCGGTTTTCCTGAGGGGGGGGACAGGATGAAGGAAAGCAGACTTTGCAAAGAGAACAGGTCCCTGGGGGGTCCCGTTTGACTTAAGGAATTCAAGATCTTCCGGCTGGGAAAACTCACCTGAAGGGGGGAGGACAGTGGCCGGTTTCGAGGGAAGGGAGATTTAGGAGCGGAAATTATAGTATCCTGTTTCTATCAGAAAAAAAGTCCAAAAAAGGGAAGTCTTCTTCGGAGAATAAGTGTTCCACGAGCAGGAATCCAGGATCCGCCTTGGGTCCATCGGAAGGAATGCATCATAGTCCAAGCATGGTGAAAGTCAACATTGCCACGAGGGAACACCAGGAAAAGGTGTAATATGGGGGGGGGAGAAAAGCTTGGAAATTAACGGACTCTATCACAAAGAAGAAAGCACGGGGGGGAAGCTAAGGGGAGGGGGGGAGACTAGGGTCATAAGGAGCGGTGTTTTCCTTATAACAGGAAAAAAGGGGGGGAAAAAAAGGGTTCTTAGGACAGTGGGAACGAAAATCTCTCACACACACGGAGGAAAATATCCTAGGGAGAAATAAACCGGACATAAAGTGGGCTGTATTCAGGGAAAGGAAAGGACGATTACAAGAAAACAGTTTCCAGCAAGGAAAAAATGAAAAAAGGAAAAAAAAGCCAAAAAAAAAATCTGTACAAAAACACTCTAAAAAAAAGAAAGGTCCAAAAAAAACCCAAAAAAAATAACCGCCGGGGGGAGACATTCTTGCCACATCGAGCTGTAAGAAACTAACGAGGCGAACCGGTATTCGCCAATTACCAAAAAAAAAGGGAAGAGCAATTTTGGGGCGTTTTGGGAAGATGCTCTTTCAGTACTAAGACGCCACCTATTCAGGTTCCAGATGGGCCTAGAGGGGGAAAAAACAGTCTATCCTGTAAAAAGGGAAGCTTCGAAATATTAGCGGGCCGAAGAGGGGAGTTACATCTTTATAGGAGATGAACAACCAGAAAAGGGCAAAACCGAGAGGGTTACGCAGAGAAAAAGGGCAAAAAGCAATGATGGAAAAAGTGCTAGATCCGCGGGACAAGAAGAGGAGAAATCTTTCTCAACAGGTCAACCAAAAAGAGAGCCTTACTGTCAAAAAAAGGGTCGCAACGAAGGCTATCGAGGGATCATCAGGGAAACACGGAAAAAACGCTGGGAAAAATCGAAGTTGTCCTGCCTAGAAAAGGTCTCGCGTATCAAAAAGGGAAATCGACAGCCTCAAGCCGGTAAAAGAAATCAAGACTTAATCCCGTCCAGGGGTCGCTCCTCCGAAAAGAGAGAAGCTGAAAGCCACATCATCTTATCTGTCGTGCGTCAGAAAGGAGGGGAGGTTTAAAGCGGGAAAGGAAGAAGGGACAAGGACTAAGACCTAGCACCCGTCAAGGAAAAAGAATGGAAGACCGGACCCCCCCCTCTTCATCATACGAAGGGCTATCCAGCCCGTGGGGAAAGAAAAAAGAAAGGTACGCATCCTGGGAAGGGGAAGGGGAAATGAAACATCTAAAATGGAAGGCTTTGAAAACCGAGAGACCTTTTGCCTATAGAGTGCTCCAAACGAATGAGAAGAGGGCTGTGGTTTGAAAGGGAAAAGCCCGTAGGGAGGACCCATGTCTGATGAAGCTCGGTTTTACTAAGACGCACCTACGAAACTAGGGGGAGGGGAGGGGGCTTCTGTCAAAAGGGTACCTGTCTGGCCTTAAAAGGAGGATGGTCTGAGTACACTCAAAGGTTCTTCTTCCGCACTGGAGACGCCGCTCGAAAGAAAAAGGGATGGTTAGGGGAACACAGGTGATTAATACCCAAGGGAAGGGGTGGAGACCTGAAGGGTGGTTAGAGGAAAGCAGGATGGGGGGGGGTTTGTCATTTTGGCAAGAAAAACCCATGGTTAAAAAAGCCGATCAACTTCTGGGGCAGGAGGAACTCCGGACGTGTGGTCTCGGAGGGGGGGTTCTGCGGACCTTATCTACGACGGGAAAGGGTCACTAGCGCTTGGGAGGGGGGACTGCGTATGGCAGAGAACGGGAAAACTTATCAATCCCTATTGAAAAGAGGGGAAAAGTCCTCGTCTCCAAGCTACGGCGTTTCGGTGCGAGGGTGACCACCTCTCCGAGGAAAATGGGGTTGTATAACTCAACAGAAGAAGAAAAAAGGGTCTTGGGAAGCCCTACTGAGTAAAGAAGGGCCCAATCGCGCACATCGGAAGACGACGGCCCGATGTTGAAAAGGAAAAACAACTGACTGAGGGAATAGGGGGGCAAACATCGAGGATCTTCGTGCAAAAGGGAGAGAAGACCTTGGCTGGTATTCGGAAGGAAAGTGCGCGCAATCTTTTAGTGCTGGAACCACCACACAGGGGAAAAAAAAAATTGTAACTGAGAGAAGGAAGGAGGTGCTAACCCAAAATGAAAAAGAAACGTACGGATGTCCATCCGGTCGAAGCGCCACTAAAGTCGTTGCACCCTCCCCTTCGGGGTGGACCCTTTCCAAAGAGGAAGTAAAAACTGAGAAAGACAGAGCCACTTCCTTATTGAAAAAAGAAAAGGCGCAGGGAACAACAAAATGTTTTTCAAGAAACTCACAATTCCACCCACAGGAAAGGGCAAGAAAAACCCCATTGCTCGGGTGTTCCAGGCAAAAAAAAAGGGTCCCACGGGGGAGTAGATATACCGCCACGTCCAACCAGAGAGAAGGAGGACGCTAACGTAGTCTGAAAAGACCACAAAAGAAAGAACTTCATCAGTAAAGGCCGGAACATCACTCTCCCAAGGGATGCGCTTAAGGGAGGAGTGGCGACGGTACGTCCCAAAGAGGGAAGCAGAACATATCCTGGAGGGGAGAACCGTTTTCAAACCGGAAACGACGCAATCAAGAAGAAAGAGAAATGTCAAAAAGGTGCAAAACGGCCCATCTTGTGAGAAAGGGGGGAATGTTGCCGATGCTAGACGAAGTTTGTGGGTGGTGTTTGTGGCAAGGAGGCACGGCGGAAAAAAAATTGTCCGAACAGTGAATTGCCATGGAACGAGGAAAGTCTTCTGTACAGCGCCAACCGGCTGGGATACGAGGACATCTCTTGGTCACTACCAGCAAGGAAATGACCGCCCGACCGAGAAAAAAGGGATTAGTAGAGAATTGACTAAAAAGCTCTAAGAAACGTTCTCAAGGAAAGAAGACGAGCGGAAACGAGCCTCAAGGGAGGCTGTCCGATGTAACGGGTATGGAGCTGAAGGTGGCGAGAAAAAAAAAGAACCGGTGAGTTTTAAGGGGGGAAAGGTTCCTGCGTGATGTCGGGGAAAGGGATATCACCAGAGAGGAAAAAGGGGGAAAAACTACGGTTTTGCAAATCACCGGCGCCCCAAAAAAAGGGGGGTGGGAAAAGCTCTATCACGATATTCGGACGCCTCACCCAGCTCGGAGCGCGAACCGGACCGGGGGAGATGTTGAGGTCGAAAGGGGTATTCTATCTGTTGGAAAAAAGGGGGGAAAGTTTTCTCGTGAAAAAAAGATCCCGCCGGACGCCGAAATGTCTTCGGCGACATCGGATGGGGGGGGCCCCCAGGCGAAAAAAAACCGTTAAGACTCAAGGGTCCTCTCACGTCCTTCTTCCCATTGGGGAAGTGCACATTCAGAGGAGTATCCATCAGTGAAGGGGATGAACAGGAAGAAAGAAGGAACGTCATGGTGCTAGTTCTGGAAAGGGGGGAAAGAGAAGAGTTTAAAGAAGGCACGCAACTGAAAGAAAAACTGTCAGCTGCCGGCGTGCAGGGGGGGGGGGAGACATCGTGGGGTCAGAAGAAAAAGTTTGGGCAAAGAAAAAGGGGAAGGGGATGCTCGCTTATCGGCCTGTGGGGGGGGGGGGAAATCACAACAACCAAGGAGGGGGGAGGTTCTTTCCCACGCCGAATACGAAGAAACAGCTACATGTATCGTGGGGGGGACGGAAAACACGTCTTGGTAGAAGGAGGTCTGACTACCAAAAACTTTAAAGAAGAGAGTTCTTGTGAGCATTCTGAAAGGAAAAGGAGGTACACGAGGGGGGCTCCAATGACTCTTCCAAAAGGGGAAAGCTCATTGTTTTTTCGGGGGACAGCGTGGCGCTGAGAAAACAAAATAGTGTGAGAAGGGGGAGGGGATTGACACGCAGGCTGGAAAGGGGAAAAAATCGCTGGGAAAATCTCCGACGCAGGTAGGCAGAAAAAAGGATAGGATCACACCTTTTACGGGAAGCTCATTAAAAGGAGGAAGTGAAAACGGACCCACTGGGACCCGGTGGAATGGTCGGAGCCCAAAAGATCTGTCTCGAGCACGTCAACAAAAAAAGAGGGTTTACTAGGGGCCAAATGGGGGGGACACTACTTCCTATCGCTGAGAAAAAGGGGGAAAGAAATCACGAACCGTTCCGGAACAATCTACTTACAAGAGAAAAACCGGGTAGGGAAAGCCCACCGGGGATCAACGCTATCCCCGTAAACTCAAGCCGGCTGAATCTTCCTCTGAGCACGGAAGAGTAACTATTCGCTAGAATATTGAGGCAAGGGCCTCGAAGAAAAATTTTCCAAAAAAAAAAAGCACGTAAGAGGAAGGTCATCTAATACAAAAGGCGCTGTCGTGGGGCGAGAGCCAGCCACAGAAAGGTGGCCACGAAGAACGAGGTCCCTACTAAGAAGGGGAAAGAACTCCGGAGGAAAAAAATGCCACAAGGGAAAAGGGTCACAACTCCCAACAAAAAAAGAATCAGCAGACATTTGGCAAAAAATCAAGAACTGCGATACAGGGGGGGGTGGGGGAAAGGGGGACCGTTGAACTCAGAAAGGCAGAGGACGGAAAACGAAGGCCTTGCTTGCGAAAAATGGGGGGAAACGGGCCGGAAAACATGTCTGCCTACTAGGAAAGATTGTACGACAGGAAGGAAGGCTCATGAAATCCGTGTCAGGGGGGTGAAAGGGGAGGGGCGAGAAGCACCAAAAGGGGGAGAAATTTGGGGTAAAAACTCATACGACGGTTGCGGGAGGTCCAGGACTGCGATCCCTGCCGAAAAAAAAGCGAAAGGGGGTGGAGGGAAAGACCGGAAGGAGGGGTGTGGAACCTTCCGAAGAAAGGGGGGTGTGGTGTTTGGCAGGTGGGGCAAGGAAAGCATTGTCTCTGATCTAAAGGAGGCGCAAGTGGGGAGGGGAAGACGGGGGGCTGCGCTGGGGTCAAGCCTCAATCACCTTAAAGGGGGGCCTGGACTCGGGGAAAGGAATCGGGTGGACGTTGGGGAGGGGAGGGGTTTTTTGGGGGCAAGAAGAAAAAGTTGATCAAGACAGAGTAACGGGGCTGGTGCCAGGCTGAGGGGTAAGGGCGTCGCCCAAGACAAGGAGGGCTTGGGCCGAAAAGAAAAGCGGCAACGCAAGAGTAAGAAAAAAAATTTCGTCAAAAAAACACTTCCCTGAGGAGAAGGAAATATCTCCCCGCCTTAAAAAAAAAAAAAAAAAATGCAAAGGGGATGTGTTCACGACTATAAGGGCCGCCTCTCAAAAAAAGGGGGAGGTAGAACTAGAGATATACAAACGGGGGAGGGCGGGATCGTCGTGCACCAAAGCATGATTGTTCAGGAAGGAGAAGGGCAGTGGTGAAAAAAAGGGGAGCCTCAATATGGTTTGGCTTTCGAAACCAAACTCTTGCGTTTCAGGAAGGACGCGGTGGACACGGAGGAAAACCTGAAAGTAGTGTCTTTCTACGCCTGCACCCCTGATTGAGAAAAGGAAAGCCGTCGAAAAGAACAACGCGATCGTGAAAAAAACGGTGACCGACAGAAAAAGGATCAGTTGCGTTGAGGGAGAGGAGAAGAAAACTAAAAAACCTTCCCGGAGTGCCAGCGCCCCGAAGTGCTGAGAGATCAGAAGGGTGTACTTGAAAAGACAAAAAGCCCCCCAAGCCGTGACTCTCCCCACCCCATGTTCGTGGGCCGGCAGGAACAGTGCATGGATCATCCCCATTTGTTGAAGATCACCATTCCGGAGAGTTCGGACGGCTTGGCTCGCAGTGGGGGAAAACCGAACAGTAGATGAGGGAAACACCTCGAAAGGGGGGGGGGGGACTCAAAAAAAAAAGGGGGGTAAACAGACATCTGACGCGAGGGGAGGGATTAGTTTCGGACCGTTCGTAAAAACTAAAGCAGACATGGGGCTGCACCGGCGGACAGGAAAGCAACACACACGAAAACGAAGAAGGAAACAAAAGCATTCGTTGGGAAACGAATATCGGAAGGCGGTCAAAGCCAACATCGGGGGGGGGTCATTTTCCGTCTGGAAAAAGGCTCGGGGGGTTTTGGCCAGGGAAGGGAGGGCGTTGAATCTCGTCGATGGGTGAAACGCGCCGAGCTGGGGGGGCATCGGGGGGAAGGACTCGTTCTGGGGAGGGTCCGCCTTTCTACAATCGAGGAAAATCGACATCGCCTTATCGCTGAACCGACGCGATAAAGGAAGAATCGGCTCAAAGGGGGGAGGCGGCGTAATCGTGGAAAAAGGAAGAGGAAAAACACGAGCCCCGGCTTGAGTCTTGTCGGCCGGGAATAGAGGGTGTTGGGAAAATGCCGTGGAAGAAGCAGCCAAGAGGAAGGGGGACCTTCTAGTTGAGGATTTAAGGCGGGGAATGCGTGAGGGGGGGAACCTTGAAAGGCCTTTGGCCAAAAGACGCGGCCAGTCCGAAATGTGGGCGCGGCGGTGTTTGGGTGGGGGGGTGCCGGGATTCTCGAGCACGAGGGGCTCCGGGGGATCTCGAACCGGACGGCGGCGCAGTGGCCGGTTTAAGTACGTAAACGGTAAGTCAGGGAGATGGCCAACGGTGGGAGTAGAAAGATCCATCTGGCTAAGAAAAATCATCAGGGGAAAGACTGAAGAATCATTTTCAAGGTATTTCCAGGATCGCCTGAAGCGCCACAAGGGAGGGGTATAAACTGGAAAGGGGGAACAGCTTCCTGCACGCGCAAGTCAAAACCTGCCGGGGAAAAAGAGGTCATTGCGAAAGAAAGGGGAAGTTCCGGTCGTGTAGTCAGGTCTTTACGACTCAGAGCACGCCTGCGAAAAGAAAAAAAAGTAGGGAAATGGTGGAGGGAAATCGATTCGAACACGAAAAGGGAAAAGAGAAAAGGACGCCCGAGAGGGAATTCTTCTGTTTCTGACCCGGGGACCAGAACTCTT
>Ga0179593_1272431_pt1 | contig 20003 bp, 19 predicted proteins | sample CZODoug2_1_08_16_FD_185931 | JGI IMG/M metagenome (GOLD analysis project Ga0179593, IMG submission 185931) | Vadose zone soil fungal communities from Angelo Coast Range Reserve, California, USA - CZODoug2_1_08_16fungal (PacBio error correction) | ecosystem: Environmental > Terrestrial > Soil >...
CAAGGCCGTCAAATTTGGGTGGCCACTCAAAGGACGTTTCCTTCCGTAACTAAGAAAATAAGAGGAGCTACTACAGAGGTGGGCAAAGAAGGGCCTTCGCCGCTGGCACGAACAACGCAGAGAAAGAAAACGGAAAACTTGAGGTGCTCTTTTGGGAAACAAGAAAAAAGAGCAAAAATCCACCCTCAAGGGGGGGGGCAAAAGAAAGCGTAAGCGGATACACTATGTGAGGCCCAGTGAAGAACAGGGGCTTCTTCACTGGGCCGTACCACGGAGAAGAAGTTGATGTGCCAAAGGAAGGGGGGGAAAAGCTCAATCATATAGGTTAAAAGGCCAGGAAAAGGGAGAAGGTACGCTCAAAACAGCATGGCCCTCGGAAAGAAAAAGCAAAACGGACGCCAGGGATAACCATGGCGTCATCGTTGTAGTTGCATTCCAGGAGTGTAGAGGGAGGAGCTCTGTGGGAAAATCAAAAAGTTAATTAGGAAATGGGAACCCTAAAAGACACTACAACGCATGTCCCCCTCGAGCAGGAGAGCACTACTCGATGAAGGATAAGCAGAAAAACAACTTGGAGGGAGGGGAGACATCGGAACGAGCCGACGCCAAGCTGACGTTTTAAAGACCGAATGAATCTTGCTCTCCTACAGAGTTGAAGCACCACTGTAAAAATTGTACATATACAGGGGAAGGGGAAGGAGTCGGGGGAAAACACGTACACCCCCAGACGAAGGTGAAGTTCGACATCAGGACGATCGAGGAATAGGGTACCGAGAAACCGAAGGCGGGAACTACTTACGAAAGCGGAGAAACGGAAGAGGGACAACTTCCGACCAGAAGGGTGCGATTTTCTCGAATGACACTCAGCATCATAAGATGAAGAAAGGAGGCCATTCGAGAGAGGGGGGAGGAAGGAAAAAAAAATCTGACGCAAAAAGTGTTGCGTCCATCTTTTATGATGAGCTAAAGAGGAGATTAAAAAGGGCCCACCAGCACGAGGGGTTGAGTAAGGCGACCCGAAGGCAAATCTCGATACGTGGCTGACAAGTCGCAAGAGAAGATGCTTGTCTTGAAGAGCAGAGTAAAAGAAAGAGGGGAGAAGAATTAGGGGAGCAGGAACAGCCGCCTCGCTTAACGGCATTCGTCTAGGGAACAGAGGTGGAAACCAGACTCATTCGTTGGATGGATCCCAGGTAGGAATCGCCGCCGGCAGCAAAAAGATCAAAACTGAAGCAAATAGTTAACTGTACAGAATGGAAGCCATCAGACGTAAAGAGGAACAGAGGAGTCGAGTGGGTGAGCGACCGAGGCCTCACTCATTCTTGGGGACGAGGGGGGGGGGAAAGAAGGTGATCACACGCATTATTGAAAAAAAAAGGGGGGGGGGGGGGGGACAGCAAAAACACGGGAATTGCGAAACTGGGCGAAAAGAAGCCAAATAAAACAGCGCTCCGAGGAGAGGGGCGGTACGGCGAGTGAAAATATCAGAAGAAACCCGCTCAAGTAAGAATAAGGTGGAAAACAAGGAGGAAGAAGGTGAAGCGCTGTTGCTGCTAAGTTGTGGGAGCGCGCAGCCAGGAAAGACTTCAATCTGAAGAAAGTATTGCGAGAGGGAAGGACACAATATTCGCGACGGGGGACGGAATCAACTGCCTTTCTTCGGGGAAAAGGGGAAAGGGAAACGCAGGCTCGGAAATAAGTGAAACACATCCAGGACAAAGAGCAAAAGACGATCGAAGTCAAAAGGAAGAACGATATGATGAATACGGAGAAAAGACCCTTCATGGAATAAATGGGGGGGGGGGACCTCGAATATTAGAACAAGTTTGGGGGGGGTAATACCGACTGAGAGGAAAAAAGTTGGGCGAAATGACCAATGTGCCAAATAAAGCAGCCTAGGGAAAAAGGGAGGAGAAAAAACTCGCGGGTGAACCTGCGAAAACGCATTACACCCGCAGTAGGGTTACCGTCTGAATGAACCGCAATCAGAGAAGGACTTCGCAGCAATCTTCTTATCTGAGAGGGAGGTCCTATATAGAGGACTACCGTACCCTCAGAACCCATAGATTCGCAGATCTGATCTCTGAAAGGATCTGAAAAAAAGACCGGCAAAAAGATCGAACAGGTCATACAATCCGGCGGGAGGGGAGGACTTAGAAAAAAATCGCAAGAAGGATCGTGGTGGGGCGAAGCTAACAAACAAGAGAGGTAAAATAGGAGGGAAGAGCGGGAGAACGACCACGACCCTGAGAAGTAGAGTGATTTCCTCCCGTAAAGGGAAAAGGAATTAAAAAGGAAGAGGTGAGGTCCAAGATGCGATTTAGGTTCAGCGCAAAAGAAGGACGCACTCATCATTCAAGATAGATCACATGGCTGAAACGCGGTCTAATGATGATCGCGAGGGGATGGGGGGGGGAAAAGGCTCGCGAAAGGTTACGCCTTGACGATCATAACTAGAAGAGGTTGGGAAAGGACACCTGTTAAACGTGTGTACATGGAGAAATGAAACACTAGGGGGCTCAGCATGGAGGGGACTGGGGATTCTCTGGGTGAACCAGGGTCCACTGCGCAGAAAGACTCTCGATGCAAACTGAGGTCTGATCTTCTAGGGAGGAGGAATGCTGTAGGCATGCTCTTCAACAATAAAACTTTTTGAAGCTCGGCACTATATTAGAGAGGGGGACTTCTCTTGGGCATGGAGAAAAGGTGTCATATTTTCGGTTTAGAAGTGAAAAAGAAAGGCTCCTATTTGGAGATGGCGCGAAATCTAATGAAAACCCCCAATGTCTTCTCGCAGGGGGGGGGCTGGTCCTTCGCTGACGAAAAAATGCTCGGCAAACCAAAGATCACCTGACAGTCATAGGGGGGGCGGACTGAGTTGGGGCAGGAAGATTAAAAACTCTCGTCATACCGGTCTCGAAACACGATTCCGAGGCGGCGGCGCTGGTTGTGCATCGCGATTCAACCGGGGATTGCAGGTAAAGCGGGGGGATGCAGACAAGGTGTTAAGGGGAGCACGGGCAGACCAGTCCGTGGCTGACAAACACAACAGCTCCTCTAGAAAAAAACGTCGATGAAAATACTGGTACGGAAAAATACGCGCGGTTTGAGACCGTCGGGGCGAAGGAACTCATTTATCCAATATGAATGGCTCAACGGGACACTTATGAGCGCGAGGTGGGGGCAGCTTGTGTGCAGGCCAAAAGAATCGGAAAGGAGTGGGGAGAGAAGGCAGTCACTGAGTGAATCATGGGGAGCGACGCTGCTGGAATGTACGTCCTTTCATTAAAGAAGAGGAGGAGGTAAATTATGTCCTCCGCTGAAGAGGGGGAAGTGGGGGAATAGGGAAACCGTTACTGAAAGGAGGGAAGAACAAGTGGTGAAATTCTCAGAGTAGAAGAAGGGGACACTAGCCCTCCTACTCCGGGTGGGGCTGGGGTTCGAAAAGTAGAGAGCCTTTATAAGAAAAGAAAGATTCATTAAGGCTGAGATCAGACGAAAGAACAACGTTCTGTCGGAAAAGGGTCTCTTCGCAGGGTTAAGTAGGGCCAGAGCTTCTTATCATGATATGAGGCAAAAGGGAGGAAGAGTTAACAGGCCAAGGGAACACGTCGAGAGGCCCTGCAGGTGCTCTCTTTGGAACGGGAAAAAGCTGAGAAAGACCTTATCAAATGCTGCTAAATTTAAACCCTGTAAGTTGCAAGAGGTCAGGAAAAAAAAGAGGGGTAAAAATCACGTAGCAAAATAAAGGGATGGGGAGAAGACGTTGGGGGTCAGGAGAGAGAGGAGAAGGGAGGAGCTCCTGAACCGTTTCGACGTCGGAGGGGCCTCGAACAGTACGTGCAGCTTTTCAGCGGGCATCCACCGAAGTCAGTGCAACGAGGGTCTAAGGGGCAAAGAGGGAAGATGGAAAAGACGAGCGAATGAAGAGGGAAAAGCACGGACATTAAGCACGAGGGGTTCTCTTTCCCTGTTGGAGACTAAAGCAAGGTAAGAGGCCCGAGCTGGCCGTGGAAATCCGATTCCGACTACGATAAGGGGGGGTAAAGGAAGGGAAAGTCAGGGGAACGGAAACAAACGTCTCCTGGAAGCATTACAGTCGAATAAAGATTCATTCTCTCCAGGGGGGGGGGAAAGGAGAAAAATCCGGGAAATTGGCGGAAGCGTATGGCAAAGGCGAGGAGTCACTTTGGGGGGGCAAAAAGGAGCAAACGCAAGAAAACTATGGTTGCGCATTACCACGCTAGGAAGTGCACGGTTGCCCTTGAGGAAAGGTGATACCTGTCCTGAAGGAAAAGGGCCGGCAATGGGGACTCACAAGGTTCCCACCGTAGCAGATCAGAGGAAAAAACAACGGGTAGGAGGGAGGGCGAACGGGGAAAAAGATCCGACGAAAAGGAAGGGTCAAGGTGCACACTCCTTCCGCCGGAGAGAGGTCGCGATAATACAAGGTGCTTCTGAAAGGAACTGTCGAAGAGTGGCACTTCACCGGAAAGCTTGCCACAGTGTGAAGGGGGGAGACGGGGTGCCCACGCGAAAAGAAGAGTACTTACGTCCAAAGAACAAGGAGGAGGGGATGCATCTAATGGGACGTTACAGCAGAGGGGGGGGGAGATGGTCGCGGAGGGAAAGTAACAAAAGAGGGGCCTCAAGGAGTTTGATTGAGGAACCAATTTCACCAAGGGGAGGCGAGGAAGAAGAAATGAGGATCCTTCGTAAACGAGTAAAGGACGAAACGAAATGGTGTGGTACAGCTAACTGTCGCAAAGGAGAGGCATGGTGCGTCAGGATGTCGGGGGGAAACAGCGCGACTAGGTTTCAAAGAAAAAAGGGAATAGAAGGAAGGATGACCCCCAAAATGAATAGGGGGGGGCAAGAAAAGATAAAAGGCGACCTACGCAGCGGCACGAAAATGCAATGCTAACAGGAGAGAAGGAAGAATCTGGGGGCGGCTCATCAGACGTCAAAAATCACCTAGAGTGGAAATGGAGGGAGGTACCTTCAGAAGAAGGACTCCAGTGGGGCAACGAATCAAGTCCACAGATGAAATGGGGAATAAAGGTAGCTCTATAGAAAGGGAAATCGTCTGAAGAGTGCAAAGAGAACATGCAAGGGGGATCACTCTCCTTGATGGAAAAACATCCGAACACGTAATGCTCGCAAGCAGCATAACCGAATCAGGAAGAACGGGGGAAAAAGAGGGGGGGGGGATAACCCGGAATCTTTCAGAGGTTTAAGATCCCTTACAGGGATATAGGAGACATCACGTCCTGCGAAAATCATCGTTAGAGGGGAGGCGTCGGGAACCGTAACAAAAAGGGGAAGAAGCAAAATTAAAAGATGACAAAAGGATAGAAGGAAAAATGTCTTCACCAGCAAAGGGGGTTGGACGCTCCGTTTTCGATTCACCGAAAAAAAGCCAGAGCAAAAAGGCGGCGAAGGCTAGGGGAAAAATAGTACGGGGATTCCAAGGCTCCAGAAAAGGGAAGTGCGGAGAGCCAATGCGAGCAAGAAAAGCTGTCCAAAAAAATTAAAAATTCAACCGCGACAAACGAGGAAAGATGGGACAACGGAGATAGCGGGGAGGGTCCCGCTCGAGAGAGATAAGAGAAAAGGGCGAAAAAGCTGAGACACAGTTCAAGAATCCGAAGAATCTTCACGAAAACCGTATGGATCTACCTCATAGACGTAATGAAGTATAAAACCATAGTAGGGTAGAGGGTTCCGGCAGTGGGGGAATCACGATGATGTTGCGGGGGGGGAGTTGATTGACGGAATGCAACAGTGGCTGCATCACGCGTTTAATGGGGGGGGGACAACCTACATAATGGACGCGGAGGGGGGACAAAGGAAAGCAAAAAGCCAAGAAGCGCTGGACTAGAAGAACAGTTGATAGATATCTAGCTTCCAGGAACATTCCACCAAGAAAAGGGAGGCGGAACTTTCCAGCGTTTTTTGGGAGGCGCCGAAAGAGGGCAAAAGGAGAGTGAGACAGTATCGGGGGGGGGAAACCTAAAAAATGAGCCTGATCAGCGGAAGAAAGGGGTAGGGAGGGGAAAATATATGCTCACTCCTAGCGGACCGCCTGAACCAACATACCATGACAATCAAGACGCTAAGGGAAATAGTGCAACTAGCGCAAAATAGAAGGGAAAGAAAGCCCCTGCCACACGGAATCGCTCCAGAATGATCTGTGAGTTTTGAAGAAACGAAGAAAGAAAAAAAAGTTGGGTTGAAACGTCGAAAAGTTCCTCCAATGTGGAAAAAAGAGTCCAGGGCGGGCAACCACAATATTGCCCGCACTCCGTAACGTGAGCGGTGCCTTTGTCGGGCATTCCCGCAACCGACACCGAAAAAAAAAAATGCTAAGGCGCTAGAGGTAAATCTAGGACAGAGAAGATCAGGATACCGAAAGGCTAACTCACGAAGCCGGAATGATTCTAGGCCGAGCGGACCTACTCCAGAGAGCGGCCCATCTATAGACAGTCATACACGAATGGAGGGGAGGGGCGGAAAAGGGGAAAACCAATAGCAGGGACTTGATAACAGGTCGGACAAAAAGGAAGGGAAAGGAATATATATAGATGAGAAAAACGACCACGATCCAGAAAAATCGTTAAGTTCAATCCCTCCTGCCGGTAAAACCTTAGATCTATTGCTTAGAGAAGGGCACGGTAAGAAAAGGGATATGTTCATGAAGGACAGCACGGTACCAAAGAGGAATCTCTGGTTAGGAGGGAGGTCCCTAATTATGGTTTGAAAGGAAGGATTGCCAATATCAAAGAGAATTAAGCCTTCGCTAGGGGGGGGTCCTCTCAGGAAGAGAAACCAAGAAGGGACACTTGCGCGCGGTCATAGCATCGGCTCCTCAAGCAACGCTCGTTCACACCCCATGGCCCCGCAAGGGAAGAACACTTCTTCCCCCCGGAGGGAAGTCGTAGAGGAGGGGAGAAACTAAAAGAGAAAGGAGAGAGGGAACTTCAAGAAAAAACTGGGGTCAGCCGAACTTGGTCTGTATTTCAAGTAGAAATCTTCGAGAAAGCTCAAGAATAGTGTGCGGCGCTCGGTGAGGCATGAAGAGGTTCACGAAGAGGTGCTGGAGGATCAGTAGTAGCTCTTCTAAAAAAGAAAGGGGGCAGACGATTGTTTTTGGTTGCTGGAAAGAGGTCTTCGCCGCACAAAAAAATGGAAGAATGGCACCCAAGGAAAAAGCGCTCACCTGCTTCATGGTCGAGCAGGTTTTGAGGCGGAGAAAGCGACGATCTCCGAGAGAGAGGCCCCCCTCGAAAAAAGAGCTGCGGGCTGCACGAGGCTTCACACTGGACGACAGGACCAGCGGGGGGAGAGAGCTTTGGCCTAATGCCGGATCAACTCGGAGGCACCACTAACGGAGGAAAAAAAAGAGGGACCCCCCTCTACTCACAAGGGCTGAATCCCTCTAAATTTCGCAAGAAGGGGGAAAATTACCACGCGGGAATTCCAGGTGCTAGACGCGGGCTATCCTTGATTCCAATATAGACCGCTGAGCGACAATAAAAAACTAAAAAAGAGTGGGCAGCTTGGGCAGGTCACTCTACCCACCAAAAAAAAGGGGTCTTGTATTGGGAAAAGCGTCGGAAGGGGAATCACATCTGGTCTCCCGGCTGCTTGAACTCAGGGAAAACTTTCATCCCCGAGTGAAAAAAAAAGCTCGATCAGCTAAGACCCGCTTAAGAGAGAAGAAAGTTTTTGCAGGTCTTGCAAGCGGAAAACACAATCATTCGTGCTTGTACGAGCATGAGAAGAGGGAAGAACAGGCACGAGAAAGAGCAGGTTGTCAGGGAGCGCGAGTTTGCTTGCGAACGAGAAGGTACCGCGCCTCCAGATGGGTAGCCAGAAAAACAGCTACTAGACTCACCATTGAACGGAGCGGACCGAAGAATTAAGGGAGCGCGAGTGAAGAGGAAAATTCAAACTAAAAAAGAAGGGGACCTGCACTGACAACCTACACCGAGGGGTAGAGAGAGAGACTCTGACTCCTGAAAATGGAGTAGAGGGAAAAAAGGAATCCGTATACCAGAGCATAGCAGAGTATCTTTAACAGAACTTAAACTGACCGCTGATAAGGTTCCCTCGGGGCTCAAAGACGGAGGGAGTGTCTACCACCTATCATTTCATCTCGGGCGGTAAAGACTCGGGACCTCCGTGGGGAGATCTTCATGTTTGAAAAGAAAATTAAAGAAACATGTGGGACGAGGTAGAAAACAACTTCTTGGGAAAGGTCAGGGGTCCTTCTTATTCCAAGGGGAGGGGAGAACTAAAGATGAAAAGACACCGCGGACGCATTGAATCGGACTGAACATCTCCTTAAAGGGCAAGGAGGACGCATTATCTGGTGACCTTATCTAGGGACGAAAAGAGGGTAATTCAAATCTGGGAAGGGTGACGGAATCAACTTCTAAAGGAGGGAAGAGGAAAGAAAGTCTGACGAAGTAAAAAACACAGCTCACCTAAGGACCCCGCAACCTCTTACTCAGGGGGAAGAGGTGTGTTTGCAATGGAGTGAGCCTTTACAAAACGAGACAAGTTTCGCAGTATCGAAGAGGGGAGGCGGGTTGCTCGAGGCGAAGGAACGAAAAAGAAGGCCAAAATTGGTAATTTCAGTATGAAAAGCAATTACCCTTGAAGGGAACGGGAAAACCTTACCGGGGGGGGGGGGTCAAGATGGTCGATCGTTGCAAAAAAAACGGGGAAAGAAGGGACTTCTCCACAACTTATGAAGAAAAAAGGATTTGTGAAAAGAGAAAAGAAACTGGGGGAACAAATTTAACTGAACGAAGACTGGTCAGAGATAAAAGGGTGGGGGTCACATTCTTATTGAAGAGAAGGTCGGTTCACAGAAGACAAGTTACTGCGGGAGGGGAAGAGGTTGTGAATAAAGCAAAACGCCTTTGCCACAAGCGAAAAAGCAAACACGAGCCGCGGATTTCGAATGGCAGGCGCTGTTCCTACTTTCTCTGAGCAGGACAAAGAAATTTAACCATCTATCAAGGGAAAGGGTTTGTAGAAGACCAGAGGAAATTTACCATTGATCGGAGATGAATAGATAAGCTCCCGTCAAAGGCGGAAAAAAGGGGAAACCCAAGGTACATCTAAGTCCAGAACAAAAGAAAGTGCGGAAAGCGGTCTTTCAGCTTTTTGGAAAGAGGGCTGAGAGTTGGGGAAAGAAAGGGAACTTTGTAACCCTCAAAACGGTGGTCGATGACGATTGGCACGGGCCCGTCTGTAAAAAGAACAGGAGGGACGAACTAGGGCTGAAAGGGGAAAGAGGGGGAAGGGGGAGCATCAAGGTACCAGGATTCCCTGATGACGGAGAGAGTCGATCTTTCTGCGACTAAACAGTTTTCAGGCCACAGGAAGGGGGCAGGGGGATAACCGCGAACGAAAAGAGTGAGTGGGAAAGGAAAAAGAAGCACTTCACTTGTAGTCAACATCGAACAAAAAAGGAAATCGAATCGATATCTTGAAGTAGGAAGAAGCATAAGTCAGGAAGACGGACGAAAGGGAAAAGGCGATCAAACCCAAGGTATAGACAATGAAGTATAAGAGGAAGTTTCGGACTAGCAAGGAGGGAAGAATAGATTTAGTATAAAGAGGGGAAAGAGAGCATCATCCCAGGAAACGAAAAATTTCGGTCTTCCAAAGAGGGAGAAGTAGGAGAATGAAGAAAACGAAAAAAAAAGCAACAGGTTATTAGATCATGAAAAAAAGGGAGGGTCCACTGAAAAAAAAATGAGAACTCGAAAGAAAGGACATTCGAGGTTTGTGGGTGGAAGGTGAAGACAGCTATCTGGCTTAAGCTTGGGAAGAACAAAGGTGGGAGGAAGCAGATCCGGCTCTTTAAAAGCTCAAAAAAAAAAAGGAAATGAACTCACGAGGGTAGGGGAGAAGAATAAGATAGTGCTAAACACGCGGGAGAAAAGAAAGCAGATAGGAGAGAGAGGGATGTACTTTTCCTTTGAAAAGGAACCAACGTATCTAGAGAGCGAACGGAGCAGGGGCGTTAAAAGGAGGTCAAAGAAAAGATGTTTAGGATTGGGCGGGTTGATCCGAATTGTAACCTTAACCATCTTTTAGGGAAGAGAAGACTTGCAACCCTGAAAGGAAAAAAGAGAGAAGGACATCAGCAGGGCAAATCAGCTGGGCTATATCTTGATTGAGGGGGTCATACTAACAAGAAGAAAATGACGACAGGGTTCATTTCCCTTTGGGGACTCGCGAAAACGTACCTCACGGAACGAGAAGAAAAACAATGTGATAGAAGCTACAGAAATCAGAAAATGAAAGGTTCGGCGGGTAGTTGTACGAGCTAAAATACACAAGCGCCAAAAAGAAAAACGTCTTTCCCAGAAGGGAATAGGACCTCCAGCAAGCATCAGAAATGCGATATTGAAACAGGCGCAATTGGGAACGGAAAATCAAGAGAGAATATGTGTCACCCTAAGCATCCATAACATCTTCCACTAAAAAAATGGGTGTTACTGAGAGAAGTGACCCAAGAACAGAAAAGGTCACAAGCCATAGAGGAGGGAGAGGAGGCCATCCTGAGGGAAAAACGTTTCACAGGGAAGACAGGCGTGCGGGTCGCTGGAGGGGCGATGCCTTTGTGCAACACCTGGATAAAACCGGGGGGCGCCGCGGTTATAGGTGTAAAATCTCATGGAGGATGCTGCGCGAAGGGGACAGGACCATGAGGAAGAAGTGTCCCGAGCGAAACTACACCACAGTGCCCAGGACGAAAAAATCTCGCAAGAGCGCCCTTCAACGCAAAGTGGCGCAAAAAAAAAGCCATCGAAGGGCCCCTTCTGAGGAACACCATATGTCCGGGGCAGAAAGAGGGAGACAAACTGCACTAACAGGCGCAAAAAGTTCGAATATAGAGAGACGTAGAGAGAAAGAAGAGAGGCGCACAGCAGATGAACGACATGCGTCGGAAAAAAAGAAGCCGGAACCCGTATTTATGAATATTTGGCAATGATCCAAGGCCCGATCCAGGTAGGGGTGGTAAAAAAAGGACCTCTGAGCAGAAGAGGAGAGGAAAAATATGGCTGATCGGAGGGGTCGTGCATATCGAGGCTTGGGAAAGGATCGCCCCACGGTTCCCAGTCGGCGAAAGAGCAATTGCTGAAGACTAAACTGCACGCTGTAACAGGGGGGGGATTCAATGAACTGAGAAGATCGCATTCTCGATTCCCCTCCGGGAGCGAACGGTCTGTCTTGGCCCGCGAGACTCAGGAAATGCTTCTGGGGGAAAAAAAAATCTGAAAGAGATACTTCGGTCAGCAAAGACACGCTTATAGTAAAGGAAGATTGCATCATCCTTTTTAACGGGAAACTATTTAGGGAAAACGAAGAACGTCACTTTTCAATTGGGGGAAAGCGGGGTGTCACTACTTATGTGGCGGACGCGCGAAAGGGGGGTGAAAAGAGAAAAAAATTCTAGTACGAAGCTTCCTTCTAAAGAAGAGGAGTAGAGGAGCGGTGGCTGGAAAGAGTAAGAACTCGCAACCACCTTGGCAGCCAGGAACGCGAGAAGGGGTATAAGTGTTGGCGATCGGAGACGGTTCTCTAGAAGAGCCCCATTCCCGAGCGCAACCACAGGGGAAGGGGAAGATCGTCTGGCCATAGGCTTCCGGACTGTGGGCGCCGCAATTCAAAAAGCTGTTATGAGGACGGACTGTACCTGTAGGAAAGAAAACAACATCGACGCACATCATCTTCGCGGAAAAAAAAGAAACGAGACGACTCTCTATTAAGGCGATGAGGATTGTCAATACAGTGCAACTCTGGGCATTTAAGAACAAAGGGGGGGTGGGGATCGAAGGGGGGCCTCCAAAGATAAAGGAGCCGTCGAGATCCGACAGCAAATATTGGAAGGGGAAATGGAGTCACAAAGGCGTGAGCTTGAAAAAAAAAAAGGGAGGTCAAAAGACCAAGACCTATGGCTGGGAATCCCTCGCTTCACTAAAGGGAGGTAACAGTTCCGCTCAGAGGAAGGACTGTCAAACCTCATCTCTAGAAGTGTGGTTCAGGGGGTGGCCAGGAAAAGTAGAAATTCGACGCCCACAGAAGGGTCAGTCTCACTGGAAAGAAGACCTAATTCGCCTACGCAAAACTTGAACGCGTTGCTTGATGCGCGAGCTAGAAGGGGTCTTAATCCTCCATATGAATGATGGTAAGAAAAAGTGAGAAACTTCGAAGCAAGCAACAAAAACCAACCAAAAAACAAACCACAAAACAACCCAAAAACAAAACAACATAACCAAACACCAACCACATACCAACCCACCGCAACACTACAAACCCGTAAGGCTGAGGAAGGGAAGGTAGCCGAAAGGAAGTAACGCTAGATGGAGCTGGAGAGGGAGGAAGAAATGACAAGGTTCCGAGAGGCGAGAGACGACGCTCGCGGCTTACTTACGGTTCTCTTCGGGTGGTAGGGCAACTCGCGAATAACCTAGACTGCTTCGTATCTATACAAAGAAACGATATTGTGGGAGCTGATCGGGTGGAGGGGATTATCATATTGGTGCAAACTAAACAGAAGCTTGATCTCGCGGGAGAAAAGATTATCTAGTAAGAAAAAATTTCAGAGCAGAGTACAGAGATAATGCCGAGGAAGAAGCAAGATTGGGACGTAAAAAAAGAGTTGGATGTTTGAGTTTCCCTATTACCTTGGGGAAAAAAAAAAAGAGAAATCGAAAGCGGAAACGACACAGAAAAAGGGACTGACCTGAGCTGTAAAACAAGTAGAAAAGGAGCTTACGCCGGGCGCGAGAGAGGAGAAGTAAACAGAGGGAATGATCCTTATGCTTTTCGGAATCTGAAAAATTGAGGAAATGAAAGACGGATACGGCTTGCACCTCTCAGGAGAAACTACGCTCAGGGGGAGGGGAAAAAAGAGGGAAAACGATGCTTTATCCTTAATCAGAAAAAAACTACAGGCTCTCAGATTGCAACCACTCTGGCGACGGCACTGAAAAAGGTAAAAACGGGAGCGGGAAATCTATTCCAGAAAAGGGAAAGGGACCTTCCTTGAAAGGGAAGGACGATGAAGGGACACCTCTAAACGATTCTCAACAACAACACTGATGAATAGATAGGTTCAACGAGGACAGGTCCTCCCACCCTTCCTTACAGGGGGGTTGGGACTTCCAAAAAGCATCATCCTGAGGGGCGCCGAAAAATTTTCAAAAAAAAGAAAAAGGAAGCGGACGTGTTCCCGTCGAAAAGAAGGAGAATTGCAGCAGAAACTGGGTCATTACGGAAGGATAAATCACTCGCGCCTTGAACCAACGACGGGAGCCATCAACACACAACGCCTTTCTCGATGGTCCGCGCGCGGTTGAAGAAGGCAGGTCAGAATCTAATGTACAAGAAGAAAAGGGAGAAATTTTGTGCAAGAACAACTGAATGGTCCATTAGGGAGAAAAAGGTAGATCAGACAAAACGGTCTCAAACCGGACGAATCTGCCGTAAACGTGCCCGATCGCCTAAAGAACGCGTCGTTAAAGCAAGCGGGCTAGCTTCGCGCTGGGGGCATCCCCCCCCCCCCAACCCCCCCCGCACAAGGGGGGAAAGAGACCAAATATGAAACCTAGTTTGGCCACTTGAGGAAGGGCCCAACCTTACAGAGAGAAGAAACCGCTGAAAAAACAGGGGAAAAAAACGTTTCGTTAGGGAAGCGAAATCCAGGGCCATGGAGAGGGAGGCAAGACTCAATGGCCCCAGGGAAAAGACCTACCGATTTCGTAAGGAAAAGGAAGGGCCAGTTTTGAAATCACTCTACGCTCGCAAGAGGAGGGAATACAAACGAAAGGACGTCACTCCAGGCAAAAGGGTCCGGGTAAAACAGAAGAGGCTTGAAGGGGGAGCTCAGCGAATGCTCGGAAGAGATTAAAAAAAAAAAGATCAGGAAGCCTGCCAGAGGATATCCCGAAGAGACGACGGGCCGAAAGAAACAGGTTAACGTAGGGCTCGTTAGGCAAACTACTATAGCAAAAGACGGGGAAAGGGCTAGCAAGGTAGAAGAGCAAAAAAAAAGAAAAAGAATCTTCAGTCAGGCGGGGCCCGAGGTGCAGTTAGAGAAATAAAAATAACCCCAAAACGATTGAGATGGAGCGCAATGCCTTTCAAACACTCCTTCCCAAACTTCTATCCGAGGAAAAAAAGCGAAACGAGGAGGGAATGAATGCCGTCCATATCGGTACAGCATGCGGGAAAGAGAGACTAAAAATTGCATCTTGAAAGACGCCTACTCGGGAAGAAAATTACCACTATCGCTAACATTCGGGGAGATACTCACATGAATATTTTGAAAGGAGGAAACGGGGACTTGATCATCAAGAAGGAGCAAATGTCAAGGCAGGCCCGTTACCGGGGGGGGTACCGTAATTGAGAGAAAGGAAGAGGGTTTCCGTTTCAGCCGTCGGGGAAAGAAAGATGGTGTCGGTACAGTGTGATCACTTACCAGAAATGGTCAGGAAATCAACACCATTGGAAAAGAGAAGTTGGAAAAAGCGAAGCTCCAATGCGTCGAGCTTTAGAGATGTGCTGGAAAAAGAAGGTGAAGATAAGCGGACCACGAAGGGATGAAAGGTGACGGGTGGATGCATCTTGCGGAAGGAAGACGTTAACGAACGGATCGAGAAAAAAAAGGACGGGGTGTAAGCCAATAATCGCGAATGAGGAGCACTTGGGGGGGGGGGAGCGGGGGGGCCATTCAAAGTCCTCAGAAAAACAACTACCGTGTACAGATTGCAATAAGATCAATAGAGATCAAAAGGGAGAGGGACTAGCAAAACCAGAGAGGTTGGTAAGCGCCTGAAAGACAACGTAACTCAGCATCTGGATTGTTCCCGACGACGCTAAGGGGAAAACCGGGTTTGGGTGTCTCGAAGGGGGGAACACTCGGGGGAAAGGGGTAAAAAGAAGCATGCGCATGAGAAGGGAACGCGGCCTTAATTTTAAGACAAAACGCCCAGCACTTGAGCGTCCATCTGAGGAAAGTGAAAACGGTCCTACTAATAGCAGAAGATTCGGCGCAAGGCGAAGGAGGAGCGAGAGGGGAAGGACACTACCAGCGTATCATTACTAAAGCAGGAAATAAATCCGGCGCCTCATATTAAAAGGGAGCAGTGGGGAAGAAGACACCAAATAACGCTTTCTCAGTAGCGATAAAATCGTCATTGCAATACCGGAGGGAGGGTCTTGACCTTACAGGCCATGGAGGGGGCATGATATCGGGTTGCGCGATCAGATCACCACACAAACTGAGATGGAAATGAAGGATACGTACCAACTATCACGAGAGAAAGGGCGGGAAAAAAACAGGAAAAGGATTAGGGGAAGATGCCCTCTAAGGGGGAAGGCAGATTTCTAGGGTTGCATAAAAAAAATCAATTCGTTCTAGATGTGGGGACGTGGTCGTCAGGATCAGGGTAATATCGTGGAAAAGGAACCGCCTCGGGAACCGCCTTGAAACTGCGCAGCTCTCTAGTATACATTGATTTAATCAAAACGCTACGCTCAAAAGGGGGGAAGCGAGCTGGGAGGAAAACTACGGCCTGGCGCCTCACGGCAAGACCCAGGTCGAGCGGGAAATGGCACTCTATCAAAACTTCAGAACGCTCACCCCCCAAAAGGGGGGAGGGAAAGGATAGCGTGAATTGTACAACTACAATAAATGACTAGGGCCTTGGCAAGACTGCAAAAACAATCTCCGGTGAAAAAAACGTAAACTTACAATTTGGAAGGGGCACCTTTGAAGGAGGGAACAGGAACCGGAGTCGACGCAGAGGGAGGTTGCGCTAGAAAAAAAAAAGGGACCGGGCATTAGCGAAGGATGGCTTCCACCCGCCAACGGCAGTGGGGCTGTCCCTCTTCGGCGCGAGCTCAATAGAGGACTCAAAGAAAAGGGGAGAGTCAAAATGAGAATCGTGGGGGAGGCTAGGAAAGGGGTTGAAATGATTCGTTGTCAAAAAGACAAAAAGGGGAAAAAAAAAAAAAAAAGTGCGAGATGAGAAGCGCTAGGACAGGAAAAGTTCGCAAAAAGGAAATGAACCGCTTTATGCCGACCAAAGTGGTTTGCCTGTACAGAAGATCAAAGGGAAAAAATCGAAAATCATCGTGATGAAACTCGGCGGAACCACAACTGAGGAAAAGGAAGGAGTCTATGAGGTGGCTTAAAAATGGACACGCGGAGCAGGACGGGAGAAGTTTCTGCTCCGGAAAAAAGGTAGCCGCTGCTCTATAGGCCAACAAGGTTGGTTAAGGAGGGGGGGTTGTGGTGAAAAAAAGTAACGACCGCGCCGGGCGTGCGCGGAAAGAGGATGGCGGGATGCAGCCAGAACTAGGTTGAAAAAAATTTCGAAGAAGCTTCATCCCGACGAGTTGCGGCCACCCCGCCCAACATCTCGATAAGGGTGAAAGCGTAAACGCGGCAAAGGTTTCGCAGGAGAAACAAAGTATGGGAGGGGACGCTCAACGCAATGTCAGCTCCAGAAGCTGGCCGCACTAAGCGGCGTCGCTTCGAGGGGTGTGGAGGCTTTCAACGATCAGACCAGAGATTAGATAGGCCATCGAAAGAAACCGCCTGGCTAAAGTCACGGAGAGCAGAGGGCCTTAACGTCAAACCTGGAGATCTTTCAGGTACACAGACCGGAAAAAGCAGCTGAAGAAGGGGGAGAGAAATCGACGTAGATGCACTAACTCGACTTGCAGGAAAAGTGGACTTGCAGAATCCTTTATAAAAGAAACTGATGCCGCTGGGGAGGTGTCAAAACTTCCGGTGAAATCCAAGAGTGGGGCGCTGAGGCCGGAGTATTTGAAGAAAAAATAATTCGGTGTTCGTGACTTAAAGGCTAAAAAGGGGTGACAGACCGCCCGGTCAGCTTCGAGGAACTAAATGTTTTTCAGCGGTTAAAGTGAGAATCGAAGGCGCGCGTCCCTATTGTCGTGAAACACAGATTGATGGTTCGAAGTTGAAGTAGAACCTTGGTAAAAAAGAAGCAGAGACAAAAAAGCTGCAAAGAAAACGGAACAGGACATAGGCGCTCGGAAAACAGTGCGGTGGCTCAGGAGGCCGCGGGGGAGAAGCCAGTAATTCGAAGGAGAACTACGGCATGGAAATTCCTCGGAACTGGAAGACGGCATCACAAGCTTTAGGAAGGGAGGGACGGAAGGACAGTCGCAACTGCAAGCAGCCCCGACAAGGAGCAACGTGCGGTTCTGGATGGAGGTCCTCTGGGGCAAAGTGAGGAGGGAGACGGGGGGACGAGTGTGCAAAAACAGAAGTCAAACATTACTAAAAAGCGGGTTTTACAAACACCAACAAAAGCAAAAAAACCTTACGGGTTTGGTTTTTTGGGAAAAGCCGGAGGGACGCACTCAGACGGTTGCACCAAAATTGGAGTGAGGGAGAAGGGCCAGAAGATCATCCTTTGTGCCCCCCAGAAGGCCCCGAATCGGAAGAAACCGTAAGAGCTCTCCAAAACGGAGGAGAACCTAAGAGAAGAAGAAGGTTGACGCAGACGAGGCAAACGGAGGGAAACCGGATTTCCGTCAAAACCGGAAGAAGCAATCTTATTCGCACTAATGAAAAAGGCGACTTGCCCCCGAGGGATGGGAAGGGCGCCAAAGGGTGTTGCGCAAATGCGTAAAAGAACTGCGTCGTTGAGCGGGAAGTCAAGGCAACCTCAGAAGTTAACAATACTATGAGGAAGAAGAAAAAAACGGGAAAACAACTGATTCTCTCATGTCAGGTTCCCGCATGTCAGGAAAGCGGAAAGGCGACCTGTAAAACAAGACGGGGTGAATCATGATGGTAAGACCGCTAAGAGAGATTTACCATTCAAAAGAGGTATGAGAAGAATCTCGGGGGAAGAGGTCACGCCTACGGAGAAACCAACATGCAAGCAAGCTCAAGCGTTAAGGGAGTGAAGAGGGGGCGTTGCTGGCTCGCAGAAAAGTTTCAGAGTAATATAGAAAAGAGGAAAACACAGATTTGAACACAAGCGGGGGGAAAAGGGGGAGAAATGAAGCTCTACACGCACTAAGAGAACAAAAGAAGATCGCTTTCCAAGAAAAACGGTAGATCATGCGTGTGAAAAAAGAAGGCAAAATACATGGAGCGGGCGCGTCGAACCGGTGGAAAAGGGAAAAAACAAAAGTTTTCAGTGGAACGAGAACGGAGCGGTAAACCGAAAGTGTCACGTACACCAAAAAAGAGAACGGGGACAAGGGGGAAGAGCCCTGAGGAGACGGTCAAAGATCTCCGGGCGGGCTCTTGAGGCAACAGAATCAATTAAGCTCCTTCCGGAGAAGGGGAAGACCGGAAGGGGAAGAGCATAAAAATGTGAACGATGACAACGTTATACACTTAGGGTTGGGGGGGGGTTTTGTGTTTTCGTACAAGCAAAGAAAAAAAAGAACATAAATCTCAGGCGTAGGCGGAACAGATGGGAAGATAGATGAAAGATAAGAAACATCAAAAAAAAAAGTGTTGGGAAGAGACTCAGGAGGCGTGCCCTACAAATGGAGGCACATCGCGCCGAAAAAAGGAGGGGGGAGTACAAGAGAGGACTTAGAGATCAGACCAGAGGTGCGATCATCATCCAACGCGCGGAAACGCCTACAATGATACCATAAGAATGTGTGCAAGCGCGCTCATCTGTTAGTGATGAGGAAAAAGAATATAAATGCGACTGGAGGGCGAGAAGCCAATCAGGATCCGGGACCTCAGCGTGTAAGGGCAGGGAAGCAGAACAGACTGAAGCGAGGAATCTGGTCTTTGCTCGACTCGTCAATAATGTTTGACGTGGGGGGGGGCGAAGGATTAAAAGAAAAGTGGATCAATGGAACCCGACTGCCCATGAGAAAGACAACGAAACTGTCCACAGCGATAGGGGCGGATACGAGCGCAGGGGAGAGGTATTCTGAAACAAAAGGTCAGAAAGAAAACCAACTTTTTTAGCGAAGTGGGAAGGGAGCACTGAAGTTGGGAAGGGAAACGTACAAAAAGTAGCAATAGGGAAAAAACCCCGCGCGACTGCAAGCAGAGTGCCAATTAGGTGGAATTCCATTCGCAACATCCTGGAGAGGGAAGGGAATACTGGAGTTTGTACAAAGGTGAAATACAACAGAAGAAGAGGGGGGAATTAGGGAAGAGAAAAGGAGATGTTGAGATCGATGGAAGAACACTGCGGGGATCAACGTTACTGGCCAGCAGAAAAAAACAACGAAACGCGAAAAGAGAGAACGAAGTTTTTGGGGGAACCCCGAGAAGCAAGCGGAAAGGCAAAGCGAGCCGATTACGGCGGACTCCAGACCTTACTAATGGAGAAAGACGGCGCGAGACACAGTGAGCGTGTTATGGACTAACAGCAAGTCTACTCTAGCTGAGGAGAGAAGAGGCATAAATGAGTCAACCAGAATTTGGTAGCCAGGGGCCAATCTCAACCCAAAAAGATAACACCCGAACCTGCATGCCAAAGGAAGAGAATGAGAGGTGGTCCCAGGCGTTCGCATGCAACATAACCACGAGACCGCTGCATCCAGTGCCACCAGAGAAGAAGGGGCAGACCGCGGGTAGGTAGAACGTCACGCACGCAAACATGAAGAAGAGTTAGATCAGTGGAAGTGAGGAAGTCAAACACAACTGAGGAGGAAAAGAGAGATAGAAACGCCGGACACGAGATCAACCGCTTGTCTGAGGGAGGATTGAACAAGGGAAGAAGGTTTCAAAAAGTTGAGAAAGATTGGCTTGGACCAGAAGTAAAAAAAAAAGGGGTCTTTGGCATGAACACGCCGGGGGAAAAAGGGGACAATCAGAGAGCCGAAGGTGCGCGAGTCTTTCGATGAGCGTGGCGAGGGAACTAAATCGCCTCAGAGAGCACTTGCGAGGAAATAGGAATTGCGGGCAAGAACTGGAAAAACCACGTTGAAAGCGGGAAAAGAAAGGTATG
>Ga0179593_1344198_pt1 | contig 20002 bp, 33 predicted proteins | sample CZODoug2_1_08_16_FD_185931 | JGI IMG/M metagenome (GOLD analysis project Ga0179593, IMG submission 185931) | Vadose zone soil fungal communities from Angelo Coast Range Reserve, California, USA - CZODoug2_1_08_16fungal (PacBio error correction) | ecosystem: Environmental > Terrestrial > Soil >...
CTGGGACGGGGGGGAAAAGAACAAAAAAAGCAAAGAAATGCACGAACAACAGGGTAACAGGGACTGGAGAAAAGAGTCAAGTTCAAAACTACAATGGAAAAAAAATGAAGCCAAAAAAAAAAGAAAAACCAAAACAGAAGAGAAGAGTAAGGGACTGGGAAGAACGAGAAATCTGCTCAGATTACTTTGTCGAATCCTGAAAGGGAAAATTTGGGCCAGGGAGTCCTGGAAGGAGGAAGAAAAACCATAAAGGAGGCACACAGAAAGTTCTTGGATTGTGACAAGAAAACACGCAAATCAGGAAAGGGGGGTGGTCCGGCGGAAGAAAGCTGGGTTTTTGACCTTCCTACTTCCAGGGAGGGAAGAAAAGGAGGGAGAGAAGAGAAGAATAACTGGGGGAAGGAAGAAAAAAGGGAGTAGGCAAAGGGGGCAAAGTCAATACTTGGAGATAACGAAAGCTTCGAAGAACGAATCAGAAAAGGGGAAAAAAAAAGGGGAAGAGACACCACATTTGGGGGAGGGTGAATAGATGGGATTGAGGAAAATGCCAGGAAAGATACGGCTATGTTAGAAACCAGCCATTTTATGTGCCGGTGGAACCGCCGGGGAGGGAGGGCACCCCTCAGAAGAAAGGCAAGGGTACTACCAAAGAGGTCCCCGAAAACCCCAGAAAACAAACATTTGCAAAAGTTGTGTGGGGGGGAGGGTGGGTGGTGAAAAGGGAAAAAAGGGGAAATGGGGGGGGGGGGGGGGTGTTGGGGGGGACGTAGTGTAATAGGGTGACCTGATGATACGATAAGGGGGAGGTATGCATAAAGCAAGAGTATCCAAAAAGGAAAGGAAATTCACAGGGGGGGGAGGGGAAAGGACCAAAACTCCCACTCCCTAGAAAAAAAGGTCCAAATTAAAGGAACGGCAACGTCATCCAAAAAATGGGATGAGAGAAAGACAGAAAAAAATGCTACGACGTTATTAGGAGATTAAATGTCTACAAAAATGATAGGTATTTGCCAGGGGTGTGAAAGGAGGAGAGAGTGAGGAAAGTGAGGGGGGGGGGGTTAGTTTGGGGGGTCTGGGGGGCAGAGCCATGGTGGGCAGGGGGGCATTTTGAAGAGGAATCAGTTGGGTAATAAAAGGGTTCTAAAGCAAGGGAAAATTAACCTGTTCCCAAACAAAGGGGTATTGAGTGTCAAAAAAGGGAGAGCTGGAAAAAGGGGGGGGTGGAAGTCTGGGATTAGGAACCGGGAAAGTCGGAGGGAGTGAACGACATTAGCGCAAAGTCCCAGAGAGTAAAGAGAAGGGAAGTGGGAAAACTCTGGGCTCGGGGGGTTACCATCGAATGGTCGGAAACTATTTAAAAAGATGAAGGTAAAGACCATTAACTATTATGGAAAAAGAAATTGGAAAGTAGACGTCAGGGAGGAAGCAGCTTTCGTCAGACGGGGAGGTTGTTCGTATTGTAAAAAAATTATGGAAGACCACAGGCAGTAATGAGGGGGGTTTAATAAAAAACTCATGGGGAAGGTAATCACAAGGGGGATGGGGAGGTACAAGGGTTCATTTCCCTAGCAGAGGAAAAACAACTTCAGATAGTGTGTGGGAGGACTGGGGGGGGAATTAAGGGGGGAGTAGGATGGGGAAAGAAAGGAAAACGAACTGTGCGTGGGTCCATGGTTTGGTTGATGGTTCAAAAAAGGAATTCGGGAAAAAAGGGGAGAAATCAAAAAGGAAACGAAGCCAAGTCAAGGGGGGAGTTTAATATGGGTACGGAAGAAAAGGGGCAAGGATTGACAATAGAGGAACCAAGACAGTCACCAGCTGGGAAAGAGGGTCGGGAAAACGGAGATAAAGGTCAACAACGGAAAGAGAGAGATAAGAGTCAGGGGAGACAGCCTTCCTAAAAGATGAGGTGTTTGCACATTTCAGGCGGAATGTGGGGGAGGAAAGATCAGGGTTCATGTTATTTGGAACCCTGAATTTGGGGGGGACTGTTCGGTTGAGTGGACCCTTTTGTAGGACGGAGTCCAATCCCACACTGACACCCGAACTTGATGACTGGGGAGTGGACAAGAAAGAGTGGGGAGAAAAGTCAGTTAGCCCCGCAAGACGACACAGCCGAAAAGATGACCGAGGGGCAAATTTCTGGGGTGTATTGCATGGGGACAAAAGGGACGGGAAACTTTTCGAAAAGTCTGGTGGAGGACCGTGGGGAACATGGATTGGAGCGGACTGGACCAAAATGGCTCAGTATCTAGTGTACAATCTGAGGGAAAGATCTGAACATCCAGAAACACCGTAGACATGAAAAACGGGTAAGGTGGACGTCATAAGAGATACCGGAAGAAAAAGGAGGGGTCATCGGGAGATTACAGTCATAATTGGTGAATTGATAGAGGCCACAGGCAGCCGAGCACCAGATGGTCGAGCCAACTGGGGCCCGAAAGGGTGGGTGAAGATGCTTTGGGCAACCCCAGAAGATCCCAGTAGACAGGAAGAAACGCTTTGGGAAGTGTCACAAAGGACGACGAGTCACCAGTTGGCAATGTTGGGGAAAATGAACAAGTTGTGGAAAAAGGGATTGTTGCACTGAGTCAAAAAAAAAGGAGTGGAAATGCAAAAATGAAAAAGAAAGGCAAATCATGGGACCCAATGCACGAAACGCCCAACACACCACACCTAAGAAAGAAGCACCAACAACGAGGGTTGAAAAAAAAAAAAAAAGCCCCAGGCAGCCCAATGAAAAAAAAATCACATTACGGTCCTAGGGTCGGCCACCGGTGTCTGATGGAGCCGGAGAGGTCCAAGTCTGTTAGGGAAAAAAAGTACGAAGGAAGGAAGGCAAGGCAAGGGAGGGATGATAGAAGGGGAGGAGATATTAGGAAGGGGAGGTAAGGGGGACTTACGTTCTCCACCAGCCATACTTATCGTCAGTGGGCTGCATTAACAGCTCGCCCATCCTCCCACACCCACAACCGGGAAAAAAGTCGGGGAACAAAATGGTTCGGTGACAAACACCCGGTGTTTCACCACCCCGAGAAAGTGACCGTAAGTTGGATTTTGTGTGAGGGGGACGACTGGGGGCACAGATTCATGGAGAGGAAGGGGTAACCAAGACCAAGTAAATGAACAAAGACAACTAAATAACATAGGGCAGTGGGCGAGTAAATAAGACTTGGAGAACAGAAGGAAAGAAGAATCTATTTCACATAAGAAAAAGAACAAAGTTAAGCAGGGGGGAAGCTACCTTGGCAAATGGAGGATCATGGAGGGATGTGATTAGAACCCTTGAAAGGGATCTGGGCAGAATTGCGATGCTGGAGACATAAGCTACGCATGCATGTCCTAGTAGGACGACCAAAAACCCAAGATTCACCCAGAACGGAACCCCACTCCTGAGTTGCTGGATCCCCACCCACCACTTAAAAGATGGAACAAAATATGTATAAGATTCCACGAAAAGACAAGTTCAACACAAAAAAAAATCAACCAGGTCTATTTCAGACAAAACACTCAGGGGTATCTTCATTGAAGTAGAAAAACGTTTTTGGAAAAGGGGATTAGGGTCGCGAAAAAAAGGGGTCCCAGGGCAAGACGGCTTTTGCAGGAGAAAAACAGTACAAATGGGGTTGTTAGAAAAAAAGCTGTTGGGAATGGTATATGTCCATGCGGAAAAAAACACGGAATGGGACGAAGGGAAGACACCCAAATCAAAAGAGACTTCATACAGGAAATGTCAATAAAAAGATGGTGCAACAAATAAAGGACTATTATGCCGGTGAATAGCCCGAAAAAGGACCCAAGGAGAACTACTATGACACATAAAAACCAATAGAGCTAAACTGAGCTCCAAAGAGGTTCTTGCGGTGAGCGAACGTGGTGGGGGAAGGTTGCCATGGCCTGGAATGCTGAGAAATAGAAAAACTTGTTCAATAAAAAGGGTGAAAGGGTGACTGACACGAGGAGGGCTGCGGGAAAAAGGGGGGGGGGGGGGAGTTACGTAGAATCTCTGTCTCCATGAATCTCCCATAATAGTAACAGTGTTCAAATAGGGTGGAAAGTGAAAAAGAACCTGCTCAGGGGGAGCCGTCTCGCCCTGGGCAGTGTGGGTCACTGTGAAATAGCTGGAGGGAAGGTAGAGATAGGAAGGGAGAAAAAGTGAAAAAAAAATCCAGGTGTACTGCGGTCTGGAGCAGGGGTGAGGTTGGGCCCTTAATGTCGGGTTACACCCCTCATAATAATCTGCGGAAAGAAAACAGCAAAGGACACACCAACGGGTACGGCCACAAAAAAGTCTCACAGTGGTGAATGAGGGGAGGAGGACAAGAAAATCTACGCTGGGTTGTGAGAAACTGCTTAAGGGGGCCTTAGACTGACTAATGGGTAGGAGGTCATTTGTGAGGGAAATCAGGCCATGTCCGAAGAGCCTGCCTTCCACGCCTTTTCTCCCAAAGCAAAAAAAACGAAACGAACCAACGTGACCCCCCTTCAAAACGGAAAACGCGTCGACACTCCCCGATTGGTAACGACCAAGACAACTTTCGGCATACCGGAAAGAACTACCTGCAGGGGGGGCGGACAAAGGAAGACGGAATGGTCACAAACTGAACCAGGGAGCTAAAAGGGGCGGCATGCAAGGATTGGAATGGGAGAACAAAAAATTCTCGGAGGCATAGGCTGAGGGGAAGAAGGGGGGTAAGGGCATAAACAAGCAGGACTAGAGGGTAAACCCATTTTCCCTAAAAAAAAAGGGAAGGGAAAAATTACATGAGGGGAGAATGGGAAGAGGGAGAAAGTCTACCTGTTAATAGGCCGCGTGCAACGCCAGGGGCATCCACTAAACAGCCGGAAAATGTCAAAACCATTTTGAATGGCAGGAATGAATGTGCCCTCAGTGCATCAAGTATGAGGGAAATGGGGAATTCGGCAAAGAGGACAGGTATCAAAGGGGAAGATATGATAACAGCATCACTTGTTAAAATATCGTGATTTAAAAACTGATGGAGTGGGATAGCGAGAAGTAAACAGGATATGAGGAACTAAAACAAGCAAGCAGACGGGTCAGGAAACAGCAATGTTCAAAAAGTTGTTGGTAAAAAAAAAAATAGCGGAAACGAGGGTCAAGCCTGAACACTCTTGTAAATTAAAGGGGGAGATGGCATGATGTTATCTGATGGTAATAAAGAGAGAGAATACCAAGCAGGGGCTGAAGTTCCAGAGGGGTTTTCAATGGAACAGCATATGGGGGAAAATCGGAAGAAACCGAAGTTGCCGCATCCAAATGAACATGGCACGATGCAAGCCAAAAGTGGTGGAAGGGTGTTCCTATGGTTGGACCCCCTGGTTAAAACAAAAATAAGGAGACACTGAATAAAAAAAAGCTCAGGAAATAGGGAAGGGCTGCAACCCGAAGACTGTAGCGCTCGTCACAAAGGAAAAAGAGATACAGCTCAGGGGGGGGGGGGGTACAAGAGCAGTGGGACTGTCATTGCTACCAGATTCAAAAGTTTGGGGAAATAAGGAACAAGCAAAAAGGGGGCATTGCATTGGAGGCCATGGAATGGAATGAGTCGAACTTGCGGGGCGGTTTGGAAAGTATAGAAAAGGGCCCTGAGAGAAACACGAAATGGAACAAACTCAGTCAGCTTGGGGTTCGGGGTTGTGCCGACCGCCGTCAAATTCAAAAAGAAAGATGCCTGACAGGAATCATGAGATGAGTTATTAAATGTGTGCGGGGTCTGGAGGTGTGAATGGTGACAGCAGCAGACTGGGGGGATACACCTTTGAAGGGGGATCAGACCAAAAGGGGGGGCTCAGTGGTATATAGTTAAGGGAAAAAACTAAAAAAAAGGGGACAGAAAGAGACTGAAAAATTGATTTGTATGTGCACTCATTCGCAATAATTCAAAAGACGCCAGCCTACAATTACTAATATTCGTGGTATGGCAAGAAAGCCACACACAAAAAAAGGGGCTGGACAACCTTAAAGTCCCGCTTTCGATGCTGAATGCTGGTTCGGTGAAAAAAACCCTAAGGCCATGCCTGTGACGTCCGCGATCAGGGGGTCGTTTGGAAGGGAGGACACAAAGGAGACCGTGATTTGTGTCGGAGACAAGATGAAAAAGGGGGCCAGGCGAATCAAACGGGAGTAATCCAGAAAAAGAAGAGGAAAAGAAACAAAACATGAAAAATAAGCAGCACTGAAATCACCCCCCGAGTTCCAAGCCCGGCTGACGCAAGGGTAGACGGTGACAAGATCGGGCTGCACCGCTGTACTAGTGAGAGAGTTTTAGGAATAAAGAGAGGTAAAATCGAAGGAGAAAAAAAGCAAATGGATTCTTGATGATATATGAGAAAAAGGATGTGGGGAAAGTAGGAGGACGAAAGGGGAGGCTCCAGCCCAATCATGTGACAGTACTTCCACCCCTCATCCATCTCAGTCAATTGAAGAAAGACTCACCATCCAAAAAATGGTCACCGATTGGCACACCCAAAGCCAAGCACCAAACGGTTGTGAAAAAAAAAAAAAAGGAAAGACGGGGGGTGCCAAGGAAAAAGTGTGTCAGGAGGGGCCAAACCTGCTTCAATGGCTCAAAATGATAGGAAAAGGGAGGGTGTTCACCTACAGAGTGCAAGGGACGAAAGACCCACTGAGTAACTAAATCCACCATGGAGGGGAGCCATTTGGAAATACATCATCATCCTTCGAGGACCGGGCAAAGATGTAAACAAAACAAGGTTGGGAGGGGAAATCTGGGGTAGTGGAAAGATCGGAGCGGGAGGGTATCTCACTAGTAGGCCTTTAAGTCGACCTCCTCTCTATGGGGCGCTAGCGGGATCAGGCATGAAGGGGAGATTAGATTACTAAAAAAAAAAGTTCCGCAGCCCGGACCCCAAGAACTAGGAGGGGTCAGTACCCAAACAATTCAAAGGGGCAAGGAGGCTAAAACACAGAGCCCAGGAAAAAAATGGCAAAAAACGGGAAAAGAAAACAGTCATATCAAGCATAACAATAAAAAAAGAAGGAGAGCTAGTGAATAAAAACATAGCTTCAGCGGGGGATTGGTGCGAAGAAAAAATGTTGTCGAAGAAAAAAGGAACAGTTGTTGCTTGGGGGGGAACGTCATCCGCGGTCATGTCGGGGGCATTATGAAATCGGTGTGGTGGGATGTTATTTTCCAAAATCCAATATCTCTCGAAAAAGAGGGGAAGGATATGGACGAGAAGGGGGGGACAACATCCCATCGAGACTTCATAAGACAGATAAATATTTACTGGTACAAAAAAAAATACTATCCACTATAAAAAGAAGGAAAGAGCCCTAATTAAAAAAAAAAAACCATAATTAGACGGAACTGGACGTAGGCCATAAAACGAGAGGTCACAGCGGTCGCAGGATAAACTTGAAGGAGGAAAAGTTGTGGAAAAGGGGGGAGGCTTCTGCCATGTTAAGACAAAAAAAAAAAGATTCAAATCAACAGACGGGAATTGGTTTGAAGACTCAATGAAAGGGAAAGGGGAAACGGAGGGAAAGAGGGTGGGAGTACTTGTGAACGGCTGCTTCTACCAGGAGCATCATCCGGCTGCAAGCAAGAGAGCAGGTCGGGGAAAAAAACGGTAGATCAATGACCGAAAAGAAAAGACGGTTTCCAGAAAAAAAAGCATTTCAGAAGCAATCTAGCCAAGGAGAGCACCAAAAGAACCCGTGTTGTTTGGTGTGATGAGAGGAATCAGTCAAGAAAAGGGAAATAGAAGTCTAGGGGGAAAAGGGATTGCACAAACAAGGGTGTAAGAGCCAATCAGGTTGAATGTTCTTTTGCCATGGGGGGGGTGGGGGGGGGGGGGGGGGGGCCGGAAACCGAACCCTGGAGAGGAAAAGGTTATTGGAAAAGGAATCCTTGCTTCACGGTACTCTCATAGAAAATGCGCTTGAGCGGAAGCAAAAAAAGCGAAGAAACGGAAAAAAAAAAGGAAGGCACACACAGTGACACATGGGTGGTTGTTGGGAGGGGATCCATGGGTGCACAGACCGGGGGGGGTGGTGTGGAAGCTGCTTTGAGGCAAGTTGTCCTGCACTGGATGCTATGGCTGGCCAGGGATGTCTTCAGAAGGAAAAAGGGAAGAAGCCTGAAAAGGGAAAATAAACCCAGAAAAGGGGAGGGATGGACTCACCGGAAACATCACGATCCGCCACTCCCTTGCCCGCCAATGAATGGACCCTTAGAAGCTCCTATAGAGGAAACAGAAAAAGAGAAAGATGGTCTGATCTAATAAAAAAGGAACAGGATGCAGACCAGGGGGGAAGCGGTGGCGGACCGAATCTGTAACCTTCAAAAGGTAGTCTCTTGGGTCGCATGCTGGAAGGTTGGGGGGAGGAAGGGTATTGAAAGGGGGGGGTCAGCACTCCATTCTATATTTATGGGAAACAGAAGCTTGTAAGAGGGATCCTAAAAAAGAGGGGGGGAAAGAAACCTGGGGAAGAGGCAAACCATTGTTCCCCGCCATTTTGTGCCAAACTGGACTCGCGGGGGAAAACACGGGATCGAGTCCGGAATCGAAAAGATCAGGAGGGGCCCAGAAGAGGAAGCCAGACAATTATCGGGAATGACATTGGGAAACCATCTTGGGGGGAAGGGGCTGCTAGGGCTGAATGTGGCCAGGCTAGGAAGCCAATTTATTGAAATATGGTATGGGTACTTACTAAACACGGAACGTGTCCAATTAAGGAAAGAGGAGGGCACAACAGAAAGAAAAAACGTTGTGGGGAGGGAAAACCATTGGAGATTTTGAGCGTCAGAAAGGTACCATTGATTGGGGGGGCACTGAAAGAGGAAAAAAAGGGATGTACAATGAAGACTTGGGGGGGGAGAAGCAGTGGAAAAAAAAAAGAAAAGGGTGGGGGGTTATCAAAATGGGTTCCCGTGTCAAATGGAACGCAGATTGGCAACATAGGAAAAAGTCCTAATAATTTATATATGGAAGTCCGGGGGGGGGAAGTGAAGTGGCGTAGTAACAAAAACACGAAAGGGACAGGGGGGTACTCTTGGGCGGTTCGTTCCAGTGTTTTTTGTCAAAAAATGCTGGAAAGGGTTCACCCCACGAAAGTCGAAGAAGAAAGAAAAGGCCATGGCACCGCAATGCATGCAGCATGAGTTAAGGTAAGGCAAAAAAAGGGGGAAGTAAAAAGATGAATATTAGCAAAGGAAAAAAAAATAAGCTAGGAAGGCACCGGGAAAAAAAAACGGGTCTCTCACAAACGAGTTGATAGATACGCTCATGAGAGACCGGGGAGGAAAAGAGAAAAAGGGATGAGGGTCTTGGGGAAAAGGTCCTACCTATTCCATATTGATTATTAAAAAGAAAATAAAACCGGACTTGAGGGAGGGGGGCCAGGGGGATTTTGATATAGACCGGTTATGGGTTTTGGAGAATTGAAGGGAGCCGAATTCTTATTGTACATCAACCCCAAGAGGGTGGCCCCCCTCGGGGGGTGATGTTGCCATATCAAGGACTCCACCTTCCTTAGGACGCATTAAAGGGAAAGAGGACAGAGTTAGGGGGGGACTGGTAAGGGGGTCTCAAGGGGGGGGGAACGCACTGGTGAAGACAGTAACACAAAAACTGAACAGTGATTGAATGGACAAAACCAACGCCATGAGGAATAGAAGGAGTTAAAAAAGAAGAACTGTTGGGAGGGGACCCTGGGTACGAAGAAAAAGCTACCCTGATGAAGGGTGTGGGGAAGATATCCGGAAGAAGTGGTCAAGAAGAAGGGGGGGACGAAATTCAATAATGGAATAAAAATTCCATATTATTTGGAAGTGATTTCCCAAGAGAGGCCAGCAGATACCAATAGGACAAAAAAAACCGTTAAAATGAGGAGAAAGGGGATGTGCTCGAAAATTAATTTGCAAGCAGAAAAAAAGAGAGAAAAAAAACTAAGGAACTGTTTGTAGTATCGTCACGGATTAGATTTGGAAATGGGTCTTAGGGGGATGAAGTAGTGGGAGGGTTGTAAATATTAAAGGATATGATTGAGGAAAGGAAAAAATCAAAAAGGAAAATCTTGTGAGTTGCATGCCCCCATAAAAAAAAGCCGAAGGACAAAACCCCCCATCCCGGACAGAAACAAAGGAAAAACGAACTGAGTTAACAACCAGGATAAGGGGGTCAGACAGAACTGAAAGGGAATCCTGTTTCTCTGGGGGATAAGGATCGAGCGGGAGGGCAGCGGGGGGGGAAAAGGGCGGAAGGCAAGGGGTGGATGTACTTCGCTCTTTCTTCCCCGCAAGAAAAAAGGGGGGGAAAAGGGGACAGGGCACTTCGGGGCTAAGTCAAAAGCAAAGCATTGGGCGAAACAAAACTTTCCCTGGGAACCCAGTAACAGAGGATTCATTCCTCAGGCCCTGACATCTAAGGGATCCAAGGGAAGGGAGAACCCCCCGCCCACCAGTGTCTCTCACTTTGCCCAAAGGCAACTGATTGTCAGCCACGAAAAACCCACTTTTTTGAAGGCCAAAGACCGCCAAAGTTGTAGAGGCCGAGTGGTAAGGGTTGGAAATTTTGTTTTAAGGTTCGGTGTAAAGGTTACCTTGTGATAGGCTGGTCCCTTGTGATCCAGGCAGGGCTCGGAAATACCTGCTCTATTGATAGAGGGGGGGTGGTTTCTAAACAGTGGGGGTGGGGGGAAACCCTTTGAGAGATAGAACCCAATGAAAGGAGTAAAGGGGGGGGGGGGGGGGGGTTTGGGGGGAATTCTTTTTACTCTCAAGAAAACCTTCGCCCACCGAAACATCTTAATGACACCAAAAAAAAACGGGTGGCGACACTGGGGCTATCCTTTATTGGGGGGGCAAACCGGACTCAGATGGGTCTTCTATGAGAAGGTCAAACACGGGAAAACTAAGCATCGGGGCAAGAAAGGCACTCTGCTCTGAGGGGAAATGCTGGAAAAGGGTCGAGAAGGGTACGCCAACCCCGCATTCAGCCGGACCCCCGACGAGGCGTATCCCCACCGGCGGGAAAAAAGTGGCAAGAGAGGGGGAGTTACTGCATCATTAAACAGGCAACACCCATGCGAGCAAAAAAAGAGGGAAAGACCAAGAGAAGGAGGGGCTATCAGCAGGAGAGAGTTATCCAAGTCCTATCGTAGGAAGAATGCTTTTGGGTCCACGTGATTGGGATCGGAAGGGGATTGGCAATAAGGGAAAAAGCAGGGGGTGACATGGGTCTCACAGAGTATGCACCGTTATGTCAATGGACTGGGGGTATTGAACATTAGAAAAGGGGGAGGAGATCAAAAGAAAAAGGAGGAGGAGAGAGATTTGGGACCGACAAATAACGCCCATCACAGAATGAAAGGACAAAAGACAGGAACTTATGGTTCAGACTGGAGAAGAGTAACAAAGCCGGGACGAAATGAATGACGGGGGCGGAACCTAAAGAGAAACTTACCACGAGGCTAGGACTGTACTTGTGGAAATAACGGGAACTGGATGAGCTCCCAGAGTCGTTTGTCGAGGGGGTGGATGCTACAAGTGGCCCATTGTTGTGGGGGCTCAAGGAAGACATAGGCGGAACTGAAACAAATTGTCTCCTTAACGGTGAATGTGGTGAGAAGAAGTATTTCAGTAACTGAATGGTAGCCAGGAGGGTTGGGAGTAAAAGGGAAAGTCGCGAAAGGAATGCAGGCGTAGATGGACTCCAGATGGGTGGTCTCTGGACAATCCGTACATGTTCAAGGCTAGAGGTGTGGAAGAAAGAACAGCGACTAAGGTAAAAGAACCTCACCGAGCCACTTGAATAGCGTCCAAGGGGGATGTTGTTCCACTGTGACATTCTGGATGAAGCCAGGTCGCTAGATAAGACGATGTAGGACCAAAGCCCCAAATCGAAAGGGGGTAATCAATCGTCTTTGCGGATTGTTGCAAGGTCCAGTGGGGGAAAAAAAAGGGTAGCCCTCTCCTCCTGAAACGTACTGGAATGGGGACCCACTAACCAAAAGGCAAATCCGAACATCCAACATTACGGCATCGAGGGGGGGCTACAGGTGGTCGGAAAAAAGTGGGGGAAAAAGGGAAACCAGGTGGGGGGGAAAGAAACGAGTTGCTTCTTAATTGAGTACTTACGGAAAAGAACGAGGCTATTTCGGGGGGGAGGGGGGACCTTGCTGGTTCCCATGGGGACATCAAAGGTTGAAAAGGGAAAAAAAGTCACAATTGGGCTTAGAACATCCTAATCATCAAAAAGACCTAAAAAAAAGGGGAAAACAGGACTTTCCCTCGACTTACCATATACGCCAAGAGATCTTCACAGAAATCGAGCTTGGGGAAGGAGAAAGAGTAAAAAAGGAACAGGGGCAGAACTGACGTTCCACGGGGGACTTTTAGTCCTCCGTGAGAAGGGGATGGGAAAGACAGGGGGCGCGGAGAGACGCATGGTGTTGGTTGGGGCAAAGGAAAGTGGCGGGGGGGGACAGGCCAAAGACCCATGATTTGGGGGTTGGGCACAGTGGAAAAGAACGGGGATGCGAAGATTGGGAAAATAAATGGGGTACACTGGTCCCACCCAGGGGACCAGAATAAAAGGGGGAATTGCCAGAGATGACGTCTTTGATGTTCAGCACTCTTTGAGTACGGGGAACAAGGGAATAGTCGTCGCTGGAAGAAGATCGCAAACATCACTTCCTAGATCTTGGAAGGGTGGGAAGTGGTGGGGAAAAAGAACATATTTGGGGGGAGATTGTCTGTCGGAGCCAAAAAATGAAGGGATCAAGGGAAGGTGAAGGAAAGGGGTAAAGAAGTTAAGAAAAAGGATGAATGCGGGCAAGACCTATTAGGATCCCGGTTGAAGATGGAAACAACAGGAAAAGTTTTGCATGGACTAGTCATCTGTAAGGAGGGGGGACATATCAAAAAGGGATAATTAGAAATGAGGTCGTCAATAAAATACTGGTGTGGGGAGAGCTGGTGGGCAAGGTGGGGTTTGTCAAGGTGCGTGTAAAAGTGGGTTGAATCCCTGAAACAAGGAAACAGCTGAAAAAAGGGGAGAACTGATATTTGAGAGCAGGGGGGGTGCCGGGAAAGGGGAGGAGGAAAAATGTGCCACATCACGAGGTGATCCTAGGGTTAGGGAAGACGGGGGTGGGGGGGGGGGGGTCAGGGAACACAATGCAAAATGGTGCAAACCACACCTGAACATTCTTCTCCAGGCGCAAGAAAAGGGCAATGGAAAGGTACTCTTGTAACGGGGGAAGAAAGGAATGGGAAAACAAATGGGGGAGAGGGTATGGTAGCAAAACAGGCAAAAGAAAAGTGAAGGTGGGGTCCCTGACCAATGTAGAGATCAAAACAAGTGAGAAAGAGAGATACCTCATAGGGGAAACGCCGTCCTAGCTACAGATTGGGGGACAGTTTCTTTTGGCTGCGAAACAAGTGGTAGGGAGTAAATTTGGAAAAGGGGGAAAGAGAAACACAATTTACTTGGATGAGGAAAAATGGAAGGAGCGAACGGGGGGCTGGGGGGGGGGGGAGGGCAGGGAAGGGTGTGCACAGGAAAAGGAAGGTTCTGAAAAGCACCAATCAGTCACAGACACATTTTAGGGAGGGAGTGGGGGCATCTCACAGGGAACGTAAATGCCCCCCATGAAAGACTCAAAAAGAGGACAGGGATTATTTTTAGCGTGCGGTCGAAGTCAAGGGACGGGACATAATCACCGAGGGGGTGTTCTAACCCCCGTTCACAGGGCTTATGGGGAAGTTGTCAGAGGTCCCAGGTCAGGGGGAGAGGCAGGGGGAACTAATCGTTATCGAACGGGGGGTATCCATAAAAAATCCATTGCATAAAAAGACCTGTGAGGGGAAAGGAAAAGTGAAAGGGGGGGGCGGTTAAGCGCACGCTCCCTTGTCATCCTGGTTGTGGGTGACGGAATCGAAGAACATTACAGAAAGAAGAGAAGGGGGAGCAATGAAGGAAGATGGTACAAATTCCGACACCACCAAGAAGGGGGGGTCGGCCAGTCCTTCAGATAAACTGGTGGGGAAGAGAATAAGGGGAGGGGGGTATGGCAACAATCCGCTAGATTAATAAAGAGTAAGAATAAATCTTTTGTAATTAAAGTCGTACCTAGGGAAAGTGGGAAAAAAGGGGAGGTAGGAAAAATTATGAGGAGGGGAGGGGGTAAACTGTAGTTTTCCAGAGAACCAAGGAAAGGAAACCGGGAAGAAGAGTTCATTGCAAAATAGAAAAGAGAACAATCGAGGGAAGTATGAACATGAAACCCAAAGAACCTCTGTGAGACAACTCACGAAAAAGAAGCACGGGCGAGAACCCCACAGGACCACCTTCTTACAAGAAAATTAATCAAAATACTTTCACAGCCAACATTGGAATTGTCCTGGGAGGAGAAGGGATAATAAAGGGGTAGGGTTTAAAGGGTTACATAATCGGGGGGAATAAGTGTAAGGGGGGAAAGTTAGGCCATTTTTTGGGGATAGAGGGGGGGTGGGCTGGTAGGGTTGCATCAAAGGGGTGGTAAGGGGGGGGGGCGGGGGGAAAGGGGAGGGGAAGGTAAAATTTTGAGGAAATCTACAACAGACGTGGGGGGTAAACAGTCTTAGAACCCAACCTCTCCGTCTGGCCTGAGAATGAATCTCGGGTCACGCCGCGGTGAGACCTCCTGTGAAAGAAAAAAAGAAGTGAGAGGCGGGTTGAGAGGGGGGGAGGTAGGGTGATAGGAGGTGGGGAGGGAGAAAGGGTAGGAGGGGAGATGGTCTGGAGTGGGGGTGAGAGAAGGGTTGGTGAGGGGGGTTGAGGGCGGGAGAGGGGGGGGAAAGGTTGATGATGGCAACCGCTTTTCCTCCGATTTGCAGAAACCCCAAACTGGGGGTGCGGAAGTCAACACAACGGGGGAAACAAAACAGAGAGCGTAGTGGGGGGGGGGGGAGGGGGTGAAGGGAGGGGCCGGGGGGAAGGGGGGGGACAAGTGGCAAGAGCAAGATGCATGATAGTACGGCGCAGTTGAGGAGAAGGGGGGGGTAGAAACAATTAAAACTAAAACGGCAAAAAAAAAAACCGCAAAAAAGGAATGGAAAAAATGAAGGAAACAACCCTGGAGGGACAAGGGGGGGGGAATACACGACTTCCAATGGGGGGGGGAAAATGGGAGGAAGAAAGAAACGAGGGCCTCAGGAAAACAGAAAGGGGGGTGAAAAGAGGGTGAATACGGCGAGTAGGGGAGGGGGGAAAAGAAGGGGAAAAAAAAGTCGAAAGGTAGGATGGTCACAATTTGAACCTGGAGAAGAAGCGATTCATAAGTCAGCTTAGGTCATCGGGAGGTTTCGGGGAAGGAGAAAACAAACCCCGAAAGAAAGAAAGAAACCAAGTAAAAAGACTATTGCACGTTTTCAGTCCCACCTTCCCAGGAGGGGAAGTGGGGAATTAGTGTCTTTAACATGGAGAAAGTACACAGGTGACGAAAAAGGGGACAGAATCCAAAGGGGACGAGATGGTAAGACCACGCCTACCATAGGTGAGCGGAAGCATTAGGAAAGTGCATCTGAAAAAGGCTGTGGTTTTAGGGACTAAAAAAGGAAAAAGAAGGGTTGTGAAAGGGAAAGGAAAGGACCAGGGGGGGACAGTTGGGGGAGGGATTTGGTCGGCCAGTCGGTATCATGGGAGGGGTGGTATTAAAGTCATATGTGAGGGTTGGTCCGTTCCTTCAGGAAATAGAGAGAGAAAAAAAAAAAACGGGGGGGGGAGGAAAGAAAAGGGGATACGATGGACAGGACATACAAAAAAAAAAAGAAAGAATGACAGGGGTCAATAAAGATAAAGAAAAAGGGGAAAAAGGAGAAAAAAAATAAGGAAAAAAATGGACAAAGTGAGGGACAATGACTGCTTGACCAAGAAAATACGAGGGGCCCACAACATGACGAAAGGCTCTTGTAGGACAAAAGAGGAAAATGAGGAAAGAAAAAAAGGGGGTTCTTCTGGTTCATGAAATGTCTCTGGAGACCAAGGTGTTTAAACATGTTGCTTACTGGGGAGGGCCCATGTTAAAAGGAAAGAAGGCTAAAAAGGGGGGAATAAAGTGAAGGGAAGGGGTGGGGGGTTTTTTGGGGGACGGAAAAAAATCAGGAGTTGTGTCCTGTCTGAGGGGAAAGGGTGGGGGGGGGGGAGGAAAAATCCTGGAAAGAGGAAAAACTGCAAGGAGGAAAATGGGGACAGCAGAAGGAAAGTCTAAACGATGAGGAGGGAAAAGTTCTCAGAAGAGAGAAATCACAGAAAAGGCAGAGGACAGGGGGAAAAGATTATCCTCAGAAAAGATATGTCAGGAGGAAACACAATGGGTGTTTTGGTGGCGAACTGGAAATGGCTGTGAGGAAGAGGAAAGGGCGAAAAGAAAGAAGAAGGCGATGGAAAAGGGGAACTGCAAAAGCCATGGGTTTATCAATTTTCGAGTAGGGGTCGGGGGACAAGTAACATAGGGGGTGGGTGAAATGACTCGAGGGGAGCAAGGAAAAAGAGCAAAGGAATAGACTCTTGAGCACGGCCAAGCAACACGAAAAGTGACCCAGACTTGAACAAAAAAAGGAAAGAATCCCAAGGGGGAAAAGGGGGGGGGGGAGGAAGACAAGGTTGTGTAGGGGGAGGACAAGTTGGGTTGTGCATCGGGAAAAAAGGGTTTGGTGGGGGGGGGGGGGGGGAACATTAAGATCTGGAAAGTAAGATGACCTGAAGGGTAAAAAAGGACGATAGGGGGGAGGGGGTAATTAAAAAGTGGAAGGGGGGGGAGGGGGAGGAAGGTCATACAAGGGTCCATGTCAGCACCGGAAGGGAAGGACGAAAACGGGGATTGAGGAAAGCTCGATAATCACGATAAAGAAGAAAACGGATTTCAGGACAAGTACTGACTGAGAAACGGAAAGAGAATAAGTGTCAAGAAGAAAAACCAAGACGATTTGCAGGGAAACGGAGGAAACACGCTTAGTCTTATGGAGGAAACGATTTCAGAAGGGGGACCCTTTGAGGCTCAGTTGGGTGGGGAGGGGAGAAAGTCTAAGGGTCGGAAGTGTGGTGGTTTGATATTGGGGGGGACATTGGGAAAGACCTTGTTTCTGAGAGATAGGGGGGGGGGGGAAAGAGGGAAAGGAAGGGGAATAAGGTTGGAAAATACAATGTGTACGAAATGGGGGGGGGAAGGTCACAAACATTTTCAAAGACCCGTAGTGGGGAAAAGATGGAAAAGCGAGGGGAAACGAGGGGAAAAAACAGGTAGGACTGAGAAAGGGGAAGGAATGGGTCTTGGAAAAGCAGAAAAGAAGAGAAGTGCTTCGAAGAATGGGGATCCCACTCAGAAGAAAAGCGTAAAGGTGGCGGGGGAAGAAAGAATTTGGGGGCAGTGTCGGGAAGGGGGGGGAGTGGACAGAGAAAGGAATGGAAAAATATATTGAAAAAGGGGGGGGGAAATCTGGGAAAGAGATAATCCCCGGACCAGGGGAAAAAAGGAATCAGGGAAGGGAGAATTAAGTCACAGAAAAAAATCCTTGTTGATTGAAGAATGTGGGAATGTATTTGGGTAGGGGCGGACAAAGGGGGATTAAAGTAAGAAGGAGTATTATACAGGGCTAGCATACTTGGGGAAGAAGCCCTCAGAAAGGGTTTACACTTTTAAATAAAAAAAGGAAGGGGGGATGGAATGCACTGGGAAACTGTAACTGAGAAAATGAACGCCAGAAGAATCGGGATAGTTTTATAGGGGGGGGGAAGACTGAAGTTATGGATTAAAGGCTGGCAAACGAAAGAGAAGGTACTACTTCGCTTTTTTTCCGCTTCTTGTTGGGGGGAAGGGGGGGGTAACATTAAGGCTGGAACTTGTTGAGAAAAAAAAAAAAGAAAAAAGTGGAAGTCTCATACAAATTGGCATATGCAGAAAATCAAGGGGTGGATGGGGGGGAAGGTTGACTCTTTCAATTAGTAGAAAGGTAGAAAAGAAAAAACATTAAAGAAGGGGCTAGGGGAGGACGGTCCCGATATGAAAAGAGGGAGAGGACTAAACCAGAGAAGAGAAAGGGGCAGCTCATAGTGGGTAAGGAAAGGACGGAAAAGAGGAAGGGGGGGGCGGATTGTGGGGAAGGTGGTTCCCATATTATATGAAGAGGTTGGGTTGAAATTTTCAGGTACAATAAAAAAAACTTCTTGGTCCTAGGTTCCAGGGAAAGTGGGGGGGTCAGGAAGCACGGGGGCCTGGGGGGGATGAACGCCCAGGGTTCCCTGGAGGTAAGTACCGAACTGGAACGAAACAAGAGGACCGTGTCGGCTTTTATTTTCACTGACGAAATCCGTCCCCTGTCCTTACTGACATCGCCCTCTCACCAGTCCCTTATTCCGTTTGCCATTTGTCTCAAGTAATTCCGGTAAACACTGGGAAAGCCTCCTCAGAAACTGTTTGGAGGCAGGGAGCCCACGCTGAAAGCATTGCTATTGCTAGTGGGTCTCGGTCCTTAGTCGCGAAGCGCCTCTGAGGAAACACTATTTTGGCCGGTCAGACTGTCAAGCTAAAGTAAAAGTGGGTGGGGGAGGAGAGATGAAACCCAAGGGGGAAAATGAAAGTCCACATGGAATAAAGGAAAAAAGAATTTTCTTTTCTTTATAAGAATGAGGGTAAATGTCAAAATCCTTGAAGGTGGTGAACGAAAGGATAGTTCAGGAAAGAGGACGCGGGTCAATCGGATCAGTTAAGGTGGCAACATCGACGCAGACTGAGGGATGGGGGGGAGGCAAGGAAAAAGGGGGGTTAAAAAGTAATTCTTATTGGTGATGACGCGGAGTGATTCAAAGCGGCACCTAAAAAGAAGAGCCGAAGGGAGACTACCAGCGGGAAAGTTACCCTAGATTCCCCGGACGCCTAATTGGTCAAACAAGGTTTTCTTCTGGGACCATCGGGGTATTCATTGCCACCCTTTCTGAACGCCTTGGCTCTTTCGGGACTTGAAGAACCAAGAAGAAAAGTGTCATATGAACTGCAATACAGACCAAACAAATGAAAGGAGGAAAACAAAAGAAGAGCCGTACTACAACACAGCAGGAGGAAATATCAGTATTCGACTACAAAAATGGGTCAAGACCAGACTTACAAGATAAGAAAAAGAAGGTACGAAAGCACATGAGGAAAATTTTCGGAAAAGAACTGGTTCCGCCGTCTGTAAGAGGGGGGAAGATCAAAAGAAAAAAGAAAAAGAAGGGGTTGAGGTGACGGGGGGTAAGAAAGGAGGAGTTACTTTTGTGTTCCTTCAGGGGAGGGGGAGAATGAGAGTTTGGGGCTGAGGGGAGGTCAGAATGCCTTATGCGGGGAAGGGTATTGAACTGGGGACAGTAGATCTGAACCCACAATCCCTTGACCTTCCTCTACGTGCCGTCCCGTCCAGACTCCCTCCCCATAGGTGTTAAGCTTGCCCCCTATTCCTAAGCGTCAGCGAGATGGTCGCCAAAAACCCCCCAAGCTTTTCACGGTGCCTCGTTGCCGGCGAGTGGGGCAGACCCCTCCCCGGATTTTCCCTTTCCGGGGGACCGAAAAAGTGCCACCATTTGAGATTGGAAGTAAGTGGGGAGGTTTTGTTAGGGGGGCAGTTGCATGTTTTCATGAAGTGGGGGGAGAATGGCTCTTAATTTACCGGAGGGCAGGGTAGGATGCATGGGTTCAACCTACCCTGGAAAAGAAATGGAAGTGGGGGCAAAGAGAAAAAAACAGAAAAGAAAAGTGAACAGAGTACCATTATTTGGGCAAGTAGTTGGGCACCAGAGGGAGTATGATCTCGAAAAGTACATGCTAAGAGAAGGATATGGTCAAAAAGAGAAAAAAACGCAAAAAAGGTGTGATCATTGTCAGAGATGAATTGGCTATAGGGAGGGAAATGAGGTTCCGAGCAGGGGAGGGGGGGGGGTCAAAATATATGAAGGAGGAAGAAGATGTAGGACTCCTCACGCATAAGAAAAAAAAATGGAC
>Ga0179593_1339957_pt1 | contig 20001 bp, 20 predicted proteins | sample CZODoug2_1_08_16_FD_185931 | JGI IMG/M metagenome (GOLD analysis project Ga0179593, IMG submission 185931) | Vadose zone soil fungal communities from Angelo Coast Range Reserve, California, USA - CZODoug2_1_08_16fungal (PacBio error correction) | ecosystem: Environmental > Terrestrial > Soil >...
CCGAAGACCTCCGTTCTGATTTTCTGCAGGAGAAGGGAGATCGACTGCGACAGGGAAGCCATCTGGATCCGCTATACTATACCGCGGAAAGGTTAGGGGACGGGGGGGAACGCACGACATCGGGTGCTGGTATAGAGACTGGCAGTAATGCTTAGTACCACCTCTACCGATCGTGCGGGCAAAGGAGATCTAACCGGCACACAGTTTTCACAGGTTCATTGTTGGGCGATCGCAAGACGCTGTCCAAACGATCAAAAAAGGGTTACGAGAGTCTCTCAAAGGTTACTTGAGTTACCACTTCGAGTTTACTAAAAGACCGAACGTTTGGACACGCCGGATGATGGGGCGGAGGTGGATAGCTGCGCATACTCCAGACGTCCGTCCGAGCTATCTGACAAAAAACTATCGATCGGGGAGAAGGGGAGAGGTATATCGGTTGGGCGACTAGAGACTTGAGAGAGGCGGGGAACACATTGCGAAGGGATGAAAACCATAGAAACCGTTGACCTTGGGGGAGACTCCTTAGAGCCGAGTGTCTGAGCAAAAATCCCGCGGCAAAAAGGGCACATCTTAAAAATGGCGAAATCAGTTTCACAAAGACCAAGAAAAGAAAGGTCTGCAACAAAATCAGGGTCCATGAAAGAAACCAAACCGTTGAAAAAAACACTTCACGAAAGTCGTGAGAAGGAAATCACAGAAAAAAAAGAACTAGGCCCAAGTCCAGCAAAACTCAGGGTGTCGGGGGGCTAGACGTTCAAGTACTCTGACTGTAGGGGGGGAAAGGGAAAGAAGTGCGACAGAAGAACAAATCGAAAAATTAGTGGGGGAGAAAGGCCAAAACGGCAAAGGAAACGTGATAGGTCCTCAGGAGAGGGGCGGGGGAAGAGGGGGACGTAGGAAGACACAGACATTCATCGCAGGGGTAACAGACGAAAGGGATGACTGGTTCAGGGCAGTATGGGCGTACGGACGGAAGGGGGAAGAGGGGACTGGCTATCGAAGAGAAACATGCCAACACAATCACAGGTGCGACCCTAGGAATTGGGTTACATTCGAAAATGCCTATCGGGGATAAGCCTAAAACGAGGGAGATATGAAAGGCGCCAGCCTAGCAAGGGACCACTCATCAGTGAAAAAAGGGCGCCTGGCAAAATGGGACTCCAATGAGGAAAAATCTCACCCTAAGGTAGGAGGGGAAAAAAGGGGGGGGGTTTAACTGAGGGAGAGTATGAGACCGTTCCGTATCCGGTAAGGTGGTGTGGTCAACAAAAGGGCACCCAAAAAGGTATCAAAAGGGGAATCATTTCAAAACAAGGCTCGAGGAAGAAGGAAGGTTCTGGGAAGAAAGGTCTCGGGGAAGCGGCACAAGCGCGGGTTGGATCAATCGCTATAGGCGAAAAAAAAAGGAAATTGGCTCAGGAGGAGCGCTTTACGATGGGTGGGAGGGGAAGGCCACAATTTTGAGATAGAGAGAGGGGCGCCGTTTCGGCAGCAAGAGTTAATCTTCTGCGGAAGAAAAAAGACGCCGAAAATCTAAAAAACGAAAACTATCAAAGAAAAAAACCTTCTCCGAGGGGGGACGGCCGCTCTCTCAACAGGAAAAACTATAAATAAGGAGGACCTCTAATGCTAAAGGGGAGGGGGTCAGTCGAAAAAGGGGGCGAGAGCGGCCGAATAGAGCCAGGGAACAAATATGAACTAATTCTGCGAAAACGGAGGGTATCTACTTTGGATCGGCATTTGCGAAATTCATCGGAAAGAGGGAAGGAGACACTCAGGAAGAGAGGAGAAGAGTAGCTCGAAGCCCAACGCGGGGAAAGAGGGACCGCTAAAACGGTCAAACGAAGTCCTTCAACCAACTTACGAAAAAGGTTGGGTGGCCGGGGAGGCGTCTAAGGGGGGAAACAACCATTAGAAGAAAAGAAAGCAAAATTGAAAAAACCCAAGGACGTTAGAAAAAATGAACTAAATGAAGAGTGGATGAGATGGCGAGACGAAGAGGGGCCAATGATCAACAAGGGGTCCTGCAGATGAGGCGTCAGAAAAAGATAGCTTTAGGAGGAATGGCCAGGGGAAGAAGAAAGCTATAGTAAGAGGGGGAAAAGGATTTACCAACACGCGCCTTGCGCTGGGGGATAGGCGAGGTTGGTCGGAGGGAGCCGGAAGATAAAAAGGGTAACCTGGGGACAGAAAAGCTAAGAAAAAGGGGGGGGGAGAAAAAAAGATACCGGCCGCGCGCAAAATGGTAAGATATGTGCATTCAAATACGAAGAATCAGAAAAAGGGGGGGAGCCGTCGGGGGTAAGAAAACTGACTGGGGAAAAGGAAAAAATTAAGGTTTCGCCAACCAGAAGAAGAAAGCCTTAAAATAAACGAATAATTCTACCTGAAGAACCATAATGAAAAGAAGGCAACTTAGAAAAGAATAGTAAGAAAGCCGTAAAATTTGTGAAAGGGAAATTAAGGTTTATGGAGAAGTGGGGCCACTCACCAAGACGTTACAGAAATTGTTCTTAGCTCCCATGGAAAAATCAAGAAAGCTTCTGGGGTCCGCCCGCGTGGCTTGTGAGAGCGCAAACCTTGAGGGGGGGATCAAGGTACCTGGCACCAGGAGTCGAAACTACTGCAAAAAACTTAAAAAAAACCTTGATAATGAACAAAAATAGGAGCTCTCTATTTCAAAGGGGGAGGAAAAGTCAAGGGCTATTAGTCAGTCGCTCAAAACAAATAACCAATCTATCGTGAAGGCGATAGAGGAAGGCTTTGAAGAGACGCGCGGACGATGACGCCGCACAACAATCATCCAAAAAATGAAAAAATAGCAGCGTGGGCGCAAACTGGATTTGGTTGGAGGGAGGGGGACAACCACTTGGACGGTCGAGGACCTAACTATCTCTCCGGGAAGGAACTTCTTCAAAAGCAGCTTCTTGGGAGTCCAAACCCGGACGGGGAGGGGGAACCAAGCACGGGGAGATAGGAGGTTCTCAAGAAAAGTTTCTAAACTTGGAAAGGGAAGGAAAGGGCCCCTAATCCAGGAGGGGTGAAGGTCGCTGGGCTGTCGAGAACATTCGTTGGTCATAGGGAGAGTCGAACCAGGAAGAGAAAAAGCTGGATTCGTCGAAATTACTGCGACATCCAGTCCGACTTTTGACGCGGAAAGGCAGCAGAAGAGATAGAAAAACAACAACTGAGGAGAAATGAGATGACCCGCCCACAATAGGTTTCGGAAGAAAATATTCCTAGGAATTCGGGAAGCAAAAATAAGCAATAGGGAGAAAGGAAGGGACAAAAGAGAATGAAGGGGAGCGAGAGACAAACTAATTTCTTTAAGAAAAAAAACGGACCAGGGGGTCGCAAAATCGAAGGATAGGGAGAGCAGGAGGAAAGGGGTAGCTACGGTTGCCTTTGGGAGTAATACAACTAGCCTCTAGGAGGTTACAAGGAGGAAGGAAGATGTCTTCGAGAATCCCCGGCTCGGGTGGAGGGGGAGAAAAAACCCATAAGTGAGAAAGCGAGGAGGATTTGGTCTGGGGGCGTTGGATGAGGGGAGAGCGCGAAACCCGTCTGCCTTCTAGGAAAAGGAAGTGCTCCTATCAACATCTCTGTTGGGGGAAGAGGAGGAAAGGGGAGGAGAGGGAAGGGGTTTGAGGAGACTTGACATAGATAACAAACCCAAGCTCCTTCGTGGGGGGTCGGTACGCAAGGGAAAAAAAGCATCACAAGGGGGGGGTGAAGGAGACATGGAAGGTTCTAAAAGACAGCCAATGTTGAGCTCAGAAAAACGCGGAAAACAAGTGATTGAAGGGAAAGAGGGGGTGGGGGAAGGGACGCTCCAATTCTGATTTCAACTGGGGAATGGAGAACACAAGACCACTGAAAAAGAGGGGTTGAAGAGAAAAAAAAAAAAAAGATCGTCTTAGAAAGGGAAGAGGGGGGGAAGGTCTGGGGGGGGAGAGGACCAAGAAGGTCTAGAATCAGCCGGAGGTTAGAGTCACGGCTTCACGCGGAACAAAGAACGGAGGACCATCCGGCTCAGTGCTGCGGCGGCTGCAAGGGACTTAAAAACCCAAAATCAGGACACAAGGTCACCTCGTTATCTTGGGGGTTCTCTTTAGGGGGAGGTACGGGGAAGGAACGGTGGGTGGGGCGGAAGTCTAGAAAGGAAAAAAAAAACCGTCTCAAGCACAAGAAGTTTACAAGGGTTACATAAGCCGATTCTGCGAGGGGGACCGAAAACCAAAAAAGCCTCCTGATGCACGGGCTAGAAAGCAGGGGAGGAGGGGACCCTACTCCTTCTCCCCATCGCTGAGTTTTCGCCTTTGGTCTCACTGGTGGTAGGGATGGAGGCTACTGGGGGCCAAAGGGGTGAAACTGAGGGTCAGTCCCTCATGGTTTGCGAATCGGGGGAAAAAAAGCTCCCTCCAAAAAGGAATTTTCTAAAAAAAAAAAGCTAGCGAGGAGAAGCCTAGGGGCAGGCAGGGGGGAAGGACTTAAATTCGTAAGGTCAGAGGAGTAGCTACAAGGGACTACTTACGCTGGGCAAAGGAAAGGCAAAATTTTGGGGGGAGAAGGGGGGACAAGGGTTCGGGGAAGAGTCCGTTTGAGGGCCAGAAGCCTTGGAGAGATGTAGAGGAAAAAAAGACCCGTCGAACTCAGAGGCTCGAAGGGCCGAGGAGTTACCATCGACCGAAGGGCCATCTAGACTCAAGTATTATTAACAAAAAAAGGGGGGCCCTGTCGGAATTCTTACCGAGATGGGAAGGGGCACGTCGAGATAGAGAGGCGAGAGGCGGCTAGATGGGAAAGAGAAGGTGGGAATTTAGGAATATCTAAGGGCTAAAAGACTATATCGATCGACTCAATGGGGAAGGGGGCGGGCGCAAAAAAGAAAGCGACGAGCAGAGCGCACTCAGAGGCGCGCGAAGAGAAGCGGGACGAGTTCTAGCAGTGCCTCATTGACCGAAACCTCAATGCCAATCATCTCGCGGGAAGAAACCTCAAGAAATCGGAAAAGTAAACGTGGATGATCGTGGGTGTGCAAAGTGCTGCTCAGTGGCAAACCCCGAGTAAACGGAAAAACGTTCAATTGGCATATGTCAAATTAAGAACATATAAGTGGGTCCAACTGGAGAAACGAGGGCATAATGGGGAAGGGCCGCAAGGGGGGGTGTCACTGGACAGCATATTCTAGGAAGGAAAATCGAAAAGAGGTTCCATTGGGGGAAGGGAAAGTCCCACGGGGATGATGTCCACAACTTAGAAGGGAGAAATGGCCTTCTTGGGCTGGGATCGGGTACCAACCGCCCGCAGCAACACCACTGTTAGGAAAACCAAAAAAGCAGGAAAGCAAAAGAATGGAAGAGACAAAAGGATAGCGGCTATAAAGGGTCTTGAAGGGGGAAGGGGGGGGGGTCAAAAACGAAAGAAGGGCCGAGCTTCGCAAAAGAAAAGAGGAAAGTACGGACACGAGCATGGGATCGCCCAGGAGAGGGGAAGGAGAGTCCAAAAACAGAGACCTTCTGATCTCGTGGGGAGACAAGGCGGGTCTCCAAAAGTAAAAGGGGAAAAATTGAAAAGCGCCGATCAGAACACTACTAGACCAATCTTTTTTTACTGGGGCATTCTTAGAAGGGATTCTTGGGGTGACTGGAGAAAGGGGGAAAACCAAATGAGTTTTATCGGGAGGAAACTGTGCGCGATGAAAACGGGGGAAAAAAAGAGAAGTCGGGATTGGTTGCGTCCAGGTCTTTTTTTTGCGTCTTGAGGCAGTCGAAGCCACGAAAAAAAAGGGGGCAAGCCTGCCGCGGGGATGAGCGTCGGGAAATTACTTCTCTAAATTCTATGACACCCTTTATAAGGCAAGGAGTCTAAGGGCACTAAAGGGAAAAAAGGCACGCAAAGAGGAACAACGGAAACAAGAGGGAAGGTGAGCCAAAAAAAAGATTTCCCATATGAGTCGGTCCAATCCGCCCGGGGTTGCGCTACGCCGGAAAAAAAGCGAACTGTCCAATGGGCGCCATCAAGGAAAACCCATCCTAAGGTTCTCAAAAAGGGGGAGTTGGGGGGTTCGGCGTCGGCACCACTACATTTTACCAACGAGGCGTCGGGATCTGGCCCTGTCTTGGAGGGCCGGACACAAAAGGGAATAGTAGCAAAAACCCGGACACGAAACCTCGGCTCGCGGATCTGCTTCGGGAGGAGCGTTCAGGAGGGGCTACTAAGGGCCGTTCCAGGTAGAAGGAGGGAAACATAAGAGTGGTACGCAGGGGGAAGGAATGGCCGTTACAAGGGAAAATAGGGGGTCCAGAACCGATTTCGAAAACGGGGCTGCTGGGAAAGATAAGGAGAAATTCAAGGCTGTGGCAAAAAGATAAGATTGGGATGTCACAACGCGAATCCAATCATCAAAGACCAGTGGATGACAAGTATAGAAAGAGGTTTCAGGAGAGGGAAAGGATCTGGTTCCAACCACACGAAGAAAAAGGAGGGGCTAGAGTTGCATCGGTCTAATCTAAGAAATTCCTAAGATGCATCGGGGGGGAGGACAAATCAAATGCTTTTCTTTTCTTTGGGAGCTACTTGCCTTTTCCCAGGCAGGAAGAAACGGAAAGAGGAAGAAAGCAGAAAAAGGGGAAGCGCGCGCGGGGGCAAAAAGGGGGTCTAGGGCCGGGTTGGGTAGTAAGCGAGTTAACTCGAATCATAAAGTTATAGGGAGCGTCAGGGCGGAGGGAGGAGTAACTTCTCGGGGGAAGGGAGGGAGAAACCGAAGGGTTGCGCCAAAAAAGGGAGAGAGGTTTCGGCGGTGGGTTGCGCTGCCCACTAGGGAAGTCGCTGGAGAATTCGGCGCGAAAATAGGGTGATCCGGGGACTCCGGAGGTTCTCTGAAAGGGAATTTGGTGTAGAAAAGAGAAAAAAGAGTGGGAAAAGAGCTCTGAAAAATTTCAGAGGGGGGGGGACATTCTAGCCGGTTGCAGACGACCAGTTTGGGGGGATCGCAAGCGACATGAGAGCTCAGTCACAGACGCCAGGAGTGGGGTCTAGAAATTTTGCACGAGACCGCAAGCAAACAACACGAAACCTTGAGGGGCGCCAACTTCAGGGGAACTAAAAGCGTGTGAAAAGCGACACAAGGATGGAGTCGCGAGAGCCGGAAGAAGAAGACAAACATAATGGGAAAAAACCGGAAACGGTGGTGTGAGGAAAGCTCCTTTTCAGAGGGGAAGGAGGGTTGATTCCCTAAGGGAAAAGTAACAACGCCGGGAAAGCCGAAACGAGTGGGGGTAATAAGCCGGAAGGAAAGACCTACCTTGTTAAGCAATAGTCCTTATGATGCAGCCACCTCCGGAAGAGGGGAGGAAAAACAGCAAGGGAGGTATTGTTGTTGGGAGGGAAACCTTTTGGTAAAGAAGGTGAGGGGGTTTACCGTCCAAGGGGGGGGCTTCTTCTTCTACTCAAGGGAGGAACATCAAGAAAACAAGTTCAAGGTAGCTCGACACGGGTGGACTCATTTACCTACCTATCAATCGTATTGCCGTAAAAAATCAGCGCTGCTGTATTACTAGAGGGCGAGAAAGATAAGTCCGAACAATACGAGCTGTCCTACCATCGTCGTTTTAAGTATCCCGCAAGACGGGTAACAACGGGGAAAACCGGGAATCGTGGATGTGAGGGAAGGGGAAAGGAAGGGGTGTGTGGAGACGAATCGGGGGGAAACAGCAGCCACGGAAAAGAGAGGTTCGACGCGTCGAGCGCAGCGAAGAATCCAGGCCTGAAGATACGGTGTCATTCGCCTCAAAGCGCTGGGGAGGGAGAAACGCGCCCTGATTCGGGATCAGGGAGGAAGGGGAAGAAACGGGAGTTGCAAAATGCCACCTGACATTCAGGGCCAAGTCGTGGATCTATCGAGCGCGAAAAAGTCGATCTTAAGGGGAACTACAAACCGAGAGCCGCTCACAGATACTCTCAGAGAGAGGGAAAGAAGTTAAAATGCCATCGAAGGGGAAAGCGTCCGGCAGGGCCAAAATCGATCTCAACAACAAAAAAAAGTTAGTGAAGCCAGGATTCGAGGTAGGGGGGGGGGGGGGGGGGGTTGTGGGTTTTTGTTTTTGGTAGGGTGGGTTGTTGTTTTTTTTTTGTTGTTTTGGGGGGGTGGTGGGGGGGGTCGAGTTAGTCACGAAAGAAGTCCTATACTCAAGGGACAATTCCTATCGAAGCTTTAAAAACACAGGAGAGGAGAAATAGAACCTTGGAGAAAGAAAAAAGGGAAGGCATTTGCGCAAGGGAAGCCCCTGATCTCCGAGCGCAGCAACGATCAAAGAAAAACTTCCGCGAGTACAAAAATTCCGGGAATGGCCCGCGACCGGGTAGAAGCTTCAGAGAGGAGAGGGGAGGACCAGGAGTAGAAAAAGCGGCCATTAGAAAAGGGGATGAATTTAAACAGGAGAGCCATGAAAAAACCACGTACCTGACGCCTGGAATCAGAACACGAGTTTCAACACGTGGGCCGGCGAAGAAGGGATATCTCCGAAAGGAGCGGGGCAGAGCAAACAAAGTTGTGGCCTAGGCGGCAGGTAGAAAAGAAAGGGACGGAGGCGGAAGGGGTTTCAGAAGGGGCCATGCGGGGATAGAAGGATGGCCACATCGAATAAAAAAATTGATAGTGATGCGGCTCTTTTGAGGGATCTCCGGGGGGGAAGGAAAAAAACGGGAAGGCAGGAAATCACAGACGCTACAAGCCGGAGAACATATAATCCGGTAGGCTCCGTGTTTTTACTATTAAGCGTTGAGCCGCGGAGAAGCGCGGTCTAAAGAAGGGAAAAAAGAGCTGGATATAAAGGGAAGGGGGGAGGACCAAAAGAGTGAACGCTGATCGGGCGGGGCACAGAATCCAAAAGCTTACCAATTAAAACGGAAAAAACCACAAACATAGTGCGGGACAAAGGAGGGGAAACTTGGCCGGGAGGGGAAGTATGCTAGGGTAGGACTTGACCTAAGAAGGTGGAGTGAGAGGTGTAAACGCACCTTTAGAGTGGATAGGGAATCCTTGTTTTGAACTCGACGTGAGGTTCGTGAGGGGACTGTCAGTGGGCAAAAAAGTTTGTGCAGGAGCACTTGGGGCAGTCAAGGGAAAAGGGGGGGATGGGCCGGTAAGGGGTGGAAGAGAGGAGAGCCCCACCGATGGAGAACTCTCAATCGTGCGGAACTCGCATGCAACTACGAGGTCAACCTCAGGAGGGGAGACAACCGTAGATGACCTATGAAAAAAGAGGAGGGGGGGGAACGCTGGAGAAAATGATTTGGGAACTTCAGCCGGTCCGTTAGGAGCCTCCGGAGCGACTCACAGCAATCATAAGCCACGAAGCACCAATCATCATCAAGTGGCTCAAAGGGAAGTGGGTGAATCGGAAAACTGGAGAAGGAATCTCCGACCGAGTGCTATACTTTAAAGGTGAAGCCCGGGAAAGGAGGAGATCGTAAGACGGAGTAAAGCCTAAGGGGAGAAAAATCTTTCTAGCTTCTTCCACCGGGACTGTTTCGTACTACGGAATACTTTCCGTAATCACAGACCTTAGGGGGGGGAAAGGTAACTATCAACGAGCGCGCTACCTATGATCTAGAACTGATTGCGGAGGAGGGAGTACAACTCCAGAGAATGGTGGGCTCGAGGTCCCGCGAACCTACTCAACGAGAAAAATTATGAAGGGACTGCGAAAGAAAATATCGAAGTGGCGGTGTTGACAAAAGAAGGAAAGAAGAGCGGAAGAGGGAAAAAGGACAGAGGGACGCCACGGGTCTAATACTATTCCCATCGAACCTTTTCCATATATACGTTGAGCGGGGAGGTTCCGAAGAAAAGGAATTGTACGTGCGTCGGAATAAAAAGAACGGGAGCACGAGGATGGAGGAGGGAAGATCGACAGGGAGGAGGGGGGAGAACTAATGGGGTTCTATCCGTTGGGTGGATCGAATCTAATCGGGTATCGGGGGCCCGTCGGCGGAGTGAACCAGAGAGGGGGGATCCGTAAGAAAAAAAAAAAGCAAGGTTCCACGCATGGGCTTCGTGTGGGGTGGGAGGAACGTAGAGGACCAGGATCAGAAGAGGAGAGCGCCTCTAAAGAGAGGATATGGGAATATGAGAGGGTGGGTTGAGACGAAGGCTCTCAAGTTCCTGGGATTATCAGCAGAAAGATTATCTAAGGGGGGGGGGGGGGCTAGCCGGGAGGAAGGGGATCAGAGCAGGGAAAGAGCACTGGAGGCGCCATCTCGACAGAGGGGGAAGGGCAAACCACGCAAGGAGCAAAACAATCCAGAAGAGGGAAGTCAAAAACGAGCCAGGCGAAAAGTCATACTCCAATTGATTTAGTTTGAATCAATACCTAACTATGCAAAGCGCATTTTGTAGGGATTTTGGATAGGGGGAGGGGGGGAATAAGTGGCAAGGGGGAAAAAAAGGAGGGGGTCAGGGAGGAAAAAGGAGGTCCTCACGGAACAACTGACTCAGTAAGAGGTTGGGTCGAACCTTAAGGGGGGCAGAGTCCGGAAAGTCAATCAATGAGGAAGCAGGGCTGGGGAAGGCGGCCGGGGAGGAACAGAGCAATTCAGGAGGACAACCACGACGCGGGAGGGGTCTCTGGTTAGATTTACGAAAGTAAAGGTGTTGGCTGGGGGGAAGGGAAGGAGGTAGGAAAGCACGACAAAAAAAAAAAAAACACAAGAGTGGCGAAAGTCAGCACTTGGGGGGAAGAAAATGAAAGACTATCGTACTTAAAAAAAGTTAACGAAGGGGAGGGAGGACAAGGCGGCAGGACACGAATCATGGAGGAGAAGGGCCAAGAAGTCATGGGGAGACAATTTGACTCAAGATCCAAAGAGGGAGCGAGCCACTTGGAGGGACTTCTTCCTTGCAATTTGGGTGGGGGGGGGGAAAAGGGCTAAGTCTGACACACAAGAAGCATCCCACGGCGCGAGTTGCTCAACGAGGCAATCGCTATTAGGCCTGCGGACCGTAGGGAATAGAAAAGAAGGGGGGGGGGGGTTGTAGGGAAGGGGAGGAGAAAGAAAGAGGAGAGCGCACGGAGAGGGGGATGTCGATGCTGGATGAAACAATTTTTTGAGCAAGGGGAGATTCTACCTTCGCACAATCCTGGAGGATCGGAAGGGGAAGAAAGGAAAAGAGCAGAAAAGAGAGCGCGAAAAGAGAGAAGAAAAAGATCTAGGAAGGACCGAAAATCAGGAGCAGTACAAGCTCTAAAAAAAAGATAGGAGAGAGGGCCGCTAGTCAACAGAACGTCACGTGCGAAAGGAAGAGGAGGAGAGGGGGAAGCGGATAGGAGGGAGAGAAGGGGGAGGGCCAAGAAAAAGAGAAAAAGGGGGAGAGGAGGAAACGACCGTAGATATCGAACTGCAACGAAAAGGCCATTTGAGGGAAACTCAATCATAGGACCGGATAACGGCTCGCCAGGAGTGCAAACCCGGGAGGAAGAGGAGATAAAAGAGACCGGGCGGGGGCCCCAAATTCCTGGGAGCTGGAAAGACCCTACTCTTACGTCAAAAAGACGTTAGTGTTTTGAAGGCTAAAAGTCAAAAAAAAAGGACGGGGTAAGATAGAAAAGGAAGATCCCCAGAAAGGGTCAACCCTTGGGCAATACGGGAAGGAAATTTAGATTTCAAGTGAGAAAACACCCGTATTGCGGCCGTCAAAACTCATTGGGGGGGGGTACTGGGTGGTGTTAAAGCGGGGCGGGGGGGGTGGGTTAGGGGGGGGGGGGAGTCGGGAGGCTTGTCTTAGAGAAGACGTCGAGGGAGGGCGGGGTGGGGGGAGTGGGATGGGGGGGGGGGGCGGGGTCGGCCGATGTGGGGGGGGTGGCGTTGGGGGGGGGAGGAGTCAGGGCAGGTAGCCTGCAAAGGGCATAGGGAAAGAAGAACGGTAATACAGAAGGTTGCGTGTGAGTGGGTGTAGAGTATGCGGGTGGCTTAACCCGATGGTGGAGGACGTAATCCATGAGGGCGGTAGAGGGGATGTGGGGGCGGTTCCTTCTTCAAAGTGGAAGGGGACAAGTGCGACTTGTGTGCTGGGGCTGCGGTGTCAGCGCTCCAAAACCAAAGTAAGGTTACAAAAGAAAGATGACATAGAGAAAACGGAGCGCAGAAGGTTGGGGTCAGCGATGAAGGGAGGATTCATCGGCCCGCCGAAGGCAGCGAATTTAAAGGTACGTGAGCTTGAAAAAAAGCTTCCAACGTAGAAAAGGAGAGGAGGGGGAATCGCGGGGGAGGGGAAGCACCGCTCCCTGACACAAAAGAAGGAAAAATTAGACAACCTGTACGTGGAATAATGGAGTAGGCTGATGGATCCGTCAGGGCAGGGGGAAGTGTCATAGTTTCTGCCGGGAGGAAGAGGAATTGGGTTGAAACCCGGGGGGGCGGGGGAGCTTTGCGGTAAGGCAAAAAAGGATGGAGGGGGGCAGTCTCACTGCCTTTCGCCTCGCTGGGGAGCGCGCTCCGGCGATTCGATGACAAACCTGGAGAGAAAGGCGATAAAAGAGTAATTCATATTTACCACAACGGCGAAACTAGTCGGATCTAATCACGGAAAATATGCCCAGATCGATCGTGGACTGCGCGCTGCGGACTGAGTTTGTTGCGATCGACCTGGAGCCCGACGTTCTCCCAAATGAGAAAAAAAAGGCAGGGGAAAACAACACAGGTCAAAGAATGTGGAGAAAAGGTCTTTTGTATATAGGACTCAGGGGGTTCACTAATACCCTAAATACTGAAAGCGGCCTGATCTGGGAGTTCTGGGAAATTTGAGATAGGGGAAAAGTTCGGTTAGAGTAGTGGAAACCTTACCCAAATCAGGTGCCGAGAAGGATGGGATCTATGAGGACGACAATAATGAGGAGTACGTGGGGCTACTAAAGCTGTGCCGTTTAAACTTCTAATTAGGAAACTCCGTCTGGGGGAAGGCTCTCGGCAGCGAAAAAATGAGGAGGGATGGGGAATAGGTCTATTCAAAAATCTAAGGGCGTAAGATCTCTTAGCAACTGGAAACTATGTTAACGCGCCAATCGCAGTTTGGGTCCGTGAGAGAACGGAGGAAATCTATCAAACTGAAATATTAGAAAGCTCCGGCAGCTACAAAATATTTTGGCTAAGTCCGGCAGAGATTACGGTCTACGGTTGGAACGCTACGGGTGCATCTGACTAGACGAGGGGAAAATCTTCCGCCTTGGATTACGCGAAGGAAGGTAAGGGAAAAACGCAGTAGGTGCTTCCAGCTACGGGCAACAGTGCATTTCGGTTGAGGACACTCGATGCCTCTTGACAGCGAAAAACCTAGTCGCCAAAGCGTCGCGGGTCCGGTTGGGGAAGAAATAGAAAGCCCGAGTGCCCGCGATCAAAGGCCTTTGGAATCGCTCATCCTTTCAGGCCCAAGGAGGAAAGACTGTAACAAAATCCTTTTCAAAAAGCGCGGCAAGGGTGTGGATCTGATGATGTTGGCTCTCGCGGGAAGAGAGTAAGTCGCGACCGAAGAAGAGGCAAAAATCATTTCCATCTACGCGCCACGGTCATAGGTGGGCTTGGGAGCCTAGAAGGTGAAAAAAAAGTCCGGTGCGCGCGTGACCATAGCGAAAGGAAGAGGGTGGATCGAATGCACGCCGGGGTTCATCTCTGAGAATTGCTCGCGATCCGTCGTCCAAAAATGGGTTGACTAACTGCAAAGTGGGGCCGAAGACGCAAAAACAACGCACAGAGAAAAACGATACATCTTGAAGGCAAAAAGGTCGAAAGGTGAGACAAACCAGAGAATCCAATCTTATCAATTATCCTATAAGAAAGCCTTTCCAATGGAACCCGATGGGGTTGGGGAGGGGACTATGGCTTACCTGGCCGTCGGAGAAGGACTGGGGGACCGGGACCAAGTTCTCCTATGAGCCGACATAAAGACTGGGTTTATATAGGCGAAATCGAACTTGATCCTGTAGTTAAACGCTTAGCACGAGGGGACGTTGGAGGCGGGGACCAGGTGCATCAAACGAATTAGGGTCCAACGGACGCACCTTCTTGGGGTACGACATTTGTCGGTGAGGCGCATTAACCGGTGGGGGAGGCGCAGGAAAAAAAAAAGAAAGAATCAAAAAGGAGTCAAAAGGAAAAATTCGCAGGGTGGGACATCATTAAATTCTCTGTCTAAAGGGGAAACATCAAAAGCGGGGGATTAGGAGAGGAGTTTGCCTATGCTCAAAAGAAAGAAAGGTCCGGAGAAGGCAAGAGACGGAAGGGGACTTTTGGCCAATCTTAGTTTATAAAAGAGAAAAAATGGAGGGAGAGGTCATCAGTCCGTTCAGGTCCGCGGGCCAAGCAGGAAGCAGGGGAAAAAAAAAATCAGAAGGAAAGGGGGGGAAGGCGGTCTAACGGCAGAGGGAAAAGCGCGATGGCCGGCCCCTACCGTGCGAAGAGATGTTTTTTTAGGAGACGAGGCGCCTCGCGTGCGCGAGGGGGAGGGGGCCTGGAGGCACACGAGGGGGGAAAAAGTAAAGGACACTTTTGGAGGGACGAAAAGGGCGAAGGAAATCTATCAGATCAGGGGAGCATCATCCGTTGGACTTACAAGGCTCCATAACAGAGAACTAAAGGGGAAAAATCGTCAAAGACGGCGGCAAATCATTAGTAGTAGTAAAGAAAAAAGGAAGGGAAAAGAAAGGCTCCGGAGAAAGGGGGAGGGAAGAGGGAGGGAAAAGCGGCTTCAAGGGGTCAGAGCTCTAGAGTTCGAAGGAAAAAAAGATCGATAGATATAAATGGCTGAAAAAAAAAGGCCGGCTGGAGACTAAGGGGGAATCGAAGAAGAAAAGAAGGGAAAAAAGCGTAAGCGAAGAGAGAAAAACAACCGAGCTTGGGACGCATGGCCGCCAGACACGGTCGGCCCCCAGGCGGATCAGGTAAAAACGCGAGGTCGAAAAGGAATGGAGGAATGAAAGGGAGTGGGTGTGCCCGCGCTCATTCAAACCAAAAAGGAAAGGGAAAAAAGGAAACGGGAAGAAAGAAAGAAAAAACGCAGTGAACAACACGAGTCGGCTCAAAATAGTGGATATACACAAGAAACGCTATTTTCCATAGCAAAAGAGTTAGGGGGACAGCAGAAAGGCTGCAGCGAAATCCGAAAAAGAGGGAGTTACAAGGCAGGAGGGGTGAAGATGAGACCAGATGGGGAGAAATTGCCACGGCAGGTCGGGAAAAGGAAAACTGTTCTTCGGAAAAAAGGGATGTTCTCTCGCCGGCGAAAGGAGGAGGTACATAATGCCCTCTCAAGAAGGAGGACAACAAATACAAGCCTGAGCATCCCTGTGGTATTCAGGTGGCCCTGAGGAACAGCATCTCTCCCTTCTTGGTTACCGAACGGTAGCATCGACGGCCGGATGGAAAAGAAAAACTCGTCTGAAGGAGGAGGAGTTGGAATCAGTGGCGTTGCCCTACTTCCCTTCCTTCAGTATAAAAACACCTCAACACTTTGTGGCGAAATGGGGGGACATAAAAGGGGAGGCTGCTTATTTCCCCAATACTTGAAAAAGATGAGTAGAGGGGGAGAACTGGCTCAGGTAGGACGGAAAGAATGATTAGGGGGGGAGCCCTCTTTAGGGGTCGGGTCAAATTCAAGGTGGCTGGGTAGTGTCTTCAAATCCTTTGATCATGGAGAGGGGAGTATTCGCCCGAGGAGATCCTTCCCACCCTTGATAAGAGGAGAAAAAATGGGGGCTGCCAAGAGTCGCAAAGGGGGCAGGAGGAGTACAAAAAGGATGCGTCTCTCAAAACCTACCGAGCTAGCGCAATCGGCTCGAAATGTTGGTGGGAAAGCTCTCCGCCGCAAGAGACGGGAAGAAAGGCCTTCTACGAACATCATCCACTCCAACGAAGGGGCCGGCCAACACATCAGATGCTCTGGTTTCTCGCTGTTCTCGTAAAAAAAAATTTGGAAGATTTTGGTAAGACTCATTCATTCCCTGCCAATACGCGGGTCAGCGTCGGGCGATCAGACAGAACACTGACCGGGGAGAAAAAACTTTGAAAACTTTGTAGGAAAACTATCAAAGATCGCTTCTTTTTCGATAGTTAAAGAAAGGACGTGTGGACCGTAGAGGGAAAGAAACCGTGCGGCGCTACCTCGGAATAACTACATGTTACTTCGGTCGTACCGAGAAAACTATCCTCAGTAGAGAAGAAGAGATGAAACCTACAGAAAATACAGGAAGATTGTTACTGCCCTCTATCACACAAAAAAAGGGATAGAATTCTCGTGAGCTCGACAAAGCTCTGCGTCTCCAGGATAATGTCGAGATGGGGGGGAAAGAGAGGTCAGCAGAGGGTCCCGAATACCAGAGTGTCCGGGGAAATGGAGGAAACTCCCAGAAGGGAGTTTCAGCGACAGGGGCAAGGAGTAGACAACTATCCGTCTTGCCAATCAGCTCGAGCGCCAAATTGTTATCTTTCTCTTTTGGGAGGGGAGCACGCTGCCCTGATCACAAGAATGGCGTCACTCGAAGCGAGGTGAAGGTAGGGGAACTGTCCCAACTCTCTGGCCGCGAAACCACGAAAGGTTTGGACGGGAATGAGTTGCGCGCGCGGACCATAGTCCGTAGAGGAGGGGAGCAGGAGAGAGAGAAAAAGAATTCATCAAGAGACACAGACGATAGAGTTCGTACTGAAGAAGTTTAAAAAAGACTCGGTGAGGGGTCTCGGAGGGCCCGACTGACTTTTTAGAAGAAGAAAACATGTTAAAAAAGAAGTAGGACCAGTCGCTCGCATCCTAATAAGCCAGGAAGGCGTCCATTTTGTCATACTAATCAGGGGGGGGGAACTAAAAGTCAGAGGACAAACACCGGAAACCCCATCCTTCTTCAAAGAGAAAGCGCAGGGGGCTAAAAGATAAAGAGCAATTGGTTTGAGGTTTAGCCGGTCAGAACGAAAAGAAAAGGAAGACCCCCTAAGGTGTCGGGTTTCTTATCGGTTCGGCAGTGGATCGGGAAAAGTAGGGGGCAGGGGGAAAAGACTTGAAAGAAGAACAAAGCAGGGATCCTATAAGGATTTGTATATCGCGGCCTTGGGGGGTTTAACCTCCAGCTGAAATGTGCGGGAAAATTTAAAGCCACCGGGAATCGACTTAAACAAAAAAGAGGGGGAGGACCGGGGGAGGTAATATGGGTCTCGTCACTTGCTTTTTTTTCCTCACGGGTGGCTGGGGGTGGGAAGTTCGAGGACTGAAAGCACCTCAGCAACACAAAGAGACAAGTGCGACCTTGCAGAAGTGTTTGTAAATAAAGTAAATTCAACTGATCGTTTCATTGGCCGTAAATAACTCCGGGGAACGTTAATCTAGAGAAGTTCAAGACTAAAAGGTCTTCTAATGGACGATTGAGAATGGGGGGGGAGAAAGAGAAACTCTGTGGAGAAGAGGTGGGTGACACGGGTTGAAGGCTGCTACGGCGTCCGTACTTGGGTGCCATTAGCTAATCTTCCCACCCAATATCATCAAACTCAGAATGGGCGCTTTCAAATAAAATTCTGTGCAGAGGATCCGGACGTGAGGGGGAAAAAGAAGGGAGCCGGGTAGGAAAGGAGGAAACAGAGGGGGGTTTTGAGAAGAGGGCAGAGGGCGCGGGCGTGCTCATAGGAAAAAAAAAAGAGGTCACTTGGAAAATAAAAAGATTTTGTTCGGTGCACATATCAAATTCGCAGCGAAAAAAGTCCACGGGGGGCGAGAAAAAAAATACAGAGATCATAGGGAAGGAGAGAGCTCGATAATCCTATAAGAGGGGTGCCGATCTCCGGGTTCATTCCCGACGGCGGCTCGCAGCAACAACAGGGTTGCCTGAACTCTTAATTCCAGGAAAAGGTTACTGAAATAATCATAGGCTTCGTCGAGCCTCGACTCGTGGAAGGAAGAGAAGAAATCGGGAGGGGGGAGATGAGGGAAAAAAAAGGAGCTAGGATATCTAACCTGGGGGGAGAAGAAACAAGTCATTTGCTAACCTACTGAAAAACGAAAACGGAAGACTTCTAAAAGGAGAAGAGCCAACCCGCGGTCCGCCATGGCGCCCGGGCCACGTCCCAGAAAGGCCGGAAGAAGAAATGGCGGAGACCGGACGCTTAGAAAAAAGGGCATTTAGTTGAAATCATTGTTTCAAAGAAGCGACGGTAACCACCTTAACCTAACGGAAAGGAGAAAAGAAAAACATGGTCAAAACACTTGCCACTAAACTCGGAGAAGAAAGGGATAGGTGAGGACCAAAGGGCTAAACTAAGGAGAATGGTAAAGGCAGACAGTATGTGCCCAAAAGCTTAGCACACTCAGGAATGTTGGAGTACGGCTGGGTCCAGCATGAGCAGCGATCTGAATGGTGTATGTCCACCCACGGAAATTCAGAAGGGGGAGATTGGGCTTGCTTGGGGCGTTCAACCCTTTCGTTGCAAATTCAGGAACGGGGCAAAAAGTGGCGGGATCCAGCAGCGGTCAAAAAGAAATGGCAGACAACCATAGAGAAGGAGGATGTCACAGGGCGGTGTGTTAATGCTTGAGATAGGAAAAGCAGGGGAACTCAGCGTCGCCAGGGTAAAGACGACGTCAAAAAAAACTTGATAGCCCCAGAATGTGAGCTCAAAAGAGGGAGGAAAGAGTGATAGGAGGGGGGAAATCGAGCCTCCTTGAAACCCGAAGGGGTAACCCGAGGACCCTGCGAACAAGACTCACAACTTAGCATAAAGGAGGGGGGGTGAGAGTTGTCAGTGGAGGTGGGGAGGCTGATTTGGGAAGGATATAAGTGGAGAAAGACCATCATTTTGGAGGGGAGGGGAGCACTTTCAGTGAAGAACGTTCTCCCGTGCTGGAGGGCTTGTCTTCCGCACATGGGAAACATGAGGGAGATAAGGGGCTCAGTGAAAGATGAGGGAGGCACCTCTGGAAAATAGCCACCCTGTGAGAAGGCTTCAAAATAGTCGTCGCGCAAATGTACACTCTCAACGGGAAAAGCCGGACAACGGGATTGCAGTTGACTTCGCGAAAAATGTAATCGTTGCCAGATCGATAAGAAAAAAGGGACAATTATTTGGTTAAAAGCGCAGTGCACCAGGGCGCGGGAGGCCAGAGCAAAAAAATAAAGCAAAAAAGCCACAAAAAAAAAGGGGGGCGCACAAAAGGAGGGGATTTTCTGCAAAGATCGGGTGACCAACCCTGACGACGCGAGGAGTAGTCCCAGTGAACGCTGGCGTTCAAGCGGGACGTGGAGATCAAAAAAAACGGGACCAGCGAAAACCACGGACGGGGTCTCTGAAATTCATTAGCGAAAGGGTGTCGACACGGGAAACAGAGGAGTTGCCGGGGAGCGGAAAAAAACAAAGAGGGGGCTCTCCTAGGCGTAGTCCTGCAAGTCTAACCGAACAGTCTGAAAAAAAGGGCGAGGTAACCAGCCAAATCGAAATATGTTGTCGCGCAAGGTCCACGAACTCTCCGCAACACCACGGAAGGGGGGGGAAAGAGAAAAGGAGAGGGACCTGAGGAGACGGAATTGGCGGCTGGCGCAGAGAGGAAAGTGAAAACATCGTTCTCATCTAGCGCCAAATAAAAAAAAAAGTGCTGTCCGGGGCAGTCGGTGAGGAAAAAGGGGGGAACGGAGTGAGTTCAACAGGAGGGCAGGGAAAACCGGGCGCCGATTTAGCTCAGCTCGACAGCGGATAAAAACTGGTGGAGCGGAGCGGGTTAGAGTAAGACGCTTCCCAGATCAGCGGAAAGGGATCTTCAGCGGAATAGCGGAGAAGGGTCGCAAAGGGAAAGAAGAGGGGGGGGAGGGAGAGAACACAGCCTGCAACTCGCGTTGGTAGGGGGGGGCACTATTCCTCGATCATGTCCGCGGGGCCGGAGACAATCTTCGCACCGAGGACTCCACGAGAGTCGGGGAAGGAGATGTGAATTTGCTCTTGGGGGCGGGAAGAAAAAAGGCAATATACAACCTATTG
>Ga0179593_1451048_pt1 | contig 19998 bp, 32 predicted proteins | sample CZODoug2_1_08_16_FD_185931 | JGI IMG/M metagenome (GOLD analysis project Ga0179593, IMG submission 185931) | Vadose zone soil fungal communities from Angelo Coast Range Reserve, California, USA - CZODoug2_1_08_16fungal (PacBio error correction) | ecosystem: Environmental > Terrestrial > Soil >...
CTCCTGCAGACGCGGGGTGCAGACCAGGGAAGCGGATAGAAGGTGACAGACAAGGGGCGTGCGCGACCAAATGAAAAAGGCCATCTGAAAGGGGTTGCAAAAAAGAAACCGCAAATGTACCGCGGAAGAGGGAAGGGAAAAAAAACCGAGCAGAAACCGGTCATGTAAAAGGAGGAACCAGGCGATAAAACGTGCGAAAGGAACAAATCCGGAAAAGACCAAAAAGAAAGCGCGAGAACAGCCCGAACGGGGAAGCGAAAAAAGAAAAGGAAACCAGCCTAAAGTCAAGCATGACAAAAACAGCGCAGGTAAGACGTCATCGACCGAAAAAAAAAACCCGCGACCACCGGGGTGGAAAAAAAGGGTCACACAAAAAAAACCAAATGGGAATCAAGGAACGTCGAAAAGAAAAAAAAAAGAACTGGGGTCCCTAATTACACAAAGGGGAAACGTGCCACGAGGGAATTTAAAAAATTCAGTACGACAGCCAGAAATGCAGGCGTCATCAGGGGAAAACCAGCGAAGGGGACACAGAGGTGCAACCCGCCCGGCTAGCCAACGGCTGCGGGCGGGAGCCGCGGAATCAAAACTAAACGCATCCCCGAAAGGGATGCCAAAGGAGGGATGGGCTGGGGGTTCAGTGAGGGGCTACTCACCCGCGGTGCGGAACCGTCTGATCACCGCGAAGAGGGCAACCGGGAAAAGAACACCTGTAGGGGGTTGCCCGTAGCGGGCAAGAGGGGGGGTCAGTGTAGAAGAGACACAAAAAGCCATATTTAATGGGGGACTGGGTGGGGGAACAGGCACAAAAAAACAGGGCTCGCTATAAAAGTAGTTGCGGGGGATATTGTGACGCGGGGGAAAAGAGCTAATGGTCAACAGAAAAGATCACAGAAAAAAAAACGGGGGTGCAGAGCACTTGAGAATCAGCGGTGCACTTCAGACTGGATGGGTCATTGGTCATTAGGTTATAAAGAAAGGAAGGAAAGAACAGTGGTCCGTCTGATTGTGTGGGGACTGACGGTCGGTAATGATGTGTTCGGACACGGCGTGGGGAGCGAGCGGATGGGGGAGGAAATAATGCGGCATCTGGGGGCGTTGAGAAAGAAAGTTGAAGAGAAAACCGACCGAACAGAAAGAGTTAAGTCCAAGACAGAAAGTTGGAAAGGGCAAGGGGGCTCACAGAATGGGGGGGACAAAACCGAACAACGCAAAGGCAAATCAGTGGCGGCGGGCTAGTACACAAAACCCGGATGGCACGGGGAAGTTCCATCGAACAAAAAATGGAAAAATGATATAGGGGGGATAATCGGAGGAAAAGCCGCCATGGGGGCCGTTATCGGACAAAAACTGGAACGGGACCAGCCGGTGAAAGTGGCAAAAAACAAAGCACAATGAATAGAGGTAATACATAAATCCCAACCCGGATTAGAAGGCGCGGTCCCATTGAAGAATCATCAGCAACGACAAAAACGAAGGTCAAAAGGAAGAAAGAATACGTAAGGACCCACCACATGAGTCAATGTAGAGCGTAGGACACTCAGGCCTCAATCTCGTCACCTGCACCAGCAGCTCTCCGCGGAGAAGTGAGAAATATGAAACTCGTGCGGCGGCAAGTTAAACCTCTAAGGAAAGACCACACGATGGGTCGGAAAAGAATAGTCTAAAGAAAACTGGGGGAAAAATGCAGGGGGGAACACACAGTAAAAAGGAAGAGAGTCTGGGGGATTCTAAAAACCGGGGGGAGGCCAAGTTCTCACGGAAAAGGAAGCCGTACCACGACTCGAGAAAAGGTGAAAAAAAAAAAACCTTCCAACGAGATAGTGTTCAAATTCCTCATAGGGGAAAACATACCCGGGGGAAAAATAGATCCGCAAAAACAATTGGTACGAAAATCGGCAATCCCGCCGCCGGGAAAGGGGCAAACACTTGTCACAAGGGGGCCCTAAGAAAAATTTTTGAGGGCTCACAAAAGAGAAGCAAATCCTCGTAGGGTGGGTGACAACTGTTGCTGGTCAAAAAATGATTTCCGAGAAACATGCACGAATAGACCAGCAGATTAGTTCGGAGTAAAACATCAAAAATTGTCTCTGGCCGAGAGCTCAGAAAATGCAGAATAGCGCAGTTCGATAAGTTAAAAAAGACACGTGGAAAATGGAAAGGGGAATCAACCAAGACCGGATCCCAAGGAAAAACTAATCAAGGGGGGGAAGTAAATACTTTCCCCCGGAAACCCGGGGCCAGCATTGGAAAGACAGGACGGCGACGGAAATCACCAGGGAAGGGGGACGGGGCTGGAGCGATGTGGTCCTTGTGGGGGGAAGCTCCAGGCTGACTATCCATGAAAAGAGATCGAGACGACAAACGAACGGACGGATGATCGTTCCCGGCTACAATTTGTGATGGGGGGAACCGGCATGGGATTACAGGACTAAGGAGCTCAAAAGGAACAGGGGGGAACCGGCGCTACCGCCGTGAGAAAAAAATTGCGCGTGAAAAGGGGCCGCTAGAAGACGCACGAGGGGGGGGGGAAGGTATAGCAAAGGGGTGGGAGCAACCCAAAAACGGATCGTGCCGGCGGGGCAACAAACCTCGGGAAATAAAGAAAAGGGGCGACCGGGAGCGAGAGAACACCAGAAGAGGAGACTATGAAAAATTGTATGGATGGGGGAGTTCATAGTCAGCGTGGGGGTGTTGTTAGAGGTCGCGTACAAACGTCTGGGAGGTAAAACAGGAATTTACGGAGGGGGCGGGACTCGTGACCATGGGTCGTACAGTAAGGTGAAAAAGGAGACGTCGGAGGGGTCAACGGGAAGGAAAATCGGGGTGGCCGCCACAACAGTCGCGGGATTAAAACAAAATAGGAAAAAAAACCAAAAAAACACATCTGGGAAACATCGGCGCAGCTCAAAGGGGGCAGGCTGATCTCGCGGATCTGAAAAACGTGGGAACAAAAAAGAAAACTGAAAAGTCCGGAATCCAAAGAGGGGCAGGGCGTTAAAAAAGGACCCAGGAACTCCATTAAAGAACAGGAATGACGGGTCTCTCACAATCAGCCAGACGGGGCATAAAAAAGCAAGGTACGGAACGGTGAAAATACAAGGGGAAAAAAGCGTGAAAGAGAAAACGAGGACCAATGAGAGGGGGGAGGGCTGGTTGTGATCTCAGAAGAATGAAAAAAATATGGGTTACAATAACGGAAACTAGACTAACTGTTGAAGTAAAAGTCGGAGGGACAATGACCAAGAAAACTAGGAACTAGAGTCCTTAAGGAAAAGAGAACCTGTGGGGGGCAGAGTGTAGAAGAAAGACCCAAAGTCTGAAACAGTTTCAAAACAGAGCCAAGACTCCAATAAAAAAAAAAAAAAGAAATGTTAGAATTAGGAAAGAAGATGAGGAGGTGGACAAAAATTGGAGAAGTAACGCTTTGGGGGCCGGGTCCGAGGTTTGAAAGTGAAAAATTGTCAACAAAAGCGAGCTAGGCATGCAGAGCGAGATGGGTGGGGGGTAATGGGGGAGAAAGTAAAAGGGGTTCCCTGAGACACGTGAAATGAAAACCTAAATCTGAACCTTACCAAAAGGCGAAAGAAGGAGTAGAGCACAAAATGCGCCTACATAAGGGCTCTCTTGGGGCGTTAAAAAGCGGCGGGTGGGGGTCAAAGCGGCGGGGAGAAAGTACAGTTTTGTTAACATGCATGAGCAAAAAATAGGCGACTTTTGGCGCGCCCCGCCTGTCCATTGAAGGGCCTTGCTGAGGGGGCACAAGGCCAGCGTCCAGGGCCGGGAAAGCGGGGACTTGAGATTTACCAAACGAAATAACACGATAGGGAAGCAAGGGCTTGAAGAGAGACAGTGATCGAAAAGGTATATGTCCAAGAGGGTCAGAGTGACGAGGTAAAAACCAACGACCGTTTTAGGGGTAACAACTAGGATGTATAAAAAGGACAAACACCCGCGGAGTGAACACGGGGAAGGAAAACCCCAAACAGAACCAGCAATGTTCCCTGAACAAAACAAAAATTGGAAATGCCGGGCCAAGGGGTACCAAAAAAGCTAACTGTCGATTGGGGAAAAAAGGAGCAATCCCACAATCTCAGAAGAAATCCATAAGACTCCACATACAATAAATATACCAAAGATTACCTTTGGCATGCGATACCGGGGGCGAGCTTCAGGGGGCCCCGGGCGCAAAAGAACGGAACATTCGCACTCCTCAGTCTCAACCGTAAGGAAAAACGGGCAAAATCCTGGGGGTGTTGAAGTCAGATCCAACATTGTTGAGCATAAGAACCTTTTATTGAGTGACAAAAGGGGGATCTAGGAGTACCCAGGTACGCCTGAAATAAAAATCAAGGATGTGAAGAGAATGTGTCAAATAATTTAGGGGAGAACTAAACGCAGGCATAAGTCACAGGTAAGGACCCTGTCAGGGGAGAAACAAACGGGGGGGGGGACACGGGACCTGAAAGAAGACGGCAGGAGGTTTGTCCGGGGAGATCCAGCGGTAAAAATTCTCGGCTAGCTGAGCCCAAAACAAAAAAAGACTATAGGACAAACTCGCTCCACAAAAGACAGAGGGGGCTGAGGGGGGACACATGTTCGACGTCCTGTCGGGGCAACCCGAAAAACGAAAGGGGGTTGATACAGGGGGCATCGGAACCGTTCGGGACAGGTAACGAGAGTCTTTCGAAGAATGCGGGGTCGGGGAAAAAGGGGTGGGCCAGTTTTGGTAGGGGGGAAAAAAAGTGGAAAAAAAAATAGGTGACCAGGTGAAGAAAAGGCAGAGGGAAACGGGTATGGGTCTATGCTGCAGGTGCGCGGAAGTGCCTCGGGGCGCCATGCCGAGAACTCCAGGAGTGGAAGAAAAATAGTAAAGGGGGGATGGGAATTCTGGGGGGGGCTATTCGGAAAAGGGGTAACTAGGCCTGAGAAAGGCACAAGTGGCCACCGACGATCGGGAGGCAGGTTGTAGCTCACTGAGTCAACGAAAATTCAAATTTCAGTCTCATGGCCCTGGAAAAAGAAAGGAGGGCAGCGGTCGTCGGGCCGGAGAATGGACCGTTCGTCAACAAAAACCCCCAAACAGGGAACCGGAAAAGGGTTGGGGGAACCATGCGATGGCGAAACGGGGGTCCTACAAATTGTGGGGGAATGGCGAAAGAACCCGAGCTGAGGGGTTTCCATGTGGGGGGGCTGACCGAAGAGGGTCGGTGAGAAAAGGATGGGGGTCTGGCCGGAAGGGGGGATGAAGGTGAAACTGGGGGGCAGAATCCTGGGACTCATAAGCCGAAGGGCAGGATCGGCTGCCGTCTGGAAAGCTGGGCATGTACCCCAAGGGCTGGGATCCAGAATGATACGAGATAAGGTGTTGGGGGTCTTGGGACATGGCGGTGGGGTGAGGCTCACGAAAGGCCAGCAATAGGAAAAAGAAAGGATAAGTCCCAACTCATGAACCAGCAACGGACGGGCCCATTAGCGCAAGGTAGTAACTAACGGGTGGTACTGCACGCCGGACAATTGTCGCCATGTTATGGGTATCAGACGGGCGCTTGGGAAGGGAAAAAAAGCCGCCCGGGGGGGATCGGGTCACACGACTGGGACAATGTGTGCTTTGGGGGGGGGACAAATCAAGTACGGTCAAGGTGCCCGGGGGGGGAGACTCCTTGGCTTCTGTGTGAGAAGCATTGCAGAAAGAACTCTATGACGACCGGAGCAGCGCTGTTCCGAAACGCCAGAAAGCGGTCAGGGGGGAAGCCGGGGGTGTGGCAGGGGGGAAACGTTAGAAAACCAGTCCCGCATCCACGACAGGGCAAGGGGACCTTAGGACAGGAACTAAGGGGGACGGGGGGGAAGGTCAAATTGATGGGCGGGACCACATAGAAGCCTTCCATCCTAATAAGGGAGCTGGAAGCACATCAGGCTGCAGGGGGGTCAGTCAGGTCTGTCAAAAGAGGGGGTCTGCGAAGTGCCGGAAGCCGTGGGCATAAGTGACAAGAATCAAAGACAGCTGGGGGGCACACAAAAGGGGTACTGAAGAAAAACCTCATCACAGCGATAGCGATCGAGCCAAAATCAAATGAGAATGGGGGGAGCTAATTTTGGCAAGGCTTTCGAAAAGAAAGGGGGAAATAAACCAAGCCAAGTCGAAAAAACGAGGGCTGGAAAAAGAGCCAGCTAGACAAGATAATCAAATTGGAAAACAGGGGAGAGCGCCATGTAACCGAGCTCTGGAGCATAGGAGGGGGGGGAAACCTGGATCCAAACGAAAAACTAACGGAGGTGCACGAGAGAGAAGGTGTGGCCCGGAACAAACTACATGAGATTTAAAGATAACAGGGGGTTGACTCTGGTTAGGTGGTGGTTCGGGGGGGGTGGAAAGACTAAAGGGCCAGCTGCACCGGGCGGTAAAAAGTGTGCAACGAAAGGAATTCCGTCGATCAGCGGGGTGTGGGAGACGTGGCAGCGTTCGCAGGTGTGTAAGAAGAAACTATTTTAAGAGAGGAACGATGGGGAAAGGGCGCCGGACCTGAACAACGGGGGGGGATGGCCCACTAAAAAAACTTGTCAGGACAGCAGGTGGGGGGAGCGCGCAAGGAAGCAAGGTGAGGCCGCCTCATCGGTGGGTTACAGAAATGCCGGGGCTGTGACCATTGTCTGTGAAAAGCGCTGGTGGTGAAAACGGATGACAAGCGGTCTCAAGTTGGCGGAGGTACTGTGCACGAAATCTAAAATCAGTACAGAATATTGGGGGGAAACGGTGTAAATGGTACAAACGTGAAAGAGTCAAAACTGCTGATAGGAGTTAGCCTCAAGGGGCGGAAAAAGTTGTGGTGTTTGCGGTGGTTGAAAGACGCAAGGGAGTCCTAGGCAGGCGTAAAAAAAGGGCTATGGGGAATGTTTCCGTGAAAAACGACAGTGTAAAAAACCCAAAAAAAAAAAAAGAAAAGGCGGGAGTGGTTCCGAGTGGAATTGGGGAAAGGGGGTGGGGAGAACAGTTGCCAAAAGGTGAGAAAAACTCCGAGGACAGGCTTTATGAATTCAATGTATGGTCTTTTTAGACAAGTAGGGAGGGGAAACGGCAATCAGATCCACACGAGCACCACATTGTGGACACTTTTGACGGTCCAGTTGGGGTGGCAGCAAAAAGGCATCCAGGAGAGGGACACTGGGGGGAAGCCGGACCCGCTGCCGAACGGGCCGGTAAAAAGGTCTTGGACGTTTACAGGCGGGGCGGGGTGCAGGAGTTGTCTGGTAAAAAAGCCGATGGAGATGCTGTGGCTTGGTGCGCTGAATACTGGAAAAGACCCGGTCGGGGGGGCAAACTTGGTCATAAACAAAATAGGGGAGAAAAGAGGAACTCGATGACATAAGCAGTAGAATAAGTAAAGAGAAAAAGAACCTGGGAGAAGTTATGAGAAGCTTCGCTCCTCTCGAGGTGCGCCGGAAGGGGAACCAAGGCTGTACAGATGTAGGAAAATGTGACCAAAGGAAGGGTAATCGTGACCTGGGGAAATGCACCAGAAACCAAGGGGCATCGGGGACACGTGAATGTTGAAACGAACGTGGGTTGGGTGCAGCATGTGTGGGGGCTGTCCGTCCACAAAGAAGACCGAATATTCCCATCTGGGGGGGCAGTCTAATACGACAACTGCTGTCCCATCCGATTAATGGCATTAGGCCAGAATGACTGGAAAAGACGAAAACGGAACACCAGGGGGGGTGTGCGGGGTCTTCAGACAGTATTAGTAACGGTCAGTTTCGGGACTGTATTGGGGGCCAACCGCATCACGGTCTGAAATTCAAAAGGCCTCCTAAGAAAAGAAAGCCCATTCCACCGGGGCCGGGGGGTATCAACAGTAACTGGAGGACCCTCAGAGACTCAAACCCCAACGAACTTAGGGGTCAGGGTGCAAAAAAAGAGGAAATAGCACGAAAGGTGCGGGGGCGATGACCGGGAGTTCGCTACGAGGCACTTGGGTGGCCGACAGCAGGGGAGACGTAGTGGGTGGCCGCAGTCCTTGAAAAACTCCTTTAAAACCGGAACTTCAGGACTCCCGCACCCAGTAGTAAAGTCCACTTAAAGAATGCTTGCCCGCCAGGAATCCTGGGAGGGGGTTCAAAAGCCAGGGGCGACGATGTGGATAGGGGTCGGCGGGGGGAGGGGGCCGGAAAAGAAACCCACGCACCCCCCGCGCTTAACGTCAGGGGAGAGCCCGGTACACCTGGGAATCAAAACAGTCAATGCTACCAAAGTTCCCCATTCAGTGGGAAGCGGACAGCATACGGTGCCAGAAAACGGAGGAGTCGGAGGATGCGATCATTTACATACCGGGCTTTTGGCGGAAAGATGACACAGAGGAACCACGCAAACAGAACTTCACGAAGAGCGGGTCTTTTAGAAACCAAAAAAGCAAGTACCGGACAGTAAGAAGAGTACCGGGCTTTACGGAACAAAAAAAGGGGGGGCGGCGGTTAAGGGAACCCGGGTCAGGAAGGGAGGGTGAAAACACGGACGACCAGTTCGGTATGATTGCTCTGTGAAGGGCCAGACATGGCCCATACATTGTAATCAACCGAATGCGCCTTAACATTGTCACACTAAGGGGGAGGAATCACTTTCACCAAGAAACGTGAACAACAACCGGTACCAATATGTAAAAGGAACATTCCAGCGCAAGTGGTTACCGCCGGACTGCATCGAGACGAAGGGGATCACAAAAAACGGACAAACGCCGGGATCTATCGGAAGTAATCACGGGAAAAAAGTGACATTTAACACGGTGAAAAAACCAAGGACCTTTATTTAGAGTTAGTGCCGCCCCTAAAAGAAAGACAAAACGAATCGGATGAAACAGGCCACCAAGAGCTTCCCGAAGGGGGTCATGACACTCCAGGGGATTGCCCCAACCGCGGAGGGCGGGCAAAAGTACGTGACTTAGGAAAATCTGAGAAAACCGCGGGACTGACAACCAGGTAGCTTTTCAGAAGGTTTTAGGTCGGAGGAACTCCCCAAAGCTGGAAGCAGGGGTGGAACTCTACTCTGGAGACCAAAACCGAGAAGGAGACTAAAAACACGACGAGCCGAACGGCCTGTCTGCTATGGGGGGAAACGCAGACACAGGGGGCAAATTTCAAGATTGGTACAATTGAGCTGAAGAACCGACAAAAACACAAGCCAGAAGTCCCAAAGGGTGGGTTGAAACCGGAAAAAAAAAAAGGTGTGGGTTACAGGAAACAACATACTCGGCCTACAAATTGTAGGCTATGGCAAGGGTGGTCTCAAGGAAGTTGCATCTGGGGCTGACCGAGTCTAGATTGGACAAGAAATTCACCAGGGTTTAAAAAAGGATGCTTGGGAGAGAGTGCTCACTTAAACTCCGGTGAGACTTTATTTGGGGTTCTTCAGTTATGGGGGAGAAACAAAAATGAGAAAAAACCCAAGGAAGAGAGGGAGTGGGGTGGGGCTTCGTCAGAAAAAGCTATCGCTGAAGAATGGGTTCGTCACATGAGTGGGAAAAAGAGGTGGGGCGTTGATGGGAGAAATATTTCAGTCGGACACAAGGGAAGGCTCATGTACAGACCTCCTAAAGGACCTCAGAAGGTGAATAAGATCACGACGACATTCGGGGGACGTGAAGTGGAGAATCCAGCGCGACAGGGGGAAATCTCTAAGGACCAGGTCCAGCTTCAATGCCATGGTGGGTAAAACTGCTGTGGCTACTTACAGTGCCAGAAAGAACAACGGATCCAACGATCTGCGTAGGGCCCATGCGGGAACACAAGGAGGAAGAGGGGAGGTGAAAGGAGCCGCTAAACAGTCGCCAGTGCCGTTAGAGAAACGCAGGAATGGTCAAAGGCAAAAAGGGTGTCCACGCAAATCTGAACGAAAAATCACAAAACAAAAGGATTACGGGGCCATGACAGCAAAAAAGAAAATGAAAGGAAAAAATAGGTAAATGACAGACACGTAAAGGAGAGGAAAAAAAAAAATAGTCTTGAGAGGAGGAGCTGAGGTAGGTAGACGGAGTAGGGGAATTGGTAATAGTAAAGAGAGAAGTGGGGAAAAATGGGGGGAGAAGGATAGAGGGAGGGAAGGAGAAAAAGGCTAAGAAGGAAGGAGGGACAAAAAGAGGCGTGGGTGGAGAGATACGGTCCATTGAGGATGGAAGTGGGGGCGGCTAGGGGTGGAGTGGGGACGGGAGGGTGAGATTCGGTGCGAAAGGGGAAAAGGGCAAAAGGCAAAAAGAGGGTAGGAAGGGTGGGGGGGTGGAAGGGAACAGGGAAGAGGAGGAGGGGAGTGGGGGGGAAGAAGGGGTAGGATAAATGATGAAGAATGATGGAAGGAGAAAGGAGAGAGAACGAAAGGGAGTCGGTGGTTGCTGGGGGGGAAAAAAGTATAGGGTACAAGAGGGAGCTGGGGATATTAGGGTGGGGCAAAATGGAATATAGGGAGGAAGGGTTGTGGGCCATGGGGAGGAAGTGAAATTGGGGGGAGGGAGCGGGACAAAAGCGGAGTGGAAGAATGAGGGCAAGAGGAGGGATTGGCGAGTACAGAATTGAAGAAGGATGTAAAATGCTGTAGGGTAGAAGGATGGGGGGGAGGCGGAAAGAAGAGCGAAAAATCAGCTAGAGGAGAGGAGGAGGTAAAAATTGGAGAGGAAAAAGAAGAAGGGAAAGGCAGTAGAGGGGAGAGGAAAGGAATATGAGGGAACAAGTAAAGATAGAGGGGTAGGAAGAGCGGAGGCGAGACGAAAGAAAAAAAGGAGTGCGGTGGGACAAGAAATTGAGAGCGGATGGGGAAGGAAGCTAGACAATGTATTAGGTGATAGGAGGGAGAAAAGAGTAGGAAAGTGGAGGAAATCGGAGGAGAAGCGGAAGGGGAAAGGGAAAGGTGCTTAAGGTACAGGCAGAGGAGCATAAAAGGGAAGGATAAAGTTAAAAGAGTAAGAGGCGACAGGGAAGAGGGGGGAAAGAGGGATAGAATTAAGAAAACCGGAGGGAAGAGAAGGAGAAGGGGGAAGGGAAGGGAGACATGAGGAGGTGAGAGGGAGGGGGAATAAGTGTAAAGAAGGGATGGGGGCAGAGTGGGGTTGAATGAGGGTGGTGAAAGGAAAGAAAGCGACAGATCGAAAGGGGTGAAAAAGAAAAAAAAAATGATACACGGGGGAAGAGATATGGAGGGGGTAAATGGGGTGTTGGGAGCCCAGAAAGGATGGGAGAATGGAAGAATAAAGGAGAGGAGCCGGGGAGGTTAGGACAGAGAGCGGTAGGATAGAAAGGAGAGGGAGAAGTAGGGTGCAAAGTGGGAGAAAAAGAAGTGGGAGTGCGGGGGTGGGTTGGTAAAAGGGGAGGTAAACGTGGTAGGAGTACTTAAAGGAGAGGTATGACGAGAACGAAGAGGTGGGTAGGGGAAAAGATTAAGACGAGAGAGAGAGGTTAGGGTTAAGAAAGGGAAAGGGGACAGAGCGGTTTAGAGTGGAGAAAGGGGGGCGGAAGTGGGAGGGCGTGGGAGCATAAGAGGCCGGAGAAGTAAGGGGAGAGCAGAATGGATGAACGTCAAGGATAGATTGGAATTGGGGGGGAGGGGTGGGGGGAGTTAAGTAAAGTTGAACGTGGTAATAATGCGCAAGGTAGAGAGGATGAACGAAAAAGCTTAGGGTGTGAGAGGAGAAGAAGATATCTATGGAAGCGCGAAGAAAGAGTAGAAAGAAGAGAGAGGTGGCAAAGGGCAGGGAAGGGGAAAGGAAGAGGATAGAAGAGAAAAAGGATGGAGAGAAGAAAAGGTAATAGATAAGGGACAAAGAGAAGACAGAGCAGGGGGGTAGAGAGAGCAAGACGCGGAGCGGAAGTTAGTGGGAAGGATAGGAAATGGGGGAAAATAGAAGGAAGCGAAGACGAAAGAGAGGGGGGATGTAGACGATAGAGTAGAGAGGAATAAAGGAGAAACAGGATGACAAAAGTGAAAAGGAAAGGGACGAGGGTCATCGGGATAAGATGGGAGGAGGGAAACGAGACAATCGAAATGTCGGTGGGGGTAGTGGAAGGGGGGGCTCGAAAGCGGAAAGGGGGATTTGTAGTACCCAAATAGCGGAGGGGTATAGGAGAGGAAAGATAAAAGCGGACGTAGGAGAACCAAAGCACGGGACGGTGGGAAGGAAGCGATAGGAGGGGGAAAGGGTAGCGAAGGTTGGGAGAAGCGGAGGGGCGGAACGAGGAGTCGGGAAAGATGGTGGGAATGTAAGAGGGGAAAGGGGGAGAGATGGGGTAGAGTTAGTCGGAAACAGCATGTGGGATGCGACGTGGGAGGGAAAGGTAGAGAAGGGAAAAGCGAATGGTGGACACGGGAGAAAGAAGTATAGAGGAGGAGAATAATAAGAAGGAGGAAAGGGAAAGGAAGGGATAAGGGGATGAGAGGGTGGGGAGGAAAGTAGGCCGGGAACAAGAAGAAGCGGGGGGGAAAGGGTAGAAATGAGGGGGAGGTAGAGAAGGAGAGGATAGAAAGAGGAAAATTGTTGTACAGATGGGGTGTGGAAAAAAGGTATCTAAAAGGAATGAGACAAGGAGGGGTGGATGAGTGGGGAACACGGGAGGAGAACGCTGCGGTGGGATAAAGAAGGGTCTTGGGGAGGGTGGAGGACGTAGTGATCGGGAAGGAGGAGGTAGCGCGAGCGGAGGAGACAAGAAGAGGAGTGAAGTGTAGGGAAAGAAGGAAACTAAAAGCAGAAGGGAAGGCGAGACTAGAAGGCAGTGGAGAGAAAGTGGTAATAAAAGGGGAGTAGGAAAGGGGAAGTGAAGTGGTTGGGACAGACGTTGGGAGGGGAGTGAGTCAGGGGGGGGAATAAGGAGAAGGACGGGAGGGATGGGATGGAAAGTGGAGAGGGAGGAATAGTAGGGGAGGGAGGAGGGGACAAGATAAGAATGGAAGATGGAAGGGGAAAAGGAAGAGAGCGACGACAGGAGGAAGGGGGGCAGGCAATGGGGAGACGAGTACGATCAAATGGAAACCATGGGAGAAGAAGAGGGGATGGAGGTCAAGAAGGAAGAAAGTGAGGGACTAAACGCAAGAACTGGGGTCAGAAAAGAAGTGGGGTGCGTGGACAAAGAAAAAGAGTGGCGAAGATGGGTGAATGGCTAGAGAAAAAGACGAGGCGCGGACGGGATAGAAGGAAAAGGGCAAAAACGTGCAACCGGAACGGGGGATTAGGTGAGGGAGGGGGAGAATGAAAGGGGGAATAAAGAGGGCGGAAAAGAGTCGAGGGGTAGGGGGGAGGAGGGAGGTTAAGGGGGTGCGGTGAGGGGGAGTTGGGTCGGAGGATGGTGAGGAGCGTGGGAGGAAGAAAACAGGGGGGTTAAAGAAGGGGAGTACAAAAGGGCGCGGTGATAGAGGGTAGAAGGGAAGGAGGGTGGGAGTAGAAGGCGAGTGCAAGGGTGGTGTTGAGAAGGAGGAGCGAGATCGGGGACAAAGCGCAGGAAGGGAGGACGGAAGAGGAGGGAGGGAGGAATAGGAAAGACAAGGGGGTGACGGAATGAGGCGAGAGAGAAAGGTGTAAGTAAGAACGAAGGGAGAGAAGTACGAGAAAGGTGCAGAGGGTAATGAGTAGGGGGAAGGGTGATTTAGTGGGAGGAATATGGTGGGTTTGGTAAAGCGGAGGGAATCAAAGGATCATGAGAAAAGATAGAAAGGAGCAGAGAGAGGAAGATGGGAATAAAGGCAGAAGATCGGAAGAAAAGGGATGAAGGGGGGGAAGGGCGAAGGGAAAGTGTGAGCGGAATGTCTTTTAACAGTGAACAGGAGGTAGGGCAAAATAAGGAAAGGAGGGGGCGGCAAGGGAAGGTTAGGAAGAGACGGATGGTAAGTGGGCAGGGAGCCGGGGAACAAAAGTGGAAATAGGGGAAGAGACTGATGAAAAATCCAGGGGTGGTAGGGGTAGGGAAAAAGGGAGTGGGGGGGCGATATAAACAGAAAATAAGCACGGGGAAAAGAAACCGTAGAAAAAGACCGCAAATGGCACATGGTCGGGCGGTAACGCAGGCCCATCAAAATAGGGAGAAATCACTGGAAAAGGAACGACCTGGGGGGGGAGGGCCGGGTCTATTCCAGGGGGCATGGAATGCAGCTCCAGGCACAGCCCACTGGGGTCCAAGAACAACACGAGAACAGAGAAAAAATCGGCTCAAGGCCCGGGTTGGACCAGGGACCGGGGGACCAAAAAAGAAGTCCTGAGGGGCGAGAGTCACGGGGTCTGCACCACACTGCCCCACTTCCGTCACAGGGGGCAGGGGAAAATGAACCTCAGACTAGTGTGACAGATAAGGCCCCGGCTGAGCCGGGGGCATGACATAACAATTGCGGACAACAAGACAGTCATAGGTTCACAAGAAGGGGATGAAGTAAAGATTGGACAGCAGTCAGCCGCCCGCAGGGACGGAACATCACGGGGGGGGGGGAACGGGGAAAATTCGAAGGCAACCAAAATTCGGGTGTATCAGTGGCCATAACCGGGACCTGGGCCTACCGCGTATGGGGTGGGTGCCACGTGCCTGGGAGTAAGAAACCGGCAAAGATAGCCAAAAACAACAGTCGAGCGTGGGCGGAAGCCCGAGCCAGTCAAAGAAATCAGGGGGCGCGCACACCGGTGGCAGGCCTAAGGGGAAAGAGAGCAGGAGGCACTACATCCAACGGGGAAAGAAGGGGACACAGACCATCACCCTCCAACAAGAATAACGGAGGAGAATTTAATCTCTCACAAAGGTGCCGGTCAAGGAACAGAACAGACAGGAGACAGAAATCCAAACAGATGCTGATTGCGATGAGACTGGGGCCGAGTATTTGTCCGGTGGAACGACTCAAATGACAGTCCAAATTACCGTAGTGATCTCAACTTAAAACAGGACGGGGAGGGAGCCACGACAATGTTGTAAAAAATGACAAGGGACTGTGACCGGCTATTCGGGGGGAGGAGCAACGGACAGGAAGGGGAGTTTGACCTCAGGGTCTACAAAAAAAAGGGCATGGGTAAAAGTGCGTCCTAGGGGCGAATATAAACTACGTGGGTAAAAGCCTGAGTAGCGGACACTGTTTTAAGCGGAAACGAAAAAAAAAAAGGGAGAGTTTGCAGTCTGCCAACCTTCTCCCCAGTAAAGCAAGGGGCTAGGGGTCTCCGGGTGGGAAGGAACGGAGAAAGACATCCCCTAAAAGAGGGTGGTATAAATGAACGAGGGGGGTGTAGGGTGTGATTTTCAGGTCACTTATAGGTGGGGGGGGTGTGGGGGGCTTGGGGTCCGAGGACATAGGCAAAGGGACTGCAGGTAAACCGACGTGGACCAATGATGGGGGGAGTTTGCTCAGGGACCACAGAAGTGCAGAGGGGGGGGGAATCGTTTCCTCGTGGGTCAGGTGCTTGCCTGGGGAACAGAGGTGTTTCACATACCACAAGGGGATGTAGCTGTTCGCAGGCACCCGGAATGAATCGTTCAGGGGGGGAGGAAAAGGAAAGAGGCATCGTAAAACCGTGCGGTGAGCTGAGGAGTCACTGGGTAAAAGGCATCGCAGGAAAAAGAAGGGGGCGCATACAAGACTTCAAGGATGCAAAAAAGGGGAAAAGTCAACTTTGAGCCAGGGGAAAGACTGGGACAGCACGTGACATCCAGGTCTACGTGCCATTACGAGGGGGCTCGAAAAAACTTGATCCAAAAGGGCTAGAAGGGGGGGGGGAAGAATCAAAAGCGCAAAACATGATGGGGGTCTCGCATTTTGTCGACGAAGATGCCGGGGGGGGGGGGGGGGGGGGGGGGGGGGGGGGGGGGGGGGGGGGGGGGGGGGGGGGGGGGGTTGAGCTGGTGAACAGGAATCTGAATAACTACAGGACCAGAAAAAAAGAGGTCGGCAAAAACACATACCCATCGGGGGGAAAAGAGCACTAAAAAAGGGGCACCGCTGAGCACTGTTGCAGGGGGGGGGTGCGACGAAACCTGGAGACCACAACGCAAGGAAAAAAGGGTCAACTACACACAGCGCAACCAACAACAACAAAAAAAGGAAGGGAGAATGGAAAATAAAAAAAGGGAAGATGTTAGAAAATAACCCCCCACGGGGGGGAAGAGAGGACAATTCGCTTTGGTGGTCGCAGTCACGTGGAGTGGCGGAAAAGGCATGACTCACTGGGCCGCAGGATAAGGCAGGATGGGGTTGGGTTTTACTTTGGGTGGGGGGGAACCTAAAGTTCATGCACAGTCTGCGGTAGAGGTCCGGTACCACCAAAAACAATAAAGCGTAGAGCCAAAAATCTCAACCCGGTCTCCTGGGCGCGCTTTTACGTTCAAGAAGGGGGAGGGGAGGTGTTTTCCAGGCCGGCGAACTGCAGGGAAAGGGCCATAATGGTTTCAGGGCGAGGGTGGAAACTCGCAAGAAAAAGTGTATGGCTGGTGGGGAGGTTAAAATGGGGTTCAGAACCGTTACAGCGGCAACGAGGGAGGGGGAAAGGAGCCGCTTGGCCCCGAATGATGAAAAAATACTTCAGAAGCGTTGATCTGGGCAGGGGGGGTGGGATGATCTGGAACCGAGGAGTCCATACAGGGGGGGGGGCAGCTCTAGATGAAGCTGGGGGTGGAGGGAAAACACGATGTTCGCCAGGAGCAACCCGAAAAAAGTAAAAGACCCAGACGTTCACCGAAGACACACTCAAAAAAAAGGGAAAAAACCGGCCGGGGTACCAGAATAAGTCGATTTGTCAAAATAAGAAGCATAAGAAGATGCATAAAGCCGCCATACAAGGAAAGAGACCGGACACCGATGACCGGTGGAGGATCTCACTCGAAAGCGAATCTTCGGCCCAGGGGGGGGGAGAACCCCCTCAAAATGCCGAAAGCAACGACCTAAACGCTATGGAAAAGCCGGGTCCGGGTTTCAGGGGGTTCGTAAAATAAAAAAGTGGGGGAGCTAAAAAAGTGCAGTCGCAAGGGGACCCGCTTCGTCTGCGCCTATAACAACCTTCAGCAGAGAGAGGGGTCAAAAAGAGAGGGGTGAGGAAAAGAAAACGCAGTAGGCAGGGCACAGGTGCAACCATTTCATAAAAAATGTGAAACAGGGGACGGATCATCCCGTCAACTCAGGTTGTGACCCAGTGAAAAAAAGAAATGTCACATGTGGAAGCAGAAGAGCGGCAAAAAACAAACTGCCCATCGATCGAACCCCCCACGCTCGACAAGCAACGGGGAAGACGAGGCGTGCTGTGGTCCTTGAAATGCGGCCGCCGCACACGGGGGGGGGGGGGGGGCGGGGTAACGTCTGGAAAAAAAAAACGAAGGGTGATGGGAGTGTCTGTTCGGGTGTTGACATGAGTTGTTGGAAAGGGTGACTAAAGGGAAAACTGGCGAGAAACCTCTGGGTCTGGACGCGGTGCTCAGCCTCGTCAGGGGATAAAAAGAACACCCTCAAGCATACTCCTCAGCTTGCTGTCTGGGGTGGTGTAAAGGCGGCAGGTTAGGAAAAGCGGAAGCAGGGGGGGCAAAAAATACTCAATTGCCTATAGCCTGTGGAAGATCACTGATAAGAAAAAAATTAAACGGAGGGACGGTGATTTCTGGGGCACAAGGGGGGGGGGGTACTTTCACCAGGGGAGGAAAAGGTTCCATGGGAACACTTCTGCACCAAAAGGAAACGCTTCAGGGGGATGACAGTGAAAGTGGGGTAACGGGGAGTGTGACCACATGCGTGAAGGAAAACAAGTGGTCCGATTTTTCGTGGAAGGGGCAACTAACGGAATTCTACCTATCCTCGGTGAGGGGGGTGAAAGTCTTGTTGTGTTTCCGAAGGGGATCAGTGAATGGCAAGAAAAAAAAAGACCGGGGGTACTCTAAAAAAACAGCGGATTTGGGTCTCTGGCAAATTTGGGGGCCAGGGACTTTCAAACAGTTCTGAGAAAAAGAGGATAGGTATGTATCTGGGTGGATGTCTAAGGCTTGATGTTGGCAGTCACCTCACTATAAATTGCTAAATCGGCCAAAGGGAAAGGGAGAAAAACAATTGCGTGCTTGCAAAAGTAATTATCAGTAACAGAAACTGGCCTAAGGCCTCAAAAGGGCACAGTTGCTGGGGGGGGGGGAACATAAAAAAAGGGCGCAGTGAAGAAAAAAAACACGGGGGAGTCATAGGCTAAGGGAAGCAATTTTGTGGGGGCCCCATTACTGAAAGTCCTTTGAAAAAAAAACGGCCCAAAGGGGGGGGGGAGCTTTAACTCTAATGCATAACGCACTTCTAGCGACTTACTAAAGGGTCTGCAAGAGGCCGGAAAAAGACTACCAGGCAAATGGGGTTGGGGGAATCTACGGGTGTCGGTCCTGTGATAAAACGCATCACAAAATGCCCGGACACGGCTCCGGGGTCCGCTCTGATGCCCCGCCAGCCATCCTGGGAGGGGGCTGGCAATAGAGTGAAAAGGGGGTCAAACTAGGGAAAATTGAAAGAGGGGGATTAAAAAAGTAAAAAAAAAGCATAGGAACCATACCCGAACAGAGGTGGCCAAACCCAGGGGAAAGAAAAGCAAAAATAGCGAATAAAAGTAGGGGGCCAAACAATAATTGGACGAAAGGTGGGTACCTAAATATTTGGGGGGAGGACATGTTAACTAACGAAAGGAAAAAAGCAAGGCGAAAAGGGCGAAGAAAGCAAGAAAAAAAAAAAGACATATCTTTAAAAAAAAAACCCCGATAATCTGGAAACGACGCGGCCCTCAGAGTGAGACAAACCACTAAAAAAAGAAGCAACTACGGTAGCTAGAGGTGGGGGGGGGGGGGCGTACCCACAGGGAATCGGGAAACTACGGACTATTGTATGTGGGTTAAGGGGGTGAGTGCGAAAAGGCACAAAGCGCTTGGCCTACATGGCGGGTGTAAAGCGGTCACATCACGAGAAGTCATCAAATGTGGGGATTCTGAAAAGAAAATAAAGGTATAATAAAGGAGTATGGTTGTCACAAAGGCAAGACAGGGGGTGGGGGGTGTTGTTCAAACTAAGACTGAACAAGGAAGGCAGAACCGCGCTACCCAGGGGGGGTCATGCTTTGGGGTGAATATGAGAGTCATCCTTGTGAGGAAGCAAAGCCTTTTACCTGGTTAAAAAAGGGGGGTCTTGCCACGTAAGACTATTTTGGAAAACAGGATGACCTAGACCTTTTCGTGGTTCATGTCGGGCAAAAATTGCAACATTTCGTTGTGAAAAGCAAAATAAACATAGTGCATACTATCTGCAATAACTGCTCACATGGGGGGGGGCGATGGTGAAATTCCACACTAGGCGACTATGTGAGGCGGTAAAAATTCGCTGGGGTGTTCCGGTACGGGAACCCTGGAGGGGGAAGAGCCTCTGCGGGTAAATCCGGAGAAAGCTTGGATGGGAAAAACCGGGGTGGGACCGTATTAACAAAGGGGAAATGCGATAAAAAGGGAACGGGGTGAAAGCTTGACTTCTGACATTAACCGCCGCCCGCGACAATTACTGAGGGGGTGCTGGTAAACCATGATTGAGGGGAAAGGAATGCGTGTGGAAAGGTGCTCTGGAAGTCGGGGGAGATGGGGCCTGTTCGGGAACAACTGTCAGCAGAGGAAAACAGTCTCAGTAATTAAAAAAAACCTATTCTTCTTCAAGATGTCGTAGGGGTTTGGTGTGCACTTGGAGAAACTTGTTAATGAAAAAAACCATGTCCTAAAACAGGGGGGGAAAAAAATGGTTTTAGATTGGTGGCTTTCCTCCACGCCGAACCATATGAAAATCCGTAGTCCACGTACGTTCTAACCAGGGGGACGGGGGGGTCATTGACTTGGGGACAGCTTAATTACTAGCTAAAAATACAAGGGGTTACGGTGGACACGTTAAAGTGGGGAAATAGCGTGGTCAGGTTAAATGGCTGCAAAGATACAAAAGGTGGCGGTCCGTCCAAAAACAAAACCTAAGAGGGACACCCTTGTAATTCACGGTTAAAGAAAACGTGACTTTCTTCA
>Ga0179593_1448711_pt1 | contig 19997 bp, 35 predicted proteins | sample CZODoug2_1_08_16_FD_185931 | JGI IMG/M metagenome (GOLD analysis project Ga0179593, IMG submission 185931) | Vadose zone soil fungal communities from Angelo Coast Range Reserve, California, USA - CZODoug2_1_08_16fungal (PacBio error correction) | ecosystem: Environmental > Terrestrial > Soil >...
GAGTGGCAGAGTGGAAAGCAGTTCCTTTTAAAGAAAAAAAAGTATCAACGAAGGGTAACTTAGAAGAGGGGAAAAAGTGGTACCAGAGGGTTATAAAGAGAGGAGATTGGGGATTGGGGGGAAACCTGCTCTCGAAAGGGGATGGGGGCCATAACGAGAATGGTGGGGCTGGTAAGACCTGATTTGCGACTCAATTTAAAGCCCCTCATCCAACCAAGGAATCGTAGGAGCTACCCCGCGGAAAGAGGAAGAGATTAAAAGGGGCGCGGGTGGGGCAAGACGAGGCTGACTCAATGATTCCATAGGGGGGGGGGTGCGTTTCAGATCCAACAACAGGAGGAAATATCCATCTATTCCAGTGGGAAAAATTAGGCTAGGGTATAAGGCACGGAAAAGCGTATGGGGAGTCAGTAAAGGGGGGGGTCTCATTTGCAGTAAAGAGTGGGGCTCACCCAGAATCTGATCGAAAAAACAACAACAGTGGCTGAGGACTGGGAAGGAATAAATTTTCATGAATATTTAGTTGGAAAAAAATAGGGCCGGGATCGATGGGACGACAATAGGTATGACTGAAAGAAAGGAATAGGAATGTTCATAATCCAGAGGAGGACGTGCGGGCGCATGACCTCTGAAAGGAAAGAATACAGATATTGCAATAACAAGGGGTTCCCTAGCCGCGAGAATCGATGAAACTTTTTTTGTGGGGAAAAATAGTCGGGGAAGGTGCGTTTGCAACTGGGGGGACGAGGTTGTTAAAATCAAACCCGAATAAGTGCCAACCAAAATGTAAGTCAGAGGGTGCAAAAGGTCTCGGGGAAACGAATTGCTAGCTGGTCCTTTAGGGAAAAGGAAGGGACAGGTCGCATATGCAGGGGGGGAAAAGAGATTTCCAGGGAGAGAGAGGGGGGGGACTCAGGAGACCTGAGTGTGCGGGCGGTGGGAGAGGTAGCGGAAAAGATCTTTCAGGTGAAGATATGTAAACGTACGTACAATGTTGAAAACTGCATCAAAAACAAGGAATGGCACAGACGGGCATGGTGAGGGGGACCGGGGGATCGTCAATGAGGATCAGAGACAAAGAACAACAAGATTCATCTCCACGTAAAGTAAGAAACCGAGGCGATTTTCACTCCGGAAGGGCCAAGAGGAAAAGGGCTCGAAAAAAAAATCAAATTTAAACCAAAAGTTCGTTGGGGGGGGGGGGTCAATAATAAGATCTGAAAATCGTACCCGAAGTCCTAGTCCGATTTTAAGTTTTAGCTGCATTCCTGCAGAAGAAGGGAGGAAATTGGAGTCCCTGACATTCCTTCACAACTTTCTAAAACAGCAGCAAGCCACCTTGAGAGGGGCATCGAAACAATTGGTAAAATGCCTAGCCTTGCTGGCAAGTGCCGGAAAATCACAGACAAGGAAAATGGAGAATCTATCTCGCGAGCGTTGAAGAGAAAAATCACGGCTTCACTAGGACGGCGAACTAGGTGACAAAGAGTGGAAACTCGGGACACGTGTGAAAGGGGGGAGGGGCAGGGGGTAATGGCGGAAAGCTGTAAAATGGTAAAGGCACAACGCAACGGATCAAAGGAGAGACCCAAGCAGGCAAGGTGGTGTTTCAAACCGAACTAAACAGCGCTGCCGTAAACGAAGAAGTAGGCATGCTCTAAAAGTTCCCAAGTCAAGAAACACGGGAATCATAAAAGTGGAACAAGTGAGGGGGAAAAAGGATAGAAAGAAAGGACAACCCTATATCGAGTGACCAATTTACAACGGTCAGTGTGAGACAAAAATATCTAAGGTCGAATATGTCTGCACAGCCAAAGAAACAAAGGGGCTGGGATCAAAGGAATTTCCAATAAGCCGGGGGGTCGTCTTGCCCCTATCTTTTGAAAAAAAAACGTCGGGGAAGAGTGAAAAAAGAGCCGGAGGTGGTCCATCGGGGGGGAGCTACCCGAGTAAACGCAAACTTGTGGGGTCATATAGGTTGGGACAGGTATGTGGTTGTTTTGATTTCTCTCGCTGGGACAAAAGCGCAACAAAGTGGCGTCGCACTGTGTTCTGAGAGACAATTACACAAGGGTTGGACCGTTCTACAGGGACAATTTCCGAGGTAAGAGGAAGCATCTACGGCCATTTGACTATCTCTGAGGGTCACGAATGAAGAGCAACCTAACGTACTCACAGAGGGGTCGGAGGAGGAGGGCAGCCAAATTGGGGAGCTAGAGAGACCGCTTGCAAGACCGCATAAGCCAAAAAAAAAAGGGGTGTGTGCCGCAGGTAAACTCTCTGCACTCTTCAATCGGAAAAGGGCAGGATCGGAGTTAGACGTTTTGAGTCAAATGAGACCTCTTACGTAAGATGGAAAGGCGGAAAAAAGTGCAGTTCTTGAGGCACGGAAAACAAAATGAAAAAAAAGGTACAGAAGAACTCAAAATGCTCTACCAGAAAAGAGAATCAGCAACAAACTGAGGAGGGAAAGAGGGGCAGTCAGGGTAGAGAAGGGGTTAGGAGGAATGGGAAAGTGTGTGTGTAGGGGGGACGCCAAAGGAAAAAGGTGGGAGCGTGTAATATGTTTTTTTCTGTCGCGTAGACGACGGGTGGAAGGGGAAGAAAAACCCTGAGAAAAGCATCAGTCCCAGTCCATCTGAGCCAGAGGTTTCAGCATTTGGGCTCAAAGGCAGGAAAGCCAGAAGAGGGAAAGACCTGGAGCGGAGTTCTTTCCAGGATCGAGACAAAGAGACTATGGTAATTTTCGCCCACCTCAACTATAACCTGTGGCGGGAGGTGGCCAGGAAAGTTCAAAGGAAAAAATCTCGAGCCGACAAAAGCGGAATCATCCCACGTGTCCAAGGGCGACATACTAAAAAATAAAAGGTAAGAAGAAAAAAACGCGCCATGCACACCGGGGCGACAGTCGGGGGGGTGAGAAAGGTGGTGCCCTCGAGCGCAATACAACCCCTCAGCATCGGGGGTAACCCACCCGTAAAAAAAAAAAGGGTTGTGGAAAGGGAACGGGTAAAGGCGCTGAACGAGGATACGCAAACGCAAAAAAAAAAAAAACACAGGTTCCAAACAAAAAGTGAGGGGGGGGTCACACACCGGAAGCAAAGCGGAGGCCCGAAGACCCTTCCTAATCGACTGGGAAGGAAAGGTGATCAAAAAAAGCCCCGGTTCTTTGGGGGGTGGCTCGCGACCGCTATCTTTGGGGGGGAGGCGGCAAACCAAAGAAGCAAGGTGAGAATACGTCTTCGTTTACCGGGCGTCAATGCAAGGTTTGATGATCGCGGTGAATCGGTTGGTAATGAGGGGGGTCAAGCACGGAGAAAAATCGCCAATTCCGGGAGCGTGCGGCAGAGTTTGGTTATGTCGCTGGAAACAAGAAAGGAGCTGTGGGGGCACACTGGGGAGGGAAAAGGTGGGGGGGGACAAGGGATCCAGTAGTTAAGAGGCACGGGCAAGGACGTGCAGAGGGACCCATTAACCACATTCCCATAGGGAAAGAGAAGGGTCGCTCTGTAACTGGAACTGGGGAGAGAGGGGGGGGTCCATGAACTCTTCGATATACGGGATAAAGGTCGCTAGATGGCTGAGCGGAAATTTACTGCCGGTCGTGGGGGGAGTCACGAAGAGAACGGAGAAGGAAGAGGAAAAAGGCACTTCCCTAGGGTGCTCGTAACTATGGTTGTTTGGACGAAACAATTCGTGCCAGGAAATAAGGGGAGGGGGGAGAAAGGCAGAGAAAATAAACCCTCTGGAAAAGTGGGAACAAAAGAGGTTTAGTACTTCGGCATTGTCGAGTGGAAACGCATCGAGGGGAGGGGGATGCCAATTTTTTCAAGGGAAGGAACAAGGGACTGGAGGCCCCGTCAGCACAGGTGCACACGCGCCAAGGTAAGGGGTCACACGCGGGGAGTAATAGTTGTTTGAAGCTTGGACGCGGGACTGAAAACTCGGCTATTGACGGGGGAGGACCGACGTAATTGGGGTAGATGAAGAAAACGATCGTCAAGAACCTGGCGTATAAAAAAGAGCGGTGGCAAATCGCAGCGCGAGGAAAGAAATACTCTACCGCTTGGGAAACCATCGTAGCTTCAGAGGTCAAAAAACTCTCATAGCAGGGGACTGTCATGGTTAACAGTACCACAAAGCGTTTACACTGAGGCTTCCGGAGGCAAAAAAAGAAAAGGGACCGTCTTGAAGGAGGGGAAGGGGGGGAAGAGAGTAGCGATTAACGCTGACAGTTTTCTGACACATGAAACGGGTGGAGGGGAACAAGTCCCCACCTGGAACACGACTAAAGAAAAGACATTCAAATTGGAAAAACCTTGGGATACGGTACCAGGGGCCGGGATGCGGTCTCCCGAGGTTATGGAATATATTAGTGGATATTTGTCTTCAAGGGGTACATCAAAGGACAGCTGGAGAGTGTTAATGAACATAATCTTCTGTTGAAGTTACACGAACGTTGGAGGGGGGACCAGGAACCAGCGGAAATCTGGTCAACATCATGCGGAGGGAACGTTCAGGACGTTGCCGGGATCCAAGAACTTTTGGAAGAAGGATGGGGGGCCCAGAATACTTCGTGAATGAAAAAACCACCTGGTTGGAGTATACCACATAACGGGGGGGAAAGATACACACCTTCAGAATAGGCGCAGGGAAAGAGGAAAATGCAGGCCTACGTTGGACATCCTCCTGGGGGGGGCTCATGAATATTAAAGGCACCCACATCGAGCAGGAAGGGCACGCCGGTTGCACAAACCGAGTAGAAAATCATTGCCTCTAGAAAAGAGGGCACGGGGGCGGGGGTGGGGGGAAGACTTCCTCAAGCTGGTGGGCTGGGAGGGAAGGAAAGGGATGCAATAGTTTGCACAACCATCCAACTACTCTATGGAAGAGGGGGGAACTCCTCCGTTACCTCAGACGACAAGTCGGACAAAGAAAAAAGGAGAGAAATTGATAAAAGGAAGTCAAAATTTAGGGGGCACCACTTTTGAACTCAAAAGGGAATAAGGGGGTGGGACTAAGGGGGGGGAGGCAAAGGACGGGAAATTGGGGAGGGACAAGGATAGAGACAAAAACAAAAGTAAAGAAGAGGGGGACCAACAAGGAAGGGGTGAAGGAAAAAAAAACCGATGAACAGGGGTTCACGGGTCAGAAGAAGCTGTCAAAGTGGGGGACAAAAAGAAGGAAGGGTTATCAAAAAGGGCTAAGGGGTGATTGGGTTGGATTCCCTTTCAGAGGCGCTGGACACACTTGATGGGGCGGCAGTAACCGAATCGATGGGTGGTTGTGCAAAAAAGGGGTAGTGCGACTGGGAAGTGGCCCGAAGGCAGCCCCCAAAAGATGGAAAGGGGAACTAGTACGGCGACCCCCCGCTGCGGGGGGAGCATTTAACGTTGGACGAAAAAACTGTGAAAAAGGGGAGTGTGCCATGAGAATTATGCTAAGAAGGGGTGAGGGGGTAGGGTCAATTAGTCAACAACTGCTGACGAACTGAGGGAGGCCAATGAGAGTGGGGAACAGATGAAATTTTCCGAAAAAGCAAGGAAAAAATCGGGGGGGTGCTACTCCGGGTGGCGGAAAATTCAAAAAAAATTGAGAAACCACACAGAGGGAGTTCAACAGTTGGGGAGGGAAATTGAGGAAAAGGGAAGTTTTAGGCAAGGAAGAGGCTGGTTTTGGGGGGGGCCAGCAAAGAGGTGCGGAGAGGGGGTCCATAAGTTAGTGGCCAGGCGAAACAAGGGGTGGAAGGACAGAGCAGAATGAGTCCGTGGATGACCCAGGCCCTCAGGAAAGTCACCTCAAAGACCATATAGGCAAAAGCCCACGAGCCCAAAAAACGCAATCAGACCGACGGAACCGGTTTTTTGGGGGGTAAGCCATATCTAGTAGGAGGAAGTGGGGAATTTTGTTAAACGCTGGTGTAAAAGCAAAAAAGAAGTGACGGTGATCCGAAAAATCCCGCAGAGGGGCCTGCAGATCGTAGAACCGCGTGCGGGGTAGTCATTGAGACGCGCAGGGGGCTATGGACAAAATAAAACTTGCAGGTGAGGGGAAACCAAAAGTCATATGGGACCTTAGAGAGAGGGGTGGCGTCAGGAAGGAAATCAAAAGAGGGTGCACACGGGAGGGGGGGATAATCTGATAGGGACAAGCGATACATTCGTGTTGCAAGAGCGATTAAATTTTAAAAGGGGAGGTTTAACCAGGCAATTAAACATGAATGAAAGGGTTGGAGCCAATTGCCGCAGCAGTCAATATCTATTTATGACACAATAGAAAAAGGAACAAACAAATGTCACATCGCGGACGAGTACGAGAAAATAACCTCGGCGCGGTTGGACCGCCAGGCCCCCTTCCGAAAGAAGTTGGGGGGGTTCCGGCTAAAAAAACGGTGCAAATAAGCGAGATGTTCACTAACCCGTGGGAGCAGAAGAACAAGATCTGTGAAAAACGCAGGTCCCCCAGAGGAGAGGGAATTATTGTTGGAGCTGGCAAAACCATTTCCTGAGAAACGCCCAGGCTGTTGTCAAGCTGGAGTCAACCAACGTGACCCTTTTCCGTGCATTTGCTTAGAACATGGAAGCGTGTAAAAGGAGCCACCCGAAGGTCATAAAAAGACTTGTCAGAGGGGGGGGAGAGCCGGATGGCAATGCTAAAACCCAGCCAAGAACGAGTGAAAAAAACTCAGCATCGGTAGGAGAAGGGATCCCAAGAAAATATGCCGCCGACGGTTAGGTACAACCCAATCAATAAAAAATCGACCTAATGGCAATCTGGCACGGCATCAATAGGAAAAGGACGGGAAGGGGGAATACTCTTTTTGGGCAAGTAGACGCCTTTGAAGCTGGGACGTTTCAAAAAACCGGAAAAAACTAAATCAACTGTATCCACTAACAAAAAGTTTGGTATTTAGGAAAAAATCACAACAAAATCAGGCAAAGGGAACGGCTTCAGAGAGCGATGACTAGAAAAGTGCGGCACACTAATTTTAACGGTCAAAACGCGAGACATCCGTGAAAATTTGAGGATCCCGACGACGGAACACCCGTCTATTGGCTAACTAAGGGTTAGGGTGTAGAGTGGTAAGGAGTCCAAATATAGATGAATGCTGCCTAAAAGGACACAACTGGGAATTGTGGGGAGTAAAACTGAATGGCTACACAATTCGGGGCTCCAAACGCTGGCCAAGTGGAAGGTGTGGGGGGATGGGAAGGAGGAGGGGAAAAAGAAAATTCATCGAAAGGGGATGGTAGGGGGAAGGAGAAAGGGGGTTAGGGAGGAACACGATGGAGGGAAGGGGGGCGGTAGGTGAAAGTATGGGGATGAATGGGAGAGAGAACAGGGTAAGGGGGGTAGAGAAGCAAGGGAAAGTAAGGGGGAGGAGAGAGGATAGAGATCGGAAAGAGGAGGGGGAGGGGGGGGAGAGGCAAGGCAGGTAAAGGTGTGTTGACTCAAGGAAGGAGGGTAGGGGAGGAAGGGAAAAATCGAGGGGTGGAAGAAAGTAAGAAGAGGGGATTGAAGATGGCCAATGCAAGTAAGAAAAGTGGGGGGGGAAGTTGGGGAGAAAAGATTAAGTGGGAAGTCGGAGTTGAGGGGGGAGGAGGGAGGAACGAAGGGAGAAGGTGCAGGACGGGGGGGAGAGCGTAGGGCTGGAGGAGCTAAAGCGAAAGGTGACAGAGGGGAAAGGAAAAGGAAGGTAGCGGGGGAGGCGAAGAGGAGGAGGGTGGGTCGCGGAAGAAGGGCGTGTGTAGACGTATGGATAAGGATAATGGAGGGGGGGGGGGACTTTAGTAAGCGAGTGAGGGTTTGTGGTTGAGGAGGATGGCGAGTGGTGGGGGTCGGAAAGAGGGGGGGGGACGGAGGTAATGAAAAGGCGGAAGAGAGAGGTGAGCGAGGAGGAGCAAAGGTTAATAAGTGCGTAATAGGAGAGGATGGGGGGCAGGAGAGGAAGGTGGGGGAGAAGGAGAGAGACAGTGAGGGAGGAGGGAAGAGTGGAGGGAGGGGGGGGGGTGGTAAATCGAGAGGGATGGAAAGTGAGGGGAGGATTGAGGGGCCGATGGTAAGGTGGGGTGGAAAGGGGAGGGAGAGTGGGAGAGAAAAGGGGGGTTGGAAGGGGGGTGTGGGCAGGGAGTGAGGGTGGGGTGAAAGAAGGGGGTCGGGGGGGGGGGGAGGGTGGAAAGAAGGAGAGGAAGAAATGTGAGGGGGGGTGTGGGAGAGGGTCTGAGGAGAGGAGTCAGGAGGAGGAAAAAGTGGAAAGGGGAAGAGGAGGTGGTGAAAAAGAGGGGGAAAGAAGGGGGGGGAGGGAGAGGAGAGAGGCGGGGTGGGGGGAGGGGAGAGTAGGTGGGAGAAGATTGGGAAAAGTGATGAGGTGACAGGAGAGGGGGGTGGTATGAGGAGGGCGGTGAAGATGATTGTATGGGAGGGGAGGGGTGCGAGAAGGGGGGTAGTGGGGGGAACGGGCGGGGGAGGATGCGGGGAGGAAAAGGGGAGTGAAGGACGAGGAGGGAAGGGGAGGAAGAGGGATGAGGGAATGGAGGGGGGAGGGGGGGGGGTGGATGTGGCGTGGATGAAGTGTAGGGGAGGTGGGCGGGGTGAGTGAGGGTGGGGAAGGGTGGGAGGAAACCGGGCCGAGGGGGTAGGAGTGCAGAGGGTGAGCGAATAGGATAAGGAGTAGGTGGGGTGGAGGGGGTAGGGGAGATGGATAGAACGGTGGGAAGTGGTGAAAGAAGTGAGTAAGAGATGTGTGGGTGTGTCAGAATGAGAGTATGATTTGAAGGGTGAGGGGGGGGGGGGGAAGGAAAAGACAAGGAGAAGTATGTGATCGTGGGGGGACGTATGGATAGAGGGGGGAGGAGGTGTGGGGTGAGGAGAGGTAAGGGGGCAGTGCGAGGAGGGGGGACAAGAGGCGGGGGGGGGAGGGGAAGGAGACATGAGGAAACGTAAAAGGGAGAGTGAGAGGGGAGGGGACGGGTGAAGTGACGAGGGTGGGAGGTGAGAGTGGCGGGGGGGGACTGGGGGGGGTGTGCAAAGAAAGGGGGGAGTAAATAAGAGCGCGAGGGGGGGCCGGGAGGGGGAGGAGAAAGGGAAAGGGGGGGGTGGCAATCGATAAAAAAGAAGAAAGTAGGAGAACGGGAAGTAGAGGAAAAAGAGGTTGGGGGCGGGGGCGAGAAAGGGTGGTGAGAACAGGCAAAGGTGATCATGGGGGGGGGAGTAGAAGGAGAGGGGCGCTGAGGGGGGAGGGGGGGGGTGTGGGGAAGGGTAAGATTGGGGGTGAGGGATCGACTAGTAAAATGGGGTGGGGGGGGAAAGGGGTAGAAAGAGTAGAGGAAAGAAGGGGGGAGGGCGGGTAGGTTGACAGAAGGAGAGGGGGATATGTGAGAGTGAGGGGCGAGGGAAAGGGGTGGAGAAAGGTTGGAGAAGATGGGGTAGGGATGGGTGAGATGGGGGTAGGGGGAGTGGAGTAGAAAAGGCTGGGAGGTGAGGGGGGGAATTGGAATCGGGGTGAAGGCAGGATGGGTGGGCGGAAGGTGAAGTTGGCAGGGGGTAGGGAAGGGCGTGGGGAAAGATGGGGGGGGTTGGAGGTGGGGTGGAGGGGGGGGGTAAGAGAAGGAGAGGGGAAGAGACATAGGACGATGACAGGGGGAGTAATAGAGGGGGGAAGAGAGAGAAAAAGGGGTGGAAGAGCGAGAGGGTGGAATGGGTGGGGTAGGGTAGGGGTTGGGTAGAGGGAATAAGGGATGGTTGGGCGGGGGGGTGATGATAGAGGGGGGACGAAGGGAGGGATATGGAGGGGGGGTAAGATGCGGGGAATGTAGGAGGGTAGGGGTGAGGGGGGGGGGGGAGGGGCGGGAGAGAGAGGAGAAGGCGAACTGGATGAAAGGCAGAGGAGGGGGGGGAATAGGGGGTTGGTGTGTGTCGGGCGAAGGCAGGTAGGGTAAGAGAGGGAGAGGATGGGTAGGGGGGAATTGAACAAAGAAGGAAGAAGGTAGTGAGGAGGAGGAGAATGGGAGGGGGAGCGGAGGAGGGAGGGGTGAGGGGGGAAGTAAGATGGGGAAGAGGGGATGGATTCGAACGGTGGGGGTGGAGGTATAAGGACTGGTTGCATGTGCATGGGGTAGGGAGGGGAGGGGGGGGTTGGGGGGAGAAGGGGGGAGTGAGGGGAAAGTAGGGGGGGGGGGGAGGAAAAATTGTGGGCGAGTTAGGAGAGAGTGGGACGGGGAGGGGAGGTTGGGAAAGGGGGAGTGGAGGGAGAGGCGGGAGGGAGTGGGGGTGGTGAAGGGGAGAGTGGGCGTGAGAAAGGGTCGCGTAGGAGGGGTGAGGAGGAGAGTGTAAGAGGAAGAGAGATGGGAGGTGGTAGGTGAGAGAGGGGAGGGAGAGGGGGGGGGACAGAGAAGGGGTGGAGGGGCGGGGGGGGGAGGAGGAAAGGGTGAGGGGGAGAGCGGGAAGGCGGGGAGTAGAGGAAGAGGGGGGGAGGGACATAGAGAAAAAGGGGATGTAAGAGTGGGGGTGAGGCGGGTAAGGGGGAATGGAGAGAAAAAAGAGAGGGAGGGGGTGGGGAGGTGGAGGGCAGGGGAGATGGCGGTGGGTGGGAAAGGTAGTGAAGGTTGAGGGGTGGGGTATGTGGTGGGGGGAAAGGGTGAAGGATGGGATGAAGACAAAGGTGGTGACGGGAGGGGGGAGGAAGTTGGAGAAGGGTGGAGGTGATGAGGAGTGGGACGCCGGGAAACAGAAGAGGAGGGGACAGGTTGGGGGACGGAGAGGGTGTTAGGGTGAGAGCATGGGAGAGAAGGGGAGCGAGTAACAGGTGGTGAGAGTAGGGAAGTAAAGGGGAAGAGGGGGGGGCGAGTGGACGGGAAGTAAAAGGAAGAGGGAGATGAGAGGAATGGGTCAAGGGGAGGGGGGAGAGAAGGGGGGGGGGAAAGAAGGGGAAGGGACTAGGAGGGGGGGGATTTGTGAATGGGGGGAGGGTGGATGAGGGGAAGGACTAAACTAGGAAGAGGGGGGAGGAAAGGATGGATGGAGTGGTGTGGGAAGGAAGTAAGAGAGTGGAGGGTTGGGATGGGAAAAAAGGGAGGTTGAATGGAAGGGTGAGGGGGGGAGTGGGGGAGGAAAAAAAAAGAGAATTGAAGGGGGAGGCGGGGGGCGGGATGAGAGGGGGGGTGGAGGGAGAGGGTAGTGGAGGGGATAGCGCGGAAGGAAGAAGGGGGCCATTTGATCAAGGGGGTCTGAGAGACCTATGGGTGGGTCAAGCGTCTTTCAATGCAAAAGACCGAAACGAAAGTTGGTTGTCATACGGGTTGGGACGAGTGTTTTTGGGGGATTGGGACGCTCGGGAGGAGGCAAAACGAAAACCAAGCGAGTTGTCAGAGAGGTTGATCCTCCAGGAACTTCTTTGCACGAAATATGTCGGACATGGACAAGGACACAGAGACTGACTTAGGCAAGATGCGCCACCCTAGAGAAAGGGAGTTACAGAGGCAGGGATCAACCTCCAGGGGACTCAACATCTTTTATCATTGACGCAAAAAAATGGTGGGAAATCAAGGGATCGGAGATATAAACGGTGGAAGAACTGGACGGCCCTCCTAATATTCATAAAACCGGCTTGGATGGCCCAAGTGGAACACTCGAAAGTCCAGACCTCTTTCGCTTGAGTCACGGGGGGATCCTGTTTGGGGGGAGTTAAAGGTCACAAGGCTTCCACCAAAGAACAAAGGAAAATCGTACCTACCATGCTGGGAAAGGGGCACGGGATGGGGGGTGGTGCGCAGTGCTTAATACCAAAAACTGTGTCCGTCCGAATAAACAAGGCTCTAACAAAAAATCTACTAAAAAAAAACCCAACACAACTAGAGAGAGAGATTCTTGTGGGTGACATTGTGTAGAGGGCTCTGAATGGGAAAAGTTTGTTAGAAGGAGCCTCCAGAGTGGCAGAGGGAGAAGGGGACGTGGGCCGCACGGCTTTCTCACGACGTGGGAATTGGGACCTCAAACCCCGGAGACAAGTAAGAGAGGACAGAGGAGCAGGGGGAAGATCTGGGGTTGGGCTCAACCTACGGAAAAGGAACGGGGGAACTCAATGCCGCGTTGATGGCAAGGAAAGGGGTCTTCGAGTAACCTCGGAGGGTACCAAACGTTGCCCCCCAACGAGAAAACGCTTTGATCGGAAAAAGGGGGGGTTGGGACTTCCACCTTAAGTGAAACGGGGAAAGCTATTATTGTGTAATCTACGCCAGCAGTAAACCTCATTGTCAGGGAGCAACGGGAGGAGGGGTGGTGGTTTGAACCTAAGGAAGGGATAAAAAAAAAGAAAACGTCTTCCAACCACAGGCGAAGCCTGTAAGGTTTGCGAGGGGTGTTTGTCCAGAAAAGAACGACCAACCCTCCCAATGTCCACCCGCTAAACAAAATGCGTTTTCAGGGAGGAGGGTAGAACAGAGCGGAACTCGCCTCTTCGCAAAAAAAAGCGGGGCCGACGGTATACAAAAGTGGAGTGAAAGGCCGCTTCCAGGACTCTCTGGAGGAAAGGGAATGGTTCAAAAAAAAGCAAGTGGGGGGTTTCCGGGTTGACGCGCCTTACCTCTATATTTTTGCGTCAATACCAACATTACTACTTGTGAGAAGCCCGATCTGCGGTTTACGGAGTCCGGTCGAATTCCTTTTCCGGATGGCGGGTGAAACGGGTACCGGTTGACAGAAAATACAGCTCGCAAATACTCTAGCTTTGCGGACGAGGGGGTTATTGGGCGGGGGGCGGAAATCACAACGGGGGGGAAAAAACGAGGTTCAAAATTGGGATCACCCGGAGGGGTGACAGTGGTGGAAGAGGACACTCTGGACAGTTCAAATCTCCGAATAGGATGGAACATTACCCACCGTCAAAATGAGGGGACACCCAAGGGAAAAGTCTCCATACTTGGAAAAACGAGTTCAACGGATAAGGGGGAAGGGTGGGTTTTAAGACTCTTCAGGTAAGGACTGGAGCGAAAAGGAAGCGGACCGGGGAAAAAAGGTGCGAAGGGCTTGGGATATGCGCAGGCAAGATAATCGGAGGCACCTATGGAAATGTGTCGAACTGGACCAGCGGGGGGGGGGAGACGGGAAACCGGTTTCGGCAAGTGAATGAAAGGGCAAGGGGGGGTAAACCACAGCGAAAAAAAAATAACGAATCTTGGGACTTCAGGGAAAAGTGAAGCTACATCGTCGAAGACTTTTGACCTGCGGGACGTTGGAGCGGAGCTATTTTGGAAGGGGTTTAAGAAAAGAACGCTGTTAACCGGGGTGGGCAAGGGGTTTACGTATTACCATGTTCTGGTCTCGGGGCCGAAAAATTCAGGGAGGGCACAAGGATGGTTCTGGTTAATCGGCGAGAATGCCTTTTGGTTTTGTTGGCGCTGGCGCAAAAACTGACGAGGCGCAACGGTCTCACGAAAGGCCGATTCATGGTTGATTGACTGAAGAAAAAAACTACATCGGTCCATCACTTGGCTGAAAGCTTGGAGGGTAGAAAGCTGCCAAACGGGGACAGTACCGTCTAACCGGGGAGTGAAAACCTCGTTTGTCAAAGGACACCCCCGGCTCTATAATAACAAAACAAAAAAAGACACGTTGTTTGGGAATTCCAACCGGAAAATTCTGTACTAGGATCCACGGATACAAAAATGAGAGGGACATTCTTGGGGGAGGAGGTGCTTGGGAGCACTACCGCTTACCGGAAGGGGGGGGAGGAAATTCAGGGCGCAGGGGGGGGAAAAAAAGCGGGTAGTACCACTACTCAGGGGAAATCTATATTTCAAAAAGGTGGGCAAGCGACAAGGGAGGAAAATGCTTCTGTCCCAAAACAAAAAAAACACCCCGGGAAAAAAAAACAAAACACAACAAAATACATTAAAAAAAAATAAACTAGGGGGGGGGAGGATGTAAGAGGGGGGCAGGGGGCCGGAGCCCTAGACAAGGGGGGCTCCGCTATGTGGGAATACATGACTATATCGCCGGGCCGCCTCCCGGGTCGGGACAAGCATGAAATTCCAGAGGAAAGCAGAGGTGTCAAATCAAGAGTCAAGGCCGAACTTGAATGAAGGTTACTACAATCCAAGGGGATCAGATGGGTGCGATGGAGAAGGCGGGGATTCAGACCCCCTGTGGCCGTATTTATCCCACCATACAAGTGTTGGGACAAGTTACCGGGCGAGGACTCGCGCATTCTTAAAAAGAAGGCATACAGTTTGGTCGGAAACAGGTGTGGAACAATCGGAAAATCCTACTGCCTCTCTGAAGCCATTAAAGAATGTCGTCAAACCCCCGAGAAAACCCTACTTAATCGCGAAATGCAGCGGGACGGGGGGAAGAGTTCGCAAGGGGGTGGGGTCTGGGGGGCAAAGTTATAAAGCGTTTTAAAGCACCACACACACTCTCAATGGTACTAACAAAGGGGGACCAGACCCCTTGACTCGCTATCTGACGGAGGGCCAAAAAGAAAAAAAAGAACTCTTTAGAGGCCTTCACATTTGATTAATTTTCAAGCTCAGAGAAGCCGAACGGAGAATCGGTGTCGAGGGTTAAGTTGGAAAAAAAAAAGACCTGGGGGCGCACGATCTCTCTCAAACTAAGGAGGAACAGAGGATAGGGGAAGGCCAATGGGGGGAGAAAAAAAGTGTGATTACCCGTACTAACCCAAGTATCAACCGGTTTCGAAAAAACGGGAAGAGCCAAAGGGTGACCAGAGGAACGAGAGATAGGTACTTTGTTTTGGCAGGATCCCGGGCAGAGAAAAAGGGAAGGTCCAAGATTGTATGGGAAATAACAGAGAGAGTTGGGACTGGGAAAACGAGGGGAGACGTACTTAATCCAGAAAAGCAGCCACACGCACAGGAAAGGGAGTACAAAAAAAAAAAAGGCAGAGAGCGTGACATGTCGAGATCGGGGTGGGAAACGGCGTCACTCAATGGTAACGGAGGGGGCTAAGATTCAGACCCATGCGAGGAAGAAAAACGTATGCCAGAGGGAGGAGTTGAACTGAAGAGAAAGGGGGCATCTAAGAACGGCATAGAGGGGGGATGAAAGGGGGGTGGTCTGCAGTGCAACGACGGATCTGGCAAAAAAAAATAGGGCAAACCGTGCGGTTCGGAAACGGGGCATATGAAAGTTACGAGAAAAATGAGGTTGCCAATCTATCAAGATGGTGCATACGATGGGAACCAAGCAGGTGCGAAGGGACCCGCGAAACAAGAAGAAGGAATGTGGAGTAAAAAGAACAGCTGAGTCCTTCAAAAGGGAAGCGCACATGACATGGCAGCGTGCCGGAACTAGAGATTCATAAGTCACAGGAGAGGGCACAAAGAAGAGCGGGAAGGTTCTGAAAGGGGTGGAACAGATAGAAAAGAGGCGTGGAGGGTGGTCACTGTTGTTCAAGATGGGTGGGGGGGCAAAATCCCTCATTGGGGGTGAAAAAAAAAGGCCCTGGAAAAAGGGGGGAGCTCCACGCAATCCGGAAAAAATATGAATAAATCGCGGTTGGTACAGTGAAGGGGGGGGAGGGCATGGGGACCAGTCAAGTGCAGGGTGGCCTGGACCCAAGGGTGCCATGTCCCGGGGTGTTTGGGGGTTTTGGGGAAGGTCTCCTCTCCGCGGGGGGAACGTCGTTTCAGGCCAGTTATGACCCGAGGCGCTGGGAGAAGTGGAAAAGCGTGTCGCGAACGGAAAGGGGGGGACGGGAAGAGGGTTTTTCGCCGGAAGAAGTAAAAGGAGAATTCAGAGGCCTGTTAGGTATAAAAAAGGAGCATGAAATATCAGAAGGGTTCAGCTCCCGACAAAAGAAAAGGTGGTTAATCGCTCTTAGAGAAAAAAACGAGGGCCTTTAAAATCCAGGCATGCCTTACTTCATGCCCGCCAGTAAGGGTAAGAGTTAAAACGTTTGGTCAAGAACGGTGTCAACAGGCGATGGGTGAAGAAAAATCTTTCTAATCCGCACAAACCTCATGGAAAGGGGAGGAAGAGGTGTGGGGGAAAAGGATGTCATTTCCCTGCAACGCCTTCCATCAGTGAAGGGGAATAACTGACCGTGTTAACTGGGAATGTCACAAGGGGGCTAAACGAGTTTCTCAAAAAGAGCAAAAATCAGTCAGTACAACGTTGGTGTCAGACTGGAAAAAGGACGGTAATTCGGAAACAATACAAAGACAGGGAAGAATGGTGGGAAAAACCTTCTAGGCTAAATTCGGAGATTGTATCACGGTGTTTGACACAAAAGAAAATAGAGAAGTCGCAGAAGTTACAATATTTCACGAAAATAGGCGCATGTGCCCTTGGGAGGGGGGCAATCCTCTGGGGGGGGAGTACGGCATTGAAACCAAAAGAAGAAGACAAAAGTCCCATCAAAGGGAGAAAAAGCGAGACAAAGAACAAGCTTCTGGGATGGTTCTCAAGGCAAGACGACCCAAATGCCAAAGGGCTCCCGGAAGGGGGCGTGCGTCGGAAGGGGGAAGCAACCCTAGGGAAAACGAGTAAAAGCTATCACCGGGAGGATCAAGGACACCGCAGATCGAGTGCTCAAAGGGAGGAAAGAGGAATGTGGAAGGAGAGGGTCCATCTTAAGGCCACCAGAAACATGGAATTGTTGGACACAAATTCTTCAGAAAGAAAGAGTCCTTGAGGCTGGTTCTCCCCCCTTTTACGTAGGCATGGATGGGAGAATATGTGTTCCTAAGGAGGTGGGAACGGCTACAAAGGACGAAAAGGACACCTTTGGGGGTGGGAAAATCGGGGGTGTGAATGGGGAGGGTGGGGAAATTGGTTACGTCTCGCGCGGGAAAACCTCTCAAACGAGAAGTCATCGCCTTTGGAAAGGGGTAGAGGGTGGAAAAGATCCACATTAGATTGAACTAATATTTAAAACAATACATGGGGACCGAGGGGAGAACTTAGCCCGACGCTCTCTCCGTATCAAATTTCTTCACTGTGTAAAAACTCTCCGGTGAATCAACCTAGATCTCGCTAAAAAAAAGGGCGTGTCTCGTGGAGTGGATGGGCAGTGAAATCCGAGGGGGGCGAGAGGAACAGGGGGCATAAACGCCGAAAGATTATTCAAGACTGGGTGGGTTATTCCTTTATCCAAAATCTGAACAACTGTAAAAAAGGGTCAGATGTGCTGCCTCTTCTCCTGGGGTTTGAGGAATGCCAACAAGAGGGAGAAACATCAACAAGCACCCCTCAGTGGAAAAAAGCGGAAATGCCGTATCATTGGTAGGCTAAAAAAACTCACCATCAAAGAAAGGTCCACTCGCCAAGACTCTCACCTCAAAGATCAAAAAATCAACAAACCACCTGGGCTTCAGATGAGAGAGATGCGTGTCTTTTCGTCCTTTGGTGAGGGGCTTCGGTAAGGGGGAACATTTGGGGTGTTAGACACTGTCCCAATCTCCCTTAGGGCCAGGGGGTTAATATTTTTGAAGCAGGAGGGTAAAAGACGGTGGCAAACCAAGGGGAAAACTAAAAACAGGATGCCGGGAGCCATAGGACAGGAGCTGGGACAGCAGAGGGGGGGGGATCAAACTGCGGGCATCAACAAGAAGTAAAACTGGTAAATACCTCCAGAGGAGGGCGGAAAAAAGAGTGAATCTCACATCGCCGAGGGGGGAAAAACAATGCTCCCCCAGCAAAAGAAACCGACGTTTTAGAAAGGAAGGGTTTCTTCCCACGAGGGGAAAGAAAGCTCGTTATAGTGGAGGACGCTCATCATTCAGTACTGGAATGGGGGGGACCAGGTTGCGGAAATATCAAGGGAAAAAATCAAGGGGATGAGATCCACCCCCTCTAAAAACCAAAGAACCGGCGAGCAGGAGGGCGAGTTTTTGGACACGCGCGGCCATAAAGGAAAAAAAAAACCTCCATCCCTGCCAAAAATAGAAAAGAACAACCACTTGTTTCTTTTCGAGGGAGACAAGGGAACACTCTCTTGAACCGGAATCGGCTTCAACCTGGAAAAAAAACCGTGGATAAAGAGGAACTTGGATCCCTCAGAAAAAATCAAATTACGAGATGACCTGGGGGATCAACAGCCCGTTGGTTTATGGGGAATATCCCTCGTACCTCAGTAGTGGTTTCTGTCCAACCAGGGGAAAAGAAATACCAACTGGGGGGGAGCCTCAGGAGGCTGTGTGGTGATAAGAAGAAAGGTCCTTGCGGGGAACTGAACTTCTGCCGCAAAAAAGAGAAAAAGAGGGAATACTTCCTTCTTAAGCATAGTTGTGTTAGTGTCGTCTGAAACGGAAGGCGGTGATCGAAGGTGGATCCGGATTGGGGGTGCCGGTTTCCTACGGGGTTGAAAGATTCAACGAAGTAAGGGCCAAAGAGCGGCAGGGGAAAACACGGGACTAAGTGCAACCAAGCTTAACGGAAGTTCGCGGAAAAACCTGGGATGGGGGTTGGTCCTAATCTCTTTGGGCACTGTCGGAAAATTAGATGATCCGGGTTAACAGTGCCTGAATAGGGGGGGGGGTGGCAGCACGGCCATCTCAAAGGCGAATGCTGAAAATGGGGCGACGCCTGGTGGCTCGGGAAACGCTGGGAGAGGTGAAGAGGGAAAAGTAGTGTATCAAGCGGTACCAAATGGAAAAGGAATGAATTAAATCACGTCCCCCTAGGGACCCTGTGCCAGGTCCCTCTCTTTTTGGGGGAGGCTGAAAAAAGATTTTAGGGAACCCAGGAATGGAACCCGAAAAAAGGTTTTCACGAGGACAAGTTGGCCTAGGGCGCCGTCCGGCCTGTAATGGGGAGGGTGCACAAGCAAAAGAAGTGGCGGGGACGTAAACCAAGCGAGCGATGAAGACGTTGTTCGGCGGGCGCAGAGAAATACTCGGCTATGGACGTGAGAATTCTCAAGAAGAATAAGCAGCTGAAAAGTTACGGGTTAGGCGAGCAAAAAAGCATCGTAAGTCAATGGGAGGGGGAATCGGCCAAGTCAGGGAAGGAAAAAGGGAAGGTCCAGATCCCTAACCGAGTAATCTGTGTCGCAGCATACACCAGGGGGGCGTAATCCGACGAAAGTTGTGGTTCCATTAACATTCAAGGGATGTTAAACAGTCCACCTCAAGGAAAAAAGAATAGTATTCACGTTGAGGAGGGGGGGTCTTGGAGCAACGGGTCAACAGCGGAGGGACTGTTTAGAAAAGTCACGGAGGTGGCTTTGACAAGTGCAAACAAAAAGAAAAGAAAAAGGCCACATTTTAAAACAGGGGGGAGCGAACCTGTCGAGGAAACTGCTCAAGGGCCATCTCTGTGGGGGGTAGCGAGTATGTATGTGAGATGTGAAGATGCCGAAGAGTGCCCTACAGACAAAGAGACGAGGTTTTAGAAACTTAACTATGGAAAGTTCGCTGCACAAACGGGGTTGTTCTGGGCCCATCGAAGCACAGAGAAGCGGGGGGGGGGGGGGTTGGGGGGGGGTGGGTCAAAAAATCATCTTCATACGGATGCATTCCCTAATAAAGAAAAGGGTTTGTGAGCAGATGGCTGGGGGTCAGAGGGAGGCGTTGATGGAAAAAAAACATTTTCAAACATTAAAAACAAAAGGTGACCCTTGGCGGAAGATTAAAAAAAAGACGCTCATGAAGGGAAAACGAAAGAGGGGGCATACGATTTGGCTCTTTCGCCGTTTAAAAGAACTATTACAAAAACCTTTTCATCCATGAGAATGGGGAAAAGAAAAGTTGCAACAGAGGGCAAAAGAACTTACCTGAGAGATCATCTGGGGGGTTAGCCACTATGCACTTGTGGGGGGGGTCCGTTCGGAACAGAAGGGGCAACGAGTTTAAAACAAAATCGACATCTGAGAAAAAGGGTTATTACGCCTCAGGATCGCGAACGGACAAACTCCATGGATAGCAAAATAAAGAAACGAGAAGTATAACAGGCATAACTTTCGGGGGGTTCACAAGGGTGGGCAAGATATACGAAACTTTTTAAGGGAAAGGGGGAGTCCAACACATGGGGATGCAACT
>Ga0179593_1445357_pt1 | contig 19996 bp, 20 predicted proteins | sample CZODoug2_1_08_16_FD_185931 | JGI IMG/M metagenome (GOLD analysis project Ga0179593, IMG submission 185931) | Vadose zone soil fungal communities from Angelo Coast Range Reserve, California, USA - CZODoug2_1_08_16fungal (PacBio error correction) | ecosystem: Environmental > Terrestrial > Soil >...
ATGAAAAGCAAAGGAAGGGAGAGAGGTTACCGTTAACCGCGACCACCACCAAAAAAAGGACGTTTTGGGGGAGGGGGGTTCAAAAAACAGCAAACCAAAACATATAGAAAGTCGCTGGAAAAAAAAAAACGCGCAAAAAGCTGTTGGTTGAGCGGGGGAAAAAGGTGAAAAATTCAAAAAGGAGTGTGACAGAAGGAGGGGGGTAAAGGGAAAAAAATCAGAGTACCCCATTGCATCACCGTACGATCTCCAAAAAAAAAAAAAAGAGGCAGGTCACTCTTCGACGTGCCAGCGCGGAAACGAACCGACTCTTTTTTTTTAGGGCATGATTCTGAGAAAAACGGAAAAGATGGGGTGTCTGGGAACGGCTTCCTCATCAACCTGAAAAACCCAAGGATGGATTGGTTAGTAGACGACACGGTTCTCATACAAAAAATCTGGCCGAATATCTCGTCGCGAAACAGGTAAGCATTGACGTCAGAGACGATCAGTCGTTGGAAACACCCACACACCCCAGTCACAAAGTCTGAGGGCGAGCGGGGTTTCAACCTCATTGAGGACGTTGCGCCTTCTCATTGTACCGTCTACAAAGAAAAGAAGGCAAAGTTACTCGTGCAAGGGGGATCGGAGAGAATGTTTGGGAACGTCGCTAGGAAAGAAGGAAAGTGTGAAAGTCGTCTCAGGGGACCAGCCGGAAACTGAACGTTCTTAACTCTCTGCGTTCCACAGTAGATGTCCGATGGATAAGAAATAAGCGAGTGTACGTCTGAGCAAAAATAGAAGCTTAACCTTACGCTGCTTCTGCTCCACATGCAGGAAAATGTGCCAGAGGAGGCCAACCTGATGCCTCAGGCCCTAGAATGGTCGCATTCCCCATCACTTCTAGAATGGGGGGCGCCTAACCGATGATAAAACCGGAGAAGCCAACTCTTGAAGGCGAAGTTATAGAAACAACAACCAGGACAAAATTTGAAAGAGCAAGGCAAGACGGCTGCTCGCTCATGTCCAGAGAAACGGAAAGAGTCCCGACTGCACCGCGGGAACATATGGGAAGACGTATATTTGGCTCCCTAGGTTCCAAAAATTCCTGATAATAGTACCCAGGGAAGAACCAAGAAAAATGAGTCCTTTCGCCAGCTATGGAAGCGCAAAAAAGCGCCGATCCAGACAGGGAAAGAAGTCTTCACCACCCGCTGCCTACTAAAAAAAAAAAAGAGCACGCCCACTGTCTGCTACCCAAGTGAAAAGAGTCCATCCTTCCCCGCATAACACCTAAAGCAAAGTGAACGCTCTCCGAGACCTCCGACCGTCACCCCCAACCAGAAGAGTCAAAGGAAGAAAGTCCAGACTCCCAGGAACCCAAAAGGAGGCCTCGACTGACTGTGGTACTCGCACTCGAGGAATAGCAGATGGAATCACCTTGTGTAACCTCAAAAAGAAACAACCGACGCGGGAGGATGATAAATAGAATCACAGGGCCTCAAAGATAGAACCCATCGGAGTCAATATCAAAGGAGAGAAATGTTCCCATTCAGATCATGGGTGGTGTCCTCGGGAGGGAGCTGTAGGGAAAAAGAGGCCTAGGTCGAGGGTTTGGGGGAGGAACATCCGCGAGTCTATATTCACAATCCCTTGGGAAACGAGTTAAGTGGAGAGATGTACTTAGTGCACGGTCAGAGGAAAAGTTGTCGTGGCGAGGGTAGGGGAGGAGTCAGCGTCGTTTTTTTCCAATAAGAGGAGAGAAGGCTGCGCGGTGAGGATCTAAAAAAGAGTTGGGCTCGGAAGCTGGAAAAATACATCGCTGGCGAACGGTATCACAGGGATTTTCCTGCGCAAGGGGAGAATTCCTTGGAAATCTCAGCCGTTCGACCAAACTACACCGGAAAGACAAAAGACGGCTCTTTTTCTGGCTTATGAAAAGAGGGGAGCCGAGGCCGTCGGGTTAAAGTATAGGGAACAAGGAAAAACCGGCTGTAAATGGTCACAAAAAACAGAAGTTTGGGAAGAATGAAGCTCATGTTCTTAGACCTTAGGGGAAAGGGGGCCGTCTACATGGGGTCAAAAAAGTTTTGACTAGAGAAACAGCCGAGCCGGTAAGGGAAGAGGGAAAAAGGGCCCGGCATACGTTTTTGGGAAAAACAATTCTTGAAGACCGTGGAACATCAGAGAAAACTGCTTGAAGTCCCCTCGTCCACCATAGTGAGGAGAAGGATCAGCAGCCCGCCCTCGGGCAAGAGGTAAAAACGCGGCCCCTCGACGAGCAAAAATGCCCGGAAGGGCCGCCCGAGTGCCGAAGAAACAAGACGGATGCGGACACTGCGACTGGGAAAAGGAGGAGCGGATGAGGACGTTGAATGCGGGGAACTTGGACCGGGGTAACCAGGGGAAGTAGGAAGGTGGAAACTGGTAGACTGTCACAAATGCCAAACAAAACGTCCATGGTTGAGAAGGAAAAAGTTTTGCCTTGGAGCAAGACGAAAAGGATGGGGGCGCGACGAGTAGGAGGAAGACGGCTGCTCGCGCAGGGGGGGGCAAAGGAACCCAATCACCCTTTCCGGGGGTGGGGGGGGCCATGTCCCAGAAAACACCAAGATTGTAAGACAGACTGGAAAAGAAAGGATACAAAGTCGGGGCTCGGGCTAGTAGCAACTAAAAAGGTAAAAAAACAGGAATCGTACCCGCAAAGATCGGAAGGGCTGCAATGGGGGGGTAATCAGCTTCCGAGGGAGGAGTGGCAAAAACTCCGCTGCGTTCCGCCGGGGACGGAACAAGCCCCTGGCTAGAAGCAAAAAACACAGAGGTTTGCGCGAACGGAGGGGGGGGATAACAGCTCCTTTTGGTCGGGGATGGGGGGGAAAGGGGGGGTGAACAAAATGCACAAAACTGTCAATACTGGGGGAGGGCGCGTGGGGGGGTAACGACTAGCAGCAAAGGAGACTGGTTCTTATCAAAAAAACAACGGAGAGGAAAGAGGGGAGGGCTACAAAGGGGGAGGGATATATTCCGGGACCAAAAACCTGCACTTATACTACAAGGGTGGTGGTTACCAAATAAAAAACTTACCACGAGAAGGCGCTTTGAAACCCGAGAGCAAAAAAGCTGTGGAGCTTTGAAGAAAAAAAAAAAAGGGGGAAAGGAAAGTTAAGCAGACATCAACGATGGGGTTGCAGGGCCCATCTTCGACGGCAATATAAAGAGAGTCCGATCGCCCACCTAAAAAGGGAAAACGAGGGGGGGACCGTATGCTCAGCGCAGAGAAAAGGGGGTTAGAGGAGTATGCAAGTGGACAATGTAAACTTGTATCGTGGAGGGGGTGTTGCCGCAGCAACCGAAGAAGAACCGGCAAAAGGTGTATGGGGGGGGTAGTTCCTGGAAAAAAGGCGAAGGGAGCCATCCCTCTCGGCATAGGTCTGAGCGCAGGGAATCCTTACTTCATCCAGGATCGAAACAAGGCAAAAACAGGGTAAAGAAAGATGTACCGTTATCCGGAATTGAAGGAAGAGGATATAACTTAAGAAAGACCGACGGGTCAAGTGGGAGAAGGAAAAAAAGGATGGACGCAGCATGTGGGAACGGGGAAAAAAAAAAGCGTGACTGGCCTTCGAGGAGGAGGAAAGGGAGTCGAGCGAACAAGAGTGCGAAGAACAACTGAGTCTCGTGCGATACTATCGCTGTAGGAACGGAGGGGGGGAAGAGCAAGTACGCACCATAATGGGTGGAAGAAGTCACCACAGGAGCTGGATAAAAGAACAAAAATTCACACCTGTAAACAACGGAACAGAACATTCTCGACTTCGTCAATCTGTTGAAAAGAAGGTAGACGCTTGTCGCAACCTTTCTAATCAAAAGGGGCCCCCCTCGAATGCGAAAAAAGAAAGATTGAAGCAACAAGAGTGTTTTTGACTACAGAGGGAGGCGGGCGCGAATTGAAAAAAAAGAAAAATTCTCCAAGATATGTCCCATCAGCACAAGACCGAAGACGGGGCGGAAGAAGGAAAAGCGGAGAGGAGTGGGAACGGCTGGAAAGGCAGAGGAGGCCTACTCCAGAAACGTACGGCAGTCGGAGGAGGTCAAGGACCAGCGATGATCGCCTCGGAAAATCACAAAAAATAGCCGACGGCAGCACAGTAGAGGAAAACAAAAACCAAGAGAAAAACACCCCTCAAAAAGGGGAGCAAAAAAGACTCCAGACTGCCCAATCCCCAAAAACGACACAAGGGAAGATGAACTCAGGTAGTCCGAACCCCACAAAAAAAAAACCGAAAGGGGAAGAAGCCATATCCTTAAGACGGAAAAAGAAGAAAAAAAGCGACCGTCTTCCCCGCGACGACCGGGGAACAGCCGGAAAACTACGGAAGACTGTTGCGATCCGGGAGTCTCAAAAAAAAGAACTCAACAACAACGGAGGAGGAGAAAGCTATAAAAAGACGGCCATCAGGAGAGTAATGAGAAAGGTAAAGATGCGGTCCCAGCTAAAAGGCGGGTGCTTGCCGACTGGAGTGAAGAAAAAAAAGGCAGGCTGGGCCGGCGCTGACCGGGGTGGGTTGAGGACAGGAGAGGAGGAGCTGTTGTCACCTCGGTTGAAAAATGGTCTCTTGACAAAAGGGACGGAGGGCCGTCGTCAGAGTTGGAGGCGGGGTTGTGGATTCGGAGGGGAGAAGGGGGGGGGAAGAGAAGACGGATTGAAAGGGAGCAAGGGGAGGGGTAACAAAAAAAAAAAAATCCGATAGGCGAGACAACGGCTGGCGCACGGACGCAATTAGAAAACTATCGCGCACTCACGGGGGGAAGAGAAGAAGCCGCGAAAAAAACTCTATCAGAGAGTCCGCACAAAGGAAAAAAATCTCTCAGCACGTCTGGGTTGAAAATAATATGGGAACTACCGCGGTGCAGGTGAAAGAAGAAAAATCAGAAAGAGATCGAGCGCTGGAGGGAACCTGCAGAAGGGGGGGACTGTTCCAGGATGCTGTCGAATAGCGCTGTTAAAAATTTTGGGGGGTCGAACTATCGACTCGCTTGGGAAAAGTGGGATAGAAATGCTAACTGTCCGTCGGCCCGAAACGGCGGGGAAAAGAGAATTGTGATAGAAAAGGGAAATAAGTCCCTCGCCCCTGTAGGTAAAAAGTCTCAGGAGAGCCTCCATCGGACACTAAGAAAGGGTGACCAGCTTCTCTAAACCCAAAAACGCAAGGGGTTCATACCTCCCAGAAAGGAGTAGGAGGGCACGACCCCTAGCAAAAAGGGAAGAATAAAAAAAAACTTTCTTCGGCTAGGCAGAGGGAAATAGGCTCCTCGGCACAATGAAAGGATAAAAGGGAAGTCGGTCTTCTATTACAAAGTGGAAAACAGGATTGCCTAGAACATCAGGGGTAACGTCCCATAACGAAATTGTAAGAGATCTGTCCAGGGGGAGGGATAAAGAAAAAAGAAAAGAGTCGGCCATAGCGGTAAAAGGTCAGAGGAAATACTCACAGGTAACAAGCGGAAAGTGGAGAAACTGAGGGAACAAAGAACCATTCACACTAGTCAGTAAGGGAATTGGGGGAATCCAATAAAAAAAAGGGAAAGAATAGAAAGACGCATCCTTCACGAGGATGAAACAAAGGGAATAAGTGGTTTTTCGCGTAAATTGGCTGGTAATGGCCTATTTCCTCTCTTCGATAATAACAAAACCGAGTCTGGAAAAAAAAATCTGGGAGAAGGAGGGACACTTTCAAACGAAAAAAGGGAGTCCGAGGCAAGGTGAGACAAATAAACCAACAGAAGAAAGGACGGTTAGTTCTTTAGAGGCCAAGGGAATTGGGGGTGGGTATTTGGGGTGAAAAAAAAAGTGTCCTTCTTCTTCCGGGAGGCAAAAAGGGGGGTCAAAAGGTAACTTACCTAGCATCAATACTGGTAAAAAAAAAAACGAGGAGGCACAGAGAGAGATACCCTGAAGGAACTAGGAGTTACCGGTCCCCTCGACCCACCGAAAGAACAAGGGTTGTGTGCAGTTTTGGACAAGAAAAAAAAAACACAAGAAAAAACGAGAAAAAGGCTCTGGACCCGAACCTCAAAAAAGAAAAAGCTGTGCGCTTTGGAAGAAAGAGGGGGGGGCCGTCGGGGCAAGCCAGCAGGACAGCAAGAGGAGTGGGGGAGCTGGAGGGGGGGCCAATCAGTTACATACTAGGTAGGAAAAGGCAAGGAATCGCAAAAACCAAGATCCTCTGCAAAGGTCAATGACTAAAGGGAGAGGCCAGCGACCTCGCGCCCGACCGGTTGTGAAGGATGGAAAAAGAAAGGAGGACTGAAAACGTGAAGGGGGGGAATTGTTGTTATGTAAGAAGCCGGGAAAACTGATCGACCGGGAACTGTAGGAGGTTAGAACAGCACCCCGGCGCCGGTAGAACAAGGAAGGGGCCAATTAGTAGCAGCAAAAGGAATAAGACGTCCTTCCAGGCAAGCCTCTAAAAAAAAAGAAACAAGGGCTTCGTTGCATGGAAGGAAAACATACGCTGGAGCGGAAAAGGGGAAGTGGGGAGCTAGGAGTCAGAGAAACCGTACGGGAATGGGGTAACGCGGGTTAGTCAGGGTGACGACTCATCTAGCCGCGGGAAATAGAGCATGTCCGCATCCCGGTCAGGGAAAAAACTAAAAGGTTAGGCAAGCACTACCTGCAATTGCACTTTGGAGGAACCGGGAGAAAAGGAAATCGTCGAGCAAAGATGTTTGGGGAGACAAAAGTCTTCCCGGGTCAAAAAAAAAAGTTTCTGGGGGGGGGGGAGACTGGAGTCATATCAAAAATGGAAACTTTCTTGCAACCGAACAACCTAGCTCGTGCGCACGGTCACAGAACTCGCATCGCTGTGAGGAACCCCAAAAGTTAATCGCTGTCGACAACATGTAAGGGAAAAGCGTCAAACTCTCCGAAAGAAACTAGAGCACAGCATTAACTACCACATAGCGACCAAAAAGACTGGCTGCTCGCTCTAAGTTACCAAAGGGGAGGCGAATCAGTTCCCGACGCACCGCGGGCCGAAAGGAAGAAAGAACCGAGACCGCTAAGATGTAGCAGGGGAAAACGCTGATCTGAGGTGGTCATGCTGGAACAGGCGCGACGCGATATAGAAAAACTAGACTCCGTTCGCCACGAGTGGAGGAAAAACAGTAAAAAAGAGGGGCCGTCCTATCCGCCGAAGGAAGGGAAGGAAGCAAAAGGCGGGCCACCACCCGCTGAAAACAAAAACAGTAGCCCGCCAACGGCTGCAAGAAGAAGAAAAAAAGAACAGTGAAAAGTCACTCGCCACGCAGCCCGGAAAAGGGAACGACTAGAGAAAGGGGTGAAAGGAGTCAGAAATCGGGCACAAAGACTGCCTCCTTCCTCCTAAACCGAGCAAGGGTCATAAGTGGCTCCGCGACGTGGGAACCAGGGAAAAAAGGATATCGGGGGACTTGTTGCGATCCTTGTGCACTCAAAGCGGATATAGACAAAACACAAATTAAAAGGAGGAAGATAAAAGGTGGGGGGTTTAAAGATCTATGCTGAGGCTCAGCAGGATCGCAAAAGAGTTCCGATCGGTTCCTGCGCGAGGAGGGGATGACTTTGGCTCCGAATGAGGCTTCCGTCTCGCAACTCCTGCCAGGGTTGGGTTTGGTGCGTTGAGTTAAAAGGAAAGCTAGCGTTCACTCTCGGCTTGGGAAGAAGAGGTGGAGAGGGGAAGAGTTACTGTTTAAGTCTGGGAGGAGAAGAGGGTCGCCCCGGGGTGTTGGATATTGGAACTGGGGGGGTTGTGTCACTAACTGGAAGAAGGAGGCGATCGTCACCGAGTGGGGTTGCAGGGGAGGGAGAGGCTCCATCATTGCAACGGACAGCAAGATGAGGGAAATTGTCCGTCTAGTAGCGAAAAAAAGACTTCAAAAGAGACCACCTCGAGCGATCTTCCGGAAAAAAAGACACGTCGCCAAGAGAGAAAAGCGTTCGGTTTCTTTGGAAATGCAAAAACTCTACCGCGGAAAAAGCTCAGAAGCAGGAAATAGGCAGCCAGAGAGGAAGAAACCCACCTGCGTCATTTTTAAGGGGGTCACCAGGAAAGAGGGAGCAGTCTTCCGGATTACGTGGCCGTCCGAAGGTGGAAGGGGGAACAACGCCCGCGGGCGGAAACAAAATGTAAGAGAGAAGGAGAACCTGTCTCTTAAAAAGAGAAGAGGTGACGTAAGGGGATCAGGAAAAAAAAAGAGCTTCTGTTTGGCTTCATGAGAAATCGGCCCCTGGAGGGGGAACAGGGACAGTCAGGAAAAGCGGGGACGAAGAGATTAGCTCGCCCTAACGAGCAAAAAGTTCCGAGAATTGGCCAGGGATCTACGCCGGATGCGGACGCCTCAGGAAGGAAATTAGGACGGGAGAGGAGAAAGTTCCAGAAGGCGTAAGAGACCTGGAACCGCTTAACCACTTACTGATGGGGGAAGAATCAAAGGAACGTCCCATGCTTGCGTCTGGGACAAAAGGTAATGAGGGGGTTGAACTGGGACCCAGCAATGAGGCCTTGGCTCAGATATCGCCTTAAGCAGAATATCCCGCGCTAAAAGATAGGAGAAGGCAGGGCGGCTCTGTCGCCGGGGCCGGCGAGGAAAAATGGGAAGGGAACCTTTCTACAAATGGGGGTTCAGCCGAGAGAAGGTCAAAACAAAAACATTCAAAAAATAAAAGGACAGTTGTCATAAGGAGGCAGAAGCAGTGAAAAAAAAAGGGAGTCGGGAGAAATCAGTCAGAGCATCCGTAAAAAAAAGGGGAACATTTGCAGAGGATCGGTGGGGTGGGAAAAAGTTCTTCAATATGGTGCCTCCGTCTGAAGGGAGAAAGCACAAAAGAAGAGGGGCCTTTCCTGAGGGCTTAAAAAAACCAGACCGTCTCAGCTGCTCAAGCTCAACAGCTTTTTTGCGAATGAGGGGGGGAGGGGAAAAAAGGCTGTGAATAAGGTTGGGGAAGGGTGGGGGGACAGCACAGGGGGAAGGTAAACAACCCCCGGGTTGTTGGCAAAAAGAGGTGGTCGAGACGGTAAGAAGATCACCAAGTTTATCTCTCTCAAAACAACTGAAGAGAGACGATGCTCCTTTGCAGCGAAGTTGCAGGAAAGGTAAACTAGGCGCGCCGGCCGGAAGAAGACAAACTGGGGGAGGGTGGTAAAACCAAATCACCCAAACAGCAAAAGAGTTAGCCGACCTCCCGCAATCGCGAAATAGCCCAGGATTAAGGACTAATCCAGGGTAAGGGAAAAAGGGGGAAAGAAGGAAGCGAGTTGTTGAGGAGACCTCTCTTAAAGCAGAGGCCATTACCCCTTGGAAAGTCAAAAGAGGAAAAAAAAAGAATGCAAGGTTCGCTTGACGGGGGCACTGGAAGACTCAGAGCGCCCGACTTTTTTGGACAAAGAGGGAGGAGGAGTAAGGGGGAACCACCTGGAAAATTAAAAATGGTCTGGGACCGGCAAAAATGATCGACGGGGAAAACGGCCAGGGTCATAAAAAAAAATGAGCCACATAGAAAAGATCAGGGGAAATATCGCTTCTCGAAGGTAATCCTAAAGAAATCGAAACCAAGCAAACGGGCTTAGAGGTAAAGTTTAACAATGATCGAAGGGGGACTCCTCAGTAATGACGGAAATAATAATACCGACGGCAGGTGGTATCTGGAGGGTCAAGGCGCATCAGTGGAAGGAAGAATCCTCTGTGCGCCGGGTGGTTAACGTCCTGCGGTTGGGAAAGGAGTAGGACCTCGTTCAGATCCAAACTGACGATCGGAGCCGCTGGAAGAGTGCTATAGAATAGCGGGGTGAGCCGGAGACGGGGCGGACAAAAGACTTTTCCGATTAGTAAGAGGAAAACAGAAAGAGGTTCCATAATCTCGAGAAAATCAAAAATGAATGCTCGGGCCACAGGAAAGATGGGGCGCAGGACTCGACTTCGGGGCAAGGCATGTGCGAAGGGAAAAAACTATTGGGGGAGATAGATGGAAACACCATTTCTAACAAAACGAATCACAGGGGAATCTGACTGCGCAAAGAAAAGTAAAAACCAACCTGACTCAGTGAAAAAGGAAAAACTCGTCTGCCTCAGAGAGAGGGAACGACGGGCTCTATCCTTTCCAAAGCACCTGTCGAAAAGGATCTAAAAAAAAAACAAAATCGAAACAGGAGGGAAGGGTTGTAGCGAGGCCGGACCAGGAGAGGAAAGTCGAACGGCTGATAAAAGAAAGGGAAAAAAGGAAAGCGACTCGACGGCCCAGGTACATAGAGGAAGAAACCGTGTGGGGATCGCCTCTGCAGTGAACACACCGACGGAACATCTCCTCGTACTCCACGAGCACCAAACGGCATCCTACTAATCCAAAACCCAAGAAAAAACTGTCGGACGACGCCCGCCAGACGGACAAGAAAGAACAAAAAAGGAAAAGCGGCCAAGTCCGAATGAACGAGGGCAGAGGGAACCTAACCTCACAAAACCCCACCTCCTCGAAGGGCCAGGAAACTCCCTATCCTAAAGAGAACCCCTAAGAAAAAGGATTCTGCAGCGACGGACCTGGTACCCCCTCAGGAGAGGAAGAATTGGGAGACCTTCTGGCGCCGCCTATATCGATAGAAGGAAAAAGAGAAGGAAAAGGGGATTCTTCCCAGGCATGTCGAAAAAGAAAAATTCCTATCTTTCAAACGCCGAAAGGTAGGCGCTGGGCTGGAAGAATGAAAACTAAACGGCAAAGCGGGGGGGGTCTCGGAGAACCGGAGAGGGAGAGATCACATCGTCCTTTGCTCAGGATTTAAAGTGCGATGTCGTGCCGTCGAATACAAGTTGGGGGAAGACCTTGTGACTTCGCGAGGCATCGGTGGTGGTGGAAAAAGTGCAGACTGTAGTGCAGCGGCTTAGTCTCCGGGGTGACTGGGAGTCCAGGAATCTGCTGTGCGAACGAAGCAAATGAATTTGTCCGCTAGAGGAGCAGAGAACTGGGGGATCTCATCACGTTAACTACCGGAAAAAGAGAGTCCGAATCGGGCGCCACCAAGCATCGGAGCGGTCGAAACACCTTTTCGACCGAGTGCCGGAGAAATCAAAGAAAGAAAAATCTATCCGCATGAAGGTAGGTAAAAGCTTCATGGGCTGTGGAAGGGTAAAAAACGGGTGGAATCAGTCGAGTCTCTTTAAAAGTTGGGGGGGGGCGTCCGACATGGTTGACCAAAGAGAAACAAAAAGGTTGGCAATCAACATCCTCTGCAGGGGGAAATGAATGACGAACGACCGTCGGTCCCGCATGGGCGGCGCATAGGTGGGGGCACGCTCTGCTGGTGGCAGACAAGTCCATACAAACCACATGGAGGCGTACGTTCCGCCTAGGCCATCAAGCCAAAGATCTCTCTGAAGAATTCGCAGGAGAAAAAAACCAAGACGAGCGGCCGTCAAAAGGAAAACCTGAAAAAGGGCAGACGTCTAAAAGGGCAGAGCAGAAGTTCAAATTCCCTCTGGAGAAGGAACGGACGGGCCACATGCGGAAACCGCTGCATGCACCATACCGGAAAAAGTGGAACCCCCCCCCCCCCCGGGGGTGGACCCAAAAAAGAACGAACGGGGGAAGGGAGCCATGCTTCCGGGGGACGTGGGTATTGAGGGGGTTGAAAAAACAAAAAATACAAAAAAAAATCAACGGAGGTTTGCCTTGGAGGAAAAAGAGGGAGAATTAGCGAGTATTCCCTGACTAGTAGAAGCGTGTCTGGCGCGGTCGCCGTTGGACTTGTAAAGAAAAAGGGTCACAAAATAACCTTTGTTGGCCCAAGGGGGGAAAAAATGAAAGAGGGGAACTCAGACAAAACAAAAGAAACGCTCCAATGTCAGTTGGAACATAAACAAAAAAAAAAAAGCGAAAGGACGGGGGCGAGAGGAGAAAAAAAAAAAGCAACAATCCACACGAAAAGAAGGGGGGGGGCATAAGGAGGGTGGGGGGCGATAGAAGGACTGTCAATTTTTAAGAGCCCGAAAAAAGAGGGGAAACAACGAGAGGTGCACCCACTAAAAAAAAATCGAAGAAGGACCCTGGCTTCAGTCGAAAACTGTTTTGCTCGAGCGAAACAATTTTCTTCTCGTGTACGGGGGGGGGGGGGACAATGCACACCAGTGTAAGGAGCTTCCACTTGCGAAAAGTCGAGAAAATAACTAGCAAAGAGCTAATGTAAATACGCTAAAACAACAACTGAGGAGTATTGCTAGCTAATAAAGAAAGAGAGAGAACGGGCTATTAGGAGGAAAACCCCAGAGGAAAAAAAAAGAAAAAAATCCGCATTTTGTTCACCCACACCCCCACAGGAGGCGCTGGGGAAACTCAACGAGCGGAAAAAAAAGGGGTTCGCTTTTGAGCAGTATAGAGAAAAAAATGGGTCGAAAGTGCCAGCAGACAGGAGCTTAGTGGGTGGGGGGGCATTCTTTCGACAGAGCATATACCAAATGAGAGACGACCCCAAAAAGATCCTCTCAAATGTCGCTTCCTTATTTGGGACGAAAGGAGCGTGAAACTCGCGCGCCGACCTGGTCAAGGGGCAGACAGTATTCTGACAACGACTTGGGATGGGAGGGGGTTGTCTGGGAAACGGAAGCAGAAACACTTTGAAGTTTCAGAACAGGTTGTTGAGTTACTGATAAAAAAAAAAATCAAGAGCCGCCCTCGGAAACTCGTAAAAATTTCATCCTGCTTCCGTAGGCAGATGTTTGCTCCAAGGAAAACAAAAGGAGTGCTGGGCCGGTAAACAATCAGGGACGGAGTGCGGGGCAGTAAGCACTTCTTCAGAATACCGGAAGGTAACGGTCAAGGTGCTTGAAAACTTAAAAAAAATGGCAGTCGCACGAATCAATCAGGTGCAAATTAGGGATTCAGATACGGCGGGACCCGGGATCTTCTAGTCGAAACCCGAACGGAACCTGGCCTGGCAGTCGAGAAGGGGGAGAAAATCGGAGTGCGGGGAGGGGGGATGAGCCGGAGAACTGGGCCCTTTACGCCGAGGGGAAGAGGGCTGGCGCCAACCATCAGATTTTCCAGAAAAAAAAATCAAAGCCGTCAACCATGGAGAGGGGACAACTTATTCGCTTCTCGCGGGGGGCGGCAAAGGCGGTTTGCTCGACAGAAACAAGAATTCGCTATGGGCGGACGAGCGACGGCCTAACTCGGCAAAAGATTCAAAAAGGGCTGGCGAAGCATCGGGACCCAAACCTGACGCAGGGGGGGAATGCCTCGGAGTCTACGCTATTGAAAGCGCTAAACGTAAAAACCACAAACCGGTCATAAGAGGAGATGTGACATCAAAACAACCTGACTCTAGGGAAGATTGTGGAAAAAAATGACGTAGCTGGGGCGATGTTTCGAACGGTTAAGGAAGAAGAAAAGGACGGACGCCTCGCGGCACGTGAGGCTGGGGCTCCTTCTAAAGAATGGGATCGACCAGCGACGCAGGCAACTCGAGGCGCCAGAAAAAAACGAAAGCAACGATAAAAAATGGACCACCCGCCGAATAAAAAAACGCACGCAGGGAGCACAACGTTCTTCGACGGAACTCATGAAAAGGAAACCACAGGCCCACGCGCGCCGGCCCAAGGAAGGGGGAACTAGAAGAGCCTGCCATTCGGGCCCCAACCCCAAAAAAAGAAAAAAAAAACAAGCTGGGCGGACTGATGACTCCCTAGGCAGCACCAAGACTGCCTAAAAAAAGAAAAAAAATTGTCGCCTCGGACCGAGATTCAGCAAGGGTCAGAATTCTGTCGCCCTCCATGGAGTAGAGGAGAGGGAATATAAAGCGGAGCGCAAAAATTCGGGATCACCTCTCTATCCGTTAGTATGGGAGGGAAACCAAGGAGGTCGCGGGGCAGCAGCTCCTGTGGAGGGTCTGCGCGGCATTCCTGCGAGGGGAAGGGGCCTTCTGCGGGGGTGGGGGTGATGGGACGGAAAGGCGAATTGCGACGATCACAAGAAAATGGCACGGGAGGGACGTGGCGCGGGGCTGGAGTGAATGGGAGGGCAAAAAATCGTTCATACCGTTGGCGGCCGGGGGGGGTCTCGTAAACGGGGGCGGGGACAGACCGTATGACATGCGGAAGGAAACGGGCGCCGAGTGTTCAGGGGGGATTCTAAGACATCGATGTCGGACAACGGACGTTCGCTTCGTATCGTAGGGGAGAACTTGGGAAATCACCGTTCTAAAACAGAGGGGAGGGACGAAGTCACCCGGGCGCCAAATCTAAGAGAGGAGGGGAGGTGCCTGAGCACAATACCGTCTGGAAGTCGGAAAGTGCGAAAAAGATAAGAAGGAAAGAGCTATCCTCAATAGGCGGAAAGGAGAACCGGCGTAACTGGGGGGTGAAAAAAAGCCGGAGGCCATCTCGACTGAGGGTCGGACTCTGTTTGAGATGAAGGGTCGACTGGGGGGCAGACCAGCCTCAAAAAGTTGGGTTGGCTAGTCAAAAAACCGAGAAGAGTAAGAGAATAGAGTCCGTCGGGCCAGAGCATTGGGAAGGGGAGATCATAACTAGAACGCTCCGAGGTCAGACTTCTAGGTCAACGGAAAAAAAAGGGGGCTTACAGTATCAATCTAAAAAAAAATGGCAAAAAGCATCGCCCTCTCTCCAAAGTTCCACAAAAGGGGAGAAAGCTGAAAGAGCCATGCCATTGTGCATTCAATGAGGGGGAAAACGACGGAAGACGAAGGGTACAAAAAGAGGAAACACTAAGGACCACCTTGGACGGCGACGGCAAAGCTCTAGCTCACCTGGAAGAACAATACAACTTGATCGGGACTTCGAGTACTCCGATCCAGAAAAGAGCCTGATTCAAGCTCGTCAATAAGGGGGTACAAACTAATCCCAGGGGGGAACTTGGAAAGCAAGTCGTCCTAGGACTTCAGGGGGGAAACATTCCGACGAGATATTACGGAAAGAGGGAAAAACGGGAGAAGGGTTATTGCCTCAGGAACTCAAAAAAGTGGTGGCCCTTTTGACCCTGGCGAGAACGGTTGATGCTAAAGCAAGTCCAGACAAAACACAATCTAAGGAAAAAGGGTCAGCATAAAACGGCGAAAAGAATACTGGAAAAAAGGAGGTCTCAAGGCTTCAGTAAACAATAACACACTGTGAGGATAGGGGGGGTTTCTATTACTTTGGAAAAAAAAAGGGGGAATAGTCCCACGCACTAAGGAAACAAGCTTCAACTCATCTCAAGCTGGGAAAGGAAAAACGACACTGAAGGCTGGTTCAAGCTCCACATCTGACGCAAAGGAGGGCTTCACAGCGCCTTTTTCTTCTCTTGAAGGTGGGTTGGAGGGTGAACAAATGCACCCACGTGGCCTGAATGGGGTGAGGGAATTAACTGACTAGAATCCACGGGGTAGCGTCCGCTCAACACGGAGAGAAAAGAGAGAGAATAATACAAGGACTCCTGAGAGGAAAAATAGAAAATCGCCGCCACCGCGAAACGGACAGGAGTGGGGAGTGTCACCCCCAAATCACGCCACATTAGAGAAAGACCGACGCATCATCGGGGGGTAAAGGGAAAGGGGCGGGTAGCCCTTCTTATAAAGCCCGGAGGAAAAAAGAACGCAACGTTGGGGTTGACAAGCATCTTGGGGGTAAAATTCAGAGAGAATAGGCATCTGGTTGGGGTGTGGGGGGGGGGTGTGGGGTGGGGGGGGGTGGGGGGGGGTTTGGGGGGTTGTTGTTTTGAGGGTGGGTGGGTGTGGGGGGAAAACCTCATAAACCCCCAAAAAGAATTCTCAGCATTCGGGGAACGGATCCTCTCTCGAAACTAGACGCGAAAGACTCGAATGAGGATCAAGGCATGGTAAACGACACTTGATAGGGAATGTTTTGTCTGGGAAAGCAAAATGGGTCGACCGGGTGGAAAAAGGTATGGGAATGACAAGCACCCCGGAGCACAAAGACGATCTGCCGATATAGTAGAGAGCGTTAGGAAAACGAATCGCTATCAAAGGGGAGTACGGGCTGGACCGGTACTCCGCAAGATGGTTCTGCCGGCACAAGGGACCTGTCAGGAGAAAAAAAAAAATAAGGGCAGTGTACGGCCGTGGTCAAGGGAGAGGCGAGCGTAATCATTTTGAACTCCGCAGAAAAGATGTGACGGGACTTAAGCATGGCAATCCGGAGGCGAACTTCTTCTACTGAAAGGGACCAGACGGAAGAATTAGGAAGTGGCCGCTCGTCGTCTAGTAAGATGGGGGTAAGCATAAAAGACTCTAGTTCGATGATCACCGGAGACAGGACCGACGGGAAGTACTTTAATGGTACCAAAGGAAGGAGCTGTTCCTCTGATCAAAAATGGAAAGTCCAAAGAGTTGGACAGGAAAGGGTCGCGATGAAGACTTGGAAGAGGGGTGAGGGAGAAGAAACGAGAGGGCTCGCTGGTCGGACTGGAAAATCAAACACAGCAACGTCCGGAAAGAACCATCTCATAAAACTCAAAAAAAAAAAAAATTTGGGGAAATCAACCCACAAAGACCCAACGATACATTTAAGGATTGAAGGGGACTCTCCTACCAACCGCTTCTAAATATTATGGTCGCTCACAATAAACAGATTATATATTGTCTGGAATATGAGACGATGAGAGTTGGACCTAAAGGCTGTGAGGGGGCTGAAAGAGAGAAATAAGCCCTCGTGACTGGACCCAGGTCACCGACCGTTCGGACAATCTGAAAAAAAAAACACAACCGCGCGCCGAAAAGCTTCCTCCTTCCAGAGAGTATCTGAAAAAAAATGCCGAGGGAAGCCCCCACCACTGAAGCCACAACCAAGGATCTTAATGGGGGCTCAGTAACGTCACTCTCCACGATCCCGACCGCAAGGTGAAAGCTCGAGGTCCTCGGAAGAACAACTGGGAAAAAAAAAACCTAAAGACGTCCGCCGCGCCCGCCGGAAAGAAAGGACTCAAAACCCAACGGATCACCTCGACGTACCTGGCCAGCTTCTCTCGAAGGTCAAGCCCTTGGCTCCGCATTTCTCTCGAACAACAACAACGGAGAAAAGAGTTCCGCGCACAGCTCCATCAGGAAGAAAAAGGGGAAAAACACCAGAGCGAAATGCCGATCGGTCTATTCCCTCGACGTTTCATCAGCGCTGGGCTGCCGGCATTCTCTTCTGTCAGGGCGCGGAGGCGCGGAGTGGTTGGGGGTCGGAAGACAGGCTCGAGTTCAACCTAAGGTTTCCTCGGGGAGGCGAAGTGGAGAGAGGGGGGGGGGAAGACTGGGAGGAAAGAGGGAACCGGGAAGGTCGCCGTTTTGGGCTTCGGAAGGGAAAAAAGCTTTGAAAGGGGCGAAGAGGAGCTCCATATTTTTGAATGAGCAGATCCATCTCTGAGTACCGTACTAACAAGAGGGCCGGGGGCCTTCTAGGCGGTAGAGCTCAGGCGATTACAGAAAACAGTCTACTGGACCCTAGAAAATTAGGAAAGACTAGGTGGCGCGAAAAGAAAAAAGGCAGGTCTTGTGCTGAGGGAAAGGAAGGGTGAGAAAGCAGGGGCAGTTAGGGGGGAAAGGGGCGCGAAGGAAAGGAAGGAGTAATGGTCCACAAAAACGAGGTGGGGGGCGCATGAGAGAGAAGAAGTAAGAGGCCAGCTAACCCGGGGAAACGGTTGGATCTACAGACAGAAAGGTCCAAAAAAGTCGGCATAAAACCGACTCAATGCTTAGGTCCAGGGGGGGGGAAAGAGCATAGTTGGACGCTGAGCAGAAAAAAGGGAATTAGAGTGTTTCAGACTCTTCAGTCCCTCGGCCAAAGGAGAGTACAGGGCCACCTTCCACCACGAAAAAGACGACGCTCTCGAAGATTTTCAAAAAAAGGAGAAAAATCGGACAAGGCCAGGGTCAGGACAGAAAGTGGATACTTAGGGGCAAGAACCTCCTGAGGCGGGACAACGCGAAAAAAAAGAAGGGCGATGGGGATGACGTTCATAGGCAAGCACCTTGACCAGAAAAAGGTTCAAAGAGGAGCGAAATTTTAGACGGTCCCCTGCCGGGAAAAAAATCAAGGGGTGCACGTCCCAACACTAGCCGGGAGCAAGGCGAATGCCTGTGTACGGATTCCCTGCGCGGTTCGGCAGGCTGGCTAAAAGAGCCGGTCATTGCGCAGGAACTAAACAAAAGGCCCGGGGCAAGGTCTATCAGGTGCTCGGCTCAGTTCAACCACACGTAAAAGACCAGGCATGGGGGGGAAAAAGATTAGATCCTCTCGAAATTTCGGTGTGCGACTCTAGTCACTGGAGCAGAACGAAGGAAGAAACACCATGTGTCAGAGGGAGAAAAACTTTGGGAAAAAAAAAGCTGACTATTGCCTAAATCTAAGAAGGGGAAAAAACGAGAATTCTTGAAAACTAGCTTGCTTAATGGCACGGGATTCATCTAAAAGAGCTCACTACGAAACCCTTTTTGGGGGCAAACCTTCTGGGGTGCGTTAGAAAAACCGGTCTCCGTGGTAATGTGGTGGGGGTTAGAGGTGTTTGGGAAAGAACACCCACACGGTCCTTAAGCGTCATAAAACCGGAATCGGAGACTCATCTACGGCTCAACACAAAAAAAATTATGATGGAAATAAGCTAGTTCAGTTACGCGTCAAACAGACAAAACCCAGGAGAAGGACACTGTTGGTTCATTTTGGGGTAACACAAGAAAGAAAATTCTCTTGAGACACCAGAGACACAAGGTGCGCTTGTACTTCTTAGACAAAAAGAGGTTCAGAAAGCAAGCGAGTTTGACACCTCAGAGGGGGGGGAAATGAGTAATAGAAGGAGTACCCCATTGCTCAATCCGAGAGCAAAAGTAGAGGAAGGATGTGTCCCGTATTTCTTAGCAGAACTCAGACAGAAACCTTAGATGGGATTCCTTAAGGGCTTAGAAAAGAAGAAGTGAATGGTTTGTCGCCTGCTCCGCAAGAAAAGGGCCAAACCGGTGATTGTGAGTGTACCTCCCCGGACTGATCCGCCCGCATCGACGTAAAAGGTATCCTTACGTCCTTCCAGACGATCAAGGGGAGAAAAAAACTTGACCGTGCTGGCGGGAAAAAGAGAAATTCAGTCCTGCATGGGGAAAGAGGAACAAAAAGAAGGGGAAAAGTGTCCCGGAAGGCAGCCCGCCAAAGCATGTGAGACCGTAAACCCGAACGTTAAAGAAAGCAGTAGGAGAACGTTCGTGCCCGCGTACGCTCGGCAAAAAGTAAAAAACAGCCTGCGCTCGTCCGCTGAAAAAAGAGAGGGACTATCTCTATTAGCTGCCGTACAGCGACCGTTGCGCGATGTACGGGAGTAAAACTTCCAAAAAAAAAAATGTGACGGTCTGCTCAAGAGTCCAATGAGGAAAGTGTTTCTAAAAATCGACGCGGCATCGGGTTGGGAACGAGTGAAAAAAAAAGGTCGACACCATGTCGCTCAGGGGAAACAGAGCTAACGACTTCTCCAGATAATAGAAAAGGGGACAAGAAGACCTGTGGGGACCAGTACAGCCCGGCCTGAGGAGAGGCCAGGGCATGGACTCGTAGCCTTTCCACGACGGAACCAAAAGGCGTCGAAACATGACAAAACCGAAAAGCTTGAGAGCGGTCATATAAACGAGAAAGTGGGCGCAAAGAGGAATGAAAAAAGGAATGTAAAAAAAGCTAGAAAATAAGGGCCAAAGGAAAGCACGTGTCGCACAGAGATGGGAGACGCCAGGGGCAGAAAGAGCGACCGAACGGGACTGCAAGCCGTCAGCACGAGTATCCCGAAAAGGAAACGAAAGAAAACCCCGGCGCACAACGTAAGAATCAAGACCCAAGGCCTTCCTAGCGACAAACGAGGTGCGAGCGAAGAGAACGCCTTCCCTTAAAGATTACGCAACCCACCAAAGGACCGCCGCTCCCTAGCCTGAGCTCCCTATTAGAAAAAAAGTCCAAAGGGGACCAGCGCCTCGGACGAGCAGCCAGGGAAGGGGAGATAAAGTTGAGGGCGGACTCGTGT
>Ga0179593_1534312_pt1 | contig 19987 bp, 22 predicted proteins | sample CZODoug2_1_08_16_FD_185931 | JGI IMG/M metagenome (GOLD analysis project Ga0179593, IMG submission 185931) | Vadose zone soil fungal communities from Angelo Coast Range Reserve, California, USA - CZODoug2_1_08_16fungal (PacBio error correction) | ecosystem: Environmental > Terrestrial > Soil >...
ACCCCATGCAGCTAACGAAATAGGGCAAGAAAAGCAATGACGCGTACTGGGGGGAAAGCAGGAAGAGATTCAACCCAGTAAGGGGAAGGGGGATGGGCAGCAGGGCCAAGAAGAGGGTGTGCTGAGGGAAAAGAGAGGGAGTAGTGGAGAAAATAAAAAAGAGGTCCCGGATAGAGTGCCCACCCTTTCCAGGGAAAAAGCACATGTCCACGTGGGGAGCCGGAGTATGGGGAAAGAGGGAACCCAATCCCTTTTGAAAGAATGAAAGAGAAAAGAAAAAACAACAACAACCGAGAATATATAATTAAGGGGTAAGGACAAAAATAAAAAGTTTTTTAAAGAATCAGGAGGGATCTGTGAAAAGGGCCGTCGGGGGGGGTTAGAGGGGGGATGATTGGATTTCTCATCAGGCGAAAGTGGGGGAGATCTCCCAAGACGGGTTAGAGGGTGGCGCGCCCGAGGAAGGATACTGAAAAGGAGGGCAACAAAATCTATCGTGTCACTCTGAAGTCCCTCTACTAATAACAAGAAAAGCTAACGGGTAAAGTCTTGATTTAACCGCGCCGGTCAGAGCAGTTCTCATAGGAGGGGGGGATGATCAAAAGAGTCGCCTTTCCGGGGGAAAGGGAGAAGGGGTCCTGAATCCTACAAGGGGAAAGAGATCTCCTCGTAGCAAGAGGAGAAAAGAGAAGGGATAGCGAAGGAGGTACTCGGATGTGAGAGCGAAAAAAAAATACCAAAAGAAGGGGGGAAGAAAGAGGGCTCTATTTCCTAGGTTGGGAGGAAGATCCACCGACGGAAAAAGCACTAAAAATCGGGCTGGGAAAAGAAGGAGGGACAATGACCAGATACAGGAGAAACGTCAAGGAAGAAGCAGTCAAGAGGCTCTTGGATTAAAAAAGTCACTTGCAACAGGGAAGGGCTGGGCACAGCGCGCTAGGAGAGAAAAGAGGGGCGACGATTACTACAAGGAAATAAGGTGGGGAGGTATGGGTCCCGTCCTCGCATATTTAAGAAAATCAGGAAGGAAAGATCAGCCTATCGTGAAGAAAGGCACCACGCTGCAACAGAAGAAAAAAGAACGGGGAGAGAACAGGGGCAGGGGGCAAGAAAGGGAGATATTTGAACGGGCCTGGGGTTGTCGGTGAGGGGAAAGTACGAGGGAGTATGGGAGAGAGGAGGAAGTATAGGGAAAGGGGGAATCACCACGGTCAAAAGAAGAGAGACCAAAAATTACTTAGTAGGGAGGATATCATGGAACGTCAAGAAGGGGCTTCTTCCACGAAAAGGGGCCACCCAGGAAAAAAATCTGGACTTCGAAGGGGAGGGGGGGTTACTATGCGAGACAGAAACGCCGGTGGGGGGAAGTGGCCCGTTGGGAGTTGACGCTGGTCGTGCTGCGGCGGAGTCCAAGACCACCCTCCCCAAACTTCGAAGCTCGGGGCAGGGGAAGGCCGATACCCAATAACAGAAGAAAAGGCGGGGCATTTCGGAGCGAGCAGAATGTCGCGAAACGGATTCTAAAAGAAGAAAGATTACAGGATAGGGTCAGAACAGGGAGTTGAAAGAGGAGGGGTCCGCAAGGTGAAATGGGAAAAGCAATGTCCCCCTGTCCTAGGAAGGGGGAAAAATGGGGGGAAATCAAGGGAACCGGGTACCCAAAATTATGGCAGGGATCGAAACTTCGTTACTGGGTCTCACTCCCTATCCAGACGCAAGGGAGGGAGAGACAGAATCCGGAAGGGCAGTTCCTTCGGCCCAGGGATCTCCGCAAGGAGGAGAAGGCTAGGTCCCTCGGAAGACTGAGGTACAGGGAGGGCAAATCCAGGGGAGGAAAAAGCAACGAGACAATTGAAGGTCTTAATAATGGGGCCAAGCCGAGAGGACGGAGGGGGGCCCACATAAGAAAGGGGGGAGAAGGGGGGAAAGAGAAAAAAGAGGGGGGGGAAAAGGGAAAGAGGAGCGAGAGGGGCGAGGGGCTAAAAACAAGCAGGGGTAATAAATGTCGCAGCGAGTCAGCGGGGTTTAAAGTAGCGAGAAATACAAGGAAAAAGAAAGCGAGGGAGAAGAGAGGGAGAGAGATGGGAATCAGGTTGACAAGTACATACAAGGGAGACATAGCATCCCCTGAATGAGGAGAGGGAAGAGAGAAAAAAGGGGAAAGAGAGAGAAGGGAAAAAGACAAAGAAAATCGAGAAGAGGAGGGAAGGGAAGAGCCCCGGGAAGGGGATTGAAAAGGGTCGATTAGAACAGTGAAGGGAAGATCGGGGGAGAAGAAGGGAAGGGGGGAGAAAAAGAGGGGGGGGGGGAAAAGAAAGCTAGGCAAACGATGGGAAAAGGACAAACAGGCGAAGGGAAATGGGAGAGCGTGGCCAAAAGGAGTAAGTAGGAAAAAAGAAAAATCGTCAGGCTTGGGAAGAAGGCCCAGAAGGGGAGAAAAAAAGAAAGAGGGACATCGGCAAAAAGTGAGGGGACAGGGCTCTAGCCCTTCCTGCAAAATATTGGGAAGTAAAAGGGGTCGGTTAGAAGAAGAGAGAAAAAGAAAGGGAATTGAAGCAGGAACGAAATAGTTGAAGGGGAAAAAAGCTTTCTCCCGAAAAAAAAACGCGGAAAGACCAAAAAAGAATAAAACACGATACAGTCAAAAAACCCAAGAGCGTCCAATAAAAACCTTGCCCTTTCGTCAGGGAGAAAAAAAATGAATGAAAGAGGGGTTAGGGGTGCACAAGATCAGACGATAGTCGGAGGGACGGGGGGCTAAAGAGAGGAGAATCTTGGAAGGAAAAGGGAGGACACTAATAAAGCACGGGGAGGGAGAAAGAGAATCAACGGGTCTTGTCTTGACACAATAACTCGGACGGTCCCATAGGTACAGGGTCCAGTTTTCGAACGGGGAAATAAAAAAAGGAAGTGATTACAGGGTCGTGAGATGAGGGTAACTTGCCGAAAAGGAGTGGGGCGAGTAGGGTCCAGGGCCAATAACGGAGACAGGTACCGGAAAGGAATGGAGAGCAAAAACGAAGAATCAGTCATGGTGCGTTGGACCTCGAAAGGATGCAACGAAACGGAAAAGGGAAGGGAGCTAAAAGGAAAAGAAAGGAAGAGTATTAGGAAGGCTAGAAGGCATGCACGGGGGGGGAAAGGAAAGGAGATCCATTTAAAAAAAAGGAGAGTCACAGGGAAAAAAGTCGCCGAGGGGGAGAAGAAAGGAGGTGGGTTTCTAAAGAGAGGAAAAGTTTCAAACGAAGAAGTATCCCTATGGATTAAAGGGAGGAAATCTGGGGGCCCTGGATATTAGGCCGTCTCATCCTGAAGTGGGGGCAAGCGCCGCTTTGAGAAATGGAGTCCTGAAACAAGAAAATAGAGTATGGCGCAAAAAGAGGAAGAGGTCAGCGGGGGGGGGGCCAGAACCATGGGGGTAGCTAGGACTATTTAGTAGAGTGCAATGATCGCGAGAACATCCAGATAAAAAAATATCGTTATAAAGGGGGAAGGGGAAAAAGGTACGGGAGGGAATTGAGCCGGATGAGGAATCCTAAACAGGAAAAGAGTCTGCCATCCTCCTAGGGGGAAGTCTACTGGAAACCCCAGGGAAAGAGAAAAAGGGGAGGTAGTTGAGGGGGAGCAAGCTAGGGTCTCGAAAGAAAAGGGGGCGGAAACTAGGGGAAGGATGAAAAGGTGGAGGGGACTAGATAACTCGAGAGAAAGGGCGGTCGGGAGGGGAATGTAGTAGGGCAGGGGAGAGGTAGTCTCAGGGGGAAAACGAAATAAAACGGTGCTGAAGGAAGGGATGGGTCGAAACAAAAGCGGAAGGGCCTTGCGGAGTTCTCTTGAAAACAAGAAAAGTAAAACAAAGGAGAGGGTTCGGGGCGGTCAGGGAGAGAGGAACGGTTAAGACACGGGAAGAGGAAGAGTCAGGAGTAGGAAGAGGAGACAAAAAAAAAGGTAGAAAAGGAATAAAAGAAAAAAGGGAATTGAAAGAGAGGGGGGAGTGTCGCGGGTGGCCGGAGATCCCTTAGACTAAAGAAAAGAGGAGGCGAGGTGGGGGAGGAAAAAGAGTCTCTCAACGGGGTGGAGCTAAGAATAGGGGACCTCGAAGGGGAGAGGCGAAGAAAGGGGGGAGGGCTCGGAAAAAAGTTTAGTGGGAGGGGGAACGGGAGGGCAAGCTCAGGAAAAAGAAAGAAAAGCATCAAAAGTTAAAAAAAGGAGGAAGAGGAAAAAAAGAAAATAATGGAGAGAGAGGGAAGATCGAATCAAAAGAGTAGTAAGGGTTGGGGTAGAAGGGAGGAGGGAAAGGAGTTCTAAATCGATATGAAAGAGCAGATTTGATCACTAAGGGGTAAGGAAAACCGAAAACAACAAAGAGAAAGAAACACGGGAAAAACAGGGAGAAGGAAGGAACTTGGGATGGGAAAAAATAGGCGGACTAAGGATGTGGAGAGGTCGACGGGCATGGGAGGGGGGAGGACCGAGAGTATAAAGTGGTGTTCTATGGATAAGTGGAAACAGGAGCTTGGAGCAAGGCGAGGAGGGAACGATAGAAAGGAAGAAAAAGGGAGAGAAGTAAAGTGAAAAAAATAACAAGCGAGTGCTTATAGGAAGTAAATAAGTTCAATAATTCGTGATCTTAAAGAGAACGGGGGTCTCTTGAGGAAAGTAATAAAAAATAGGCTATGGGGATTTGGACCAGGGGAGAGGGAGGTCACCGGAATCGACTTGAATAAGGAGATGGGGAGGTGTTGGGTTTGAAAACCGAGAGGAAATATGGACTGAAATTGGAGAGGGAAAAAGACGAGAAAATGAGGGACAGGATGGTGGACGAGAGGGAAGCAACTCAAAGCGGGATGGAGATGGAGTCGCGGGGTGTTTTGGAAAGAAGGAAAAGGACGGGTTTAAAATCAGGACACAGTCTTCATGGAGAAAGAACGGGGGGCGAAAGGAGGGGTCCATCCGTTTGAAAGGGGCCAAAGGAAAGAAAAGCAGGGAGAGAGAGACCAGGGAGGAACGGGCCGCCATGAAAAATGAGCGATCCTTCCAAGGGGGAAAAAAGGTTAAGTTAAAAAAGTTTGCGGGGAAGAGTCGGATAGAAGATAAAAGACTAAAGGAAGGGGAAAAGGGAATAAAAAAAAGGCGGAAGGGGGTTCTGAGGTCAGGGGGGTAGGGGAGTGGAAGCTGGAGAATATGAAAAAAGGTTTAAAAGGGGGGAGGCGAAAAGGGAAAGAGAAATCGAGGGGTGGCGGCCGGAAAAGAATGGTCAGGGGCGGGATAAAATCACGGAAGGGGAGGACAATTTTGAAGGGGGGCGAAAACGTCAAAGAATATGACAAGTGCAAAAAATGTGAAACTGGGAAGAAAACAGAAGAAAGGAAAAAAAAAGGGGCAAAAGGGGTAACCGTTTAACTCGACTTCAGGGGTCCTGGGAGAAGGGTAGTCGGCGAAAACTCTAAATGGGGGGTCTTCCCAATAGGAAAAGGGAAAAAAGGGGTCTGAGCGAGGGAGGGATGGCTAGCTCAGGGGGGGAAAAGAATCTGAGCCTCTCCGCTAGGCAACTAAACGGCTTAATCAAGAGGAGCTAGGGCCTGAGAGTAACTGGGGGCAAAGAACCTGGGGAACAAAATCGGGGATGGAAAAGACAGAGGGAGAGTCGAAAGGGAGAAAAGGACGATCTCTTCATACTGGAGGGGGTTCTATTGCCGAAGAAGGCCAGGGGGGGAAGGGGCTCAAAAAGAGGAATGGGTCCGGGGGGAGCGTTCGGCTCGGCGAATCATCGCCTAACGCCCCGATCAGTCTCATAAAGGGAGGGCCAACTTAAACTTAAAGGGACCGAATCTCTAGGTTGCAAAACGTGGCGGAATAGGGGTGGAGTGAGTGGGGGAAGGACTGCAATGGAAGAAGGAGAAGAACACAGGCCAAGGTCGGTCCTCTGATACTAAAGGGAAATTACCAAATCAAGGATTTCCTGGAAAAGAGAAGAAAATAGAAAAAAAGCTGAGGGGAAAGGAGCCCGTGGGAAAGGCCTCGGATTGAAAAGAGAATCAGACTCCGCGGCAAAGAAAAGAAAGGGAGGGGGAGGTGAAGCCGGTCCTCTAGCAAAGAGTGCGAGGTTCGCAGAGGAGAGAGGGAACTCACCAACGATGAAAAAGAGGGGGGAAAAAAAGGCGCCCCTCCAGTACGGAGTCCTCAACTGTAAACCAAGAAAAGAAGGGAAAAAAAACGGCTTGAAAAAGTGAAGAAGTCCCCTCCCCGACAGACGTTTTGCATTAGGGGGGACGAGACGAATACTTAAAGCAAGACTGTCCATGATGTTAAGAAAAAAAAAAAGTGATCAACTCCGCTCACGCCGATATGACGAAGCCGACGCAAGAAGATAACCATACTAGACAAGTCAATGGGAAAAAAGGGAGCCGGGATCCCGGGAAGCTTTGGGGGGAAAGGAATGTGGCTTTTAGCCATAATTCAAGGGGACAGGAGCGCAATGCCCCACCAATGATTGGACAATTGTATAGGGGGGAAAGACATAAAAAGAGAAAGTTGCTCCCACCACCAAAGAAAAGGGGCGTCTCGTGGACCAAGGAAATCGCCGCCTTCAGAAGGAAGAAAGCCGGGGTGAGTTGCACTAAGTTAAAAGCTATCTAGGTACATAAAAAGTTTTGGGGGGCATATAGATCTTCCGGGAGTTGTGGATTACTGAAAACGTTAACCTCGTCGACGTAGACAGGCGGATTTTGAAATCAGGAGAGGACAATATGGGGAAGGTTGCAATATTACGGCCTCGTTGTTGACGGTCCGCAAGGCACACCCCCCAAAACCCCCAACCCCCAGAAAGTGGAGGGAACGGCTACTTATAATCGGTGCGACTACTGTCCCTATGTCGGAGAAAACCCGTCCTAGGGCTTCATAACATCCGGTCCACCTCATCGGAGCAGAAAATCCGCCGGTAAGCTCAAAGGTCCATAAAAGCTGCTTCTTCAAGTTTAAAAGAAATGTCTCTCACGACAACGAAATAGTGGGCGCTCCGCAAAAAGTTCGAGGGAGCAGAGCTTATGAACAGGAAATAGAAATCCGCTAAAATTAGACCCGAAAGCGAGAAACTGAAGATTCAGAAAGCCTTGGGTTACTGCTGTGGTGGCGAAAGGAACTCAGGTCTACACGGCCGGAGAGAACTGCGCGACGCACAGGGCGATGAGAACCAAGAATGGGCTACTAAGAATTCTAGTCGAAAAAGCAAAAGCTACTAGTGGAGCGCCGAAACGGGGACCCAGTTGGGGACACGCCGAATAATCGGACGGTCTTGACTGGAGGAATTTCTGAGATACACTAAGGAAACGACTTACCGGCGTCGTGGCCTAGTACACACTCTCGGCACGGGGCATGGCGACTCGAGCAATTTCCTTTTTTGTTTTGGGGGTGTAATTTGGTTGTGTGGGGTTTTTTTTTTTTTTCGCCCCCCCCCCACCCCCCCACCCCCCCCACCCCCCCCACCCCCCCCCACCCCCCCCCCCCCCCAGCCCCCCCCCAAAACCCCCCCCCCCCCACCACCCCCGCCCCCCCCCCCCCCCATCCCCCCCCCCCCCCCCCCCCCCCCCCTCCCACCACCACACCACCCCTCCCACCCCCCCCCCCACCAACCCCCCCCAAAACCCCCCCCCACCCCGACCCCCCCCCCACCAAAACCCGAACCCCCCCCCCCACACCCGCCCCCCCCCCCAACCCCCCCCACCCCCCCCACCCCCGGTTTTTTGTTTGTTTTTTTTTTTTGGGTGGGGGGGTTGTTTGGGTTTTGGTTTTTAGTTTTGTGTTTTTTGTTGTGGGTTTTTTTTTTTTTTTTTTTTTTCCCCCCCCCCCCCCCCCCCCCACCCCCCACCCAACACCCCCGCGACCCAACACCCAAACAATCTCCCCGCCCTACCACCCCCCCCCCCCCACTTCAACCGCCCCCCGAGCCCCGTCCCCCCCCCCACGCCCACCCCCCCCACCCCCCCGACCAAAACCTCAAAACATCACACACCCCCCGCCCCGCCAACCCAAAACCCCCCCCATCTCTTTCTGGATGATGCTGAGGGGACCAACGCGAACGGGTGGACGCACCGACGGGCGGGGGGGGACGCCGCTGGACGATGGCAGGTATCCGCGGTCAGGACGACGGGAGAGAGAGAGACGGGCTCCGGAACCCCCCACCGCTGACGCACGGTCCTGAGATTTTGTAGTTTGAGAACTAAAAAATGGTCTTCGCTTTGATCCACTCTCCTTTCGCACCTTTCTTCCCTATCTCGAGAAACACAACTCGCGTGCCGGGATGCTTATTGCGTGTCTGCGTTCATCTCCGACACTTCACTCCGACTAATTCTAACCCAGAGCATGCCATCTAATCGAATTATGCTTAAAGTCCCGAAAAGAAGAATGACTTATGCTCTTCCTTAGTTTCGTTATCCTACTTCGAAATCGGGGGACCGGTAGTCTTCCTTAGGAAACCGGCTTGCGGGCTCCGAATCAAAAGTCTCGCATCGGATTGGCCTATCTGCTATCTTACCGGGGGGTTAGTAGCTCTTGGGGAAGCTTCGCAGGCAGGACGGCTACCCTCTGTCTAGACTGGGCGCTACTAGCTTCGGCGGGGGAAATCTTCGGCCTCAGCATTCAACGAATGGCCTCGGCGATGGGGGGTGCGAATTCCGGGCGAAAGCCATAAGTTGGGGGGGGGACCGGCCCTAGCGTTTTCGCCCGGGGATCAGGAATTCAATTCAGCGCCTGGAAACTGTGACGAAAACGCATCGGGGGCCAAATGAGACCTTGCTAGGGGGACTGGCTTATTCTGCTAGGCTTCGGAGTTGCCGACTGTTTCAGCGGGGGTAGGGGGGGGGGGGGGGGAGTTCCTCTAGAAGGCATAATACTCGACGAACTTGCGCAAAACCCCCGGATTTCAACTACTCAAGGGTGTGCCCTGGAAGGAAGATACAGACATTGTAAGGGAGGGAAGGGTTACTGTAGAAGTTTGGACAGAACTTCTACGGGGGGGGCTACCGAACTTCAAAACACACAAAAAGCTAGACAAACTCACGTTCAAGTTTTTCCTCCGTCTTCGAGGGGCGGCGGACACGCTACTGCCTTGGACAGAGGACCTCGACTGACGTGGGAAATCAGCTTTCGCAGGCGCGACAGGAGCCTAGTTTTCTTCTTTGGGGGGCACTTTCTATACTCCAAGCCTGACGGGCGAAAGAGTGCTCGGACGGCACTGCGTTCTTTTGAAAGAGAGAGTACTTGGTAGATCTCGGCATCGGGTTCCGTCAGCATGTGATGAATATCGGCTATAAGAGAGGGACGGAAAATCCGGCCGGGAAGGATTATTCGGTGTCTTAAAGTGGGGATCTCCCAGGCTACTGAGGTGCTCACCTTCAAATATGAAAACCATAGGTCCCGGTCCGAGAAAGGAGCTGGCAACGATGGTGGCAGGGGGAAAAGGAGAGACGCACTGTCCCTGATCAGGTCCCACCCTTCGCAAGGCTGCGACAAAAGGTCCACGGGGGGTAAGAAGATTTGGGAAAGCCCCCCGACTTCCCCTTTATGACTAGATCCTCGAAACCAAAGGAAAAAAAAGAAATTCACCGATTTAAAAAGGGGGGTAGGCGGTGGATCGGTGAAATCTTTACACCTGGGAGACTCACATGCGACGATTGGCCGCAAGACGAACTTCAGACAGACCTGCGCGCAACCCGATCGGGCCTCCTACGTGATGGAAATCGGGTTGCTCTGGAAGGGAAAACACCGCGCCTTGAAGAGAGGAACCTTATGAAACAGTTTCCGTCCAACGAATCACCACTACCAAAGACGAACCGGCGAGATGCAGGCCGGAGAGAGGGAGCCTTCTAACCCTGCTGGGGGGAAATAGGAAACCTCAAGGCGCAAGTGAACAGAGGGAACTAGAACTAAAAAGAAAAGCCTCCAAGCCGCCCTCAGCATCAGTAAAAGAAGGAGAATTGGCAAAACAATCCACAAAACACCACTATCAATGGAAAAAAAAAGGCTCGTCTCGACTGCTTGGTATGTGAAAACCCCCTCATGTCGGGAAGGGCTGAATAATCCTCTCAAACACGCCTCAAGAAAGAAGAAAAAAAAGAAAAATTTACTAAATGGGCTGAGTCTAGCGGAGGTGGGGTGAATTGCCAGTCGGGAGACGCCACTCCCGAACGGATCACCGGAATCATGAGTCTCAAGATGCTGAAATTGCACCCTGAAGTCGGGGATGTGAAAACTGGGGGTTGCGCATCAAGAATCCAAGGGGAGTGATGGACACCCTTGTTTCTGCTGGCCGGGGGGACGAGAAGGAAAAAATAAAAAGACTAAAACGAGCCTCGACACACACCTAACGCAGGTCCTAGAAGAGCAAGCGACAATAGGGAGGGAGGTCCACGCGTTGCGCCAGGAGAGGCGAAGAATTGTCAAGGAGAGCTAACCGCGAAGGGAGCACCAAAGCGGTCGCCGGCCGTGAAGGTCAACCCCTCTTAAAAGGAGGAATCGAGCAAAGAGGAAAGGAAGAAAAAAAGGGGTTCCCGTCAGTCCCGGGAAGAGAAGGGAAAAGAACTTCCCTGCCCAGAAAATCTCAGGCGAAGCCTGACTCCGGAAATTACCAATCCACCACGAAGAAAGACCTGGAATATGGGTGTATGCAAACAGAGATACTACCCGAATTAGCTAACGCGATGGCGGAAGGCGTCTGAGGCGATCGACGTATTGGAATCGAAGCCTAACAGCGAAAAATTGAAGATCCTTGAAAGCAGCCGCATTCAAACCTCCTCTTCTGCTGCTGGAGCTAGAAAGAAAATCGGACCGAAGGCGGATTTTCTAGCGTTAAAAAGCTCCGAAAAGAAGGCAAAGCACCGTCGGCCCGCGGAAAAAGGTTCCGGCGATGCCGCTCGGGGCACGACTCAGGGGAAAAAATTATCGTTGAACACTCACTGATACCTAGATAGAGGCCAAAATCTCCGTTCCTCTGTCATCGTCGAGGGGTTCCGGAGGGAAGGGGGGGGGGGGAGTCGCCCACTTCCAGAAGCTGAGGTCCTGCCATCCTGGCTTAAAACCAGATACTTTCGTGTTAAACATGGAATAATTCGAGTAACTTTCAGACGGCCAGGGGAAAACATCGGGATTGAAAGGGCAATAAAGGGGGCCGGCGGACACTGTGCGGATATCGAAAATTGGAGAGCGACAATTTCCTGCGCGCGAGGAAACGACGCCAAACGTAATCGTCGGGTCCCAGAGTCACACGACAAGCAGTACCTATATGCGGGTCACAGGGCTTCGTCGGAACAGGCGCGAAAAGGTCAGCGCTCGCACGGGGCGAGTGTCTCGAAAGATAAGAGCCGGAAAAATTCGAGTACATCGCTAAGCTTCATTGAGACTAGAGCGGTCGAAAGGCGTGGTAAAAGCCGGAGAGTTGAAACCAAATCGGGTACCATTTTAGCAGCCGGGGTCACGCCGTGAGGCTGACAGAAAGGACTTGTCTTAGATATGAGGCAGAGACAGTGAAAGATCAGGTCCCTTATGCGTACGTCACTGAAAATACGTCGTTTTATAGATAAGGGAGACGCCTATATATTAAATGTCGAGACCCAATCCAGAGAGGGGAAGGGAGTTCCTTTCAGAGGAGCCCGGAGATCGCATAGGCAGGGAGAGGCGGAAAAAAGACCATAAACGCCCGGACATGTTTTTACAAAAAAAGGAACGGCGACCAAAGGGGAGGGCGGCAGAGGGATACGGACCAGTATCACGGGAAAGGGAACGGGAGAAAAGGTCAGCCCGAGCGCCATCTTCTGCCAGGGGAGCGTTACCGGGGAGCAAATAATACGTAGGAATCCTTATAATGAAAGATTTCCTCCTCACCACCGCAAACCTTTAAATGAAGAAGGAGATACAACCGCTCCCCGAAATCTTCTAGAAGAAAGGGCAAATGCTGGTCTGAAATCGTGAGTGGTACGATTAAATCCCGTCATTGGGAAGGTTCCCTTATCAATGTTGGGATGTTGGTGGGCCGGGGGTTTACTTGGGGATGAAGTTATGTGCGTAATTCGAAACTCTCTAATGAAAAAGGATTGATCCGGGGGGGCATTGCGGAAGGAAAACAGGAAGAACCGGAAATCAAAGCGTTAGTCAATGAGGAAACCCCGGGACGCAAAAAAAACCGAGTCCGACAATTTTTGCCCGTTGTCTCGAAAAAGGGGGAAGGCCGGAGTCGGATTGAGCTTTTTCAAGGAGGAAGGAGGGAGGGTTGTGTGGACCCCATAAAGATTTCAGTCGGAAGAAAATGGTTGGGGGTCCCCAAACGTAGAGTCACTTTGCAAAAACGGAGCGGTGGAACCGGGAAGGACGAAAGTGACAGAATTTCCGGCGTCCCTCTGAGGGGTCATTGACCGGAAGGGCGACTCGATGGGGGAATCTTCCACCCGGTTAGATGACCGGAAAAAACTAGTGAGAGACGCTCCAGATCAGGATCGAAACTCCCTGGCACTCAATGTCTTGGCCACGAGGGCCGACGAAATGGTTTCAGTGCAAAAAAAGACTAAACCGCTATCTAGAGATCGACACTTATTCAGGGAGGAAGGGAAGGAGAGGCGCTGGCGGCGCGAGTAATCATCCAAATCTAAGGAGCAAAAAAACAAAACGGGATGAGGGAAAATCTAAGTACTGTTTGAAAAGGACGGGTCGGGCGGATGAAGATAGCAGTCCAGGGCAGTCCAGACAATACTCTGAAACGGCCATGGACCGTATAATAATTGGCAGGAGGTCAAGCGGGAAAAACTCGGTTTTCAGGCAAAAAATTCAGTCTCTCAAGAGGCACAAGAATGTAGGGACGAGCGGAGCTTCTTCACGCGAGAAGGTCGACATCATGGGAGATCGACTCGTGAAATAGGGAAAAGATGACCCGCCCGATCTGATTCTAAAACCTTGAATCAGGACCTCCCATGGCTTACGCCCGGCAGGAATGCTCCTATACAAAGAGGCGAGACATTGCGTGGCATTCAAAGGGGGCTTATAAACAGGAATCTTCTGGGATGTGACTGTAAATTAGGGCCTAACCCAACCTATCCGAACCTTCCAAAGCCAGAAATGCATCTGAAAGCCGGGACGCTGTGGGAGGGTAATACAAGAAAAGGGAAAGTTTCCGGGGATCAGTTTTATTCTTGGGAAAAGGGGGACCGACGCCTTTGTTGTAATTATTGCTGGGAACAGGTTATGCCATAGCCTAAAAACCAGAATAGGCAAATTCAAAAAACCAATGTTCAAATTTTATAAGGTCGGAGGGCAAAAAAAAAGCATGACAATACAGACATTGCCGAAGAAAAGGCCCACAAAAAGCACCAGAACGGGAAAAAGAGGTTCTCAAAATTATGACTATCGACCATGCGGGAAAAAGGCCCGAGGTTCCTTGACTAATGTGTAGGAAAGATTTCAGGGACGTCTATCCCTGTTCATCTATCAGTATTCTATGGGGGGGGGACTTTGGGGGGACGGGGACACTTGCCCTCACTACTGGTCCTGTCGTACGTCGCACCCTCTGAAGATGGCCAGCTTAGGCCTAAAAGACTTAATTCTGCGTCATCCCCCAAAAGAGGAAAAAAGGACGAAGATAGAGGTGTCCACTTTCAGAAACGGGGTTAACATGAAAGCGGCCGGAGGGAAGATCGAACATTCTCAATCCCTCCTCAAGGGGAGCGAGTCCGCCTGGAAAGAAACCATTCCAATCATAAACGAGGGCGATTAGAAGAAGTCATAGTCGATACTAACTACGAAAGAAAAAAGAAGGTCGTCTACGTCAGAGGGGAGATGGAATAGGTCCTGAGCTTCACGGGAAGAGGGCTCAGAATCTTCTAAGGCGCAGCAACCCCACGCTAAAAAGGATACTCCGGGGAGTGGCAATGGGGGGGGGGGGCAAAAATAAGTTCTTAGTAAAACCCTACACAGACGCTGCTCTACTGGCCTAAATGGAAAAGGAGTATCGATATTATCCATAATTTCATCGTAGAACGTATTCATTAAACACCCGAAACCAAACAAACAGGCAAAAAAATCAAGCCCTGTTAAAAAAAGAAAAAGGGAGCTTGTAGAAGAGGGAAGTTTTCCCTTATGGGCCAGCAAATACTCTTGGGGTACTTAGGGGTAACCGGTGGGGGGGGGGGGCGGAGTAAGGGAGGCTACGGGGAAATTCCTTGGAGGGTTCTCTATTGTACTAATTGAGATCTGCACCGACTTTGAGGGGAATGAGAGGACTCCTGTGTGGGTCATTTCAATACTTATGTGATTTTAAAATGGCCGGGAAATTCGGGGGGAAAAAGGGGAGCTACTAAGCCGGTGTCAAGAAACGGACCGTCGGGTTTAAGAGTCATTTCACGGGGGAAATGACCTCTTCATGTGAGATCGGAGGCTCCTTAAACAATGTATGACCGACACTGGGACGTATTGGGAAAGGGGAAAGGAGGATCTTTGAATTTCTTTCTTCGAAGCTCAAGGAAAACAAACGGAGCGGAACCCCTAAAAGGGCAAGCCACGACAGGAAGAGGGCCAAGTTCGAGTAAAATTGCGGACCGAGGGGGAGAACGTCAATTCTTGAAGATCGCGAAAACTCTCCCAAGAAAAAAGACCAGAAGAAAGGGAAGGGACTTTTCTGATGAAACTGAAACGACGAAACTCAGTTATTCTCTCGGAGACACATAATTAAAAGACTGGGGAGTCAAGGAAAAGCTTCCTTCCTACAAAGGAGGATCTTTCTAGCAGAAAAAAGCCAAACCTAGGTCCGGCTGAAGACTGACACACGATAGGACAGTCCGAGGGGGGGGTTGGATGGGTGGAAAAAGATGAGCTGGCGACGCTTATGTCGGTAGCTGGCCTAGGGGCGAATATCTTTTATCGCATAACGGATTCTGAAGAAACTACTTTTCGAGTAAAAGTCATCCTGGCTTATAAAGGGGAGACCTTAAGACAGAACACGCGAAGAAGGGTTGGGTCCCGGGCCGGTCAATGCGCCGAAGGGGAATAATGCCGAGAAGGACTGTTGCAAGGGAGGAATCATAAGGAGTAGCCTTAAGGAAAGGTCAGAGGGGGAAAGAGAACGGAGAGCAGTAGGGTTGCTGCGGAGGCGTTCGGGAGTCAGTCTGGTAGGGGGGGGAAACGGGAATCTACTAACTAAGAAAGGGCAATCACTCCCCAAGATCTATCGGCTGGGAAGCAGCACGCCCAAATGGGGCGAACGACCTCAAGGGGTGTTGAAAAAAAGACACATGCGGAGGTGACGGCCTTTGTTTGCGCGTTACGAGAGATTGGAACTCACTGGGAACAGTTCCACAAAACCGCCTCCGCAGGAGGGCAGTTGGGGCCTGACGTGGTCTTGGTAAAAGGGGGGGGCGCGACCGGAGGCCTGACGGGCGAAGACTCACGACTGAAGGGGGGGGGGGGGGGGGGGGGGAGCATGGAAGAGACGAAAAAAAAACTTCTTGACAAGTACGCTGAAGTGGGAGCTTGTACGTCGGTTTCCGTGCGACCAAGAAAAGAAAGGGCGGATGGCTCGTATCTTGACTTAGTGATTTGGAAACTAGAGAGTGATAAAAGGCCCGATGCGCACATACATCTTTGAAAGGAGGGATCGACATCCTGAATAAAAAAGAACGACCGGACACGCGCTATCAAAGCGCCTGTCTTCGAATGTGGGGGTAGGAAAGGAAAAATGAATCAGGCATACGAGCTAAGGAGAGAAATTACATAGGGCAACCGATTTCCCGTTCGCGTAGAAAACGTAGTCTTCAAGGAAAGACTATGTTTTCTCGTTCGATTTACAGGGCAACTAACTCCTTTACCGGGATTTAAAGGAAGTCCCAGTGAGATGTCCAAAATGGATCCGACTGATGGAAAGGAAAAACGACTTACAAAAAGGTGTTGATTCAACATGCATCATCTAACAAAAGGAGGGGGAGGATATCATGTGTAGAACCTGCAAAGTGGTAAGGGAGGGGGTGAGGTAAACTAAGGAGGGGTTACTTTGACATTGGAAAAAATTTCGCAGGTAAGGGGGAACGACAAATGTTATTGCCACTCGACCTCGGAAGACCGGAGGGGGGGGACCAAGCCTTAGACCTCAGGAAGGAACCATCGGGGGGGGAAAAAGGAGGGTAATTTGATCACTCGTAGGTAAGCATATGACAGGACGAGCAGACGAGATGAGCAAATTGAAACGTAAGAGCAACAGAAGAAAGACTACGGAGAGATGAGACCTAGAGAGGAGAGCCATAGAGACGATGATGTATATCAACCTTCAAAGTACCTTATCTCTAATTTTCACGTTTGGGAAATAGACCGATATCACTGAAGATAAACCTGAGGACTAAAAACCCGAAGTCACCGCTACAATAGAAAGGCCCGATGGAAGATCAAGGGAAAACAAGAAATTCTAAGACGGGTCCTACTCACAGTATTCGGAGCTAACTATTGAAGGTGACACTTAGATTAATGGGACTAATTATAGCAATCCGTGGCGAAGACAAGGAAGAGGTGAAGAGTGACCATTAAAACAGTGGCACCATAAATGCTTATTAGCTTTGGTTCTGGGTTTGATGTAAATGAGGGGGGGAGCAATTCCATAAAATATAGAGCGAGCGTCCCACAAAGAGGCCGTCAAGAAGCAGGGAGCAAGAGGGTGCCTTCCATTGCACACCAGGGAAATAGGGCTGCCCTAACTGGGTGTGCTGCGAAGAAGACTCGGGGGAGTGAGACCTTAGGGGGCCGGGAGGAGGGGGTCAAGTAGTAGTTGAGAGTAACCACCCATTCAGAAGCTCATAAACCAGGCAACACGAATTGAGATTAAGAGAACGTAAAGAAGAACGAGTTGGAAATGGGAGCTCTAAAGCTTATCCCGTGCGAACCAGACGAAGATACGAGGCAAATAATGGGGGGATGAGGTTTAGGGACCTTCTTAATTGAGCAAAAGAAAGCGGGAAAGTATTAATCGTAATATTATTCTTAATGTCAGCCCTGTACAGAGTCTCCCTCCCAGAGAGATGGAAAAAAAAAGAGTTCCTCATAGAGCTATACTGTCTCCACCAAACCTCAAGAAAAAGGACGTTAAGAATAGGATATAGCACTCCGAGGAAAGAGCCCTGTTAAAATAGAAAGAGAGTGAAGCCCAGAAATGCATTCCAAGGGGAGAAAGGTTCAACTCTAACGGAGTATAGGGATGGTAAATAAGGCATCTTAGAAGAAAATAAAGAAAATTTCTTTTGGGCCGGTCAACAGATCTCATTCCATCCTAAGAGGGAGGTTGGAGGGGATCTAAAAGGGGAAATCGGGTACCCTCAAGGACCGTTTTAGAGTTAAAGTCGAATTACCGACCAGAGGATACTGGAAGGGGGAGGGATGGGGGGACTGCCGTCAAGCAGAGTTAAAGGGAAAAGACGTTGTCTCAAAAGACATACGAAAAGATGGGGGAGCCCCTATACTTCCCGACCCGGTCGAAGCAGGGTTGGGGTATGAGTACTGCAACAGAGAACAAGGCTAACTGGTAAGAATCAAACCACAAAAAAGCGAGGAGGAGAACAAAAAAGCAAGGTAGGTTCTTTACCCGAAAAATGGGGGACCATCCAAAATTAAATGAGAAGACAGAAGGTCCCCATAGTTAACAATTAAAAAGGGAGTAACCTAGATTGGGAACGTAAGGAAAACCGGGATGAGAATCGGAGGAAAGGCCTTTTCAGTGCCAAAGGTATTCTACTTTGGGCTGCGAGAGATCACGACAGTTCTGGAAAAGGGAGGGGGGTTCACTCTAGAGGCAGAAAAAGTGAGTTGCACGCCTTTAGATAGTCATAAAGGCTCCTGGAACAGAAAAATTCCAGTCTCTCCCCTAATCAAATCTTAATAACTGCTTGATGGGGCGTTTAGAGTATCTAGACTACCACGAAAAGTGAAGGTCTAGTGATCATCCGCGATTCACTTCAAATGAGACGGAGAGCAGGGGGACGAGGTGTGGGGGAAAAGACGTGGTCGGAAGGGGAACCAAGGGTCCCAGAGAGGACTCAAGCCGGTTCTACGCGAAGCCGGGCCAGCTCCTTTCGGAGAAGAGGAATTGGGGAACCTGTGGGAATCATAACGGAGGACGAAGCCTCCTGAAAGGGCTGGGGGGACTTCAATTGGTCTATATCTACTAGAACAAATGTCTGGAGAGAAAAGCGTGGGGGTGGGAGAAGGGTCGATGAAAAAAAACACGGGATTATTCGCAAGGAAACTGATTTTCGGGGGGGAAAACGGAAGAGTGAGCTTATTCAACCGTAACGGCAACCTGGGTAAGGAAGACCAAAGAGAGAGGACGTTCTACGTAGAATCCATTCACCCTACAGGAAAGGGCTACAATAGGCCAATGCTAAAGGAAGAGGGAGAAAGGGGAACGATCCCAGAAATAATTACGGAGGAAAGGAAGAAAAGCTGGGGAGAAAAAAGGGGGGGGGAAGCACTCCAAAAACCTACCCTTAAGAAGGGATGTTACCAAAGGGGCACCCTAAATAGCTGCACAATTCTAAACGGAATAACCCAGTCTGGCAAAAAGGAGTTTTACCCAAAGATTGGGAGGATACGAGGTCCATTTCCAGGTTCCCCGGAAGGTTGGTTGGAAGTTGGGGATGGGGAGAAGGGTACGGTGTATGAGGAATGATTGAAACCCTCCTCCTAATTAAAGGTTGAATCAGGGGAGGTGGGGTTTTTTGACATTCGACTCACTGAAAAAAGTGGGGAATTATGAGGAAAGCTTAAAGGATAAAATTGGGGGGGGAAAAAAAAAGCTTTACACACCGGGGAAGACGCACGGCGTAATAACAGGAAAACTTTGTTGGGGGTGGAACGGACGGAAGTGAAGTCTGGGCATGAGGGAAGATAAGAACGGTTCAGGGGGAAAAGCAAGTGGGGGGAGGTATAATCTTTGTTGTTATTAAAAAAAACCGAAGGGGGAACCATCCCTATCATTTCAGGGCTTGACGAGTAGGGGGAGAGGACCATGATGACAAGCAAGGGGGGATCGTTCAAGGGGAAAGGAAGAACGAAGGGGAAATTGACAGGTCCACTCATTGGGGGGCCGGGGACAGGGTGCGAAAGAGAAGAGGGTGTGGAAATCCACTCAAGGGGGGTAAAAGTAGTTAGAGTCCAAGGACAGATGTAAGAACTCCTCAAAAAGGTACTCCTATCCTCTCTTGAATCAATCTTTCCATAGTGGGCAGGGAGGGGGGGAAAAACAGGGCCTAAACGAGTACAAGAATAGAAAGGAACTATCTCTAACTGTCTTTGCATTTAGGGGTCGGAAAAGAGGGTCGGCGACGGAATGAGATCAAACACTCCGGAGGGAAAAAGAGCTCGATAACAACAACAGGGTATTGATAAATATGAGAGATGCTCGGTAGTTAAAGGAAGTCTCTTCAATGTCACATGTCAGCCCTACTGAGAAAGACTATAAAAGGCATTGAATCTCAGTGGCCGAAGCAATTCCGTGTGTTAGGTGGGGTACGCTTCACAAAGGGGTTCAGGGGAAAATGTCAGGTATCCTTCAATACAAAATGAGGGGGAGGTAATCGCTAGCGGGACTTCCGAGAAATTTAGAAAAATAGCACCGTGACACCAGGGGGGACACGGGGGAGGGGATACTCGCTCCACTATTAATCAAAGGGGGGGAAAAAGGAAAAAAACTCTGAGGAAGACTCAGGAGGAGTAAGTCCCGGAAGAGGAACTTGGGGGGGGGTCATGCAAATTGACTAGAAACGAACAGGAGAAATGAAGAGACTGAGAAGCCAAAAAAAGAAAGACACATCTCCCTTGCCTAAAATCCTAGAGAAATCTGCAGAATCCGAACCGGACGCGAACCGACCGGGAGGAAAAAGGGAAAAGGGGAAGGTCTGGGTACTGGGAAAAGAGGTGGGGGAAGGAATTCTGGACTTGGGCCAGGGGAGGAAAAAGGGAAGTGGTGTCCGGCTAA
>Ga0179593_1645484_pt1 | contig 19983 bp, 31 predicted proteins | sample CZODoug2_1_08_16_FD_185931 | JGI IMG/M metagenome (GOLD analysis project Ga0179593, IMG submission 185931) | Vadose zone soil fungal communities from Angelo Coast Range Reserve, California, USA - CZODoug2_1_08_16fungal (PacBio error correction) | ecosystem: Environmental > Terrestrial > Soil >...
TACAAACTCTGAAGTTGCGGAGGAAGGGGACCTTGGGATCAACAAAACGAAAAATTTCATTCACCGGGGAAAGGGAGGGCGGAAGGGAGGGGGGTTTATGTTGCTGTAAGGGTTGATCTTCTCAATCCGAAAGGGGAGGGGGGGTGGGAGGGGTATCCAAAAGTGTTGGTGTGTAAGATTTAGAAGGGAAGGGGCTAACCCTAAGGACGAAAAAAGGAAAAAAATATGATATTATTTGTTTTTTAGCGAACACTGCAGAGGGACCCGGTCAACGGAAGCCGGAAAAGAGGGGAGGGAGCCAGGGGGAGAATCCTAATTTGCACAGGGGGGAAAAAACTTTTTGGAGATAATCATGAAGTGAGGGGAAGATTCAAACATCGATTTGTAAGCTCAAAGTGGAGAAACTTGGGGGGGGGGGGGGGGGGGATCCCGCCAAAAACCTTTGAAGGGGAGGGATCACCGGACAGGGAAAAAGAGGACCGGGGAGGGAAAAATCTCTGGTTTAAAAAAGAGGGATGGGGGTTTCAAAGATTCAGAGGCAAGGTTAGGGGGGATGTTAGTAAATGCTAAAACCCTTACGGGAGGAAAAAAACAAGTCGCCTCCCACACCCCGTAAGGAAACCCACAGCAAGGAAAAGAAGAACTTCATTTTGGGGAAATTCTTCGAAACCGCCAAAAGGGGGGGGGGGGGTCAAGTCAGTTTATTTTGATCTCGCGGAAAGATAGGAACAAGAAAGAAAGACAGCAAGAAAAAACCCGAGTCTTTAACCGAGGGAGAAAATTAGATATTGAAGAAGAATGTGCCCGCTTAATAATCAGAGGCTGGCGGGGGGAAGACCTCCGACAAGGGGGGGGGGGGAATCTAAACAAAAAAAGGAAAAACAATGTATTAATTGGACAAGGGGAAAGGAAAGTAAGGCTATATTTGAACAAACAGGAGAAAGGGAAAAAGCCCGAAAAAGGGAAAAACGACCACAAAGGAAAGCCATCCAGTCCCCTCCTAAAAGAGCCACCTCCTCCCAAGCGGCGGGAAAAGGAAACCAACAGAAATGTTTTTGACCAAGGGATCATTTTTTCCTCCCCCGGTGGTTAAAGGAGAACCGAAGCTAGAGAAAAGACACTCAAGTTCTCTGTTTCCATATCTGGAGCGGCCTGGAAGGGAAAAGTGTGTGCTTTGGAGACTAAATAGGCCTCCGCTCGAAAAGGAAGGTGGGGTCCGGGAAAGAAAGGTCTCTTTTGGAAAAAAAAATGTATATAAAATCCCCTTGGGGGGGGGAAAAGAGGGAAGGGAGGCGAAAGGCTGGGGAAACAAAATACTCCCAGGGAAGGGGATCGATAGAAAAGGAAGAAAAAAAACCAGAGTCCTCAAGGGGCAAGATAGCCGCAATCGCAGGAAGGATTCTGAAAAGCGACCGCAGGGGGGAAGGCTGACGAAAAAGGGGGATCACCAATAGAGCTGCTGAAAAAAAGTCCACAATTAATGCATGAGATGAGGGGAAATGGAGGGTGCTTCCAATATAAAGGGATCCCGAGGGAGAAAAAAAAGAAAAAAGAGATCTTTTGGACTATGAGAAAGAGGGAAAAAAAAAAAAGTATTTACAACACGAAAAAAAAGGGTCCACCAAAAAGCATTCCGCGGATGTAAGGGGAAACCACAAAAGGGGGAAATTAATTGCAATCAAGACCGTGGATTCCAAAGGGGGAAGGCGGGCCGTTATTGATAATGAAACAGGCCAGAGGGCACCCTCCGCACAGGAAAAAAAAGGCACCGAAGAGCAGTTCTTGGGGAGAAAAAATTGGGCAAGAAAAGGTAAATCGGGGTAAGGAAGAACGTGTTGAATGGGGAAAAAACCACTTCTTTTGAAAAGACGGCCTTTGGACGAAGCAACCGTAATGAAGAGGGCCAAAAGGCAGGCGGATGGGGTAAAAAAAAGCAAACTCGGTCTGCCAACAGGGGGGGGCGTCACCAAAAAAAAATCGCAGAGTACCAAAAACAACGGCCAGCAAGGGGAGTGCGCATAAGGGAAAAGAAGGAGAAACGATATCAGAAAAACGGGATTAGGAGTAAAGAGAGAAGGGGGGGGGGAGGGGGGAACGTAAAGGGCGCCAGGCCCGTTGAGGGAAGGGGGGTGTTTGGTCAAAAGAAAAAAAAAAAAAAAAGAAGAAGAGTGGGGGAAAGGGGTCAAAATTTTCCCGGGAAAGAACCTATTGGAAAGTGCAGGAAAAGCAATGAGCAGGGGGTTTTTTTTGGCGAGAAGGATATCCCTGCGCTGAAAAAAGGGAAGAGGGGTGTAGTTCAAATTGGGAAACACGTTTAGGGGGGAAAAAAAGGTGCCCGAGTGAAAGGGGGGGGAGTGCAATTTTTTACGGGGAGACCTTGTCTCTGAACCCGTCTGGGGGGGAAAAAAGTTCACAGGGGGATGGTGAACGATCCTGGGGGAAAGTTATCCATAACGGGAAGGGGGGGGGGGAACCTTTATTCAGAGGGGATGATTGCATGAGGGGGGGGGACGAACGCTTTGGGGCAAATGTCCTTAGTACTAAAAAAAGGGGGAAATACCTGTTTTGGACCGGCCGGGGAGGGAGGGGGGGAAAATATTTTTTGACTGTGGCACTATTTCATAAAAGTGGAGTTTTGCTTTTGGGGGAAAGGATTTTGGCGGGAAGCCGCCTTTACTGAGGGAAGAAGCGCAATGAAGGTGGGAAAGGAGAGAAAGCACGCCTTGGGAAAGAGCCTATATTGGGGGAAAAAGCTGTCACTTCACAGCAAAGGAAAGAAAAAAAACCGCTTGTCGCTGGGAGGGGGATCCTAAAGCGTATTGCGCCTCTCTGGGGAAAGAGGAAAACCCGAGCAGCAGTTCACTATCGAGACTGCCAGGAAAAGGGAGGTATTTTTGCCCGCTCCGAGGAAAGGAAAACCAAGGCTTGTTTATCTACTGTGGAAAAAAAGAAGAAAAAGAAAGCCAAGGAAAAACCCGCAAAACTTCTTGGAAGGAGAGAGCTATTTTAGCTCCAAGAAAAAGATAAGAAACAGCTATGGGAAACCGATACTGAGAACAAGAAAAGAGGAATTCGGCGCAAGGACCGGAAAAAAAGGGGGAGGGAAAGGTGCACATTTCCTGGGGGGGGGGGGCGTGCTCGGGAGCAAGGGAGAACAGTCAAAGTTCGTTGTTTTCGGGGACTAGGAAAAGGAGGGAAATGTCAATGGTGGGGGGAAGGGGAGCGCCATGAATGAGGATTGTCCCATGAAGAAAAGAGGGGGTGTGTTTTGTTTTCGACGGCAAAATCAAAAGGAAAAGGGCGGCCTAACCCAGCAAAGGGATTATTTTAGGGCATGAGCCCTGCTATCTAGAAAAAAAAAGGGGGAAAAAAACCGCGCTTTGAATACTTCTGGTCAGGGGATGCTTTTCCTGGGGGAAAAAAGGGTCTTATCTTCCCTCGAGAAAAAATCCACGCGAAAACCCAGACGGCCGGTTCAGAAGAAAAATCTTCCTGGAGGGAAAAGGGTTCTGAATTTTTAAAAGGGGGAGGGGTTCGCGACCTGGTGGGAAAAAGGGGGGGGACACGAGAGAACGGGTTTTTAAAAGAAGAAGGGGGAAAAACCATCGAAATGCCCTAGAATGAAACGCTTGGCAAAATCGGCAAAGAAACGACGCAAGGGGGTTCGCTGGCCCTTTCCAAGTTCAAAAAAAGGAGGAACGGGGAAAAAAGGGTTTCCATCAGCGTGGGGACAAAAAAACAGTTTCACCGCAATGGTAGGGAAAGGAGGGTTTAAAAGGACAGGGAAAGGTTCACTCCTGAAAAGACCGGCAAAACCACAAAGGGGGCAATGGCACGGCCAATAATGTCCATGGCTCCCAAAAAGCCGGGCCCTTCTCAGATGAAAAAAAGGAGGAGAAAAGAGGCCGTGTCGCTAAAAAAAGAGAACCTCCCGCAGAAGGGAAAACGGTTTTAGGAAGAAGGGAGTTTTAGCAAAGAAGGGGATTTGAAATCTTCCAAAGAAGGATAACCACCAGAACGCACGACTTCCGGATGGGAGAGATCCTTCCAGAAAGGGAAGAAAAAAAAAAAAACAGAAAACCTCCGACAGGGTTATGAGAGAAGCCCGGGAAAGGGGGAAAATCAAATTCGGGGTCCCAGTCCAGGCAAGGCTGCCCTTGCTCAACAACCAAAAAAGGGAAAGGATTGTCAAGAAGCTCAACAAAAAGAAGTGAAGGAGGAAAAGGGAGATCACGACCTTCCTAATGGTGTTGTTGCGGGAAGGGGAAAAATGGGGGGGGAGGGGAAAAAAAAAATCAACAAACGAATTTTATGAAAAGAAGGTTGAGGTGGAAGCTAAGAAAGGAAGGGAGAAAAAAAAAGGGGGAAAGGAAAGGGGGGAAAAGGGGTGTGAGAAGAGGAGAGAGATAGAGAGAGGATAGATAAGGGAGAGTAAAAGGTAAAGGGGGGTGAGGAGAGTTAGAGGAGAGGGGGGGGAAGGGGGGTGGCGGAGGGTCGAGTAAAAGAGGGGAGGGGGTGGGAATAAGAGATAGATGCAGAAAAGCGAACGAAGAAGGGATTGGCGAGGAGGGGGTAGGGAGGGTGATCAGGGAGGGGGGGATGGAATAAGGGAGGAAAAAAAGAGGATAGGGAGAAGAGAAGCGAGAAAGAGATAGGGCAGTACACGGAGGTGAGCAGAGAACAAGGGAAGGTTTGACGGTGAGAAGAAGGAGGTGATGAGGGGAGAGGGGAGAGGTGGAGAAGGAAAGATATAAGAGTGGGTGAGGGAGGGGTGCGAGGGCGGAAGAGTGGGAAAAGGGTTGAGGATAGAATGAGAGAAAGGGGGAGTTAGATGTGAGGAAGGGAATAAAGAAGGGGAAGTGAGAGAAAGAAAGACGAACAGAAACGAGTGAGGAAAGGAACACAGCAAAAAGAAGGGGGACCATGGAGGGGAGACGGTAGGGGGGGGAGAGGAGGTGGTCGAGGAGGGGAGTGGAGGGGGGGCAGGAGAGGTCGAATAGTACGAGAAAGGGAGATAGAGTGGGCGGGGAGACGTAGTAGGGGAGGGGAAAGTGGAAGTAGGGGAGAAAAGGAAGGGGGTTTAATGGGGCAGGCTTGGGGGAGGAGAGAGATAGAAGAAGAGGGGAAGAAGGATGAAAAGGGGAGGGTAAGAGAGGAGCGCAGAGGAAAAGGGGAGGGGGGGGGGGAGGAGGAGTAAGGAAAGAGAGGGATGAATGGCAAAGGGGAGGAGAAGGGGGGGGGGGAGGGGAGGAGGAAGAGAGGGGAGAAATGAAGGAGGGCGATAAAGGTGGGATGGGGAAGAAAGAGAAGACGGAGGGTGGGAGAAGGGAATAAAGAGTCAAGCGGGGAGCGGCAAGAGGTGAATGACAAGGAGAGTGAGGAGGGAAAGAGAGAGGGTGGAGGAGAGGCACGAGAATATGTAGAAAAGGAGTGAAGGGGAGGGCGGAAAGAAAACAAGGATAGAGGAGAGAAACGGAGAAGGTGGGGGGGGGGATAAGTAAGGGAGAGGGAAAGGAAAGGGAGGGGGGAATTAAGTGCGGAAAGGGGGAAGAGACGGATGGAGAAAAGGGATGGAAGAAGGGAGAGAATCAGGAAGGAGGAAAAGAGGAGATGAAGGGGAGAAAGGAATATGGAGGGAGAGATAGTGTTATATGAAGTAAAGAAGGAAAAGACGGAGGAGATAGAAGGAGATGTGGAAAAGTGGTCGCTGAAAAGAGGGAAGGTGGGGATAGGGGGAAAAAGATTGGGGGGTGGGGGGGGAAGGATGGAAGGGGGAAGACAAGGAAAGAATGAAGGCAGAAATAGGGGGGGGAAGAGGAGAGAGAGATAGGCAAGGAAAAGGAGAGAAAGGTGTGGTGTCAACGGAGACGGGAGTAGGGAGAGAGGAAGAAAAGGGGTAAGAGGGCAGAACGGTTAGAGGAACGGGGGAAATGTAGGAGGGAGGGTTTAGGGGGGAGGGGGGGAGACAGGAAGAGGGTTAGCGAGGGGGAGGGGGAAAAAAAAAAGTTTCCCTTCTTCTTCTTACCGGGGGGGGGTGCTGACTCATAAGCATCTTAGGGAAAAAAATCTCGGAAAAGTCCTTATGAAGAGTTTTTTTGGGGGTGCCAAAATTTTTGTGGGGGGGGGGGAAGAATTTCAAAAAGGGAAGGAATTTTGCAAAAACGATCCCGCCAAGAAAGGAGTTGGGGGGCGAGGCAAGGAAATGCTTTTTATTTTTTTTGGAAAGGCAGAAAAATGGGAGATCCTACAGAACCGCCGGAGCGGAGGGGAATCTGGCCAGAAAAATCCTAAGGCCGGCAGGCAACCTGGTTGCCTGGGGTGCCGGGGAAAGGGGAAAATGGGAAAAAAGAAAAAGGGGGAAAAAAATCGATGTTTAGCTCCATAAAAGGGAGGGGTTGGGGTTTGCGAAAAAAAAAAAGGGGGGGAAAACCTTGGTGAAGTGCCCCGAAAACCCGAACAAAACAGCGGACCGTTCTGGAGGGGAAAGAGAGGTGGCAAGCGGGAAGAAGTCATTCCTAGCAAGAGGGTTTAACCAGGGATAATTCGTGTCAAATTGCTCACACCCTTCCGGAACGAGCAAAAAAGAGGAAAAAGGGTCCGCAAAGGAAAAAAAGGGGGGAAAAAAAAGGAGGGAATTCTTCGAAATCTGGTGGGTCCAAAAAGAGGGGGGAAGGGTATTGTGTAGCGAGCAGGGAATATAAGACCAAGAGAAAGGAAAGGCAGCACCAAGGAAAAAAAGGAAAAGCCGAGGTGGGAAGGCCTCATCAGATAAAAGAAAGCGGTACGATTGGTGGTAGCAAGCCCATAGGGGGGGGGTGCCGGAAAAAAAAAAGAAAAACCCGATGCAATGGGGAAATCCCTAAAAGAATTCATGCAGAAGAGGAAAAACGGGCAAAGCAATGAAATCAAAGAAAGCAAAATAGTCCCCCAAAAAAAAAGCAACGAACTTGAGAGAAAGAATTCCCCAAGGATCAAGAGATCCTAATCCCAACATAAACTGTGAAGTAAGAACCCGTTGGGGGAAAAGGGGAGGGATGATCTCTTAATTCTCGTAGGGTTTCCATAGCTGGCCTTGAAGGGATGGTGGCTTTGGGGCTAAATAGTCCCTCTCTCAAAAAAAATTTTCGGGGGAAGAAAAGAAAGGGGGGACTCTTTTCAGGGGGGGATAAAGCCTGGCGAAGACGCCGGGGAGGGCGGTGGGGAAAACAAAGACTCTCCCAGTTTTACAAGGGGGGGGGAAAGATCGAGAGAAAAAAGGAGGGGAAGCACGGTCCCTCTAGGGCCAATCAATAAAAAAAGAGAAGTCTTTAAGAGACACTGCCTGTTTGGTGGAGGGGGGGGGAAAAGGTGGGAAAGCTATTTGTAGAACAAATATTAGTCTGGGGAAAAGGCCCTTCTTTGGGCCAGTTGACCCATTAAGTATTGAAAGGGGGAAAAAGGGGGGACGAGGGCAATGTAATCCAGAAAAAATCCACCATAAAAAATCACTATGATCAAGAAGGGGAAAAAAGGGAAAAAAAAGAAAATAAAGGGGGGGGGGGGAAAAATAGGCAAAATTATTTACCACGAAACGAAGAAACGCCGGGGTCACAAACAGGTATTAGGGGGGAAGGGTGACCAAAGGAGAAAAGGACCAGCTTAATTCAATCAGAACCAAAGGGAACTCAGGACCGATGAAGTAAACAACTTCATTCGCTTCACACAAAGGGGGAAACCCCGGGAATGAGCCTTCAGGTCATTCAAGGGGAGGGGGGCAATTACTATAAAACCTTAGCCTAAAAAAGGAGGGGGGGGGGGAAAAAGGTCCGGCAAAAGAAAAAAGGGGGGGAAGGGGACACCAACCGCCACTTGGTTTCAGCCGCCGGTCGTAAATCCACCAAGGAAAGGGGAAAAGGAGGGATTTCATGCTTCGGCTTGAAGGGCTGGGGGAAAATGCAAATCGGCTAATCGGTCTGCCAAAGGGAAAGGGGGCACCAAAAGTACAACTTCAGCAAGAAAGGGGGGAGGGAGAATTCCCCTCTAAATAATCGAAGGAGACTCTCCAAAAAAAAAAAAAAGAGAGATATTATTGGAGAAATGAACGAAAAAAAGTTTGCTGCGTTGTTTTGAGGAGAGCGATGCCAGGGGGGAGCGGTCAATGGGAAGGGGACGAATTGCCTTTTGGGGAAAAAAAGAAGATGAGCTGGGGGTTTTGCCCGGAACCGTGGGGGGGAATCGATCGGGGAAGGGGAAAATTTTTCAAAAAAAAAAAAAGGGGGGGGAAAATGGGAAACACGTTCTGCGGAAGGGGAGGAGGGGACCTTTGTGAAAGGAAAAGGGGGGGGGATATCGTTTCAGGGGACCTTGCTCTGGAGAAGGGTGGACCGAGGATTCGTGAACGGAGGTGCCGAAAAGGGGGAAGGAGAGCACGGGCCGTGGGAGAGGGAATGGAGGTTGTGGAAAAATCCCCTGGAGGGAAAGACCTAGCCGCCTGTGTGGGAAACGCCGGAATTAACTTTTTTGGTGAAGTCCGTTTAAGGAAGGGGGGAAGGTTTTGCTGGTCCATAGGGAAAAGGGAATTTTCCGGGGGGGGGGTGGACCAAATTTGGGCGGGGGGATACTGTGCCGCATTTTAGGGAAAATCAGCGTCAGATTTAATGGGGGGGGGACCTAAAGCGTGGGCGGATGCCCAGGGGGGGGGGGAAATCGCCTTTTCAAAAAAAGGAAGCCAGCCACAAACAGGAGGTCGCTCTCCTACTCAGGAAAGGGACGAGGACTATCCGCAGTCTATCTATCCCTTCAAAAGGGGGGGGGGGGGGGGGACCCAGCAGAAGGAGGGGAAAAAAAAAGAAAGTCGCGCAGCTTTTATCTACTGTGGAAAAAAAAGTCATTCCTAAAAAAGGGGGGGTTTTTAAAATATAGAGGCCGAAATTTATGTCTCACAGCACACCTAGAAGGGAAGCTATTGAAACCGAAAAGAAAAACTGGGAGAAAAAAAAAAAAAAGGTAAGAGATTCGTCGAAAAAAGGGGAATGTCACAAGGGGCGGGGCGCGGGGCCGTGGAGCCGGTGAGACCTGGCAAAAAAAGAGAAAAGAAGGGGGGGGATCTAATTTTGTGCTTGGGGGGGTGGTCACGGTAATCGCATGAGGGGAGACACCTGGAAAACAATTCAATAGTGGCATCGGGTTTGGGGGGGGAGATACTCAAATCAATGGGTCCAGCAAAAGGGGGGGGGGGGGAGGCCAGGGATTAGAACTGCATATCTATTTTTTTGAAAAATCCGGAGGGGGAAAAAAGATGGGCATGCGGTGAGTTCCTCTTCAGGGGGGGGGGGGGGATATGAAACTCTCGGCTCAAATCCACGCCAGGGGAACCCCAAACGGCGGGTTTCGAAGTTTCAAACTTAAGTGGGATTGATGGATGTGTTTCCCCTCGTTTTGGGAAAGAAAAGAAAACGGGGGGGGGAGCATTGGGAAAACTTCTCACGGGGGGGGGAGGGACGTAGGGAAAACTACCATCCTGCTAGAATGAAAAAAAAAACCGACTGGCAAAAAATCCGCTTTCAAAAGCGTCCGCTGGCCTGATGGGGGGGGGGCCTTTTGAAAGAAAAAGGAGGGGGGGGGAAGGCAAAAGGTTTCAAAGCCTTGCGGGAAAAGGAAAAAACAAATAACAGTTTCTCAATGATGAGAAATCTGAATGTTGGGGGGAAAAAAAAGGAAAAAAGGTTTTCACATCAGGGGGGGGGGGGACCGGGGACCAAACCATTCCACAAAGGTGGAAATTAGTCAAATGAGGGAAGGAGGGGGAGGGGGCTCCCCTCCCAAAAAAAAAAATCGATGAACTGGTACTAAACAATCCTTGCAAAACTTTTTCGCTAAAAAGAAGAAGGAAAATAATATACACAGAAAAAAGGAAAATCTGGCCGTCTTCCCTTAGGAAAACCCGTAAGGGAAAAAGAGGAAAACCAAAAAAAAAGGGGGAAAAAAATCCCCCAAACCCGCCAAAACCCGGAATTTTTGAGAGGAAAATCACTAAGGAGGACACAAGGCCTTCACAGGAAAAAAATAAACCATCGAACGAAGAAAACGGAGGTGAATCAATTAGGGGGGGGAAAAAAAATCCCAGCAAAGCCTGGCCCTTTGCGAAAAAAAAAACATTTCGGAAAAAGGAGGGGGGAAGAGCTCTCACAAAAAAGAAGGGAAAGAAGAGATGACAAGAAAAAAAAAAGGGGGGGGGTCCAAAATTCCAGGGCTTGCTGGTATCAATAAGGGGGAGGAAAGGTTTTAAAGGGGGGGGGGGGGAGAGAAAGAGGGTTTTATTTTTCTGGGGAGGACTAAAAGGAGGGGGATCTCTCAAATTCGCTGTAAGCTGAGGGGGGGGGGGGGGATGGGGTAAAAGGGGTGGTTTTCAAAAAGGGGGCTAACTAAGGACGATCCGCAAAGGAAAAGAATTAAATGGATATGGAGGTGCGGAGGAGGATGCAGGGGGAAAAGCCAATGTCTGCCGTGGGACATCGCGAAGCCGGAGAGGAAAAAGGGGACATTAGAATAAAAGGGAAGGGGCATGCACCTTGGGGGGGGGATAAAATCAGGAGGGAGGGGGTTCAAAACATCGATGTAGCAAACCAGGGAAGGGGTGGGGTTTGCGAAAAACCCGCACGCTGTGGAAGGGGGGGGAACATCTCGAAAACCTACACTTAAGGGGGTCTGGTTAAGGGGGGGAGGGGCGATTTGCAAAAAAAGCTTCGAAGGGCTAAAAGGGAAGTTTCGAAGAAAACTAAAACCCGTGAAAGAGATCTCTCACAATGAACCTTCCTTAACGAGTCACCAAAAGAAAAAGGGGAACATTCAGAACGAAAGGGGAAAAAAGAAAGGACTTAATAAAAAGAGGGTTTTCCTTCCGCCGGGGGGAGGGTCTGGATAGACCCATCCCTCCAGAAAAAAAAAACAATTGAAAAAAAAGAGGGGGGGGAAATCCGATGGGGGGGGCCAGTCCTAGAAAAAAAACATAAATAATCACGAGGGGGTCCTTAGGGTTAAAGAAATCCTACAAAGGGATGGGGGGGAGTGTCGAACAAAAGAAACCGAAAAGAATTTTACATTAAAGCCTAAAGAGAAGGTTGTTAAACCAACCGGCAGAGAAAGAAAGCAAATATTCAAAAAAGAAAAACGAAACCTTTAGGGACCATGCTCCCGCCAGGAGAAAGCGAATCAAAAGAAATGGGCCAATTCGCCCGGTGGAAGAAGGCCAACTCCGGAGAGGAAAGGAGAGGATCAGTCTCGGTTTGAGGGGGGGGCCTTCTTCGGTAAGAAAGAGGGGGAACTAAGGCAAGATTCGACTGCTCAACAAACAAGCAGTTTTTTGGAAAAGCGGGGAGGCTTTTCCTGAAAGGGAAAGTAGAATAAAAAAGAAAGCTTTTCAAAGGAAGACCTCCCGTACTTGCAGGAATCGATAGACCTGCAAGAGAGGACAAGAGGAAAGCACGCGTCGGCGCGGATTCTAAAAAAAGCGGTTTTGGTGGCTGGAGAGGAAATTGGGATCACCAGTATAATGCTGTAAACAGGGGGAAACGGCGTGGGAGGGGGGGAAAATTCCCCAAAAAGGAATTGCTTACGCGGAAAATAATTCGCCATAAAATCACTATAACCAGAATGGGGCAAAAAAAGAAAATCAAGGGTAGTTCCAGCAAAAAGTGGAAGGGAAAACCGCAAGGGGGAACCAAACATGTAATTAGGACGGAAAGTACTTGGGGGGAAAAACCAGCGGGAATGCAATCATCCCGGGAAAAGGGAACAGAGATAACGGGGCCCCGTTAATTATAAGAAGTCCCAGCGAAGGGACCCCTCCGTCCCGGAAAAAACCTTCCCAGCCTGGGGAAAAGGTGCAGGACTTATAACAAAAAGTTCCTAATAAAATTTTAATAAAAAAGTTTTCCGGAAGAAAAAAACGTGTTTTCCCCACAAATTGCAACCGCCAACTAAGGGGTTGAAGCGTCCGGGCTGGGGGGGAAAAATCTTATAAAGGGGAAGATGCAAAAAGCTCATGAAAAAAGGAGATGACAGGGGGGCAAAGGCAATAAGTTCTGCCCAAAGGAAAGCGGGCACCCAAGGGGAGAACCCCCACCACCAAAGAAGGGGGGAGAGAAAATCCATTACCAAAAGAGAAAAAAGACCAAAACTACAAAGAAGAGAGATTATTTCGAGGGCCTTTGGGGGGACCGCAGCCCGTTCTGCGTTGTCTGAGGGGGGGGGAAAACTCAGGAGCGGGGTGAAAACCGCGGGTCATGGGAAAAAAAAACTTGGGACCGATTGACCTTTGAGTACACAGAAGCATGAGCTGGGGTTTTTGCCTCGAAGGGGAACCCGGGAATTCCTCCGAGAGGAAAAAAGGCGCCTGAAAGTGAAAGGGCGGGTTGAAAGTTTCAGGGTTCTGCAAAAGGGGGACCGATTAAAGGGGGGGTCTTAGTAAAAGAAAACTTGGACCTTGCGACTGTGACCAGGACCTTGGGAAAGGTGCCTGTTGACCGGGGACGGAGGTGAAAAAAAACGGTGAATGAAAAATGGGCCCCGTGAGGGTAAGGTGGGAATCCCGGGAAGAGAAAAAAGGCTGGTCCTAGCAAGGAAAAAGGGGTCAAAGGGGGAAGAGGGAATTACAGGTGTGACCGGGGGGGGGGGGGGGGTGGGATTGTAAAAGGGGGTGGGACGTGGGGGGGGGGGGGGGAAGGAGGGAAAAGCGGGGGGATTTTCTTTTGGGGGGGGGGGGGACATCTTTGGGAAAAATTCTATAAGTGGCTGGCCGGTTTTACACTGGCTTAAGGAAAACTCAAAAAAAAGCAGGGGAGATGGCAAAAAAAAAAAATCGTGAAATTCCCCATATATTGGGAGTAAAACCTTCCCCAAAGGAAAAAAAGAGAAACCTCACCAAAAAAGCTTTGGCCTCAAAACTTTTAAGATCCGAATGTATAAATTAGGACGCGATTGGCGGGAACGCCGCTGAACGAGCTAGCAGAGTCGTAGCGATCAATGCATTACCTGGGAGGGGGCCAAAAAAATCCGCGAAATCTGGGAGGAGGCCCTTTTGGGAAAAGGTGGTTTCCCAATTCAGAAAAAGAGCCAGGAGGAAAGAAAAAACCTGCTGTTTTGAGCCAGGTATTTAGCTCCCAGAAAAAGACTTAAAAGAATGCCTCCAAAAAGACTGAAGACAGAAGAATAAGGAAAGGAAGGGGGGCGGCACACGGAAAAAAAACATTTTGAAAAAGAAAGGGGGCTGGTCACCGCTGGAGTTCTCTGGAGCCGGGATGGAAAGGATAAATGGGGTGTGTCGTGGGAAGGATTCGTTATGAAAGGCTGAAAACGGTTTTCAACTATCGGGGAAAATTCGTTAGGAACTTTCACTTGGAAAAAAATTTCATCCGGGTTTCTTTTTGGGAACGGCAAATCAAGGGGGGGGATGGTGCGGGGAAAACGACATCCACCTCACGTATTTATCGGGGGAGCCACATCTAATTTTCGCCCCACCTCGGAAGAAAAAAAAGAGGGTCAGGGGAGGGGGGACTCTTGCGGGGTCTTATCCTTAAAAAAAAAACGACGCTAAATACGAAAAGGACAAAGAGGCGGTTTCGCGAAAAGGGAATTCAAAAACTAAGGGGGGGGGGGGGGGAGGATTGACTGGATGTGGGGGGGGGGGGGAGAAGGAAGAGGGGGTGTTAAGGCAGGGTGAACCCTTTCCAAGAACTGGTTGGGAAGAAGAGGGGAACTACCAATCCAGGAAAATGACCATGAAAAAAAAAATGGGGCAAACTCTTCCCAGCCGTCTTTGGAACATAGAAAAACGGTTCAAGAAGGGGGCCTTCATGGCTTGAAGGGCGGTCCTTAGGGGGGGGTTCCCCACCCAAGAAAGGACCAACTCTCCAACAACAACATTTTCTCAATTTAGGGGGAAGGGGAAGGGGGGAAATTCTTAGGAAAAAGGAAAGTATATTCAGGAAAAAGGTAAAAAGGTTTTCCTGCAAATCGGTAGGGAAAAAAAAAAATGGCGCAGAAAAGGTCCTCGATGAACAGAAAAAAAGGGAAAAAAAGCGGGCAAAACGTGTCGCTAAAAAAAAACGCAAAAAAGAAGAAAAGATATCATATCTGGGAAAGCGTGAAGGAAAAAGAGGGAAAAAAAAAGTAATGCTTGGGGAAATCTCCAAAACCAAAATTTTGGATAAAAGAAAAAACCCGCCAAGGCAGGAAAAAAAAAAGTGTAGAGAGCAAAAACGTCGATGCAAAAAAAAAAAAAAGAAAAAAAAATTCGCAAAACATAAAAAAAAATGTCGACTCCATGTCCCACGATGGGGGGGGAAGGTGTTGGGGGATAAAAACCACAAGACTGCCTGGAAAAATTCTGCATGGGTTGAAAAAGAAGCGGGAGAAACAACACCACAAAAAAGGAAACATATCTCTCTTCCCAACGAAATTTGGTGGGGGGTTGCGCAAGGCCCACTTCCTTGTCTGGGAGAAAAAGGGATTCACAGAGGGGGGGGGAAAGGAGGCGCCGTCGATTGGCTGTCCTCAAAACATAGTGAAAAAAAAAATCTCTCAAAGCGACGGGGGAAGGTTTTGGAAAAAGGGGGGGGGGGGAATGGTTGGTGTGTTAAAAGGGGAAAAGGGGAACCCTAAGTACTATAAAGAAAAACAACGCCAGATATGGATATTAATTTTGCGTAGGAAGGGGGGGGGGGTAGCGACAAAAGGAAAGGTGGAAGATCTGCAGGAAAGGAATCGTGGATTTAAATCCATGGGGGGGAAAGAAGTAAAAACCGGAGTTGGCATTCACCTTTTTGGAAAATGGTGTGGGGGGGGAAGGGAAAAATCAGGAATTTGAAAGTTTCAAACCATCTATTTAGAGAAAAAAGAAAGAAAAGGTGGGGGGTTTGCGAATCCCGCACGAAAAAAGGGAAGGGACAGAGCACCGGAACAAGAGTCTTTGCGGAAGGAGGGCTGGCCGAATTGTGCCCAAGCGGGGGAAAGTTTGTCGAGCATTGGATAGTTCCCTAAGACCGGAGAAGGAAAAGTGCAACCATTCCTCAAAAAACAGTCGTAACGAAGGACAAAAAAAGGAAAGTTTCACATTCCAAGACGGGATTCTGCGAAAACCGAAGGTAAAGACGCGTGGATTTTTGAAGCGAGCGGAAGGAAAAAAAAGACCGCCAAGAAAGAAGCCGAAAAAACCAGCATGACCGAAGAAGGTTGGCCTAAAAGAAATCAGAGGGCCGCTAAAAAAAATAATCACGAGAGAATTGGGGAGAAGAAAAAAAAAAAGAACAAGTGATTTTGCCGGGAAGGGGAAACCGAATCCAATGATTGAATGTGAAGCAAGAAAGAAGTCACAAAAAAAAAGGGAAAAAAAAAAAAAGGCAGCATGAAGACAGGAAGGAAAAAAGGAAAAACCCCCGACCAAACGAATTGGGGGCAACAAGCCATTTCTCTAATCACGCCCGCACTTCGGACAATCTCTAAAGCCCAACAGAAAAAAAGTCCGAAAGGGGGGGGAGAACCCTGCCCACCGGCAAGGTTCTCTGTCTCAGTAGAAAAGTCCATACTGGAATTGAAAGGGGGGAAGAGGGGGGGAGGGAGAAGAATGGGGGGAAGTCCTCTGTGGCTGAAAAAACAATCAGTGGGAAAATGGCTAGGGGGGAGGATTGGGTAAGAGCCTTGCTCTAAGCGGGGGACAAAAAAGGGGTGAAAAGAAAGGGTACTGGCAGGATCGATTAGACCTGAGGAAAAACGGCCTCAACCATCGAAAGAGGGGGACCACATAGAGGCCAGAAGGAAGAGGGCGCTTGATCTGAAGAAAAAAAAAAGGGGGGTTTATGGGACGCTGAAGTTGGGGAAGCTATTTTTATTCAAACGAAAGGGAATCAGCCCGGCTGGATGGGGGGGGGGAAAGTTCCCCATTAAATGAGAGGGGAGGGCCAAGTAAGCCAGTAGGGAGAAAATCACATCAGCCCGAAAAATATGGCAAAAAAAAAAAGGAAAAAAAAAAAAAAAAAAGGGGTTGGCGAATTGAAATAGCGAACGTACTTACCCGCCGAACAACAGGTAATTCCTGCGGAGTACTGGGGACAACCAGCTGCGGGGGAATGCAATCATCCAGGGGGGAAAAACAAGGACATGCATTACCGATAACGGAAAAGGGAAAAGGCCATCGCGGCAAAATCCGGAAAAATCCGAGCCATCCTTTTCAGAAAAAAGGAGGTCCACTTGGTGAATAACCCTTGCCTAAGAAAAAATCCGGCCGAAAGAAAGGAAGGGGGAAAACAAACGGCGAAACTCGTGAACTTTCAGGAGTTGACGAGGGAATCGCCGCAATGCTTCGCTGGGGAGACAATAAGGCCAAAGGGAATGAACCGCGGAGAACAAAGGCGATGGGAAAAAAGCAAAGCTGCCGAATAATTCCCTCTAATAAAAGAAAAGAAAAGGGATTTGAGGAAAAGAAGAAGGGGGTCGAGGGCCTATGCCGAAAAAGGAGTGTTTTGTGGGGGGGTAAGGGGGTGCCGGCGGTGGGGGAAAACTTGTGGGGGAAAAAAACGGGAAGTTTGCAGTAAAAAAAAGAAATTGGTGGGAACTCGAATTTCCCGTGGAGCGCGAAGAGAAAAAAAGGCAACGGCGCTGAAAAGTGGGCGGTTGCCAACGGGAGGGTGGCCCGAAGGAGGGAAGGAAAGGCAAGGGGGAAAGAAAGGGAAAGAACCAAGGACTGGGGAGGAAAAACCGTCTAACAATTAGGGGCGGAGGGTGCAACGAGCTTGGCCGGTGATTATAAGAAAAGGGGGAAAAGTCCCTGATTCACTGGGGGGAAAGAAAAAAGGAGGAGTGCATTCAGCAAGCGCTTGTTTGTCAAAAGTAAAAAAAAGGGGACCGGGGTTTGGTGAACGAGAGTTTCCGGTACGGGGAATTAAGGGGTTGATGGCCTAAAAATTTTCAATCAAGAAGGGAGTGTGCTTATTGTGTTTGCCATCGTGGCGGGGAGGGGGGAAGGTGATACTGGGAAGTCATTTTACTGGCGGAAATGAAACACTCAGCGTCATCCATTTAATGGGGGGGAAACAAAAGCAGGGGGGGAAGGAAAACAGACTTATTGGGGGGGCTTCAAACACAGCAAAGACAGCACCAAACCGAAAGGGGTTCGAGGGTCCCCTCCTAAGCGGAAAAGCTCTTTGCCGAAAGGAGGAAGGGGAAAAAGTTCTATAGTAAAAAGGCAAGGAACTGAGTATGACCCCCCCTCCTCAAAGGGGGGATTCACTCTTCGCTTCGCGAGGGGGGGGGAAGAGAAAAAAGTTTGTACCAAAAGGGAAAGAAAAGTAAGCTCGGCCCTAAAACTGAGGGGAGCCCAGATATATGCCCTATGGAAAAAAAAAAACCGAAAACCGTAACATAAAGAAAGGAAGTATTGGAAAAAAAAGGAAAATAATAGATGTAGGAGAAAGGGCGCACAACCGGGCGAAAAGGGGGGGAAAAAGAGGGTGGGCTTTCTCTCACAAAAGGGTAACGGGGAGTGGGCGGGCTTGACCGATCAAGGAAAAGGGGAAGGGGGGGAATTTTTGCTTGCGGGGGAAGGAAAAAGCTGCCCGGTGGTCAACTATCAGAAAAAAGGGTCGGGTCTTTAAAAGGGAGGAAGGGGGGGCGCGGTTTAAACTTTTTTTCGAAAGGGAAAGGAAATTGGCTGCGAAAAAGAAAACAGCCTCGTGGATTTATTTAGCCGGGGAGAAAAAAAAGCCCTGCCCAGAAAACCGCCACAAAAAAAATCCGATTTTCAAATACAAGGGGGAAAAATGGTGGAGGGGGAGGAACTGGGCGGGCCCTTGGTGAGAAATTTTCCTCTCAGGAGAAAAGAAAACGGCCGGGAAAACCGGGGCGCAATAATCCGGGGAAGGGAAGAAAAACTTAGTTCTAAGGGGGGGAATGTGTTGGGGAAAAAAAAGGGGTCAAACGACGGTGTGATCGAGGGGAAAAAAGCCGGAAGGACACGTGTGATCATATTGTAAAAAAAAATCGGGAAGTAGAAAGTAACCAGAAAGCACGGATTGCGCCGGGGGGGAGAAAGACTCTTGAAGGAAAAAGGGCCAGACGGTTCGTCGGGGGGGAAAAGCCCTATTATCGCGGAAGAAGGGTGGAACCCTTCAGCCGGTGGATCGAAAAAAAACAAAGGTCTCATGGTAGGAGCTGAAGTTTGCAATCTTAAAAGGGACAGGAAACTTATTTGTAAAAGGGGAAGTAGCAGGGGATCCCGGGCACACCCGCCAGGGTCATGAAACACGGAAAAATTTTAGGAAGAAGAAAGGGCCCTAACGGGAGCCGCACCGGCCTTTGAGAAAAAAAATCTCCATCTCCGTGTAAGAAAGGGGTTCAGAAATATATCAGAATTGGCCGCGTTGAAAGAGAGAAAAAGGGGGGAGGGTTTTAGCCAAGCAGGGAAGGAAAAGGTGAAATGCTTCAAAAAAAAAAACCAACGGTTTTGGATCACGCAAGAAAAAACCCCAAAAAAGCCGTCCGGATTTGAGAGGGAACCAACACAAGGCACCGATGAAAGGGGAAGAAACCTCGACATAACCCTGGTCCCACGAGGAAGGGGAATTAGGGGGGGGGGTGATCCCAGCGGTGCTCCAGAAAGAGTGTCATCAAGAGAAAAAAAAAACAACGAAGAGAGGAAAAAAAAAGGGACCGCCGAATGTTGTTGTTAAAAAGTCTGGTCATAACAAACGATTGAATTCACTCGGAAAAAACGATGGTGGATGTGCCTGGATAGAGTGAAAAAAAACAATCAAAATCCGGAAGGCCAGGGAGGGTGTGGGGGGAAGCCAAAATTGTTGGGGGAACATTACTGAGTGCTAACCCCTAAGAAAAAAAAAAGCACAGATGATAATGAAATTTTTTTATTAAGGGGGGGGGGGGCGACACCGGAAGAGGGGAGGAGGGGGCCTGGCATTAAAAACCTTAGAAGAAGGCACAGAGCCTAATTTGCCGGATTGCAAAAAAGGGGGTGGCCTGGGGGCCGGGGGAAAAATCAGGAAGTGAAAAGAAATTTCAAAAAAGGGATCAGAACGTGCGGAAACGTTGGTGGGTTTGCAGGGGACCACACACAGCAAAAAGAAAAGGGAAAACCTTTGAAGCCGCAGGAAAAAACACTTGAAGGCCAGCGACTGGCAAGAAAGCTGCGCGTTTTTTCCAATGGGAAAAGGGAAAAGCCCAAGGCAGGGGGAGGGTAGTTCCCTATCAAAAAGAAGCTTGGCACCTGAAAAAAGAAACAAAACAAGAAAAACCACCCACAATCCAGTTTCAACAATGTAAAAGGGGGGATCATACGGGGAGGAGGACGCCGTCTGGTGTAAAAAAAAAGGGGGGGGTGAGCGAGCCGGAAAAGAAAGACATCACCATCCATGACCAGGGGAAAAAAGCGAAGGGGTGTGGCGAAAAGAAGAGGAAAAAGGCTCAATCAGTAAAGAAGGAAACATAATCAACTATTCTTGAGAAAAGGGACCCCTCCAACGGGGGTGTGATTGTCGTTCAAAAAAAAGAATTCCAAGATGAAGGGGAAAGAAGTGAAAGTCCAAAAAAAGAAAATTAGTTTACCCCTTAAAAGAAAACAAAGTCCCCGCAAAAACAACTACTTTAGAAAAAAAGAAGAAAAGCTCTCCCACAAAAAAAACACAAAAAGACCAACAGAAAATGGGGGGGCCCAATTCTCCGCCCGGTGGGGGGAAGGACGTATCGCAGGATGGAAAAAGGGGATACAGTCCTCGGGGATATCTTTGGAAGGAGCTACCTCCCTAGGGGAGGGAACTGGGGTGGAAACCCATTTTGGAGCATATGTGCCGGAAAAAAAAGCATTTTCGGGCCGATGCCGAAAGAAGGTTTCGGAGGAGGGGGGGGACAAAGTAGTAAAGCCGAGGAAAACAGAAGCTTTCGAGAGTAAAACAAAAAAATTAACTCCATTACTGCAAGGAAAAGAAAACGATAGAAACT
>Ga0179593_1720815_pt1 | contig 19983 bp, 23 predicted proteins | sample CZODoug2_1_08_16_FD_185931 | JGI IMG/M metagenome (GOLD analysis project Ga0179593, IMG submission 185931) | Vadose zone soil fungal communities from Angelo Coast Range Reserve, California, USA - CZODoug2_1_08_16fungal (PacBio error correction) | ecosystem: Environmental > Terrestrial > Soil >...
GGAAGGAAAAAATCTGCCCGGGGCTTATAATTGCAAAGCGAGTCAAACCAAGGATAGCGGCAAGGGAGAAGAGACGCGAGGAAAAGAAAGAATGTCGCTGGACTGGTGCAATTCCAAAAACTGAGGGGTAGAAGTCAGCGAGAGAAAAAAAGGTTCTCACCGTCGCAAAGACTGCATGTATGGGAAACAAGAGAGCGCTAATCCGCAGTGTCACGACGAGGAGGTGAACGTGTCGGAAGGAAGGAAACGCTACTCCTCTAGGTCATCTCTGGAGGGGCCCGATCCTAAGAATGAACCAAATAAGCGGGAAAAAAAGGGAGGAGGAAAAGGGATCTCAGTTTCCTACAAAAACGACGCGCTTTTCTAGGGAAGGGGGAAGGAGAGCGGAGGGGGCGGGAGGAAGGCTTCGTCTCTCCGCCTCACCGAAGAGGAGTGGGGCGGCAGGGGGGTTAGAGGGGGGGGAGGAAAGGGGGAGGGAAAGGGAAAAAACTCGACTTCATGATTTTTACTGAGGTCAACCAGGGGCTCACCAAAGGGGAGACTCGGCAAAAAAAAAGCAAAAAATCGCAGCTGGCACCGTTGACTGGCAAAGAGTTAATAGTTCTTGCGGGAGGAAAAAAAAAGATCTTAAACTCATGTCTGGGTTAAACGCCTGCAGCGCTTGCGGAGGGACCGAGAGGGAACGACTCACGATCGGTGCGGTGTCTCAGAAGTGAAGAGGCTTTCAGGGAGAAAAAAAGGGCATCTGGTCCGTGGCCAACGGGCAGCGTGCAGATACATAAAAAAAAAAAACCTAAAACAGGCTCCTACGAGGCGGAATTGCAAGGACGGCTGAAATTACACTCTGATCGACGACAAAGGCAGAAGCATTACGTCATGAGGAAAGGAGACGTATGGGAAGGAGAAAAATTCGCGGCCTAACCTCGCGCCTGTCTAAAAAAAAAAGCGGGGTCCATAAGAGGGGGGAGGGAAAGTATGGCACGCAGAGATCGTGAACATCCCCATACCTGGAAGCACGGAGCGCGGTCTTCCGAAAAAAGAACCCGATAAGATCGGCGCCGCTCCCTACAGAGAAAAGTAAAAAGCTGCCAGGGGGGGACGCCTTGATCGACGGGGTGGGTGGTAGAATCAATGCGGCTAGGAGAGAAATTACGAGTCTCATCTCCTATCCGAAAGTCGAAAATAGAAAGAGCATAGAAAGAGGGAACGCCCCCTACAGCGGTGCTCTTTACCACCGTCGTCAAGCCCGCGCGTCGCGCCGTTTCAAGGAACTGCAGGGGGAAAAGAAGCTTGCTGCGCGTCGATTACAGAGCGTTCACGTCAGAAGGGGAAGAGCTCAATCGCGAGGGCGGAAGAAAAAGGTCTGCTTTCCACTGCGGGGTGCGAGAATTGCGCTGACGGGATGCCGTAAAAAAGAGAAAGCAGTCGCGGAAATAGGAAAAAAAAACAACGGGGAAGGAGGAAAAGAGGATGGCAAGGAGTAGCAAATGCGGAAGAGACGGCATCACGGAAGAAAAAAAGAAAAGGGCTCTGCACCAGCAGTTGAAGCCTAAAGGCTTATGTGGGAAATAAAAGAAATAGAAGCGTCCTAAGCCGATGTGCCGCGCTCTCAGCAAGGAAGGCGTTGCCACCGGCGTCGCGCGTGTCCAAAAAAAAGAAGACGAAGGCCTTGGGGGCAGCGCGGGGGCATTTGCGGAAAGTTATAGAGGGAGATGGAAAGGGTGAAAGAGGGTATCCTTTCTGTGAACTTAGAGAAAACACATGCCGGTTCTTCGACTAGCAAAGAGAGGAAAAAAGAGAGACAGTGGAGGAGGGAAAAAAAAACACTTCTCACAAATTTCCGAGATCATAACACGACGGTATTCGCAAAGGAGCCAGTAGCGATGAGGTGTAGGGGATGTGAGATTAAGGAAAAAAGAAGGAAAGTTATTGAGGGAAAAGGCCCCGCCTTGTTCCATTCGCCCTGGAGGACGCCAAAAGCCCACGAAAGGGGGAAAGGAACGCGAGTCTTCGGCAAAAAGGGGTTAAGTGGAGGAAGAAGGACCATAAAAAAGAGAAAGGGAAAAGGGCCGTCCTGCTTCATAATGTGCCTAGAGGGGAGGGAAAGAAAGGTCCGGAGGGAGAAAAAGAAAACGCCTGGCCTCGTAGGCGCAGAAAGAAATGAGGTGGGGATGATAAAACCGGTGAGGGGAAAAAGAAAGCCGCGGATCGATCCAGCCCTGCAAAAAAATCACGCAAGTCTTCCTCGGTTCAGGGAAAGAGGGACGGGGGTCACTTTCCCCGGCATTGAAACTGAAGCGGGATCCGCCATAATATTTTAAAGAGACGGCGGAAAAAAATCCAGTACCCCTGGGCATGGAGGGGAACCAGAAAGCTCGTTTCCGGGGGGGGGAGGGGAAGAGGCGCCCGCATGAGCCACTTTTTGAAAAGGTACAAAGAGAATCGAGTTCGAGGGGAACAAAAAGCATCAGGAATGCGAAAGGCAATCCAGGGAGTGCATCTCATCGGTGAGCGGCAACCGGAAGACCCTTACGAAAGCTGCAAAATCTCGTACAGACAAGGCTCTACGTTAAGATGGGATGAACCGGCGAACTGAAAAACCGAGGGGAGAAAAAGGGGTCGGAAGAGGTGGAGACATAAGGAAGGAAAAGATCGTTCTGGGAGGTCGGACCCAAAAGGAATAAGCCGCGAGGAAAAAAAAAAACTGCGGATTCCCGCTCAGGGGGGGGAATGGGGGACGTACTGCGACGGGAGAACCATGCAGCACGAAGCTTCAACTGCCGGAAAAAACGGAAAACTTCGGGGAAGAAAAAAAAAGAAGCACGTGACTTTTTGCGCTGCTCATCGAGAGGATAAAAAAACACGCGAGAGGGGGGAAGAGGGGCGAAAACGAACCTGAAGAAAACCAGGGGGAAGGGAAAACCGGAAGAAGGAAACTCAACACAACAACGAGTAGAGTAAAAAGGGGAGACGCGTCGAAGGAAATAAGAACGGCCAGGGAAGCTGTGCGTTCGCCAAGGGATGCACGCCAGATCGAGGGGGTTGATAAGATAAAAAAATTCACGTGTAAGGGAAGGGGAAAAAGCCCCACTGTAAATACTGTTGTTTTAGAAAGGAAGGGCAGCGAAGACTCCTTCGGGCAGGGAAAAAAAAAACGAAAGGAACATTCCCACAACCGATAAAGAAGCCTGAAAGTGAGAAGAAAAAACCCCTCTAAAAGGGAGGACAAACGCCCTAACTCTAATCTCTCGGAAACGTCCTACAAATTTTGAAGGGGGGGGGGAGCCTAAGTGAGGAGGAAGAGCTGGGGTTATTCGTAAAGGGGGAGGAATCCATTTTCCAAATCCTAATTAGAGCGGAGGAGGTGCAAAAATGTTCGGCCCGAATCAGTTTTGAAAATTGAGAAAAAAGCACCTATTTAAGAGCAATGCGAATTGGAGGAGAAACATGCTCGTATTAGTGAAAAAGGAAAAAGGCAATGAAAATGGGAAAAAAAAAAAACAGGCTCACCGCGCGGGCGGGCAAACACATCCCGCCAAAACATTCGGAAAAATTCCGCGAGTGTCACGGGTCTCACAAATCTGGGAATTCTTAAATCAGAAGGGATCATCCTCCGCTGGAGTAACGACGGAAGGAAGGGAGGGCAAGTAGGTGAGGTTGTTCGCCAGGAATGGAAGATGAAGTCTGGAGAAAAACCGGCAATCTTTCCGGAAGACCGGGGGAAGCTTGTCAGAGAAGGAAAGGCCAAAAAACAGGATGTCAGAACTACTAGGCGCTTAGTCCTGTCTAAAAAGGAGGTACCGCTGATCAGAAAAAAAGAAGGACTTCATTAATCCTACGGGGGGGCCCGAACGATGGCTCAGGGAGAAGGGGGAAAAAAACCTGAAAAAAAGGGTCTATGCCGGCGCCATATGCTAGGACGAGGCAGCGAAGTCAAGAAAAGGAAAGCCCAATACTGCGCGATCTGATCGGGCAAGGAAAAGAATCAGAGACAAGAAATACAAAAAAAAAGAAGATCGGAGGAAGGGAAAAGGGCATCACTTCGGGCGCCGCCATGAAGCCGAGATTGGGTTTGCCGAAAAGGGTTTGGTGAGAAAAATGGCTATGTCGCTAGCATACGTCTAAAAGAAAAGGAAATTGGGACATCTACAGAAAGAAAAATAAAGATCATCGACACCGCAACAAAGTGAAGGATTTAAACCGCGGTGGACAGAAAAAAAGGCGTCACCGCCCTCGCGTCGCGGTTAAACTGGGGGAAAAAATGACAGGGAGGGGAGGGGAAAAAAAATCTGGGCGCCGTCGGGACGCGCACACACGGAGAAATCGCCGAAAGATCGAGGAGAAGGGGGAAAAAAAAAAAAAAAAAAAAGCATGGACGCTTTTTCAACGCGGGGAAAGAAATGAGTGATGGAAGAAAAAACAAAATAATCCGCAGTCGCGGAGAAAAAATATGTCAAAGTCAAAACACAACAAAGGGAGAGAGGATGCAAAGATTTATTAGGGAGGAAGACATTGCAATAGGGGGGGAAGAAGAAAAAAAACCAATTCGCTAGTTCCTTCACCAGGGGCCACACAAAAGGTACGGCCGCCCGCAGACAAAAAAAAAAAGCTTCGAGAGCAAAAGAACGGGACGTCGGAAGCGGACTCGAAAGAAGGGGGGGAGAGAGTTGCCCAAAGGCAGTCTCTCGTGAGGACCAAGGGAAAAACGCGAAAAGAGTCGAGGGAAAATAAACAAGGCTTGCAAAGACCACAACCACTGCAAAGATAGAGGTCCGAGAAGGATCGAGAGCAAAAAAGCGGGACCGTGATGCCGTCCTCTACGGACGACAGAGGGGATGAGAGACCAACCCACAACGGATTGCAATAAGGAAAAAACACGGGATTGGCCGGCCGAGGGAAGAAAGGCCGCCAGAAATTCTTCTATGGTTCTTGTCGAGAGCAGGGAGAGGGAGAATTCGCGGGGGCAAGGGAGAAGCTTCCCCGCATTGTGCCATTCGCGGCAAATATCATCCAGAAAAGAGTCCGGACCGGCCATCGACCCAAAGGAGGGAAGACCGTCTAAGGTCAAGGAGAACAAGGGACCTCCGAGCCATAAAAAGAAAAGAGCCCTCCGGAGCATTGCGATATATCAGCGTGTACTGAAGTGACAGGCCCAAGGCAGGGGCAAGAAAGAAACTCCTATGGCGGGGTTAGGAAAAATAAATCTTCAAGCTGGCCCGGGGAAAAGGGAAAAATGCCGGCTGGAAAAGAACTGGATCGAAAGAGAAAAGGGCACTCTGTTCGGCGACACCCGGAGAAATGCGAGATACTTTCCCGTCGTGACTCAGCGGCTGAAGAGGCCTGAGACAAAAAGATACAGGAAGGGAAACGCCACGATGTGCTCCAGAACAAACACTCCTTGGAGCTGAGGAAAAGGGAGGCGTTGGGATTTGTGGAACTCCCCCTCGCGGAAAAGGTTTGACCACAGGAAGGTGAAAAGCGGTCACCTATCTCGAGAAGTCACGGGAAGAAAAGAAAAAAGGGCCGGCAATCGCATCGGTGAGCACGCGAAGACCACGCCACTTCGGAAAAAAAAAGAAAAATCGCGGAAAGAAAAGGAGGGTCGGAACCTTTACTGTCGACCAGGGAGGAAAAAAAAAACCGATTCATCAGAAGGAGGACTTAGGAGAGGGGGGGGGGCGGGAGAAGGGAATAAGCGTTCGAGGCCACCGCCCCGTTAGCTTGGTGTAAAAAGAGAAAGCCAAAGGGAAAACGATCAGGTGTTGGGAATGGTTTCCCAAGGAATGGAGTGCGAAAAAAAAGCGAGGAGAAAAGGGGGTCCTTCGACAGACGCTTACCACATTCACCAGTCGGGCGAAAAAGAAAGCGAAAAAGGGGGCTCTGCTCATCGCGAACGATAAAAAAAAAAACACAAAGAAACATCCCTTGGCGACCGGGAAGCTTGAAATTAGAAAGGGGCCGAGGGACAGGACAAAAAATCAACAACAAAAAGGAGGGAAGGGGGGGGAGATATGCTCGCAGGCATGACCTCATAAAAAAGGGGTGAGGGAGTGCAAGTCTTTTCTTGGGGCAAAAGGTAGAAGCCAAACGGGGTCCGATCGGGGAAGGAAAAAAGTCACCGTGTCGCTTGACGAGAATCGTCCCTGACTTAAATAGGGGGATGGGGGAAGGAAGCGAAGACTCAGCGAAAAAAAAAACACTCCGACGGTCAGGGTATTTGCCGGAAACATTGTACCAATAGCGCGAATCGAAAAAAAAGCTTCTTCTTGGGAAAAAAAAAAAAAGACGGGCGTTGGCCACTCAAAAGGGGTTTAGCAAAAAAAGTTCCAAAAAATCCTAAGTCAATACAAACATGAGGATGAAGCGACGATTACGACAGAGTCCAGGTTTCCGAAAAACTCAAGTCTCTCTGTTACTCGGGAAAAGGAGAGGATGGGGAAAAAAAAGAGGTCGCGCCTCTCACCACGCAAATTGCCGGCAGCGAATGGAAGTGGAAATGATGGGAAGGGAAGAAAAAAAGGATTTTGTCCTGCAAACAGGAAGGGCGCGCGAAAAAGACAAAAATCACCTGAGCATTCGCAACGGCACAAGGAGGGGGCCGAAGAAGAACATCGTGCGGTCGCGCGCTATCTGAAAAGCCTGGAGAGAAAAATGGAAGCGAGGGGAGGGAAAGTGACCGAATCGCATGAAAAGATACAGAAGTTGGTACAGGAGATGGCGTAGGGGAGGCAGGGCTGGCTCTATCCCGGCAAGTCACCGTTGACAGTACCGAAATACAAGTCCAGAAAGAAAGATTGTCAGCGCCAGACGAGACTCTGGATCGAGGCCGAATGAAAGGAATCTATCGAAAAGGGAAGGAAACCGCTTGGATTTCCTCCTATGGAGGGCATGGGGATGAGAAAACCTTGAAAAAGCTTGTCTATTCCAGGCGCAGCGATAGGCCAAAGGAAAACGCGAATGGCACAAGAGTAACAATCCCAATACCTGCGCGATCTGAAAGAAGAGCTCATCGACAGATACAAAGGGCGGAGCGAAGAAGTCGGGGCGCGCCATGAACCGAGTCGCAATTTTTAAGCGGGGGATGGACGATGATTTCGAGGAGCGGAGGAAAGGGATACTAATTGTGTCGCCATCTCCGATCCGAAGGAGACAAGAGAAGAGTACAGCGGAAGAAAAGGAGGGAACTCCCTAAAAGGGACCATCCGGGGCGTCACCGACAACGCGCGCGCCGTTTTAGGGGGAAACCTGACAGGGGGAAGGGAAAGGCCAAACCCATCTTTCTGCGACGAAGTACGACGCGGCACGAAGAGACGAAAAAGAGACGACACCTACTCTTTCTGCTGGTGAATGGAGTGGGGAGGGACTAGCGAGTGCGCAAAGGGCAATGCATAAAAAGAAAGAAGAAGGAAGGAGGGGGGCATAATCTCCTCTCAACACCAAAGAAAAAGAGAGATTATGCAATATGGGGGGGATGCATTGGGAGAAGAAAAATTGCGCATCTCTAGGCCTTAAAACCCAACCAAGTGCACAAGCAAGGGATCCTGAGGAGGAAAGGGGTCTATCCTATGCCGTGCCCGCAAGCAGCATCAATATGGTTTTGCAAGGGGGGGGTGAAGAGAGGGGGGAAATTTCCAAACCGAAAGTCGGGGGGGGAAGGGAATGGTCCAGATCACCTCGTGGGGGAGGACAGACTTCACCGAGGACGCCTTGGGAAGGAGGGGGGCGCCCCTGACGGTTCTTCATACCTAGGAGCCGACGAAAAGAACCACAAAGGACGGCAAACATCGGCGCTCGTAATGTTCGCGCAGAACAAGGCGAGCGAAAATCGCCAGAGATGTGATGAGGTCGTGGAGGGGGTGAAAAAAAGAACGCCAGGTAGGGGGGAGGAAACCGCCTTTTGCATTCGCGATATTCAAAAGGGAAAGAGGCATAGCAAGGGGAAAAAAAAAAGGCTTCGGACGGCGAAGTGTCGCGTGGGATCAATCAAGCAGAGGACAGAGGCTGAACTTCGTCCAGCGTCAGAAAAGGGGAAAAATGATCAGCGTGTCCGGAATCTTGACGAAAAATCTCGAAGAAAGAAAAACGAGAAGGAAATGAAACAGAAGTGGGGCTTGAATAAACGTGACAAAGCGGGAGAAGAACACGGAAAGAAAGGGAGGGGGGCAGAGGCCATCCTGCAGCGAAATCATCAAAACCATCTGTCACCAAAGGATCGTAAAAAAAAGGGACGATATCGGCACTTACCCTGGGACGACGCGGCAGTCTGCGGAAAAGACATGATTTTAAATACAAGAGAGAGGGGAAACCTCACTAGTAATCACAGGACCCGTGCACTCAGAAAGCGAGGGGAGGGGGGAGGATGGTTTGACTATGCGGCCCGCTCTGGTCAAAAAAAAAGGGTGGGTCTATAAAAAAAAAACCCTCCAGAAGAAGCCGAGAAAAGCCAATTCGCCATGGAAGGAAAAAAAGCGGAGCGACTAAGAATCGCACTCCACAGAAAGCCGCGAGAAAAGCGCTACTGAGAGAAAAAAGCTTTCGTAATCGAACCCCGAAAAACCCGGGGGAAAAGCATAATAAGGGGAGCAGGGGGGTGCCCCAAATTTGTGGAGAGAACTCATGTCAGAGAGAGCGTTTCTTGAGTCCAAGGAGGGGGTTGTAAAAGAAAAAGAGGGCGTCGTCTTCACGGAAAAAAATCTGTGGGGGAAAGGACTGCAACTCCCTGCCGTCGGAACTGGAGAAACAAGAAGGGCGGGAATACACCACTATTTAAGGGAGAAAAACCACCGTCCCGACACGGACTGGGGAGACTTCTCATCGCTGGAGAGAGAAAAAACGTCTGGGAAAGCGAAAAGAAAAGAACAGCTTGAAATTATCCACTCCCAGGGACTCTGTATGAAAAAATCGGGGAGAAGAAAGAGGAGGAAAAACCGAGTAGGATTAAAATAAGAGATGCTGGCCGTGGGCGGCATGACCTTCAGAAAGAAAAAAGATTTCAAAATGAAGGGGAGAGCGACCAGATAGCGTGCTGGGAACGATCAAAGATGAGCAGCTCAAAAAACGCATCGAAAAAGGAAGATTCTAATTACGTCATCGAAGACCGAGGGATTTCTAACCGTCGCCGACTGCAGTGATGGGGGAACAAAAAAAACCGAGAGCGGAGGAAAAAAAGAGAACTACGCCATCCGCTTCTTGAAACCCAGGGGCGGTGGAAAAAACATTCTCGTCTGAAAAGGGGGGGGGGAAAGATCCTAATTCCTATCCCATTCTGAGAAGGGGTTGTCGGGAACGACAAGATACCATTTTCCGACCATCCTCACGAGCTCTTCATAAGCGAGAAATCGCGGGGGGGAAAAAAGGGGGGCGCTTCTTCGTCTCGAACGATGAGATGCAAAAGAGGGTTCAAAAGGCTTCGAGATGGTACGGGATCGCTGAAAAGGTGTACCTAGGGGGAAAAAAAAGGCTCACCGCGCTGGAACACACACAAAAAACCGAGAACAGCTTCACAAGTTCTTTGGTGCAGAAAAGTGAAAGCCGGGAGAAATCGTTAGGGAGAAGATCATGGATGGCGGGGAAGAAGCCTGCAGCTCTTTGAGTCACGACGGGGATATCGCTTGTCCCAGGAGAAGTGGTGAAAAAAGAAAGATGGCGTTCTGATTCTGCGGGGGCGGGGGGGAAAAGGAAAACTGCATAAAGCGATACCGGAAAGAAAAAAAAAAAAAAAAATGGGTCATCGCCTACGATGCCATTCGTTTCTGGGGAGAAGGCGAAGACGGATACAAGATGAAAGAAAAAAGAAAGACATGAATCATGGACGCAGAATCCGAAACTTGTTTACAAAGACGAGTCTCGGAAATACTTAGAAGAAGAGCCGCTGTCGATTCCGCGAGGGGCGATTGACCACGTACGCGGCGGCGGGAGAGAAGGTGCACAGCGGGAAATAAAATACCTGCGCGATCTGATCGCGGTAAACAAAAGCGAGACAAAGACTACACCTCAAGAAAGATCCGCAGGAAAGAAAAGCGCCATTACCTAGAGGCCCGAGTTCCCCCTCCTTTATCGGAGGGGGGGCGAAGAAACTGAAACAAAGGACGGGCTACGTCGAAGAACGGGGAATGAAGACGAGACTACGGGGAAGGCATGCTATCAAAGGGGAAGCCCTACCCGCGTGCTCTTGACGTAAAAGAAAGAGAGGAAGCCAGCCTTGTCAAAAGGGCGCGAAAAGAAAGACTCCTGCAACCCATCTGGATGGCGCCATATTAAGCGGGACCACTGAAATAAAAAACAGTATCGCGAGGAGAAAATACGCCTTTCTTCTGTTGCAACTAGGTGCTAATGCTATCGAGGAAAAGGAAAAAAAAATATTGTCAAGGGAAAGGCAGCGGAATACATATGCATCAGCAATCAAAAACCAAAGAGGAGGAAAAAGAAAAAAGAAGTGCGTGCTTATCGTGGGCAGAAAAGAGGGGGGAGGGGGCATCACGTCATTGAAAAAAGAAAGTCCTTCGCAAAGAAAAAGGCGTAGGGGGGGGGGAAAAGCCGAATCGCGTCCTGCTGACAGCTAAAAGAGGCAGTGTTCCCGTTTTCCGGAGCGAGGAATGCAGTCGCATGTCAAGTCATGGCCTCCAGACAAAGCGAACTCTCAGCCTGGTGGAAAAGAGAAACTCTGGTGTATTGCGTTCCCTCCGGAGGGGGGGTCGTCTGAAGGAGAAACAGTTCGTTATCTGGAGATGGCTCAAAACTAACGTTCTTCGCAGAGGCAGTTATTTCGACAAAAAAAAAAGGGAAAGAAAGGAAAACCACTCTTTCCTCTCGGTAAAGCGAAGACGTTGTATGAAAGAAAAAGGCCGAAGATAGAAGAGGGGTAAGGTCTTGTCGATGACTCTCTCACCGACAATCGCGCAAGTAAGACGAATCTGCCAAGCAGTGTGGGTAGGTGCCCTTCGCGAAAGAAAAGAGGGAAGGGGTGGCAGAACAAACCGCATCTGACCAGCGCGGAAGGCTTCTGGAAAACTCTAAGGCGGGCAGCCAGGCCTACAGAAAAGAAAAGAGTTCCTGTCAGGAAGGAGGAAGAGGCTATAATTGCGGGGGGGGGGGGAATCTGGTGACGGGGCAAAAAGCCGTCCTCGCCAGTCCGCGAAATAACTCAATTGAGGAGGGAATTGAATAGGAGTGTATGCAGAGTGGAGGATGCGAGGGAATGTCCACTGACCATATTGCCGCCGGGAAGCCAAATCCCAACTCAGCGAAATCATCAACGCCATAGAAGGGGAAAGAACAACACCGCCCGAATCGGTAAAGTCGATTTCAAGAACCGTCGGGGGAGAAGAGAAAGCGGCTTATACCCAATCCAAAAGAAGGAAATTCGGCGAAAAACAAGCACGATGTTCCGCGAACAGGAAAAAAAGGGGGCGCTTGCGAATGCTCGGTGAGAGGAAGGTGGGGGGGACGAGGAAAAGGAGGTTGAAAAAAAGGACGGGAGAGTTTCGAGATCGGTCACCATCAGAGGAAGTCAAACGAAAGAAATCACCAATCCCCCCGCCGAAAAAAATCGCGCGACGAAGGGAAAAAAGGGAGGAAGCACATCCTCTATCTTCAGATCGGAGAGACCGCGCGACGTGGGAAAGGGAAAAGCTTGTCGGGGAGGAAAAGCGACTAACCCCCCGAGCATCAAATAGTTCCCAAGGGGGGGGGAAGAACCTTCGCATCTAGAGAGTCTGTCGGAAAAAAGGGCCCCCGGTGGAGTAAGAATCCTCTGGATCTTATATCAACTAAAACAAAGAGTTTTTGAAGGGCAGGACAAATAACAGGCCGGAACAGCAGCCGAGGAAAAAAGATAAAGAAATACCGTAACCCTTATTAGGGGGGGCTCTGAAAAAAAAGCTACATGGAGTTTCGCTTCTCATCAAAAAGGGGGGGGAAACCAGCACGCGGAATCTGGGCGCGCTACATACCGCGAACTAACAAAAACCCAATGGGGCAGGAAGCTAGCGGTAAGGAGAGGCGGGAATAGGGGAGGAAAGCTTCTTTCTTCCTTTCGCCAACTCGCAGATATCTAAAAAAGGAGAGCTATTTCTCGAGAGGAAAACAAAAGACAAAACAAACCACATCAGAAAACTTGGTGGAGGGATAATTTCAAGAGAAGTCTTAGCAAAGCGCGTTCTTGTGGTTTTAGCAAAGGAGGATACAATCGCAAAAGTCAAGAGGGGAGATCGCGCATAAAATGAAAATCCGTGGTGTCTCTGGGGAAAAGAAGGGCTAAAAAAGGGTCTCACAGAGAAGCTGCATTGATTTGAAACATTGAAACGCAGAAAAAAAAAAGAAGACGCCAGCGGCACTTCTTTAAACAAAACAAAAAAAGGGCCCTCCGAAGGGGAGAAAAAAATTCCCAGTCTCGCTAAAAAGGGTGCCCCTATCCGAATTAGGAAGCGGTTGGGAGAAAAAAGGAGTTACTACAATATCCAGGGGAAAAAAAAGTCCGCAGGAGGAGAGGGCGCTATTTTGAAAAATACAGGATGGGCAGGGAAAGCGTAGAAAAAAAAGGCCTCTCACCTATTCGAGGGCCTGCGGCGAATTGGGGGTAGAGGGGGGAAGGGGGAGGGGAGCTCGACTCGTACTTAGAGTTGTACCGGACCCCAGGGGGAGAAAAAAAGGGCGCCTCGTCAAAAACTACGGAACAAAGAGCACAATGCAACAGGGGGGAGTGTACGCAAACGGGTGACCACAGAGAGAAAAAAAAGCGTACGGAACATGTATCTTAAAATCCGGATGGAAGAACCTCCGGAAAGGAAGTCACTACGGGAAGAACCGAGGAGCATTTAAAAAAGAAAGAGAGGAAAAAGGGGGTTTTTCGTCCACGCGGAAAATGGCTTAAGGGAAAGGCCTCTACCCGAAGGGGAATGGAAAAAAAAAAAGTTGACATGTACCGTGGCAGCTTGCAGAGAAAAAAAAAACGGCCATCAATAAAAAAAAGGCCAGCGTTTTCTGATGAAAACTGAAGAACTGGGAGCAGGACGGGAGGAAGTCGTCTCACGCGAGCGAGCAAAAGGCAGAAACGAAGGAAGGGTAGTTAGTTCCGGCCTATGCTCTGGAAGTGCCAAAAACGACTTAGGAAAGAATCTCTTGTTCTATGAAAAAGGGGGGAGAAAAAATCCGGGGGCTATGAAGGAAGCGGCGAAAATGGCCGCGAAAGAAAAACAACGGAGTTAGGGTCTTGAACAACACCAGACCCGATCGCCAAGAGCTCTCTACAAGACATACATCCGAAGTGCATCTGAGAACCGGGAGGAAGAAAGTCGTCTCTCCATGACCGAGCAGAATGGGTGTTTCCGAGGGGGTTGAGGAAGAAAAAGGAAAAAATGTCGTCTAGCAGTACGTTCTACGGAGAAGGCCGATTAAAACATAAGAATCCAACGGCTTACAAGCGGAAAAAAGAAAAAATAGAAAGGGATCAGAGGAAGCAGCCAAAAAGGGGATCTTGCCACAGTCGGCCCCCGAGAAGAACTTGGGAAAAAAAAAAAGCGCTACTTGGGGTGGGACCTATCGAACGAAAAACGGACGCTTGCACTGCAAGTCGGAAAAAAAGATGCCGGGCAGGGGAAGAGGGGGCTGCTTGTGCCACCTTCGGGGGACTATCTATTTCGCAGAAAAGAAAACTATTTCATGAGAAGAAACGAGTAATACACATATTGAAAGCTAGAAAACACACACAACGAAGGAAAAGGAAAAAAGGGGGAAATGCAAATATTTTATTCCGCGAAAGGAGGGAGGGATGAGGGAAGTGAAAAAAGATCAATCGGAGATAAAAAAAAGGACCCATCAGACAGGCTATTTTTCGCCGGCTCGAGAGCCGCGACAAAAGTAATCGAACGCTAAGGAAGAGGGACGAGCTCGTTTCCACCGAGGGAGACGGCGGAAAAAAAAAAGTGAAACGGGGGAAGAAAAAATGGTCTGTACCAAAGCACCGCGGGGGGGGAGGGAGAATTCACCGATTGGTCGATGGCTCGTAGAATGGGGGCCAAAAGAAAACAAAAGGGGAAGCCCGTACCTGCTCGACGACACTCAGTTAAACCCCACACGGCTGATCACAAGAGGGACCGCTCGGTAAAAGAAAGAAGACGGTGATCCTAAACAAAAACGCCTAAAAGACGGCAACGGATTATTTTGGTGACTTTCGAGAATGGGCGAGACCGAGAAGAGGAAACGTATTGGGCTTGGCAAGACTCCCCAAAAAGGGACATATTCGAACTCAAGGAAAGAGGAAAAAGTCCATAGCCCACGATTGGCGCCGGCATCAGCGAGATGCGCAAATTCGGTGGCATGTAAAAGGCCTGAACAGAGTCGAGGAACTTGATGGGTGTAAGGGGAGACTTTTCGACTATAGAGTGGACGGGGAGCTGGACGCCGTCCTTAAAAAAAAAATGGCCTCGGAGCGAAATCGATTGCGGGTGGTCGGACGGGGGATCGCAAAAATACGGGGGGGGGAACAATCCTGCTGGATCGCGAAAGGAGCGGGGAAAATCACAAGGGGAAGAAAACAAGTTCGGCGACACCCACCAGGGGAATGGAAGGGGAGAAGGAAATGATATTCACTTTCCCTCAATAACGCTGTAGGGATAAAGAGAAACATGATTTTAAGTACATTCCTAAGAGAAAAAGAAAGTTTTCTCAAGGAACCAGAACGCACATCACGGTGCCAGAGAAAGAGTGGAGAAGTCCCGCAAGGGGAGCCCTGTTGAACAAGTGAAAAATCATTTACGTAAACGGTCACCTCAACCGAAAGCCGATAGGCAGGGAGGCAATCGTCATCGGTGATCTGGCAAGAAAAGAAGAGCCCTTCGGGACCGAACAAGAACGGAACGGAGAAAAAACCGAAAAAAACGGATGATGGTTCGGAACGGAAAGGAATCGACCAAAGAGAAGACCCCTCTTCATAGGGGGAATCTGACTAAGGGAAAAAATTTGAACCTTTGGCATCTATATAGCTTGTAGGGCCACCTCCCAATGTGGAAAAAAAAACGGAGTCGTCGATCCACTGCGGAAGATAGGGTGGGGGGGGGACCGCAAATAACTCCAGCGGGTTCGAATTCAGAGAGGATTCGAGGAAGCCTTCTGCAGAAACGGGGGAAGAGTAGAATGCTCGCCACCAGCCAGAAGGACTGTTGAAAAGAAAAAAGATAACCAGCACGAGAAGGGGCCGAGAGCTTGTCTAACGAACAGCGGGAAGGAAGCACCCAAGTTCCAGGGGAAGGGAAAGGCCAGAGCGCAATCGACAACAAAGGGAGAGGAAAATAGGATATGTCGCGCGGGTGCAGACAATCCAGCATGGCAAATTCTTTCGCCAAGGAAGAAGAAAAAACGTGCTGGTTATCCGCTCGCTGATTAGAAAAAAAAAAAAAGAAAGGGTCCGATGGGACGGGGGAAATCGTCCCCGGCAAGGGGGGGACGTCTGTACTATGTGTATAGAGACAGCTGCTTGCAGGGAAACTTCGCAGGAAGTTGCCTGAACCCATTCCAAAGAGCGCGAATCCGGAAGGGAAAAGAGGCTTCGTGAAAAAAAAAATCACCTGGTGCACAAGAAGGATCTCGAAGTCCCCAATTTGGGAAAAAAAGGAAGAATCCGATCCCATTCTATGACTCGTGGGGGGCGTCAAACCGTGAAAGAAAAACAAGACACGTCGCGAGGGGGAGCCGGGAAAGTTTGCATGCTCGCGAAGGGAAAGGAATGGAAGAAATTCTGATCTGAGCCGCTCCACGAATTGCCTTCACGGGGTGGGGAATTTCTGGTCGAACGAGGAGGGTAGTTACCGGAGTACGAAGAGGGCAATTAGGGGGCAAAAGGGGGAATCAACCGCGCGGGAGATAGTCAAAGAACCCGCCAACCGGGGAGGTAAAGCGTCACCGTGCTGTGCTCAGAGGAAGGTACATCGTGAGGGAAGAGAAAAAAGCCTGTTCGAGGGGGGATGGGAGAGAAGCCAAAAAAAAAGGTGAGTCAAGGAAAGAAATATATCGGCATTGAAATCGAGGCACAATAGGGAGGGGATTGAAAGAAATTATTTTCGCTGGAGGGAGGGCTCGATGAATCTGGGTCCGGTGGGAACCTGGTGCAGCTTGCGACGGGATCACAAAAATCTATGTCCAGAAAAGTACTATGTCCATTCAGAGGAGGGACTTAAGAAGAAGAGAAGATTCCGGACAAAAGATTATCGTCCAATGCATTAGGAGGAAAAAAGAGAAAAAAGCTTAGTGCAAGGAAGAAAACCACCCTCGAGAAAGGGTCCGATTCCCCTAAAACAGGAAGTGAAGCCACGTCGCTGGCAAAAGGGCTCTAAGGAACAAGAGGGAAAAAATGAACAATCCCAATACCTGGCGGTCCGGGCGGTCTGCAAAAAGGAAAGCAACTCAGAAGCATCTTTCTATCGGCGGGAACGGAGTTAGGGAACGCTGACTGAAAAGCCCGAGTTGTTTTTCCTCCAAAGCGTGTGGTGGGGGGGGAAAAAAAAGGGTCTTCGGAGCAGGAAAAGGAGGAAGAACCGGAATGGGGCCCATGCAGAAGAACGTCAAGATCAAGAGCATCGACGAGTGAAGATGTAAAAAGAAAAAAAATCTTGACCACAAAAAAAAGAGCGTCGCTCCGTTGCATGGGGGAAAAGGGGAAAAAGGGTCAAGGGCAACTCGCAGAAAGAAACAGTGCTTCTTCGTCATTACTACGGAAAAGGCATCGGCTCGAAAGGAAAAAAAAATGATAAAAAAGACACCACCTCTAATTTAAGGTGTCAAGGGGGAGAAAAGGCCTAGCGAGGGAAAAGGGAAGGGCAACGTACGCCACTATTTCAAGGATCACGAGACTAAGAATCGGGGATCTCTACAGCAAAAAAAAAAAAAGAAGAGAGATATGCAATTTGGAAACGCGACTGCTGCAAAGGGTGGCGTACGGACAGAAAGGAGAAGCTAGGCCTTCGCACCCCGGCAAAAAAGCAGAAGCTCGCTAGGAGAGAACATCTCAGCGAGAAGTTGCCCAGGAAAATGGGTTGTGGGAAAAGAGGAAAACCCTCCTTCTCGCGGAATGTGTCCAAGTGAAACGGGGAGAAAACCGGGGGGGGGGAAAAGGATGGCGTCCCAGCCTTCCCCTGATAGCCTGGTAGAGAAAATTTTAGCCGGGAGAGAAGGGAAAAAAAAAGAGGCCCATTCCGTTTCTCCCCGGGATCCGAAGACGACAATAGAGAGGGAAAAAAACCCACAAAACAGACAAACGGCTTAACAACAATCTGGGCGATATGGGAAAAAACGGGGGGGAAGGAAGCCGTCGTAGCGAAAACGAGAGACAATGTGGGGGTCTTGTCATGCTCATCCATACAAGAAGTATTGGGAGGGAAGGAGCCCCCGCAGGGGACCAGCCGTATCGCTCGGAGGATTGGGCAAAAAAGGGGAGCCTTCATCGACCACCCGAGGAACGGCCGTCGGCATACAGAAGAGACCCATAGGCGGAAATCCAAGGATTCCTGCCGGAAAATGCCTTGGAGATCATCTTTGGAAAATTGACGCCGGAAAAAAAAAAAACGGAAGGAAGGAGAGCGCTGACATCGATGGAGGGGTGCGGGAGCCAGGGAAAGTACTGGACAAATGCCTTCTTGACACGCCAGCCCTGCGACATCCACCAAAAAGAGAACCCCCCCCAAAAAAAAAAAAAAAAAAAAAAAAAAAAAAGAAAACCAAAAAAAAAAAAAAACACAAAAAAAAAGCAAAACCAACGTAAATCGGCACCGAGCGGAGGGCACTGCGATCGGGGCAAAAGGACTCAATCTCCTCAATGATACCGGAGTTTAAGTCGCTCTCCCCACGAGCAACAGGGGAACGTAAAAAAAAACGGTGCCCAGGAAATGCAGAGGGGTCGTTATGTTTTGGATCCCGGGGGAGAACCTGGGAAATAAAAGAATGGAAGTAGATTTCTAGAGAGGGCACCTCATCAAAAAAAAAGAATCAAAAAAAAAAACGCATCGGTGATAGGCACTAAAAAAGTCTAAAAAAGAAAAAAAAAACCGAAAAGAGAGGGTGCAAAATCGCAAAAACAGAACCTCGAGGGCGACCCGGGGGGAGGGAAATCGAGCACCACATTCGAGAAACCCCGCTGGATAGGAAAGCGGTTCCCAATTGTTGAGGGAAGTCTGGCGGGCCACCTCGTCTGGGTGTGTCTATCCACGGCGGAGAAAGCGCTTGTTGGGGAGGGTACACGGAAAGACAAAAAGGGGCGACGGTGATAACATTCAGCGCGGAGGCTTCCGCGCAAGCACCATTTGGGAAAAGGAGGGTCTATGCGCGCCCCAGGAAAGGACGAAACTAAGTTTGAGCTTCGACAGGGAAAGGAAACCAGCACGCAATCTTGTTCCTCAAAAACGAAAAAAATTAGAAAAGAAAAAAAGGGGAAGAAAATGGTGATGTAGAAGCATCAGGAAAAACAACAAAAAACTTATTAAAGTGAAAGAGAGAGATGAGCTTCATGAAAAGAAAATCCATCATCTGGCAAATTGGGGGATGAGAGCTGGGATCTCCAATTAAACGGCCCGATAGAATGAATCTGATGAAGAAAAGACGCAAAATTCACGTGTCAAAAAGGTGGAGGGAATCAGGGAATGTACGGGGCGGGAAAAACTAATCGCTTCGGGGAAAAAAGGGGTCACCGTCTGCCGGGAAAGGGGAGTTTAAAAAAGGACAACACAGAGGGAAAGCCTCAGTTTTCAGGGGAAGAGCCATCGGGAGAAAGCACCTGGGGAGGGGGAAAACTCTATCCTATGCCCAAAGAACACTGGGGGGGGGCAAAGACGCATTAGGGAAGGGGGTTTTCTGTCGTTTCAAAGAAGAAGACCATACTCAAGAGAGAGACGTTACGCTATTTTCAAAAGGAGGGGGCGTAAAAGTCTGGGGGAGAAGTCCTCTCACCGAGGCTTTGCCGCAATTAAACCTGCTTCGAGGGAGGGAAAAAGCTCGAACCTACTGCAATTAGGAAAAAGGACATGTTAAAAGAAAGAAAGGCGACTCTTCAAAACGCCCATCAAGGACGAATTCTTCACAGAAAAAGGAAATGCAAAGGGTTTCCTTATAACTCTGGGCAGGCGAGATAAAAAGGTATATAAGGATTGCTTTATCAGCCAAAAGGAGACGATTGGAGTTACCTGTAAGGGAAGTAGACTTCCCTATCTTTCTTTTTGGGATATAGGAATATGGGGATTCTGGCTTGAAATCCCTCCTTCGATGGTCATGGACGTACAAAAGAAACTGAATCAAGCAAAATGTCATCGCCTACGTAACGAGTGGATTCGGAGGAGAATGCAGTCAAAGAAGGAAGGGAAAGCTGATCTATCTCAAAGAAAGGCGAGAATCCGACGGGGGGGGAAGTCGCAGTAGGAAAGGCTACACGCCTACCTTCGGGAGAAAAGCAAAGTGCGAGATTCCCAAATAAGGAGAGGGGTTCGAATAATTTCCGCGAAGAAAGAGGGGGGGGGGCAGCAGAGACTGGCGCGATCGAGATGACGAGACTCAATCGACAAGAACCTCATAAGCACGATCTGCGGAAAAGCGAGGAAAGAGTCGTGCGCTCCAGGAAGACCGGAAGGTGTTGTCCGAAAAGGGGGGGGGGGTTCGAATCACCGGGGGAGGAAAGGGGACGGCTACGGCTAATAACCTGAAGGTCTACAAAATTAAGAGAACGGCTAACAATGGAAAAGAAAAGGGAAGGAGGACGAAAGAACCTCTTTTCAAAAAGGGAAAAAAAAGGAGGAAAACACCTCTCGGGGAAAAGAAAGGAAACTTACCATGAAGGGTTCAACTATCTCCAAACATAAGGCTGGATTACGACGCTGGCAAAAGGAGCGCGGGAAAAAATAGCGAGGCGGTCCTACCACCTAGGAAAGGGATGGGTGCAACTGCTTGGTGGTGGAATGAAGAGAAAGGACACGTTGCAATGCATCCGAATAAGTACGGCGGAGAAAC
>Ga0179593_1326926_pt1 | contig 19982 bp, 23 predicted proteins | sample CZODoug2_1_08_16_FD_185931 | JGI IMG/M metagenome (GOLD analysis project Ga0179593, IMG submission 185931) | Vadose zone soil fungal communities from Angelo Coast Range Reserve, California, USA - CZODoug2_1_08_16fungal (PacBio error correction) | ecosystem: Environmental > Terrestrial > Soil >...
CAATAAATTCTTATGCAAGGCCCGCGGTGAGCGCCCAGCACGCGCGGTATCGAGGAAAGCAGAGGAAAAGTGGAGGGGACGGAAGAGAGGAGATATCTAAATCTGCCTCGCTAGACATGTTAACCCCCCAGATGTACGGAGCCAGGCGGCCGCAAGAGAATAGTGGCGGCCATGTGGACTGACGCCAGGTCATCGAAGGTAGTTACATTGCGGTGGAAAAGGAAAAAATCCTTCATAAGGGGCCTGTTCAGGAAGGAGACCACGACCTTACAAAAGGTGTCCGGAACAGTAGAGGGTCCAAAAAATTGAAAGTTTAAAAAGAGAAGGCAAAAAGAAAGCCCATCTGCCGCCGGCCCTGAGCACCTCGTTCTCGAGAACTTTTAAACTCTTGAGTGGCAAGAAAAGTGGACTGAAGGGAGGAGCAGGGGTCTCGCTTTAGTAAAATCCTTAGTCATACCGACAAGAACCATGCCGATACGCCGAAACGGGTCTCCGGGGAAAAAACAGAACGCTCGCAAACAACTCCTGCGCGGCGGCCGAGAATCTCAGAGGAAAGGGGAAAAAAATGTTAGGAGAAGATCAAGGTCCTCCACCAAGAAATAGGGAAAAAACCGGCCAGGTGAACAAAGAGACGGGCGCCCTTGCATCGGACCGTGACTGAAAAGCGGCAGTGAACAGGAAGAGTACTAAATCCGTTCCGTCCAAAAAGAAGACGTCCAGGTTACGGGAGGGAAAAGGTCATGCAGAAAAAGGCGAAAAAAGAACTCTCCACACGCGCCTTAAAAGAAATGGCCACGGCGGACCCGAGGACCCCCTGCAGAGGGGGAGAGAAACGGAGAAAGGAGAGAAGGTGTACGCAAGAGTACCCCCTCGACCTGGTCGATCGCGGAAAGAAAACAGCCCAGGGGGGACGCATAACGGGCAGACACTTCGGCCAATTAAAAAGGTTGTTGCGAGCGACGAAAGAAGAAGGGATCAGGGAGAATCGGGGGATGGATCAAAAAAAAGGGGCTCATGAGAAGAGGAAAAGCGGAGCAGGCTAAGCGAAAGGAAGTCCGGTCGTTTTTCTGGCTGTTCGCAGAAAACCTGCTATCGGGGGTGGGGGAGGGGAGGGGCACCGACTGGGGGAGACGAGGGGGAAGGGAATGGAAAAAACGCCAGTGAAGCCGGACGGCGGAGGCGGTTGGTCTAGGAGCAAACACTCGTTGCTAGCGGCGAGTGAACGGAAGGGTGGCCAGGGAGCAAGAGAACATGTTAAGTGAGTACACTCAGGGAAAAACATAACGAGCTGGTGCCGGCCTATGTCGAACTGGATCTCACAATTATGAAAGTTAAAGGATTTTCCGGAATGAGGATCTTGGCCACTATTCCCGTGGAGGCGCCCTATGACGGAAAACAGGCGGCCCGGATGGCCCACTCGGGTCTCCAGAGGACCCCATCTGGCGCTGAGTGAAAAAAAGAGAGTAAAAAAAAAGTAGTACGACCACACCACCTAGCGTAAAAAGAGGACGCCGGTCCAGGCCTGGTGGCGCAAGGTGCTGAGGGAGGATACCTAGGCAGGAGGGTAAGAGTCTAAAGCTACCGTCGGCACAAAACTTCCCTACCTGGGAGAGGGACTGATCACGGTCTCAAGAAAGCTGGGCGGATAAAGTGGGACACGTCTTACCGCAGGCCCATTATGCTCGCCTAAGGGAAGGATCCGTTTCGCCAGGGAATTTCCCTCGCAAAATTGTGACGTTCGCGTCTGAGGAATGAGACGGAAATACCCCTAAGGCACCGGTCCAAGCGAATTGGGTAAAGGTTAAAGAAGATTCCTCAAAGGGGGGGCAAGGACCAGGTTGGTCTGGAGGTAAGGGATGTGAGTCAACGGTGGACACTTCTGAGACAAAAAAGAAAGGAGAAAGGGCTTCCGGGGAGGGGGAAAAAGGAAGGACCAGGGAAGCTGAAGCGACGGCCAGACCTAAAAGAAGACTGCCTAGAGAGGATGCAAAAATCAGGGGGAGAAAAAAACAGGAAGGGGGGGCTTTTTCGCGCATTCCCGCGGTGTCCAGCATGACGAAATAAAATGGAGAGTGAATCGGAACCGTACAGTCGCAACGCGATCTGCGAGGCGACAAGGCCAGAACCCAGCAGCCCCAGCACATCGAAGTGACAAAGGTACGGATGAAGTACGGCTATCTTGCGCGCGCTCAAGAAAAAAAAAAAGGTGTCCTCCGAGGAAGCGATCAAACGGCGGGAAGCGTGCCAAGAAAGGGAAAAAAGGGTTGCAATACCTAGGCACCTGCAATATCCCTGGTCAGTCCTCGCGCGTTTGTCCTGAAAAGAACAAAAACCACTTCCGCAGCAGTGCCCGCAGCATGCAAAAAAAAGGAATGGGAGAGTTCAAAAGTAGTGAGAATAGAGAAAACCCTAAAAACCAGGATTATTAGGAACCATATCTCTAGTGACGACCTTTGACGACGACAAAATACTTGAGGAGAGGAGAGGCTGGCGGCAAAGGGGGTCCTTTTCACAAAGTCCACACCGCCGGGGAGCACAATGAAAAATATGAGCTGGGGGAATTTCCGTCGGAGGGCACATGGTGAGGTCGGCAGACGGGGCCTCAAAAGGATGAAGGGAATCGGCGGACAAAGTCGCTGAAAAGCACGACGAAAAAAAAAAAGGGAAGAAAGGGAAAGGACTGAATTAGAGGGGGCTGGCTGAAATGGAGAGGAAGTCCTAAAGGAGGGAAAAGAGAGGGTCGATTGTACCGGTCCTAGGCCACGGAGCAATGGGTCACGAATGAGGGAACACGAACTTGAATTAGGAGAAAACGAAAAAAGAGGTGTGTTGACAATCAAACGACTCCGTCATCGGCTGCAAATTAGGGGGAAGAAGGTCAAAGAACGTCTAGTCGTCCGGCGCTTGACTCCGAAAGGAGAAACCTGTGGAAGCAACAGGAAGAAACCCCCACCACAAAACCAAAAAAACCGAATGAAATGTGGATATTTCTTGCACTCCAGAAAATGCACCGAAACCACTTCCTAGAGAACAGAAAAAAAAAGGCGAAAGGCAAAACCGTAAAAAAAAAAAAGAATCGGATAAAAAAGGGACAAATTCTTAGGTGAAAGTGCCTTATTTGGTAGGAAAAAGAGCAGGAGGATAACTAGAACGAAGAGCTTGGAAAGGGACAAACATGTATAAACTTGGAAAACAGTCCGAGCGCGCATGGGCCTTCAACGAGGAAGGGCCCCGAAGACAGCAAAGAGGGAATGGAAACCTCATGATCATCAAGTGGCAGCCAGTCAGGGCACAAGAAAGGAGGGTCAGCAAGGGGAAAAAAAAAGCGCGACCGATTAGAAACGAAAATAACGAAGAACCCCGGACATACCGGCTATGGGCAGCTGGGGGGGAACCAAGGGAGCTAATCTCGGGTGTTCACCCTCACCCTGGCTTTTTCGCGGGGACGCGGCAGAAAAGGGCCGAGGTTTACCGAATCGAGATTCCTCAAAACAAAAAACCGGAAGTGTATCTTGCCAATCGCATTCTAGGAAGAGAAAAGTTGCCAGCATCGGGCTCTCCGAAGAAAAACACCCAAAAAAAACCCCCCCCAACACAAAACCCAAAAAAAAAAAAAACCCCAACCAAAAAAAAACAAAAAAAAAAAAAAAAACACAACCAAATAAAAAAAAAAAAAAACCCAAAACCAAAAAAAAAAAGAAGACACCCCCCCCCAAACCCCCAAAAAAACCAAAAAAAAAAAAAAAAAAAAAACAACCCACCACCCAAAAACAAACACAAAAAAAAAACAAAAAAAAAAAACCACCAAAAAAAAGAAACAAACCCAACCCCCAAAACCAAAAACAAACCACACACCCCACACCCCACCTATTCGTTGCCCAAGCGTTCGGGGGGGGACCGGGGAGAGTCGCCCCGGTAAAAATTGAAAAAAGGGAAAAGCTCACGCCAATCGCGCCGAGCCTGTCCTCCCATGGGGGGGGCGCCAAAGAAACTCCGCCGCCCAGATCTTCTATCAGCGCGGACGTTCGTGAAAAAGGCAGGTAAAACGCGACAAAAAAGTAAGACAGCAGCAGAAAACCATCCTTCACGGTGCCATGCGACCATCCAGAGACCACCGCGCCTTGCCGGTCGAAAGACAGACGGAGAGGGAGTAGGGGGCTCATTGGGGACACCAGGAGGGAGACATGAACAGCAAGTATAACAGGAACCCTTTCTGGATGGCCGGGTGAGCGGGTCAAAAAAAGGAGACCTGAAGGGCATGCCCGGCAGAGTAACAAAGGGCGTGTCTGGCCGAGATAACCATGTCGAGGGGGAAGAAAAAATGAGGAAAAGCCGAGCCCCTAGCCGTGGCAAAAAGAAAACATGGAGAACGCAGTTCATTCGGTCCTAATTCCAGTGGAGGTTCAGGCTCTGGAAGGGAGGGGGAGAGGTCTCCATTCGAGAAGGACTTAGACGACCTGAACCTGGAAGCCTAACTAGGAAAATAAGCGGGATCAGAAGCCGCCGCAGTCCGTCCGAAGTCCCGAAAACGAGGAGTTTGTCACACCTGGCCTCTGTAAAACTTATGGGGCGTGACAAGAGGAAGAATCGAAAATCAAATTCTTCTTTCACACTGAGCGGGTAGAGGAAGAAGACGCAGCCCAAAGTGGTGCGAGCGCTGTGGTAAAGAGAAAGTGACGGATTCCTCGGCCGGGGTTCTTACGAAGACACGGCCTGGAAACAAAGAAGCGAAGACAGATACAAATGTGACGGCCCACTACAAATGTCCCATTTCATACGCCGACACGAAGAGAGAGCGGAAAGAGGGGGCTGAGGTAGAATAAGATGGGAAAAGTGAAAGAGTTGTCCCCCCGACCTGGGCCGAAAAGCAAGCCAGGGGGAAAGAAGAGGCGACTTCACTGGGAAAACGCCGGAGCCCTTCGTTCGTTACCCCTGCAATTGAACTTCACCAAAAGAAACTGGATAGAGGGCAAAAAGGGGGCCGAATCTAGCGAGTACTAAGGAGTCCTCAGCTACATCCTGTATAAAACCTGCCGATGCGAGACGATAAAGTCCGAAAGAAAGATCGAAGAACTGCGCGCTGAGTCCCTCTCTTGCTTTCGATAAAAAAGCGGGCAAGGCCTCCGGCCTGCTCGGGGGAGAGAGACAACAAAAAGAACAAAAACTATTAGGCAGAAAATATGAGGATATCCCTCGACATGTTCTGAAAAGGGAAAGAGTGAGCGAAGAAAAGAGCGGTAAATCTCTATGTCCTCGTGAATGGTCTCCGGGATAAGAGGTATAGGCAGGAAAGGATCGGAGAGACCAGTTCGTAAAAGCCAAGGTAGTACTTCTGCGTCTGCATCTCAGGACGAGGGCGCAAAAAGGGTGTGCCGATAGGAAATTGGGAGAGACGGGGTTAAGTTCAATGGGGTGTAAACGAACGTCCGGCATCTTCCGGTCAGGAAGGCGGAAACACGAAAAGGAAGGGAGGCTAAAAGTCAGAACCCGGACATGGGGGGCATAACAGGCGATGCAAACCAGCCAAACAAAAACGGAAGCGTGCTCGTCGGAACTTGTTGACCATGAGTTGAGTGGCCGACAGGGGAAAGGAAGCGCGGAGGCACAGGCGGCAAGGCGAACGAGGTTCTGCGAATAAACACCGATGACGCCGGAATTACGCGGTGACACCAGCAGCTCAGGGAAAAAAGCGGCCTGCGCGCGGAGGAACCACTGCTAATCGTGCCCGAAGAAGGGGAAAAAGGGCGTGAGTCCGCGGGTCACGCAGACCCAAATCGTTAGAATCGCCGGGTTTAACACTAGCTGGGGGACGACATGGCAGCGGCACCAGGACGGATGGAAAAGAGATAACCAGCCACGATCCCGTTCCTAGAGAGTGTCCGGCCCAGGTTAGTGTGTATACGTCCAGGGCGCAAAAAAGGCGACTAAAGAACTCCCAGCCCCTGAAACCAAGAACGGCCACTTCGAAAAGAACAGCGCTTTCAAAGAACCCGATCCAGAGAAGAAGTAAATAGTACACCCTCGGAACTTTTCTAATCTCGGACAGAAACCGGACAAAAAAAGGGGGGGAAAGGGTCCAGGGCGCACTGTCAGGCATGATATTTTTCTAGGCGCACCGGCCATAACAGAAAGGGAAAATAAAATCGTGCAAAAAACAAGGAGGGGAAGATCAGCAGGGCTCAGGTGAGAATACGCGAGACGTCGAGGCAGAAGGGTGAAGAGGGAGGGGTGAGCTGCTGGGCGCATTTGGCCACCAGTTGAAGAAGACTGGGGGGGAGAGGGTCAAAGACTGTTCGGCGAGGTGGAAACCCGGGGTCACAAAAAGCAACTCAGCTGAGAGAAGGTATTGGCTGTCGAGGTGGCCCTAGTCGAACAAGGAGGACCGAGCGTCCGCGCTGGTGGAAGAATCCTTACGAAAGGTGTACCGGGAGTAGTTCCGAAGAACCACAAACGATCTGTGTTCAATCCGAGGGAAACCTGGGAGCGCCAGATGCTGGCACGGTCCCGGGGAGGGAAGGGGGATCAGGATGAATATTTAACTACGGCAGTAGGTACGGGAGGATATTAGGAAAAACGCGGCACGGATGGCCCCTCTGTAGCCAGCAAAGCCAAAAAACGCGGCTGACGGGTTGCCAAAAAGACTAAAAGGCTTCGACACCACACCGGCGGCAATCAAGGGCCTGGACGGGTGGAGGGAGCGGTTGCGTTACTTTTCCCACTCGCGCGGTGTGCCGCGGCGTACAAGCCATGGGTGAGCCTTCCCTAAGGGGGCGGGCCACGTCTGGCACGTGTCTGTGGAAAAATTACCCGCGGGGCGGGATCAATAGTGGGGGGGGACGCGATTACAGTCATGGACCCGGAGTCCAAAAGATCCTGAATGGCCCTGGTTTCTCCTCTTGGCCAGGGAAAAGCCCGTACTTTCGTCGTAGGGCATCATGAAAGATAAGGTCCTACAACCTAACAACGGGAAAGAAATGGACAATTTCCTAAGCGTCTTAAGGGGAAGGTCGGCAGGGGGGGGGGGTAGTGATTAGACTTGATTGGATCCGGTGCAAGGAGGGGCAAAAGTCAACAGGCAGAGGGATTCCTTGGTGGCGGACAAAGGCCGACAACGACATGTCAAGCGGTATCCAGGAAGAAACCGTGCGTACGGTAGAGAACCGGCAATGGACGATTCCAAGCGGCGGTTCGACAACCACCAGCCTGGGGTCTTAGAGAATTCACTTGGAACAGGCGTGGACACGGGTAGCCATTGATCGTGGCCTCGTCGTTGGTACAGTAACTCCAACCGAGATGAAGGAGGGGCGTTAAAAGTAAAGCTCACAGTCCTGAAATAACACTCGAAGGAAATTCCGTCAGTGTAGCTCGGGCGAGGGAGAGCTGAGGGGACTAAGAGACCGACGTTCTTTAACACAGTTCCGTAGAAGAAGCAGGCGTGGGGGTCACGTCTACAGCAACCAAGGGACACTACCCGCGGCCAAATGAAAACAAACGTCAGTGTCAGGACGAGGGGTGTGGACTTGAAAGGAAACACGCCAGCCTGCCAAGAGCGCAGGCACGTACTGGTCGGCGTCCAAGTCGTAGAAGAGATATAAACAACAAAACCTGATTCACTGGAGAAAGAAATAGATTGCGACCTTGAAACTCCGGGTGACAAGATTCTGCCGCCTCTTCGTAAGGCGCTTCCGGGTTGACCTTGGCAATTCCAAAAAAACGGGGGCCGTCGTACGTGAGCGGAGATGAAGTTTCAAAGTAGTGGGCACATGTTTATGGGGGCGCAGGCCGTGGGCCGGCCAGCCGTCCGCGGCACCGAACTTGCCAGGCCCTTCTGCGTAACTCAAGTCTGCGAGTGCGCCCGTCGAGGGATGGCAATCAACTCGCCGGGCGAGGGGTATTAGCGTCACACTTGAAACGTGCTCGGGTCGCTTGGGGGAGACCGGTGTCAGGATCTCGTTGCACGGTCGGGGTCACGCGGGCGGCTGAGCGGAGGTTTCAGACTGAATAGAAACTATGTGACCAGCCAAAGCACGGGGCTACGTGTCACGCATTCGGGGAAGCTTCAGGAGAGGAAACCGACACCCCGAGTTTTTGCCTGAAAACGAAACTGGGGAAGCGACTTCAAATGATTCTTGTAAGCGAAACACAGCCAGTCTCGCTCCGGAGACTTCAAACGGACTTCAGAATGCGGTGGCAAACCAAGGGAATCGTTACGTTGGTGGCAGCTATCAGAATCAAAGGAACCGGAACACAATAATACTATCCGGACCCACCCTGTGCCGAAAGGACCAAAAGGGGGGACAATTGTGAAAGTGTACACGGATGTAGGTACCGTTCCTTAGGGTAGACCGCGTATAAGGCGACGACGTTTGCCCCAGAGAAAGGGGGGTTCCAAGAGGAAGCATCAGTGCAGGAGACTCATAATTGGCAAAAGAAGGGAAAGACCACGATGAGACAGCCAAAAAAACGGGTCGGGGGGGACGACCGACGGGGAAAATGTGCCGACAGGAAGGGGAAATCAGAACCCGAATAGGGCAAGCGGCAAACCAGACTGAGCAAGGACGCCCAGCACGAACGAAAAAACCGGGCCAGGACCAGGTAGATGGGGCAGCTAGTTGGGGGAAAATAGGCAGAAAACTAGAGGGTTGCAACCCCAAAGCAGTGCTGTTTGCAGAGGACCACGACATCCGGGCCGATTTTCCAGAAGCGGGGGATTACTAGTACAAAAAACTCACTGCTCGGGCGCCGGGGGCCTGTGGAAAAAAGCGAGAAGAAAAAGCGACAGAGAGTGCAAACCATACTCGTTTATGTGGGGGTAAAGGAAAGGAATCAAAGCCAAAGTAGCAAGAAAAAAACCTCGAAAGGGCCGCGAGGAACGAGTGCGGCAGGGGACACCGGGGGAATACTAAAAGAACGAGAGAACTGGAGGGAAAAATAAGTGAGGGAACAAATGCTTCCCTCTCCTGAACACCTTCCGCAGCAGCAGAAAAAACCGAAGAGTCAAGGTTTCAATTCAACCGAAAGAGAAAAAAGCACGCGTGCAGGTCGTCCTCAGACGTCAAGCGTATTTTATAAGAGCAAGAAGACAGCACCAAGCCTTTCTCACTGAAAAGAGAAGGAAAATGGGGCCGTAAAAAAGATCAGGACTTACAGTGCAAAACCGATGGGGGGCCGTAACACCTGGGGTTCTTGATATAAAAAGTCCATATGTGGAATGAGAGCCAGGGGAAAGAAGTGAGCCATCACAGAAAGAAGTGTGGTCATCTGGAACGGGGGGAAAACGGAAGGGAAGGTCGGCCGAACGGTCAAGCCTGGTCGCGCCGGAACGTCGATCAAGTAAAGGGGACGGCCCTAGCATGAAGGAAAGCCAGGAAACAAAGAACACGAAGGAATTCCGACTTCAAATTTGAGAAAGCGACCAGGGGTGAAACCGGACGCGGGGATACTTCAAACGTCTTCTGGGCAGAGGGACCAACCTAAACATCAAAAAGGAGCAACAGGAGCGTGGCTGCAATCAAAGGCGGATGGTAACGCGAAAGCGGCATGTCCTCTTCCGGGGGGGAGGAAGAAAAATCTAAGCTGAAAAACCCGACCTGCGCGACAAAGAGCACCTGTTCGGGCACTACAGGGTCTCACTTTCAAGAGCCGGGGAAGAAAGTGACTCAGGCAAGACCCGGTGAGGGCTTTCTGCGCGGGCTTGCCCAAAGAAGAGTTGCACAAGAGGACAGGGAAAACACCGAAAGAGTTCTGGTCGAATGGACCGAACCCAAGTCTTACGGTGACACCCGCCATACGTCACAACACTTCAAAAGAAAAGAGAGACGAAACACAAAAAAGGCAGGAGGCCGAGGCAGGCAGCTACTCCTGCAAAAGGGATAACATTTCTCTGCAAGATGATAAGGAAAAAGACGGAACAGATCTGGCAGGCCAAAACCCATGCCTGCTATCGGTCCCGCTCGTGAAGTCTCACGCCCCTGGCCGAAAAGGGAATCTGGGATCTCTCTCAAAAACCAAAGTGTAGAGAAATATAAGTAAGGATGACTGCCCTCGGGAGACGCCGACCGCTGACTATACTCGAGAAGGAAAGGTCAGCCTTAGTAAGCTTTAGAGGATCTGAAAAAAAAATCACGTGTGTTCCTCTCTACCCCGCCCAGGTTTAACTTGAGGAAAGGCCGGCCAATCGTATTTCGGAAAGGGGCCTGATAGGAGTAAATCCGTGGGCATTCGGGTTCCAACGATCCGGCCTTTCATGGAGTGCAAGAAGTCACCGTCTGACTTCTAAACGAGGGCCAAAAAAAAACGGGGGGAAGCGCGATGCAAAAATGACACCAAGAGGGACAGACCTCAATGAGAACTACGTAGTCGGCGATGAAATTGACCCTGATTAGTGCCGAAACTGTGGAGATGGGTTTCTGAAGGGAGTCCTCGAGGCCGAGAGCAACTTCGTCTCGCAAAAAAACAGAGGAAACGCCAGGGAAGTTTCTGGGAAGGGCATAAAAAACATTCATATCAAAATCAAGCAGTCCCCCTCCGACTTGGATGATAGGGAAGCAGTGACGCACCAGAAATCGGGGTGAAAAAGGGCCAAGGTGGGGGAAAAGAAAAGGATGTCCTCACCTCTCAGGCTACCCAGAGAGAGGGAGGGAACGCGAAAGCCACGATCCGTTGATCCATAAGGTGATGCGTCGAAGAAGGCGCCCAAAGGGCGACGATCCTATCACAACGATAAAAAGCCCGGGAAAAGGAGAACAAAACTATGAAAAAAAAACCTAGAGGAAGGGGGGGGAAAGAAACCTCGACAGTTGCCGCCTAAAAGACCACGTCGTAGAGGGACAGAACCGCCCAGTACGGAATTCAGGACATGACAAAGTTCAAAGGCAAGTGGGAAAGCTCAAAAGAAAAAGAAAGGATGCATATTCTAAAACGGGAGGGGGAGGGATATAAGAAACAGAATAGCATCCTGAACCCAACTGAGTTCGGGGTCCTGGGGGAGGGGGGGTCCATGGCAAAACTGAAGGGTCGGGTGGGGTCTGGAGGGGAGGTAACGACAGGGGGTGGGTAGGATTGTTGGGTAAACTAAAAACGACGTAACTCGCTGATCTCAGGGCTGGTCAGGCTAGGGGTGGATCAAAAGAGTGCGCCAACAGGGGACTCGGAGGGGGGGACCGACTTCCATGGGTGACCTTTGAGACAATCGGTGACCAAAAACAGAACGATGTGGGAGAACGAGCCGAGAGGAAGGGCAGGCCAGGTAAAGGAGGTAAGGAATGTATCTGACAGTCCGTGCTTACGCACTGCGGACACCCGAGCACAGGGAGTGGGGACCGCCGCTTGCTCCCTCAAACCACAAAACGGCGCTGGGAGGTGCACAACCTAAAAAGATAGAGTCGCACAAAGAGCTGGCCAGAGGGACTGGCCGGTGGGGGTGCAAAGGGCGGGAGTTCTCCCGAGGGCGCGCTTGGTTGACGGTGACCCTTACAAAATCCACCCTGGGAGGCAAACAAAAGAAAAGTTTGCTTAAAAGCGCGTGTGCCCTTAAGGCTTCGGTCGCAAGGCCGGAGGAACTTCAGACCGTCTTTCTAGAAGAAGGCAAAGGTGTCAAGAAGTCGGTGACCTGGCACCTAGCAGTTAATTTGGAGCGAACGGAAGCCTGATCGGAACGGGGCATAAAAAAAAGAGGACCGGGACAAAAACTGTTTCCAACCTGAACCTTCGTCAAGGGGGCAGTTTCAGCCAGGGGGGGGGGGGACGTGAGGAAGGGGAACTTCTTGGCAAAATCAAAACGGAACAACTTCCAGGGGGGATGAAACCTAATTACGACAGGGTAACAAGAGAGAAAAACCGGGGAGTTGGTTACGTCCTTACTACCGACTATTGGGCTATGAAACGAGAGTGCGAGGAAAACAACCTGGGGGGAGGGCTGCTCAGTCAAAGAGGGAAATAGAGTGTACCGTACCGGTTAGTGGGCCGGGACAAGGGGAACGAAACGATCTGCAGTTCAGGCGCCCAAGGCAAGGGCCAGCACCTCTAAGGCTGTCCCGTTCCCAAGAGCTTTGGAGGGAGAGAGTCCGCGAAGAGGGAGTCAACCGATTCAAGCGATCAAAAAAGGAGGACGGGGCCCGCACCCAATAACCCCGAGGAACATGCACCATCAAAGGGGCCAACTGCGGAGGTCCATGCCGGCGAAGGTAACCAGAATCGATCAAAACTAAGGGAGCCAGGCAAAAGGGAACAAGCTCAAACACAACTGGAGGATGAGAAATGAAAGTTGAAGAAGCATTCCGAGAAACGGTCATCAACGCGGCGGGGTCCCAAAATTAACAAAGGGGGGGAGAGTAAAAGGAGCACGGGAAAAGTTCTGAACCGAACCGCAAAAAGAAGTAGTATCTCTGCCTCGGCACGAAGACGAGAAGAAGGGTCAGGAATCAACAAAAAAAAAAAAAACAAAAAGGGCCAAGGAGCGACGGCGCCCGACAAGGGGGATTCAGAGGAGGGGAACAGCCGGCTGCGAACGACGGGCGAAGTACATACTTCGGCCAAAGAGTGGAGAGGAAACAGGCGCAAGCGCACCGCAACCAGCGGGGAGACGACCAAAATCTTCATAGGCGTAAACACCGCCGGTCTCGGCCGGGCAAGAGACGTGGTCCGAAGGTGGCCGCACACGGAAGACCTAGTGAGAAAGGAAAAAAACCTACTTAACCGCCAGACACACACCGGAGAAAAAAAGGCCAAAGAACAAAAAAAAGGAAAAGGAAAAGGGAAAAATTGTTAGGTCGGGGCATAGTGGTTTTATTCCCCAAAGAGTAGGCCGGGTGAACGTGCTACGTCCATTGGACCAAGAAAACTGGCCGAAGGCCCACGCGATGGTCCTGCATCAGCAACAGGAAACACGACGCCCGCGGGCCAAACCTCGCCTGGAAGCTTGCCGAAAGGGGGAAAGGGTCCGGGACCTGAGGGCATCATACTGCAAGAGAATATACTCCAGCACTAGAAACGCCACCTGAGGAGGGCAGAGCGGTCGACAAGGACTCGCGGTGTGAAACCAAGAGCGGGTTGCAGATGTGATAAGAGGCGGAAGCTTTACCTAGTGAAAACTGCAAACGGTAAACAGAAGGGGTAATTCCCATCTCAGAAGGCAGTCCACGGGTTCAATCTTTCGATGAAAAAGAGTCCAAGAAAAGGACACCAGATCTGTCTGTTGGGGTCACCGAACTCCAAAGGGGACAAAAATGGATAAGGAGAACGACACCAATCGAGGAAGGGGGGAGAATCACGATGGTGTTATCGGACAAGCCTCAAAAAGACCTTCTATCAAGGAATGAGGGGTGTCCAGCAATCACCGGCACACAGTCAGGGCCGAAACATAACACCCGGGAGGTAACGGTGGAAACAGACCAACCGAAAATGAAGGGCCTGTCTCCATCATCAAAGGAGAAGAGGCGCATGGCCACTGCGAGTCCCCCGCAGGTAGCAGATCCAGTGAAACCCCGTGAATGAAAGGCACAAAGCCTGATGGCCACCTGCAAACACCTTTATACTTTCAAGAAGCGACCGGGAGTTTGGAGGCGGCCAAAGTAAGCCAAGGGAGCCGGCTCAATAAACCGTCCTGAGGGGGGGAAGAATACGGAGTGACGGCGTGATAGCGGAGAGAGGGATCGCCTGGTCCAGGAGTCGAAACGGGCCGAGGGACGAGGAACTATAATGCAATCAAGTAAAGGAAAGTGACGAACCGGCAACGTCGTGGGTTCAACCTGGCCGCTGCAAAGGAGGGTGGCGGGCGGAAGGGAACCGATAGGAGACACAAAAAGTATCTCGAGCAGTGCGAAACGTCTCAAAAGCGGGTGCGTAAATTGGGGTACCGTGACGGGGCCTCGCACTGGGAGGGGCGAAAACTTCTACTGGTCACGAAGAGACCCAAGGGGACACCGCACCTGTCACTACAAACATGAGCAATAACGATTTTCTACGTCTAGAAGGTCTAGGGTCGTGATCGAGGCGACGTGAACGCGGGGAAAGAAACATGTTACAAAAGGAAAAAAAACTTTCGTTCGGTGACACGTCATGCAAAGGGGATGATCGGCGTTCGGAACAAATGAAAAATTAGACCGGGGAGAACGACTGCCACCTGGTAAGAAAAGAAAAAGAGGAGTCAGGATGCGCAGTATGGAGAAAAAGGGAGAAAACAGAAGGATAAAAAAACTCAAAGCCACCTGCCGGGAGCGGAGAGACCAAGCGCGGGCTGTCGCATCAAACCGGCAAGGAGGCACTTGAGTAGATCAACAAAAAAAAAGGATTGAGAAAAACTGGACAGCGACAGTCGGAGGCAAGAAAAGAGGGGGATCGGCCATAAGCTAAAGAACGATGCAGGGCTGGGCAGGCCGGGCAGGGCAGGCAAAATTCCGTTTCAGCATCCAGTAGCTTCAAGGCGGCCGCCGCGGAAGGGCGGCACAGAGAAAGCCAAAGCGCCAATAAAAGAATCGAACGTGACGTTCTCGGTGAAAGAAATAAGGAGGAAGGTCAGAGGTCCGACCAACGCCTTCACAACTCCGTCTTGCCCAAGGGTTCGCAGGGGACCAAGGGGGCAAGGACGAGACATACCCAGTGACAAAAAAATAAAAGCCGGGCCATTCGAAAAAGAGGGAAAAGAATAAAAAGGATTGTATTGACGGAGGGCGAGGAGGCGAGGAGGCGCGGCCAGCCTAGCCAGTCAGGTCCACGGGAATGAGGAAAGAAATCAGGGAAGTAACAAACAGCACGCATCCAAAGCAAATTCATAAAGATACAGGTAATCCGGGAGGATAAAAAAAACGAGGGTCAAGAACCAGACGCTGTAGAAAATTCAAAAGGAAACTAAAGGGAGAAATTGGGTCGGCCGTGCGTTGAATCAGAAAAGTACGCCAGGGCGCCGGTTCGCGTCTATGCCCCCTTTTAAGGAGGAACGTCACTGCGGACGACCAGACCGGCCACGCGAAAGAAAAAAACCGGGGGAAACTGGGAAAAGGAACCCCGAAAACGGGGAACAAGGGGCTCGATTGCACAGTCCAGACTACACCCGACCATGGAGAGACGAAAAACGGACCCATGGGAAAAAAGGCAGAAAAGCACGGGGTGTGCTAAGCTCCACCGGAAAAAAAAAATCGACTAAGAACGGCAGGGGGATCCAAGGGGGCTCAGGATCAACAGCAAAAACCGGCAAAGACTGTGGTCGTGGCTTCTACAAAGGGAACATGACTTGTACGGGCAACAGACGGTGTGAGGGACGTGTAGACTTGAGACACCTAAAAGCGGGGAATTTGTCTCACCCACGGGGAGGAACCCGGCGAGCCAGCGCTGGTTGGCGGGCCTTCTCAATGGGTACCGTATTTACGGAAGAGGGGGGACCACCCGAGGCAGGTGCAAGCCAGGAGGCGCGGCCCAAGTGCTGGGACACTGTGGAAACGGGCCAAAGGGAGAAGATGCCGGGGTCTAATACCGGGGAAAATACGAGTGAGAACGATGCTGCAACGCAAGGGGCTCGTTCTCCAGCGAACAACTCCCTTAAGTAGGGTGGCACACCGGAAATTCGTCGACCAAAAGTATACTCCGCCGGGGTGTACGAGAGAAAGCGTAATTCCCTCGGACGGATCCGGTGAACGCTGCTGGCCAGCCTGGGCGGACAAATACCAACATTTGCCCGGCGTGGGCCCTACCTGGTCGGGGCGGGATCTAGTGTGGGCAAAAGGAAGGCAAAAGGAGGGAATCCGGTATTCTAAACAGTGGATGAAGAGGGCACAGGGAAGCCGTGAACTTGCCGGGATCAGGACTGTCCATACCAACTAAAAGCATACTGAAACGGATTTGTAAACCGGGGCAAGGAAAAGCCTCGGGAGGCAGTGGGCAGGGAAGAGGGGGTCCAGAATATGAATGTGGGGGGAAAAAAAAGGTCAGGGTGACGGATAGTGGAGCAAATAGGCAAGGGGGAGAACAAAAACCAGCACCCCACAACATGACCGAACGGGAGAGACGCAGTAAGAGAGACCGGGTAAGGAAGGCTAAGCTAGTGCAAGGGTGCAGTCAAGAGGTATGGGCGAGAAACAACATGAGGAGAAGACAAGAAAGGAGGGAAAGTTTAAGGGGATGAGGTAGAGGGAGGGAGGAGGGAATAGAAGGAGGAAGAGAGAGGAGTTAGGACGGAGAGAGAAGGGAAGTGGGGGGGAAGGGCGAAGGGGAAGGAAAAGAGAACGGAGAACGGAGTAGGGGGGTAAGACAGCGGAGGGAAGGAGGGCGGAGAGAGAGTAAGTGCGGGGGGGGTAAGAGGGGGCTGGGAAAATAGGGGGGCGGGGAGAGGGTGGAGGGGAAAGGGAGATGGCAGGTGGCAGGGGGTGTGGGATTTAGAGAAAGGTGGATGAGAATGGAAGGGGGGGGGGGAGGGAAGGTCGGGGGGAGGAAGGAGGGGAGAGAGGGAGGGTTCAGAGGGAGGAAATAGGGGGGTTAAGGGTAGAGATCAGAAGGGTGCGAGACGGGTGGGGCGGGGAGGGCAAAGGGGAAGGAGGAAGAAGAGGAAGGAGGGGAAAGGAAGAAGGAGGGAATAAGGGTGCCTAGAAACGAATGCGGGAGGGGAAAAGGGAAGTGGTGGGTGGGGTAGGGGGAGTACAGGGGGGAATTGAGGCGGCGGGGGTAAGTGAATAAAGGGTGAGAGAGGGGAGGGGGTAGAGCAAGTGATAGAGACGGGAACGGGGGGGGGGGGTGAAAGAGAATTAGGTGGGGAGGGGGGGGTTGGGTAGGGAGAAAACGAGGGATGGTGGAAGGAAGAGAAGGGGGGGAGAGAAGCAAGGGTGGGGAGATGGAGGAGGGGTAAGGTAGTGCGTGGCGGAAAGAAGCGAAAGAGGGGGGGGCAGTGAATGAGGGGACCGCGAGGGAAAAGAAAAAGTGGGGGGGCGGGGAAATAAAGGAAGGATGAGGGGGAGGAGGCGGGGGGAACGGGAAATACCGGGAAAACTAGGGGGGAGAGCTGGCCCTGTGGACTGGGGGGGGGGAGGTGTGTGTCTACGGTCAGAAATAACCACCGTGAGGAGCGCAAATAGTGCAAGGGACGCGTAGACCTTGAAGGCACCGCCTCAAGAGGATCGGGCGATGGGGTAAAGGGGGACAACGTCTAAAAAACTCATTCCCGTTCCGTGTCCGGCGAGCTGGGGGGGGGGCGGAGCGGGTCGCGGCCATAAAAAGGGAGGTGTCCGCCGACCAGTATCCACGCGGGGAGCGGCCGGCAAATCACCGGGGAAAACAAAACAGACGAGAAAGAAGGTCCGACCAAGGGGGGGGGACGTGAAAGGAACGAAAGCCGACTCAGCGCTCTCGAAACGGCTGGTCAAGCGTCAATCGACTAGAAAAAACAACGTAGATTGATTCAAAAAAATTGAAGAAATTACACCAGGTTCAATGGCGCAATACCTAGGCTACGGGGTCCGGGTAAATCCCAACCCGGAGGAAAAGTCTTGCGGTGCATGTGGCAAGAGGGGCACTTGTGCTGAAGCACGCCGCCCGCAAAGCAGCGGCCTCATTCATTACCGCCAGGGAAGGCGCAAAATCTCAAGAGCCGGGAGAAAGGGAATGACGGGAATTGGAGAAAAAAAGGTCGATACCTTTCGCATCGCTGGCGCCTGTCCGAGGGAAAAAACTATCAATGCTACGTTCAGGAAGAAGCTGGAAGGAGAACAGGAGCGAACTACGGTGTAGTCAAAATAGAAGTTAAGCCGAAAAGAGCCATAAAAACGAGCGGCCGGCCTATCCACTGGGGGGACAAAAAAAAAAAGGGGAAAGACTGCACAGTGCCAACCTTATCCAGCCAACTTGCTACACACCGGAAAATCAAATCTGGAAATTTGAGGGACCGTTAGGGTGACCGGCCTGGTAGGGAACCAGATAAGATAACGACGCCAGGAAAAAACGCGCTGGTCCGAAAACTATAACGTAAAAGGAAGGAGGCCGTTCAGACCAAAAAAATTGGACGCCGGTAAAAGATATAAAAAACTAGTTTCAAAAGCGTGATCAGCGGGCCGCATGTTAAAGAAAATTTAGGTCAAAGACTCAAAACGCATTTGACTGAACCAGCAGCGACGTCACAAAGTCGAGTGAGGGTGTGGTCTAACCGAGCTCCTACGCGGACCCCTGAGGGTGCCGGGGGGTCGCTGGGGGAAAAGGAGGCAGGGTGTCACATAAGCGCCGACCACAGGAGACTGGCAAATACCTCAGGCTCGCCATCATGACACATAGGAAGAAAACGCAGGGGCGAAAGAAAAATGAGTGCACCGCAGCGTTCTTGTTTGCACCGAAGTACAACGGACATATGGAAAATCCCAGCCACCATCTAGGGGAACAGACAATTGGAAAAACGGCGCGAAAAACATAGTCACCCTGCGATAAGAGGGGGGAGAGGTTCTTGACAACAGGAAGTAACGCCGAAAACCTTAGGTCACCGGGAGAAGGAACGTGGAAATGAAAACCCAAGGGGACGCCTGCAACTCATCCAGCTAAAAAAAGTTCTAAGAAAACTTGGATGATCCTAAACGGGGATCAAATCTTATGGCAAGGGAAGAGGAACCCACAGATCTTCAACGAAAAAAAAACGCAAAGCAACCGGGGGTGTCTGGGGAAAAGAACGGGAGAGGGCAGGAAGGGTGGTTGTAACAATCCAGACCGGAGCATCATCACCTAGCAGAGTTCCGGGGAACTGGCGTTAATGAAAGGCAAAGAGGGCGTCGCCTGGGCCGTAGTCCCGACAGAACCTGGTACGGTCCAAACGCGGAGAAAACGAATCCGGGACGAAGACCATTCAAGAGCTCGTGACCTGCCGCTGGTTCTGGGTCGAGGAAACGAAAAACCGAAAACAAAGACAAGGCGCGCTGCCCAAAAGAAACGCGGGGCTAAATCGGCACTGGCCAACGTCAAAGCTAGGCCGTGTGGAAAAAGAAGACAAGGCTATCGGACCGAGACCCTGGATGGACAGGCAACTTGGGTCCACTAAATCAAAATCAACCGAAGCACTATGTACTCAGGTAGGAGGGGCGGAATTTAAATCGGGCGAAGGACCCGGCCCCGACGACCGACCAAGGAAGGGTCGGGTGGGTCGTAAAAGCACTTCGGACAGCAGGAAAAACTCACAAACTGAGGACCGGGGCCTTACACCAGCGCCTAGCTGCCTGGGGGGGCGTTCAAAAGCATGGAAAGGGGTAATTGGGGGATAAGGGTAAAAGTCCTGAGATCATCGCACGAAGCCGCTTCAGTCAATCGATATCTTCAGGGGACCTTTCAGTGGCTTATTACTCAACAAAGAGTGAGGGAAAAGGAGAAAAGGAAGTCCCAGATATAGTTCTTATTCGGGACCCGGGGTGAGCGGGAAGCGAGACTCGCAACGAGCCCGATAATTTGGATATAAATGAACAACTAGCATCAAGACATGTCTCCTCAAAGGGATGTGAATCTTCATTACCACGGCCGAGGGAGGGCTGCAGGGCGCCAGGTCATAGACATTGTGTTAAGGGCTTTGAAAGCATCCGGATTTGAAAACCCAACTCCGGGGCCCAGGTCAGGAACAATGGACGTGGGCACGCAAGCAGACCTCAAGGAAGCCTGACAAAAGCTGGTGAGATGAACTGACCTTTTGGCCGAACAAGGGGGAGAAAGGTCAGAAGAGTTAAGCGGTCGGCCCAGACGAGCTTCTCCGCCGAAACGGCGAAGGTCAGTACCAAAGCCCGCAAGAGGAATCTATGGAACGGCAAAAGCAGCGTAAAAAGTGAGGGGGTAGAAAGCTCCGCGGGTACCCTCTACAAACGGAAGCGGAAGGGGAACACGAAGGGGCATTGCAGGGAGGAACGGAGCGTCCGGATAATCTGCAACGTAACGTCCAGGGGCGGGGCCAGAGACCAGGGGGAAACTCAGCAGTTCTGAAAAGCCGGGTCACGGACAAGGAACGACGGTTAGACCGGATACCAGGGGGAGAGGATTAA
>Ga0179593_1477659_pt1 | contig 19982 bp, 19 predicted proteins | sample CZODoug2_1_08_16_FD_185931 | JGI IMG/M metagenome (GOLD analysis project Ga0179593, IMG submission 185931) | Vadose zone soil fungal communities from Angelo Coast Range Reserve, California, USA - CZODoug2_1_08_16fungal (PacBio error correction) | ecosystem: Environmental > Terrestrial > Soil >...
TCGATCGTGGATCAGACGCGAGGAGGTCGCATGAAGAGGGAGGTAGCCACCCTACTCAACTCGGGGAATTTCCTGTCTGGAGATCAAATCCAAAAAATGGGAGGGCGAATGATAAGAGAGTCGTATAAGAAGCCGTCTGAGGTAGCAGCTTGACAATTTCGTACGGGGACATCTGGAGGGAAAAAATTAGGGGAGGAGAAAAACGGACTGGTTCTTTCCGCGCGATCAGAGGTGCTCTACCAGGTAGGGCTCTAAAAAAATTAGGGATACCAGCGGGAGGAGGAAAATTTCTCTGACCATCCTAGCCAGGAAAAGGGAGAAGAAGAGGCCAGAAAGTGAAAAGGGTTTTGTCTAAGGAAACGCAAAGGCACAAATCTACCAACGAAGGAAAATTGCCCGAGAAGGTTCAAAAATGGGCGGGCGGACCTTGAAGGAAGGCAGACCGGAATCACTCGTAGTATCCGGCTTGGTTTTGGGCGAGGGGAAGGAAAACTGAAGGGGAGGGAGAAGGAGCGCCGGATTGTGACGGCGGGCCCCGACTGACTAGGGCGGAGAGTGCCTGTTGTGCTGTCTATAAACGGCTCTAAGGGAGTGGGACCTGCGCTATCGACGGAATACGTCCTCGTGCGGAGGATTCGGCAGAAAAAAACTCACTAAAAGACGGGCGCGCTGGCTCGGCGAAGGGACAGCCATCGCTTCATGGTGAAGCGCGGACGACCGCAAAGGCCACCTGAATCTGGGGGGAAAAAGAAAAGAGTCAGTCGTATCTGAAGTCGTCCTTCAATTAGATCACGTCGGCTTGAGCACCGGCCGCCCAAGTGAAGTAGCTACTACCCAATAGAAGGGGGGGCGTACGAGTAAAACATAGCTTGATGGAAAAAAAAGGGTGTCGAGAGGAAGGAGACAACTACGCAAATGGGCTGAACCCTCCGAATCTTCGTCTCATCTCCTGAGAAACTCTCAAAAGAAAAAGAAGGTTGTCAGCATGGTATGGGCCTTGGGGGGAAAGCGCCCTCGAAGAGAACTGGGGAGCGCGCGGAAGAGATACAAAGGTGCCGGGGCAGGCCCTTTCTTTTTGCTAAAGCTCGGTGGGGAAAAAAATCGAGGGAAGGGACGAGCGCCTGCGAATAAAGAACTTTCGTTTAAAAGAAGAGGGAAAAGAAGCGGCGGTGCCATTTCCTCAGGACCGTCGAAAGAAGGTCCAGAAGAACTCAGCAACAACAAAAGGTTATTAATATAGATGATGGTACTCTACGTATAGGGATTACCATGGAACCAGCAGGTGCCATCCTGCAACGAGGGGGGGGGAAGTCGGGGGTGTGGGGTGGTTTGAGGGGGTTTTTGTTTTGGGGTTTGGGTAGGGGGGGGTTTGTGTTGCCGTCGGGTAAAAAAAAGGTCATCAGGTAGACTCAGGCCCGCCCCAGCCCGAGGCCGATTAGCTTCACTCCTCCTCCTCCGAGAAAGGGAAATAGAAAAAAGGGGAACCAGCCAGCGGAACTCGAGCCGCGGCGCCGAAATAGAGGATCCAGGGGAGCGAGTCAGTCCCTCGCCCGTGATGGATGTTGTCCGTCCTCTTCGGTACGCACGAAATAAAGAAGAGAATGACGCCGTGATCGTAGTAGAAGGAAAAACTGAGAAGGTCAAGGGGAGGCCGCATGCCCACTAATTCATGCCCGTATACAGAAGCCAAGGGAAGAAGCCAAGGAGGCCGCTTTGTGCCGGATGGCGCTGAAAAAAAAGACTGCCGAACAGGCTGGGTGGATATGCCGGAGAGAAGGGCCAGCGTTAAGGACCTTTCTTTCCTTCTTAAGTTCTAATCCGGAAAAAAAAGTAAGGGAGAAGGGGGAGGGAGCGCAATTGTCTACCGTCACGAAAAGACAGCCAAAAAAGGATCAGAAAAAGCTAAGTAAGTATTTCAGAGCTCCAACTATTTCTCCCACCAGCCGAAAGAACAAGGGCCGCCTCACGCCACTCGTACGGGAACTGGACAAGAGAGAGAACTTACCTTTTCTCGCCCGCAAGGAAGCTTGGTGGTCGTCTCACATTGAAAGTGAAAGGGGGGGGTAAATAAAAAAAAAAAAAAAAAAAAAAAAAAGGGAAAAAAAAAAAAAAAAAAAAAAAAAAAAAACGACCAAAAAAAAAAAAAGAAAAAAACACAAGACCCAAAAGAAAAAAAAAAAGAAAAAAGGAGTTGGGGTTTCCTTTTCACCGATTCTACCAAGGAAAATTCGGTTGGGCATTATCTGAGGGTCGGGAGTTTTTGGAAGACCTTCTCTTATGGCTCATCAAAGGCTAAGGGGAGGGAAGCTCGGGCAGCCGTTTACGTCCGACTCAGAAAGTCTGGGGAAATGCTGAAGGGTATCGATACAACGATGGAAACGATGTAGGGTCCGCATCGCGGAAATCTTCTTCCAAAAGAAGAGAGGGTAGAAAGGAAGTTCGGCCAGGGCTTTCCATTCCTCAAAGAAAAAAGTCGGGTGGGAAGAGTATATAACTAGACGAGAGGTGTAAAGACCGAAAAAAGAAGGGGGAGAAAAACTCAGGGAAAAAAAAATACCCCGCGCGGAGGAAGGAAACTTAAAGAAAAAGGGGGGTTGAAAAAATAGCCATTTTCTTCTCTGAAGAGAATGCAAGTGGAAGAGGAGGAGAAGGAAAGGAGCCCTCTTCATTTAATCTGGAAAAGATGATGATGACGTCGCTAGATCATCTTTATGTCGGATCTTCGGTGCAAGGAGAAACTCCATGAGACGGAGAGGATCTCGGCAACCTTTTTCTCTCCTCCAAGCATTATCTCGGGGAAGAAAGTATTGGGACAGCACTCAGGTCATTGGCAAATAGTAAGCGGGGCGGGAGGGAGGGCTCAAATAGCCATTTCTCTCTCGACTAGTCGGGGGGTCATTCATTAAAAAAGAATATCAAAGGAAAAGGGAAGGTAGGTCTAGATCGTATTGGAAGTTGGAGCAGTCAGGAGGGAACGGAGGGATAATAAAGGAATCAAGGATGAGTCCTAGCAGGAACGTCGGTGGCCCCCTTCTTGAGAAATGAGACCCTCCGGGATATTCAGATGGAGCCTAGACCCCCCGTCCCCATAGGTTCCAGATGTACAGATGGAACTTTGTTGGAAGGATCTTTGACCAGAGCTTTTCGAAATAAAGGAAAGAGGCGAGCGCGGCCGAGACCATGCAGTTCTCCTCGCCCTACTCTAATGAAAAAAAAGAAACTAGAGGAAATCTATAGTAAGTGTGCTGCCGTCGCATCCAGCAAAATGTGGGGGGGAGGTCTCCCGAAAAGAAAACAAAAGGAAGTTGAAGAGAGATGTGAACGAGGCAAGCGTGTCGACATCTCTTGTTCTACCGGAGAGGGGACCTCTCAAAGAAGGAAAGGCCTGACTAAAGGGGAACGGCTCGTGTGCTTCCTCTCGGGCGCGTATACCGAACTAAAGGAGGAAGCCTACTTGAGCCTCGCCACAGCTTTAGGAACCAACCCGACGACTCAAGCATGTAACTACAACAAGGCTTCGAGGACTTCCAACAAAGAGAAAGGGACTCGGGAGAGAGAGAGGCGAGAAGATCTCTGCTCGACTACTATTCAGGAGGACAAGCCTGTTGTCTGAAAGAAGAATAGAAAGGAAGGACGCAGTAACACCGCTTCATCCAAGAGAGAACCTCGTAACGTTTCTAAATCAGAGGGAAAAGCACGGAAGAGCGACAAAAGCAGGCGCGTTTCGCATACGAGTGCAGCGAGAAGGGCGAAGGAAAAGATCTCGAGAGAGAGGAGAAAGGGGGCGGGCTCACTAAAACAGGACTACCTACGCTTAAACAGCCCGGGAAAAAAAAATGAAAAAGGCTTCTAAAAGGAACGCGATCCTGGCCTGTAGAACCGCAAAAAGACCGCTGCTTGGCACGAGGCGGCTGCGGAGACTGCCATAAGCTAAAAAGACACTCAGATCGAAGCAAACCAAAGATCAAGAGGAGGAAGGCCGGACTCTGGGACTACCGGCCATGGGCAAGAAAAAAAGGAGATAAGAACACATACGAGGGGGAAAAAAATCAGACAGGGGGGGGGGGAATTGGGGGGAGATCGGCTACTCTCTTGTCGAAGGGAAAGACTCCAGGAGGGGAGCTCAGCGGAGATCACGGGGGAAGAAAGAGGGGTCTTATTGGAACTGAAGCATGCAGCCGGAAAAGAGAGGAGGGGGAACTAAGATTCTTTCTAAAGAATGCGAGGGCAAAATTCCAAAAGGGGTCTGCGTTTAGAGATAGACTGAACTGGTCCTTCTCGAGACAAGGGTCTACGAGCTGAGTTCAAGACCCCTGATCTAAAGGGGGGGCGAGGTCAACACCTTTCATTTTGAGTAAAATACCTGCCGACGGACGAACTCTATGCCCAGAAAAGCAAAAAAACCCCTCGGGTTTCTACTCTGTACCACCAAGATGACCCACCAGAAAAAAGGGGAAAAAAGGCCTTTGAAAAAAGAGAGGATTGGGGGGCGCGCGGTCACCTTCATCTGAGAGACAGGTACAAAACCGTCGCCTCTGGTTGGTTAGAGCGAGAGAGGAGAGAACTTCTGCGAGGGTGGCGAAGATCTTGCCCAAAGAGGACTATGGGAGGGGGGGAAAGCTAGGGGGGAGCACCTTCTTATCGCGTACAGCCGGGTCCATAAAAAGGAAACCGAGACTAGGGAATCAGAAGGGGGGAGGATTACTTCTGACTTTCTCAAACTACCAAAAAAACGTGAGGCGGAGGGAGAGGAATTTATTTCTGAACCTCTAATTTTTTCGTCTGAGGGAAGAAAAATCAAACCTCCGGCAAGAGCATCTCTTCACTACTTTGTCTGTTAGAGAATGCCACGTAGCGGGTGGGCTAAGCGTTATTGACTCCGCCGGGGAAAGAGGGGAGGTAAAAAAGGAAACGGCGTTAACTATGCTTAATAGCGAAAAGAAAAGCTGAAAAGGGAAGACATATCCTTCAAATTGGAAGGTGGTCGCTTCCGAAGAACTCTTCTAAGCGAAAAAAAAAGGCCGAGAAGAGGGGAGTCATGTATGGGGGATTGTGAGAACCTCGAAAAGGGGAGCGCGGGTGAGGTACGACGCTCAATTTTCCGGGGAGAAAGAAGGGGGAGAAAGGAGGGTGCTCCATACTCCCTTGACGAAAGGGGGGAACGAAGAAATGCAAAAAAACGGTTCGTGACGCCTTCTTGACTGAGGGGGGGGAGAAAAACGTAGACCACTGCTATCAAAGGAAAAGAAGAAAAAACAAAAAAAAGGATAGTAGGGAGTAGATGGGGGGAAGCGACGTGTCCGTCTCGGACAGACTTCAAGAAGGGCTGAAGCGACCTCGCCCTTTTCATCAGGGAAAGAAGGAGAAGAGGCAAATTCCTCGTAAGAAAGCGCCTTAGACCCGCCAGCCCTGGTGTTAAGGAAAAAAGTAGAAAGCCGCAACAAGCGCTCTTCCGGTAGAGTAGAGAGTCGGAAAAAGGAACCATACGGGATAATTTTCTAGCCAGTATTCTGGAGGTACTCGTGGGGGGGGATAGAGATGGAGGAGGAAGCGCCCCGCCCTTGCGGGGGGGGGTGTCAATGCGACCCGCGACAAACTCGGTAGTATTCCTAAGGAAAAATCACCTTGCTCTGTGGATTTAAGCCCGACGCTACATCGACACCTGAAAAAAGAGAAAAGTATCACCTTAGAAATCAGAGAAGCCTACCGGGGGTAGGAGCTGGCGTCGAAGGCGGCAAAGCTGGAAACCAAGCGGGGAGAGGGAGGCAAGAAGTTCGCGGGCAAAGGTCCTAACCGTGCCTTCTGTAGCTGGAAAGGGAATGTAGCAATGGGAATCAGAGGTAGCGCAGGGGGCGGGGAAAACTAGCGGGCAAACAAGATATCAACGAAGAACACCAAGGTCCGGAAGGTACTCTCCGTAGACCACTAAGGGAAAAAATCAGAGCCGCCATAGTCGAGAGATACACCCTCCTCACAACTCCAAGAAAAAAGAGGAAGGAAAGGGGAAAAAGAAGGCAGGGGTTAGTATTACCGTAAGTATCATCGGACCTTGGGGGAAACAGAAAGAGGAAGGGATTGGTCTTCTCACAAAGTGTGTTTCGGTAAGACGGTTTCTTGGTTCACAGCTTTGAGACCCAGAGGGGAAAGGGGACTTATGCTTCCTTGGATCGGCATTTCGACGGTGGAGATCAAAAGGGGGGTAACAGGTGCCTCTACCGAACCGCTACGACTCCGTGGCTAAGAGGGTAAGGGCGGTCTCCCATCCGTCAATTTATCGGGGGGGGAAAAAGCAAGGGAAAGGGAAAGAGCTTTTCAGCTGCACGCCTCAGCGAGGAAGGAAAAAGCGCCGCGAAAGAAGCATGAGGGAAATGTAAAGTGGGAAAAAAAGTCTGAGGTGCTTCTTTAGATCATCAGAAGATAGAAAAAAAATCGAAAGCTATAGCCGCCCACCATCCAGGAATTTCCCAAGGGAGGAGCAAAAGAACGGAGCTAAAAAAAGGGGCGCGATCTCCTACTACTGCGCAGGGGCTCTCGGAGGGAAAAAGACCCTAGAAGCAGGGCTTCGGGAAGATATTCCTTTCTGTGCGAAGCATTGAGGAAAGGCATGTGGCATTAGAGGAGAATCGCGCGTGCTTTCGATCGTTCAGTCACGCTTGAATCCAGGGGAACCATTTAGCGCGGGAAAAGGAGGTAATCCAGAAGTGGCACGGAGGGTTCAATCTGGGAGAGTCCTTGATTCTGAAAAAAAATAGCACATTTAAAAAAGAGAAGATATGGATTCTAGAGCAAACGAGAATGAAAAAAACGAAAAAGGGGGGGGTCTCGAGCTTCTGGGGGATTTGACGAAGGTGAGATATCCTAATGGGAAAGAAGTTATGGGGGGAGAGGGCTGTACCTCAAGCTTTAACGTCGTTTCCTCCTATTGGGATCTCGGCCTGAAGCTTAGGACAAGAGGCGAGAGAGACGAAGGAAGAAACTCGAATGGTCCCAGAGGTGCCCTATGTTGCTCAAGAGGACGGCCTGGGAGGGAAGATTCTGTAGGGGGGGGGGGAACTTTTCGCTGGCAAGACGCTTCACTGAGGAGCTAAAACAGAACTGCCGTTGAGAGCCCTTATCTTCTCGGAAAAACTCATCCGAACGAAAACTGTAAAGAAGGGGCCGGTCCACTCAATAAAGATTTGCGACACGCGCTGTCCCGGTCACATCTAAAGAAAAAAGAATAGAGATGGGAAAGGAACCGCTTTGGTCAGGGTGTTCGACCGAAAACCTTCAGAAAGAAAATCTTGAGAAGGATAGGGGAAATCAGTGGGGATTCGGCCTCTCAGCGCCTTGTCAAAACATGGAAAGACGGAGGGGGGAAGCCTCGCAATCACCGTTCCAACCCGAGGAAAAAAAAAAAGGACGCAAAGGAGGAGTTTCTTCAACCTCGGGCACCGAAGGTTACCCTAAGGGAGGATCAGGGAGAGAGATCTGGCTAAGCCTTAGGGGCTTAAAAAGGGGGGATTGGGGTGGGGGCCTGACTCTCTCTTATTCCTCAAAAAGGGTCTCACCGATGGGGGGTTATAGAGAAGATGGAGGTTATCCTCACAGGTAAAAAAAATACCAAATCATCTGGGAAATGCCGTGGGCTCATGGTTCCCTATAGGGGGAGGAATCCATAGTCGGCTTAGAAATGGCAAAGGAGCTGAACCTCATCCTACCTCCGCTGACAAAATGAAACCTGGAGGGAAAGATAATCAAATAATCCTTTAATACCTTGAAAAAAAAAAAAACAGTTTCCGAAGCTACAACCTCCGACTTCTCTCTGCTTCTCAAGAAAGAGGCAAATGCGAACGAGATCTCCATCCTTCATCATCTTCCAGAATAGAGGGGAAAAGAAAATTGCTCAGGGGAAGAAAACGTATTTCTCCGCCGAAGGAAAGGTATGTAGTAAGCACGCATTTGAGGAAAGGGAAGCTGAGGGCGAGGGGGGTGGAAAGCGCTACTCTCTTTTAACGATTTCTTCCTAAAAAAACGGGGAGGTGAGTGATAACGAAAGGCCAAAGGGGGGCGGCAAAATCCCTGAGAGAGGGGGGGCGCCCTCCGAGTGCGGTCTAAAGGGGGAGTACTAAGAGATCAGGCCGGGGCCTCTTTTCATTGTCTTCAAAGTTTGGGAGGGGAGATAACAGCTGAAAGAGAGGAATACAAAAGGAACTCAGGGAAGGGGGGTGGCTTCTCCCAATTAGCTCCACGAGTAGGGTCGAAGTGAAGAATTTTGACGAAAACTTCGACCTTGCGAGCCTGCAAAGGGCCCGAGAGGGGAGAAATCGGTACACCCTAAAACCCAGACCCACTACAAAGGCCCTTCAGTTGAAACGAAAAAACCTCTTCATTGCTGGCAGCGCGGTGAAAAAAAAACTGATTGACAAAAAAAGGACCTCCCCTCGGCCTGGGGCGCGGGGGGTCCGAACTGCGAGATGGCTATCAAAAAGAGGGAGATTTGTCTACGGGGGGGAGCCAGACGACGTGGCGTGTTCGGCTCGGCTAGTGGGGGAGGCAGGCTGAAAGAAAAGGGGGGGGAAAGGACGGACTACTCGACGCGGGAGGGGTCAGAGGACGTCGCCAGCGCCCGAGACCGCACGGGGAAGCAGAGGGAAGGAGAGTGAAAAATCTTCCACCGAGGTGGCGGGAAAGGGAGGACGAAACTCCCAGGGGAAGAAGAAACTCGGACAATTATTCTCACGAATAGAGTCTACGCTAAGGCTAGCTCGACTTGCAGGAAGAGTCTTCGGATGCAATAATAAAATCGCGCATGGGGAAAAGAAAGACAAGATAAACGGTCTTGCCTGGCGAAGGATCTGGAGGGAAGGAAGGAAATAGGGCAACATACGACTTCAATGGACTCGTGGGGGGAGGAGTCCTCCCACATCTTCCGCAAAGAAACGAGCATGAGAGACCTATCGTTCCTCGAGTTTCAAAATGGATGGGGAAGGTAAGCACGGGGGAATCCTAGACCGCTTAATCGGGAGAGGGGTGAGGAGAGATCAGAAACGTTTCAGAAGGCTTGGGGTTTCTCAAGGAAAAATGTTTCTAAAAGGAGGAAGCAATGGGGAAACGCGATCACCAGTCGAAAAAAGATCCCGTCTTGGAAGGGCAATGAGGGGGGACTCTACCGGTAAGAACGTAGAAGGAGAAGACCTCACAACAACAACTGGGATTGAAAAGAGTTACTTGGGAGAGAAGGGAGGGTACAGCTAAAACGAAGACCATCCTTAGAGAGATACCTTTTCATCGAAAGTTGACCAGGGAGGATTAAAAAGGGGAGAAAAGAGACCCTCTCCTTTAAACCTAAATAAGGGGGAAAGTCCCCGGTGAGGGCGGGTAGCCGAAGCCCCCTAAGATACAACATCGTTCGGGGCGCGTTCTTAAAAGGGAAAAGAAAGGGACTAAGAAAGGACGATCTTGTCTCTTATCTGCGAATATGTCAGAAAACTCGAAGAGGGGATTTCCACTTCAAATCTTGGAAAAAGGTGAAAGCAGAGGAGTTCATCCTGAGAGGTTTTCGGAGAAGGGGAGAAAGGGAGGCCGAGAGGCGCCCACGCGACCAGTCCCAAAGAGAAAAAAGGGCCTTATCAAGAGGTCACTTGTGGGAAATGAGAGGCACGTCGCTTTCACCACTGAAAAGGGGAAGTTGAGAAGAGAAGAATACGCTAGTTTCTTTCCTTCTTGGGAGTGGCAGCAGGACGAGGAGAGAACGGAGGGGGAGGGGAGGGGGGCATAGTTCTCACATGGGTTGGCGACCACCTGCTTAAAAGGATCATCATTATTCTGCCATCCCAAAAGAGCACTATCAAAAAACATAGTGAAGGGAAGTCGAAGCCAACTCTTTCATCATCAGGAAGACATCACAAAAGTCCACATCTCACAAAAAAGCGAAGAGGTGAGGTCAATAGTTCGTCACCGGAAGAAATTCCTGGGAGCCACGAGGGGGGGGGAGAGCACATTCCTTTGTCGTGGAGTTGGGGGAGGGTGTGGAAGCTGGAAGAAGGCAGTTTCGATTCTTCTTTCAGCAGGGGGCTCAGAGGTTCGTCAATGTGCTATTATTTTGCAGGGAATGAAGGAGGGGGAGAGATCTGGGGCAAAAATACTATCCGACTAAAGGGGGGGAGCGAGTGAGGCGGATCGACGGATACCAGTCCGTGGGGGGATCTATAAAAGAAGACGGAAAGGGGAAAGGGACTCAAGATTCATCTGAGTCCCCTCCGTCTTCGGAACTCTACGTAAGAAATTCGGGAAAAAAAAAAGGGGAAAAGAAAAAACGAGGGGCGGCTTCTTTAGCAATACGCGATGAAGAGTAGTTATCATACCAGCGCAACACAATCCTTTCCCTCAAGATGAGCTACACGAATACGCACAGGGGAGAGCTTCTCCTTTTCAAATTCTCCAAAAGGAGAGAAAGATCCCAGGGGGGAGAGAGGGGAGAGGAATGCTGGGGGTCGAGCGGAAAGGGGTACTCAGATCTTAAGGCATGGGGGGAGAGACAACGAACAGCAGAGTACGGGTCAATACGGAGGAAAGAGTTGAAAGACTCTCCATTTATTCCATGATGATTCGAAGATTGGGGAGGAAAGACATCCTCAGAGGAAGAGGGAGGACGGTATTTGGTTCAAGGTTTCAAACTTCAGGGAGATTCGCCAAAGGGGAGACTAAGACTGGATTTAGGGACGGCTCGTCTTTCACTCGATCGCCCCGAGCGAGGGGGAATGTTAGCAAAAGGGGAAGGATCACCGTAAGACGGGTTATTTAGGACTAATAGACTGTGCGAGTTCTTACTCCTCGAGAAGTAACTTCTTTAAAAGAAAAACAGGCTTGAAAGAATTAGGCGAGCAATCGTATAGCAATCTAGCTGCAAAAATTTCCCAAGGCAGGGAGGGGGAGCCTAGGACGGGGGAATTGGGGGGGGGGGAAAGAAAAGGCGGATCGGGGAACCAGGCATCTTTGTCTATGCTCTTATGCTCTATCATGAGAAAATTCAGAGAGCAAAAAGGGAAAAAGACAAGCGGCCCTAGGCAGAGTAGACTCAAAGGAAGCATTTAACATCCAAAGAAGGGAAACACCGAAAAGAAAAAAGAAGGACACAAAACAATGAGGAGGAAAATAAGAGAATTTAGAGAGAGGTGGTCGAGAATATTTATTCTACCTTATGAAGTAAAGGAAAGGTGAGTGTCCTCTCGTAACTCTTTTGACTTCAGGAAGAGAAGTGCCAATGGGGACCTTATAGAAAGTAATCAAAAAAAAAAGCAGCGCTGACAGAAACCCATCCTCCTCAGGAAAAAAAAAACATAGGAATCACACATCTGGAAGGTCGATCTGCTGAAGATTCGAGATGATACTCGGAAGAAGAAAGTACTCTCCAAGAACTTAAATGGTCCCAAAAGAGGGACAAGAAGCCGCAAATACATTATCGAAGAATAGGAAATTGAAGAAAAAGGGAGAATACCATCTGACCAGAGCGCCTCTTGCGCCTCTGACTCGAAGGGAAGGAGAAAATCCAGTTACATGGGACTCTGTCAGAAAAAGGAGGAAAGACCTAAGCGTGAAAAGAGGTCCTCTTTTCCTACCCTCTCTTGAATTTGCAATGGAGGGGAAGAGCGAAGTAAGGGGATGAAGAGGGGATGGAGACGCACCCTGAATAAGAAGAAAAAAAGGCCAGTCTCTGAGGTGATCTCCATTACATTAGGAAATGAAGAAATCTCTCCATCAAGTCATCAGAGAAGAAAAACTGAAAGCTGGCCATGGCTCGGGGGAAGGGTCTCGTGGGGAGGATGAGGACAACGAGAAAATGGGGTGGGAGAAGAGCTGAGGCTGTCATGCTCACTCCCTGAGAATCGGGGGCACGGGAGAAGGACGTTGAAGAAAAGATGAGGAAAAAGAGAGGCGGGGAGACGAATCCTTCAGTTACGAAGGAAAGGGACATGAGGGAGACAGGTCTGCTTTTTATCTAAAGACTACTTGGAAGGAAAGATCTATCAAAGGAGACAAGGGGGGAGTCTCGACTGCTGAAAATGAACTCCACTCTGCGAGGCCGGGCGACAGGAAATGTGACGAAAACGTTGACATGCTAGGAAAAGAAATCAGAAATTTGCGGGGGGGGGGGGGCTGTGGGGGAACCAACAAAAGAGACCGTCTAAAGTCGCACTTAATTTCGAAAAGAAAGAGGGGTTGCGGGACAGACTGCTCTAGAAAATCACAAAAATTAAGAGAGCTTGAGTTTTGAAAGGGGAGAAAACCGCATGTCTTTTCTCAGGCTTCAGTCGGAAGGGGGGCGACGGGAGCCCCAAAGAAGTCGCTTTCTAACTAAGAAGTGTCTTGCGCTCCGTCTTAGCGGGCCCGTTGGCAAGGCAGAGCACGAGAAATAAGAGGTGTCGGGCGTCAAGGGAACCATGCGGACCCGCCGGCCGCAGGCCTGTCTTCTAGAAAGTTGAGCAATCAAAAGAGTGTTTTGAAAAGAGCTCTATGGAAGGGAAGCGAATAGGCAAAGGAAGCTGCGGCGACGATCGACGTGACGCTTCTTGGGAAAAGGGGGAGACGTAAAGCCACGGGGAGGATTAGAGGAGAAAAAGTAATCTACTACCCTATCACGCGTCCGCAGATCTGTTCGTCCCTTTCTGTGTCCAGAAAGAAAGAAAACGGGGAAGGGGCGCGGGACGCAGGTCGCTACATAGGAGAGAAGCTACTCCACTCCTCTTCTCCTCCTATGCCTCTAGTGAAAAGAGGGAGGGGGCCTGGTCAAAGATCCTCAGCTGGGAGCGCTCGGGTCTTAAGGAAGGGAGGTGCTGGAAAAAAAAAAAAACCAAAACCAAAAAAATCCCCCCCTGGGGAAGGCGCAGTGTAAACTCGTTACTTTAAAGTGTGACCGGGGGGGGGAGGCCAAAAAAAAAGAAGACCGGGGTCTCAGGCCAGCCAGGCTTGAAAGGGGGCCCAGGAGCGTAGAAACTTAGAGGCTATCACCACACCAACGAGGTTAGAGAAGGGAAGGAGACTACTAGACATCCTTCACCGCCTCGGGAAACTTTGGAAAGACGGGGGATCTCATTTTATCTAAGAAAAAAGTAAGGACTTAAAGGGCCACCCTCTCTTGAGCCCCATCCAGGGTTAAGAAAAGGGGGACGCTTAAGCAAGAGGAGAGAAACAGCGTAGAGGTATCTCGTGCTTAAAAGGAACAATCAAGGAGGAAGAGGGGCTATATGGGGAAGGGGCCTATTTCGGCATTTCAGGAAGAGACCCAAACTTGAAAAAACTTCTGGGGGAAAGACTAGGGGAATCGAAGACTCTAGAGTAATCCTTATCTGAATGTATAAAAGCAGGGAGGGGGGGGAGAAGCGGTGATAAACTTCCCGGACGGGCGAAAGACGAGCAGAGTTCAGGGTATCTTTATCCTCCGCGTCCAGTTGAAGAGGGAGTTCTGCGAAATGAGGTGGGCGCCGCGAACTGCTCCTATACAGCTCCAAAGGAGGACTGTCGGTACTGCAAGAAAAAGAAGAAAGTCACGAAGCTGGGATCGAGCTCTTTATTCGGAGGGAAAGAACGACTACCAGCGCCATCAAAAAGAAGCACTCCGTACACAGAAAGTGTCACTCCGTAGAAACTGGAAAGAGCTTATCCATCAATCGCGTACGTAGCCAAAGGACTGGCGATCCTGAGTGGGAAGGTACGTTAAATACCGGAATGGACCAGTCAGGGAGGAAGCCATTCCAGGGGCAGGAACATCCTTTCGTCAGTGGTGGTTGACGTGGAAGGTCTTCAGACCACATCTAGGGAACTTTCTGCGGAGAAAGCCGCTCCAAGGTTGAAATCAATTCTATTATTATAACGTCCGGGGAAAAAGGAATTGGAGTACGAAAAAGACTCCATTGCTCGCAAGGGGCGAAGAACAGAACTCTTTATCGATACACAAAGACACTGAAGAAGAGGCATGGCCGCAGCGAGGACAAAGCCGAAGTCGTCGCACGCGCTCTCGGCTCCCAGATCAGAAAAAGTCCCTAGGAAAGAGACGGAGTGGAGCTCCATCCTAAAAGAAGGACGCCTAGGAAAATTATCTCTCGCCCACCATCAAGCCTTTGGGGGACCCGAGAGGGGAGGGCTCCACGAGGGGGAGGGGGGACTTTCTCGTTGAGCCTTCGAAAGGGGGGAAGGAACTTCGGAATCAGAAAAAAGGAAGGAAATCTCTGGGAGAGAGGATTATAAGGCGCGCGGATTGGGAATCGCAGATCTTCATTTGCAGGCGATCAGAGGGAGGAAAGCGGCGGAGAAAAAGGAAAAGTTTAGCCAAAAGGTAGTCCATTATCCCATACGCTCTTAACGAAGCCAGGCTCCTCGAAAGGAAAGGAGGGTCAAAAGTAGTTATCCCAAAAAGCAAGTTGCTCTACCATCTTAGGGACGATACAGGAGAACGAGAAAAAAGAGGAGAGTTAGGGAGGGGAAAGCGATGGTATTTGCGCTTATCAGGGGGAAAATCTAAGAAAAAAGGAAATCAGGGGACAGAAAGGCGCCGAAAAGGGAATGAGGGAGAAAAAGTTATGCGGCAAGCCTCAGAGCGGCACAAGAAATCAGGGAACGGTCCCAGAGGTGCACGAGGTGGGACGCCGAGGAAGGGAAAAGGGGGGGGAGTGACATAAGGGGGGGGGGGAAAAAAAGGTCAGAGGGTCGGGGAGATTCAAGTAGGGAAATAAAAAAAGGAGGCGCAAGAGGCCGTAATCCCACCGGCTCGGAAAGAAGGGAATAGCGCTTGAAGGCAACGCAATACTAAATTTCTCACACTCTTTCCTCAGGTACACATCTCTCAAAACCGAGAAAGGTAGTCTTACAGATATAAAGATAAAAGAGGTTCGAACGGAGGATGCGACAAAGCTCCTTAAGGAGAGAAAAACATCTTTAGAGAAGAGGCTGCTAAGTGAGAAAGAAGGGGAGCGGCTTCTGACCGGGAAATAAAAGGACTCGCAAGGGAAGAGAAAGCTCCAACTGGTCCAAGGGTTTCCAGGATCCGAGAGCACCGTATAAAACCTCTTTCCCCTGGTACCGGGGGGGAAACAAGAACGTCGAAGATAAGGGACGGAGCTACGACGAATAGAAGTCTCATCAGCCGTGGGACAAAAAATAACCGTTTTCCGACGTCGGAGATTACAGATCCATGATCAAGAAAGGGTGAAATAAGAAAAGCTTGAACAACCACTACCATCCTCTCTTAAAGACTCCGCGCCCGGAGTGAGGAAGTGCATAGAGACACTAGAAGCTGACATTGCTAAAGTAGAGGAAAAAAGCCCTTGAGAATCCTCTTGAACCCCTAAAAAGATTGGAAGCCAAAACTTATTATGGGGCGGGGGAAACGAGGAGAAATGGAAATAATGGAGCAAAACTTTTCCTCCGATAGTTCCCGGGGAAAGCAGAGGAAATCGCCAGAACTAAAGATCCTGCAAACAGAAAAAAAACGAAAAAAAACCTTCCTCATCTTCCCGACTCGACTTCCTTCGGAAGGTGGAAGATCGTTCCAAAGGGACTAATAAGTATATCGGAATCACAGGGAGGAGGTAGTCAAGATAAAAGGGGAATTTTAGGGTTGATAGAGGAACGGGGGAGAGGTACTGAGACAAACCCTTCTTCGATTTCGAATAGGAGGATGGTCAGAATCAAGGGGGGGGATTCATTTAAGGAAAAGAGCGAAATGAGTCGTCGCCCATAGGATACGAAGCAAAGGGGGCGGTAATCATCTGAAGCGAGGAGGACCTGGAAAGATCAAAAGGGAGTTGAGAAGAGGTTACTTTTCAGTCCCGTCCGGAAGAGGGATCTAAAAAACTCAGGTAAATGAGGAAGCGTGACTCTTTCTATTGCGTGGCTCGGGGAAGAAGAATACTGATGGGACGAAAGAGACACTGATAGTATAGGAGTCCTAGGAAGAAGCTTGTTATACTGGAAAAAAACTCAAATCTCCAACCTACATGCAAAATGAAACCAAATAGGGAAGTCGTTCGAGAGTCAAAAAGGGAGAGGAATCTAAAAGATGAATACTCACCTCGTAAGGGGCGGGTTTGGTTGCTGCGTGTCAAAACCTGCGGCTGTCCATTCTCGCGACGATTTTGCGACTAAGGAAAACAGAAGAAATATGGCGTGTCAGGACTAAGTGTTCTCGAAAAATCGAGGACGCCGGTTCCTGACCCGACTACCGGAAGCTGCGAGAATATCGTGGAACTTAGGAACTTTCTTACTTCTCCCTCAAACGGGAAGAGGCCGGGGAGAGGCTCATTTCAGCTTACGCCAGGGGACAACTGCAATTGGGGTTTAACTTAGAAAGAACCCAAAAAGCAATTCACAACCTTGAAGGGGGGGGGGGAGAAGAACTATCAGGGGCGACGTCGATGGAAGGCGAAGATTCCTTTCTTCTGGTCGAAAGGGGGGTTAAAGCAAAAGTCGAAGGTGGCCTAATGCTACGACGCCCTAGGGGGAGGAGAGTCTGGATTCAAAAGGAAGGCTTAAACATCAAAGAGGCGAGGGTCAGAAAAGACCTCTACCAACGGAAATGCATAAAAAGGAAAGAGGAAAAACTAGCAGGCTGACTCGAGTTCCTGGGATGGGGGAAGTGTTGTTCCCCATATCAGAAAGGGAGCAGGGGGGCGAAAAGCTATCAAGTTTCGAAGTTTCAAGAACAGGGGGAGGAGCCAAATGTCGCGACAAGAAAGTACTTACTGATTGAACCGGAAACTAAAGGGCCGGGATCACATTCGAGGTCGAAAGGAAGGGCGGGGGGGGCAGAGACCGAGGTCAAACCTTCTCTAAACATCCGATCTCAAAAAAGGAAGTGGTCTTCTTTGAAAGGGGAAGAGAAAAATAAGCAGACCCCTGCATCGAAGACGGGAAAGTGTTCCTCCCTGTCGCATGGGTAGGGGGAGTCGTTAACCTGAAGAGACTGGAGAAGAACTGGCCCCCGCCTGGGCGATCAGAGCAGACCCCGCGCGCTCAAGCGGAGAGGGAAGGAGAGCTAGGCGCCGAGGCTTTTGCGGGCCGGATCTGCGAGAATGGAGGGGAATGGACCTTAAAACAAGCACGTGGACGCGCTTTTAATGTTTAAAAACCCAGGAGGGAACGGGGGAGCCGAGATTCTCCCTCTGTAGCGGGAAGGGGGTTATCCGTCGGCAAGGGAGGGGGAATCCTCTCTGCTAACAGCTACCTTAAGGAAGGGCGAGACGGAGACAGGGTAGTCGATCGTGAAAGCCTCCGTCTGAAGGGGGCAAGAGCTGCCACGATTCAAAAAAAGGAGGGTGGAAATAGGGGCACTCGAAATTCAGAATATCCAAGGGAAGAGTTAGAGATGGCGAACAGATCGCTCCGAAGGAGGAAAGGAGATGGTATAAATTCTGAAAAGAAGACTAAATTATAAAAAACGGGGGAAAAGAAGAGAAGAAAACACCTAGTCCGTCTTTTCGCCGGAGAAAAGAGGGAGCATCAGAAAGAAAGTCCGAAGCCGCACCACTCAAGACGTCGTACGATTGTGGGAATTTGCGAGATCACATGGAAAAGGCGAGCAAATCAATTCCTGAATTGGTTCGTCGCAAAAGGGTGCTAGTGTGTATATTGTTCAGGGGGGGGGGAACGAGGAACCCACAAAAGGGAACAAGTTTCCTTCAGAAGAGGAGGATCAGGGTTGTCGAAGAAAGGCTATTATGACATCAGGAGGGGGAATGAAAAAGAAGGGCGTTGTTGATCATTGGCAGAGAGAGAAGACTCAAGGGGGGCTCTCAATGATCCTTCTCGCGGAAAAAAAGCCGCGGTACGAGAACAGTAACGGAACTTTTAAGGTAAGCAATCAGGGGGAGGAAGGATTCAAAAAAGGGGGAAGGGCTCCCTAGGGGGAACCTCTAGCATTCAAAAGAAAAGACAAAGATTTCTTGCTTTCTAAAGGGGAAAGACTAAGGTCGTTTAGCATACATCACAAGCTGAGGAATAGTCCCAAAGGGAAACTCGAAGTGCTTCGACAACACTATACAAAAAGGGAAAAGAAGATCAGTCACCTTCGCATTTCCTCTTCCGAACGCTCCCTCTCAAGGAAGAGAGGGGAAAATGCCGGGGAGAGAGGGGATGTAAAGGCTTCAATTTTTCATTTCTATAAAAACGCATCCAGAGCAGAGGTCTTTCAAGAAAGGAGTGCAGTAGCCACAGTCTTCCAGGATCGGGGAAAAAGAAAGGAAAAAGAAGCAGAATCGGGAATCTTCGTATTTTTCCGAGGGGGGGGTGGGCAGGAAAAAAATGGTAGAGATGCGAAAGCTTTGGTTTGGGGGGGATAATATAAAAAAGGGAGGGAGACTTCTCTATTCACGACTTCGCACAGGAGGAGGTACGGAGTGGGAAAGAGGGGATTATCCCTTTCCTAGTTCGCCGGGGGAGGGGTCTCAAAAAAAAAAGACGAGCTGGAACGGATTTAAGACACCGGGAGGGAATCATCAAGGAGAAAAGCGAGAAAATCCCTCAAATCAGCTCGACCCTCCAGAGGGCCAGAGGGGGGGAAAAAAACGTGGGGGGGACAAAGTCAGAAGGGGATCGTTTTGAACCAGAGGGGCGAGGAAGAACCTGCTCAGAAAAAAGTCCGAAAAATCAGAGAAGTCCGAGCTCCCTATGGAGAGGAAGGGGAAAATCACTATGTCGGACACAACTCCTTTAAGAGAAGAAAACAAAGGAAAAGAGGAAGACTCTGAAGCGTGTAAGGGGTAAGAGGGGGGGGGGGCGTCTCCGGGGAAAAGGCCGGCAAGATCTAGCTTCCTAAGGAAAGGATAACGCTCGTGTGCGACGAGCTGTCTCTTCCGGCGTCATGGAGAGAAGGGAGGAACGTGAAGACTGATCCAAAAACTGTTGACCCCTATCCTCCTCATTACACAACAATTGACGTAGAGAAAAACACCCTAATGGAAACCTTTGAAGGAACAGTCGAGATGCCTCTCGGGATAGCCTACTACTATTCCAAGGCAATAAGAAGGTGGGGGGGGATTACTGCTTCTCTGAGGGCGAGAAGAGGGGAAAAAGATTCCTCATCGGGGGTGGCCAAAATCAGAGGATGGAAAACACTCAATAGAGGGACTACGACGCGCATGACTCTGTCGAAAAAAAAGAAAGCCAGAAATAGCGATCTCTACATTTAGGGGAAGAAACTCAAACCTGGACTACCCGCGTGGGGAAACGGCCGGGACAGGGAAAGAGATTAGGAGGACTTCCTCTACGAGTCTAAGCTAGACCGGGGACACGGCGACTCACAATTTGCCGGGAGAGGCAAACGTGCCCCGAAGGCGCGAAGCAGCGGGGGAAGGCGCTGCAGCCATTCACATTAATCTCTAAAGACAAGAGGGGAAGACGCCAGAAAGAGAAGGAAGCTTAACCAAACGAAGCTCTTCCTTAAGGGGCAGGGGAGAGCTTCCATGGAGGAAAAAGAAAAGATCGAGGAATGGAAAAGCGCATGTTCAAGTATTGGGGTGGGCGAAGAGAAACTCTTTTAGAAGAAAAAAAAAGGGGGTCGGGCTGTCATGGAGGAAATGAGGGTAGAAATCCGCAAGCTTGGGGAGGGCATGAAACGCAGGCGAAAAAAAGGGAGGGACGGTAAGAAGACCTTCTATTACTCAATAGAGGGGGTAACTGGAAAAAAAAGCTGCAGTTTAGAGGGATAAAGATTACATTAGCTAATCAGAATGTTCTATCCCAATTCGAGAGGGGGAAAGGCGAAAAAAAGAGGTACAACCCTTCAAATTGAAGAAGAAGAAGGTTATGTTGGGAAACTGAGGATTGAGAATCATCAATTAACCTAGGGGGGATTCACCAAAGAAAAAAATCTACAAGAAAGGAATTAACCAAAAGCGGATTGGTCTCTCGACGTTCAAGAATCGAGGTCGTGCATACTCTTAGCCAGGGAAGGGGAAGAGGGTTTTCTCCTTCTCGAATTGAGGGAGAGGGGGAGGCAAAATTTGGGC
>Ga0179593_1410033_pt1 | contig 19981 bp, 18 predicted proteins | sample CZODoug2_1_08_16_FD_185931 | JGI IMG/M metagenome (GOLD analysis project Ga0179593, IMG submission 185931) | Vadose zone soil fungal communities from Angelo Coast Range Reserve, California, USA - CZODoug2_1_08_16fungal (PacBio error correction) | ecosystem: Environmental > Terrestrial > Soil >...
GGGGGAACCGGCGCATGACGCGGCAACCGCAAACCTCCAGCCTCAAAAAAACAAATCCGCCCGTCGGCCGGGGTGCCGAAGCGACAAAAAACGCAGGAAACATTCGAAGGAAAAAACATGTGAGCCTCGTCGATAAAAGGTGGGGTCCCTGGCGAAAAAGATCAGTGGTCCGTCCGATCGAACGCTCAGAAGTGTGCAACGAACGAAAGACGCACCTTTTCACGACGCTCTCGGTTGTAACCGCTTTGGCGTTCGCCTCGAATCGAGACGCACCTGCCCTCTGAGTCAGGGCAAGTCGGGATCGAACTGGGCTGATGGGAACATAAAAAGTGGAACCCCAATACACCCAAAGAGAAGAAATCGCTTTTGGGCGGCCGGAACTCCCGAAGGCGTGACCATGGACAAAGGCGAAAACGGAGGCCACTCTCGCCTTGGGGACTCCGGGGAAACTGCTAACAAGCAGGAAAGATGAATTCAATGGGGACAACGGCTGCTGACCTTGCAAACCGCGACATGGGAATTTCAAGAAAGGCTGCCAGAAAACTTTTACATCTGCCAGGTATTGGCAGCGGGGTGAAAGGACCCCGCCCACACTTCACGAGGATATTAAAGGTGCTCCCTCCATGCCGCCCTCTCGATTCATCGAGGATAGGCAGGCGGAGCCGCGTACGAGAGGGTCCGTTCGCAATCAACAGATAGTCGATGTGTCATGCCCACTTATGGTTAGAACCCTTTAATACACGCCGGAAAATGAGACTACGGCAACGCCCGCGTTGCCACGGGGCGCTCTGTGGCCCTCGTAAGACCTCTTTGAGGAGTACACATACACGTCAAAAACCTAGTATCCCGCTTGGAAGAGTGTGGCCTACAGTGCGAAAGAGATTCTGTAAAAGATGATGTAAGTGCTAATCAATGAAGTGCAGCCATCTATCAGAGGGACGGTCCGCCAACGCCTGACGTAAGCAGAGAATATGCTAGCAGGGCACAAGGTGGCAACTTAAATTGCGGAAAGAACCCCGTGAGGAAAGGTGGGGGGATCCTAGGGGGCTCAACAGGGGAGAACGTTCCAGGCCCAGTACCCACAGCCGAAGCCGTTTTCTGTGTATTTCGCGAACTAAACTGTTATTGGGAAAAGCGATGGTGACTGCCGCGGGGGAAGGCGTGTGGCGGAGTTGCGGGGAGAGTCGTTGAGGTACTCGAGGGTGGGGTAACTACGAAAAACGCCGAGTGAAAACTCTATAGCAGCTCTACAATCGGGCCGGGTGAAGCGGAAAGGGGCAATCACTTTTCGTGTCGCCATGCTCATTGTGTACAACGTACCAAGTTCCCCTTTTGGCGCACCATTCCGCGAATTATAGGGATTCCACATGCAGGAGCGAATCGTCAAGCTCAGGTATGGCTGGGGAACGGAAAACTCGAAGCCCCACGCATCAGGAGCTGTCGGAAGATAAGAAAATACGTCGGTGATGAGGATTCAATTCGCAGCTCCGACGACTCGCAGAACGGGTACAAACGTGGAGCAGAAAACAGATGCCCCGTCTTAAGACGACTCGGAACATCTTGAAGAGCAAAGCGACATCACGTCGGGGGCGGAGAAAAAAGCAGCAAATCTGGGCTGTGGGAGTTCAGCCTGAGGGAAAAAAACCTAAGGGGGGAGGCTAGGCCTCGGAGCAATGGCTCGTTGCGATTGACAAGGGTATTACACCCTCGACGGAAAAGCGGGTAGCGGCCCGGTGGGTCCGTAAAAACTACGCCTTAGCGCACCGCCGGGCTTCGAACCTCCGCTCAGGAATGGGGAGACGTCCATAGATTCAAGCTTCAGCGGTAGGGGTCGGGCATAAGACCGAGGAAACGGTACTCCAGCAGGGCGGAATATGATGACCGAGGGCATTTCCTCAAGCGAGGACAGTCACGAAGACTCCTCTTTCACCGCGCGGCAGGAAGTGGTAATAAAAGAAAGAGCCCCAGGGCCGGACGGGTCAGGGCCCCCATACGCGTCAGGCGGTGGATCCTCCGAAAGGTTGCGCAGCCAACAAATGATATCAGATCTGGGGGGGATAATTTTAGCCTTGACCAGAGGCGGGGCGAGTCACAACAAACCGAATAAAAGATACTTAAAAGGAGATGAGTCGGGCTAATTATAAACTTTGAACTGAGTCGAGACCTCTCCATACAGAAAAGCATATTTCGACGAGTCCTTGGCAGGTGGCCGTCAGGTGACCATCACGCGAGGGGGAAGGGGGGGATTTGCCGGGATCGTAAGAGGGGAGCCTATCATCAACAACAATAGTATAGGAGATAGGTCACGCTTTAGCAGAAGGGGAAAACATCAAACAGGCTCCATGCAGTGCAACCATGCCGTCTCACTCGGAACGAGAGGGCGAATCCGACACCAAAAAGCCGCGTGCTTAAGGGTGACTTATCCAGGAAGGGAGGTACTCGCCTGCCTTTGCGAAAAGATTGGGTCCAAATTCGGCTATTCCAGAATCGACATCGGGTCCAAGCGAAGTATGCGCAAAGAAAATCAGGCGGCTTGCGGGCAACCTTAGGGGGGTCGTCACAAGTGCACTAAAAAAGGTCCTTCGGATGGCGCGACTTTTATCGAGAGCGGGTAAAAAAAGCGAACTCTTGTGCCGCGGCGGTATCAGTCGCTGAAAACTCGCCCGAGGAGAAGCAGTCATGTCACTCGCAAAAAGCACCCTGGAGGGAGTCGCGAGGCTCGGAAACGTTTTCTGACCCGGGCACTTAGACTCAAAACTCAAGCCCAGGACGAAGCGGGGCGGACGAAAAACAAGGGTATGCTCGCACTGAGAAGCAAAGACCACCGGCCAAAATCAACCAGCAAAAAAAGAGGGCGCAGTGAGGAAGAAACTGGTGCCCGCATAAAAAGCCGCGAAACTTAAAAGAAGGACAAAAATCATTCCTGGCTAAGAGAACGGGACGAGCCCAGGCCAAAATTAAAGAGGTAAACTGCCTGGGGTCCGAAGGAGAAATCTGTGGCACACACGTTGGGGACGTCCTCTTCAGAGCAATTGGTCTCAAAAGGGAAGACACAGGTGGCCGCGCGAGCGTCAAAAAATTCTCTTGAAGATTGCTCCATTCCCCTACGACGGCAGATGGAAAATCCCATCAAGGCAGGAGGAAACTGTTTCGTCGAAAACGTTAAAAGAAAAAAAAAAAAACACAAAAAAAAACATGATGACGGTAAAATCAAGGAAGGAAGACGATGGGGTCAAAAAATCTAACTCTGACTTGAGGTTCGAACGGAACGTTGCAACAGGGTAACGTGGCTAGGGGCACATCCAATGACGGGCTCCCCTAAAAGGGTATGAATTACTCGTAAGAAAGGACCTCGGAAAGGATAAAAACTATCTATTAACCCGGAGGGAGAAAAACTACAGGAAACGCCACAGACTAACTAATCGACGCACGCAGACGGCGGGGTGAACATCGCAGCGAAAACAAGAGTGGAGGAAAAAATAACTCCAATCTAAAATCGGGGGAAATGGCGTGGGAAAAGGCGCAGGGGGAAACCTGGGATCCATATGAACCACTAAAAAAGGAACGGCAGCTTGAAGGCGAAAAAATAAGTTTCCACAAAACGGGAATAAAGCTTCTAAGAGACCGAGAGAAGGAAATAGAAAGGGATATAAGTGAAGTGATTCTGTCCTTGAGGGAACGCCGGAACCATCAACGGTAAGAAATTCTCGACCTGGAGAAGAAACAAGCGGAGAGGCGTATCAGGGGGGGTGGGGGAGTAAAATTTTGGACTGCATCAAAGGAGGGGAGTCGAATTATCACAAATCGACAGGGGACACGGGGCTTGGGGACTGAAGGGCATTTGAAAGTACGAGGTAGCGGAAAAGTGGGGGTGGAAGAAAAAAAAGTTGTAACCATTACATAGAAATCGCTGTGCGAAAGGAAAGTTAGTCTCTAAGATGAAAGGGGGTGAATGGGAGAAGAACAAGGCCATGATCATAAAAAATTGAAAGTGATTCCATAAAATACAGGGGCTACAGGTAGTGGGAGTGGATCTCACCCTCTTTTAGAAGGGGGAGGAAGAGGGAAACAGCCGAGGGCGAAGGTCAATGGATCCAAACAAGTCAAGGTGTGGGGGCAAATCAGAGAAAAGTTTGGAGGGATTCGGGAAATAAAAAAAAAAAAACCAAAATCTGAAAGTTAAGGGGGAGCGAAGGCGAATTCCTCAATGCGAAGTGGGGAAACCGGGAGGTTTAGGAAAAAGGCTCTTCGTTGACAAAGACTGGGAGGCTTTCCCCTACCAAGGGACGGAGGAGAAGGGGGTGTAGGGTGAACACGCGTATTGGATTGACAACAGAATTCCTAATCCGCATAAAAAATACGCATAGGGCAGGACGCGCAAACGCCTGTGGGCTAGCAAAGCAAGAGGTGTAAAAAGAGAGAGTAAATTGAACCAGGTGGCTGTATTATATTTAAGAGAAAAAGGAAGGTCTTAAGGCGTATACGATAGAAAGCTTAAAAAAAAAAAAAAAGAAATCGAAAACATGGGGGGGTTCTCCACTGATGAAAGGGGGGCTCAGCCGACCGGACCTCATGACGACGAAATGGGGCGGTACGCTCTAGGAACCAGACGCCGAAGAAACTGGAAGGCGGAGGGTGAGGACGTCATCCTGGCTACTTACTTCCATAGACGAAAACAAACAAAGGAGGAGGAGGGAATAGGCCAAAAAATATAATGAACTGCTTCAAACGCACCCAGCCGAAGAAAAGAAACTAACAGCACAGGCGTGCGGGTTCCTTCGAAGCGGACCGAGAACAACAAGTTAGGAGGCATGGCCTCTTTCTTCTGCGGAAAGGTGTCAAACATAACCAAACACGGGAAGTTGTCTCTTCAGGCGAAGACGCCCTCAATGGGGGCAATCGACACTCTAAGAACATGGGAAAAAAGAGCTAGGGTAAAACTTGCGTCCTCAGTCCCGAATAGCGCGTGGAAAGAACTGAATAAGTCTTTCGGAGGAGAGGGGAAGGCTGATGGTCCAGAACCGCGTTGGAAAAAAACCGTAACCATCTACGCCACGTAGAAATTGGAGGGGCTAAACTCCATAGAGACGGAACAAAAAAACGCGGCGAGGGGGGGGGGGGGGAACGAGCACTGCTGCCCTTTGGAAAGAGAGGGAGACTCTAAACATCTCAGGGAAAGAATATGTTCCGTAATCAAGTAGCAAAAAAACTGACTATATCAAAAACAAAAAATGGGGGGAGGCAGAAGGAGGCCTCGTCTGGGGGAATAGGAAGATTCTAGTTCCGAGAGTTGGTCGATATCAAACACCCCAGTCGCTGAGAAAAAATATAAAGGTCTCAGCAAAATCAAAAAAGCCGGAAAAAAATACTAGGCTCTACTATCGAACAAAAGAAGAAAGCGCCGGCAGAGAGTTGTGGAAGGGAACCAATCACCATCCGACTGAATGGAGGGACCTATTTGAAAAACTATTTTATTACAAAAACAACAAAATCCAGTGCAGGAATCACCGATCGGAATCGCGAAGACTATGACCCCTCCAAAAAACACAGGCAGAAAATGATGCTAAAGAAGGTAAGGAAAAAAAGTTCTAGGCACGCCTCAAAAAACTTGAGAAAAACGTCGAAGACGCCGCTAAAAAACGGGCGGAGGGCAGCGGAAATCATAGTCGACTCTTATGGGCGGCGGAACTCAGCAAGAAAATAATATCTATAAATTCGAAGAGAAGCTACTGAATTAAAGGGACGACTTCTACTTGGAAGGAGTTGATAAAGTTGGAACTAAGGGTACAGCGCCCGAGGCGGTGGTAAAAAAAGGGGGGGGCTCCGAGGGATCCATGTAAGACTGGGAAAGGCAGGGGTCCGAGTGAAAGAAGACCGAGAAGAGGGGAGGGGATGTTTGCTGCGCGAAAACGATGGGGGGGGAGAAAACTGAGGGTACAACACACCAGAAGTGGGGTGGGCTTCTTTGGAGGGAGGGAGGAAATAGGGGTCGTTGGGGGGAACGTGGGAAAGCGACTCCGGAATGGCCTGCGAGAGGAAGCTCACGCGATTTGCCGAGAGGAAGGGATCATTTGGAAGGGGGGGAGCCATCAGAAGGGGGGGGGACATAACTAGGAAACGGGAAGTTCTCAAAAGTTACTTAGAAATAATGTTCACAAGGTCGAGGGGGGGCAGCGAATCTTCTGCTCAAGGCGCTGGGTTGAAAAAAAAAAAGGAAAGGCGACGACAAAGGGATCAGGAGTTGAGGAAAAAAAAGAGAGAAAATCTCGGGACGGCGTGAAGGAAGTAATCGAAAAAGAAGGGGAGACATCTCTTCCATAGGGGGGTAGGGTAATAAAACCAATAAATCTTGCGAAAAAAAGATTCAAGGAGCGACTTCTCAAACTTGCGTAAGGAACTCAGCATATTGGGGGACTTTAGAGAAAAGTTAATCATGAAATTATAAATAAGGCATAACTAGGAGCAAATGGGGAAGGATCAGTAGAAATTTGAAAGTTTCTTCAAATAAGTACGAACTAGAAAGAGGGAGGGTCCTGGGGTTCTTATAGCAAGGATATACCAGAGGTACGGTCCAGCTAAGAACTTCTTGGGAGAAAAGGTCTTAAGGGGTTAAGCCATTTATAATCAGAGAAGGAATCATCAGACAAAAAAAAAAAAAAGAAAGGGGGAAGCGAGATGATGACCAGAAAAAAGGGGGAAAAAATCGGCTAGGAATCAGTTATAAGGAATCAATCGGGATCCACGAGGAGGCGGTAAATCTTACGGGAGAACCATTTGGCAGAGGGAACAACATCACGTCTTAGTCGGACCTTGGGAACTAAAAAGAACATGTAGGAAACAGCCAGAGCTTTGACTTCAGGGAGGTTTCAAGAATAATTGTGAAGCAATTGGAACATGATTCTTCGGAAACACACACGGGGGGCAAGCAGGAGTCCAATACTCTAGGGCTCTGAGCATTGAAGAAAAGGTTTGCAACTAATTTCTATCCACAGAAAAAAGTGCTGCTATTGCGTCTCTAGATTTGTCGTAATTGTTAGTTTTATAGCTTCATGGTTGTGAACTACTCTCCTTTCAAGGGGGTGTGAGATTGCTTGTACTAGTGAGTGCGCTAACCTGATGGTAGATCGCAATCAACAAGAACCCACAACCCTTCTTATTATTGCAACAAGAGAGGATATGACCTATTTCTCTCTCCGGAACAGCAAAAGGAACTAGTTAGAGGGTGCAACTTCCGGAAATTCACCAGAAAAGGATGTCTAGAAATGACTCTAACGGAGTGAGGGAGTTCAGTAATTAAAGAAGAGGGCGTTAGTAGGAAAGTTCTCAGTACTACTTATTGGGTCTATGAATCGTTCTATATAACCTCTTTTGTAGAAAGGAGAAATTATGAAAGTCGAATATCAGTAGAACTTTAGAAAGATTGGGGTATCTGGAAATTCAGCAGACTGACGGGAAGGTTGGGCCCAGAGGAGACATGGGGAGCGAGATGGGGATTGACCCTTCCGGGCAGAGGGTTTTACGTGCTTTGATCACTGAGAGAACGGGACTCGCACTGGGAAAAACGGTCAGCATCGAAAAGTAAGGAAAAATATGAGGGGGGTCGAGATAGCGTCTAGGAGGAAGAAAAAGGAAAAGGGAAATAGAAAGTTCCAAAAAAACCCTGGTGGGGCGAGAGGACGTAAACGGTTGGCAGAGAAGAAAAAGAAGACAAAACGGCCTCTAAAACATCGGGGGGGAAATCATGTGATGAAGAAAAGTTTCAAGATACACATATCCTCATTGCCGAGGAAAAATCAAAGGGAGAAGCAGGAAACGAAAAGCCAAGATCTGTTCAAGAAGGGGACATAGGGTCTAAAAGGGGGCAAATAAATGTCACCAAGACTGTTGATCGTATAATATCAGGAAAAACACATGCGGTTGAAGAGCAACAAAGCGATGAGAGCAGTAGGGCGGGTGTCAATAGGGAGAATTCCGACTAAAAGGAGGATCCGGAAAAATGACCGGAGGGCAGTGGGTTTCGGACAGAGCTTTCACTGATGAACTTCCCAGAGAATGAAAGATTTCGAGAAGTTCGCTTACGAGAAGGAGAGAACAGGGTTAGAAAATTACTTGGGGATCTTTGAATAAAAAAAAAAAAGTCTTTCTCACGGAGGTATTTAAAAGAAAAAGTCAATCGAGTTAGATGGAAATAAATGAAAATCAGCGAAGTGAAAAATAGAGAATCTAAAGAAAAAGAAGATCCGACGACGGAAAGACGAAAACTTAGGTTGACAAGTATCCGAAAGACAATCGTGGCAGGCTAAAATAAAAAGTCCGTATGATGCGGGGTCTTAAATTTCTTCACTGTAGAAGTTCTTAAAGGGGGGCAATAAGGAAGAACATAACTACAAGCCTGAGGTGAAAGGCAGAGTGAAAGGTTTCCACCTTGAAGAAAGAGGGAGAAGTAGCGAGGGAAACGGGAGGTGCGATAGACTTTTCCGGGATCAGAGGGCGGGCGTCTGAATGTAAATCTCCCAATCAAAAACCGGCAGAAAAAGAAGGTGAAAACCGGGGGGAAGCGAACACTACAAAACACGGTTGCTAAAGATAGAAAGGGTCTGAAGGGGTGGGAATGGAATTAAAAGAGGCGGGATCTATCATCAAAGAAGACGGAGGTCACTCTGAGGGGGAAGGAAGGGAGGCATTGTTACGGTACTAGAGGGAGTAAAATGTTTTTTAAAGCCACAGGGGGGGGGAACCAGGACGAACATCGAAGAAGATGGTAGGACGAGTGAACTAAGGGAGAAGCTCCGCTGAACTTTGGCGATAACGAACTAGATCTTGACGGAAGTTGAGGGGGAGGAAAGAAAGGAAAAGCGGGGAAGAGAGTGGACGGGGTGACTAACAGGGCAAAAAAGAAAAAGACAATCAAGGGAAAAGTACAGGAGGGAATCAAACAACAGACACGCGGCATAGGGAGGGGAAAAAACCAAGGAGAAAGGGGAGATTAGCAAGTCCCTGAGCAAAAGGGTGAATGCCGGCAAAGGAAAAGCATACGAAGAACCGAGCAAAAAAAGGGACAGGAAGGGAGGGGGACAAGGCCACAAGGACAGAAAGTGGGAAAGTTGGGGGGGGGGGGGGGGGGGTGGGCGTAAACGAAACAGGGACTCAGCCGGGAGTCGGAAAAAACAAAGCGCCGGGGGGAGAGGAGGGGGGGGTACGGGGGGTTCCCAGGTAGGTTATGGTGGAAAATTCACAACCCTTAAGAGGAATTAAGAAACCCTGCCTCATATTGAATAATGCTATCTAATTGGCGATAGAAAACCCACAAAAAAGAGTTCAAAAAGGGGAGAGAATAGTCAAGTTCAACAGAAAGGGGTAGAGAGGAAGTGTAGAAATAAGGAAACCAAAAGGCCTTCTAGACTTACTCGGTCACGGGAAAGAAGGAAAGAGAGACCGTGTTTAGGAAAAGAATGAGAACTTTTCTAAGAAGGGGAAAAGAAAGGGAACTAAAAAAAAAATGGGGAGAGGGGCACGACTTCAGGGGAAAAAAAGAGTGGTCTGGGAATGGGAGGGATTGTCAGTGGGGGAGTTGCTGCGGAAATGAAAGGGAAAAGAAAGCATAGATCAACAACAACAACTTAGGGATGAGGGGGGAAAATGAAGAGTGGGAAGGAAGGAAAAAATGAACAGACCGCAACCTCCGCCTTCACTCAAAGAACAAATTAAAAAAAAAAGAAACCCGAGGAGGTGCTGGGGTTCCTCAGGAAACAGGCCCCTCATAAAAAATGGGATCGGTAGTCTGAAAAAAGGAGAAGAAAAGGGGGGGCTGGGAGGAGAAAAAAGGAGCATCACGGTGGTCGAAACAAGGGAAAAAGATTGGACTAGGGAAAACATCTTCCGTACGGATCAAATCCTAAGTAGAAAAAAATTGCAGAGGGACACGAATATAAGAAAAATGGGAAACCGAGAGAGAGGTACTAGTTCGGCGCACACAAGCAGGGGGCAGATCGGTCCTTCCCTCAGAGGGAAAGAGGGATGGGGTGAGACGAGAAAATGGAGGAGAGGGTCAGAAAGTAAAGGCTTTACAACAACGGAAAAACACAACCACGATCAAAAGGACTCTTTGGGTGGGGGGGGGGAGGGGGGAAAAAGAAACTTCAGACCCGAGGACGGACAAAGGCTAACAACGAAACTCAACTTCATACAAGGAACGATGAGTTGAAGAGAGGAAGGACACCCATGGCAAGAGGAGAGGCTTCCTTCAAATAGGAAAGGAAGAAAAAAAAATTCGAGAATGGGTCAAAACCCGCGACAGTGGGGATGAAAGAACCATGGCTAAAGAAAGGCTCAGGACAAAAAGACAGGCTTGGTAACTATGAGTCGATCGAAAAATGGTTGAGGGAGGTCAAAGAAAAGACAACTCGCTGAACGGGGGGGGAGGTCAAGGGGCAGGAAAGAAAGGAAGAAGATCTGAAAAGGCTCGAGGGGGGAGGGGACAAAGAAGAGGGGAAAGCGTAGGGGCACTAAGTAAAGTCATGAAGGAAAAAAAGCAAAAAAGAGGAGGGGGGCTAAATTTGCCTGTTGAAGATGGGGGTTCTGAAAAAAAAAAGGGGAGGATCACGGGGAGGAAAAAAATTCTAAGGTAAAGTCCCCTAAGCTTGATAGAAGCTACGCTTATGCGCTTGAGCCTGACCTCTGGGGAAAGCATTTAGGACAGTGAAGACGCCTGCAAAGCCTCCATAAAAGCTAGGTGGATGTATCAAAATGCGAATGAAATTCTTAAGGCTGAGGGTCTGGGGCTTAATCAATAAGGACCATAAAATAGATCTGAAGAAGTGAGAAGACCCCAGGACTGGTACACCGAGAAAAAGGAACTAGTTCTAACAAGAACTGGTAAAAGCACAAACCGTGGGAAAACATGAGAAGGGGGAAGGGAAAGTCTTTAGGGAGGTAGGTGGGATAAGATTTAGCCATTTCAGAAAGGAGACAGGTACTCCATTTAGGAAAAGATTCAACTGGTGGCTTTTATGGCGGAAGGTAAAGAAAACGGGGTTTGTTGGGAAAAGGGAGGTGGTAAAAACCGCCGTTGACTTTCAGGAGGGGGGGCGGCTGGTCAAGGAGAGTCTTTGGGGGGAGGGGGAGAGATTGTGGGAAAGCAAAAACTCTCGGATTGTAAGTAGCATAGAACTCACTCGATGGGGGAAGGGGAGAGGGAAGAGAGAAATGTCACCAGTTCGTGGAACAAAAGGAAGGGAGGGGGTGGGACCACGAGAACATTCAGCAATTGAAAAACCAAAACCGTCTAAGGATAAGCGTTCAGGAGAAGGAGAGCAAGAGGGGGGGGGAAAGGCTCAGGAAGATAGGGTGGGGAAAAAGGAGAAAAGGAAGGAGCTGGACTCACCAGGCAAGCATTGAGGAGGGAAGTCAAGCAGCTTCTTCTGGTTCTGGAGGACGCATCAAGAAAGACTCATCGAAGAGGATGTCAAGCATTGAGGATGATAAGAATCTGTTCTGCTTTATAAAAGGAAGAAGAAAGGTGCCGGCTAAAGAGAAAAAAAAACGGAGGGGGGAAAAGGGAAAGGAATATTTGCGCGGGATCGGAAAGGTCGGAAGAAGTCCACAAATTTATTGTCCGAGGCGCTAATGAGCTTGTCGCTGTGTCTCTGGGGAAAGGGGGGTCTTCATAAACATAATAAGACTCTCGCTTGGTCGTCCGGGTGGTTAAGGCAAATACTTATATAAACAAAAAAAAACGAGTCCTCCAATAGATCAAAAGGCTGTGTTAGGGGGAAAGGAGGAGAGGGGAAAAGTTGAAGGTCATAAAGAGGGATAAGAGAAGAGAGTAGCCAAATTGGGCGTCGAGATTATGGAAGGATTCCAGAACGGAAAGAGGGAGAGTCGGTAAGAGGGGAAAAAGCGACGCGGGAAACACACAAAGGAAGAAGTGGTGGGGTAGCGAGGCTCGTGAAAGAGACTGTACCCATGCGTTCCGCTGAAAAAGAAGAAAGGGCGTCTTCTTAAGGGAGATCCCAAGTCCAGGGGGAGCAGCCATCTAGGAAAAGAGGTCTGATCTTGGGGGGGAGGGGGGGGTCGAAAGGGGCACGAGACTGTCGAAAGGGACAATAAAGAAGTGAGCTCTCTTGAGGAGGGGGACTAATTAGGAAGCAACTGAAAATTGAGAGACAAGCCAAAAAAAAAAGAAAAGGGAAAATGAGGTCATAATCATAATGAGGAAGTTTGACGGAAGAGGGGGGGGAAAAGGAGTGTACCTCTACGAAATTCTGGGGAAGGGTGCAGAGGTCAGGAGAACCGAGGGAGAAGAGAGACAAAAAAAGTGGAGTAGGAAAAATAAGAGAGACAAAGAGGGACTACAACGGAAAGAACCTTTCAAGGAGTCTATTCAAAAGGAATTCGGGCAAGGTACAAAAAAAAAAGACAAAGACTCTGCCGGGGAGGGGAGGGAAGGGGGGGAAGGATTTGAATCGAGGAGGGGAAGAAGAAGATCAACCGTAGTGGGTAAGGGAAAGGTCTGGGCTACTACAAGAAAAACAAAAAAGATGGGAACAATGGCCTAAAAGGGGAGCAATATCCGAAATAAGAAGAGGGAGCTCAACGGGGGGGGAGGGGGGGGTATCACTGGGAGGTCCAAGACGCCAGGTCTGGGTGGTTTGCCCAGGGCAGGAAGTGAGCGGCTTCAATGCTCGGATACACTTCCTAGACGCGGGGGCAGACGTCGGTGGGTTACTCAGGGAGAAAAAGGAGCGCAGAAGAACTCCGTCAGAAAGAAAAAAAAACTCCCCTTAGGGAAGGAGCTAGCTCAGGGGGGGCGGGGGGAAGCCGGAAAAGTATAAAGAGCCTCCGCTCCAAAGGAAGGGGTGCTAGAGAGGGAGTGGAAAAAAAACGAGGTTGGGAATTCTATACGAGAGACGAAACAGGAACGGAAAACTCGCTGGAGTGAGTAGATGGGAAAAAATGGGGAGAAACATTTTAAGAGGAAATCTTACTACAGATAGGGTGATTCAGAATGAAGTGTAGAACAGGGGAAAAACCGGCCCAGTGAAACAAGATGCGGAGTGAAAAACGGGAGGGGGGGGACAGGGAGAAAAAAATGGGAAAGAGGGGATCGCAGCTTCCACGAGGAAAGGGGGGGGGGGGACATCGCATCTAAGGGAAGAAACTGGGAGGGGGGGGGAGGAGGAGCGTGCAGAGGGAAGAAGAAAACCGACAGCGAAAAAAGATTCGCGCCAGCTCAGAGGGAGGGGGGAGGGGAAAAAGTGCAAAGGGCCGTTCAAAGGAAAGAGGAAAAGAAAGAGGAGAAAGAAAGTACTTAAGGAGAAAATAGGGGAGGAACGGGGTGCGAAAGGGGGGGTCAAAGGGAAACATCAAAAAAAAAGGAGAGGGGGGGGGGCTTACGAAAAAAAGTTATGTATCAGATTGGAAAAAAGAAAAGTGAGATTGAGAAAGGGGAATGAGATTACTCTCAGCAGAAGAGTGAAAAAAAGAGGGATTGACTCCACGAAATCTACAGAAAGCAGGGGGAAAAAAAAAAAAGGTAGGGGGGGGGGAAGCAAAAAATCGAATCAGAAAAAAAAGAGTCAGGATCTCAAAAAAGAAAAAGAAAAATCTTTAGAGGGAGGTAAGTTAGGGGGACCTTGACGAACCGGAGGAAAAAGGGGGAAAAAGAAAAGTATACTCAGAAGAACGGGCTTTGGAAGGAATCAGCAGGTTCCACCGGGGGGGGGGGGGGATAAAGGAGTGCGATACTTGAAAAGGGGATTCGGGGAAGGAGGAATATAAAGTAAGGGGAATCTATGGATGGAGGGGAGTCTTGGAGGTCCAGACGGAAATCACGCCTGACAGAATTTGGTAGACCTGTGGGAGAACCAAGGAAGGAGGTCGAGAGTGATCAGGTGTGACCGGGAAGTTTTAAGAGGACAAGATTAGGTCTGGAAAGGATGGATCATAAAAGAATCCCGGGAGGAGTCACGTTTGGGGGGGGGGGGGGGGGGAGGGGGGGGAAACTGTCTAATTGTCCAGGTAAGAGGGACGGAAATGGGGGGGGAAAAAAAAGGGGAAAACATTACAGACTCGCATCGCTGGGTGCTTTTAGAAACGCTACGGGAAAGGGGGCTAGATCGGGGGGGGGGGAAAAGAAGGAAAACTATCTCTTCGTGGAATGGAGGGGGGGGGGGATGGCCAAAGAGAAAAGGGATACCTTTGGGGAGGGGAATCGGCAAAGCGTTTTTTCAAATATGGAGGATATTTCCCCCAAAAAGGAAGGAAAAAGGAACCCCCAGGGAGGGGGTTGAAATTCGGCAAAAAGGGGGGGGGGGGGGGGGGGGGGGGTGGGGTGGGGGGGGGGGTGGGTGGGGGGGGGGGTGGGGGGGGGGTGGGGGGGGGTTTTCAAAAAAAGAGGGGGGGGGGGGGATAAGACTCAAAACAGGCGGTTAGAAGGATAATCTATTTGCCAAAGGCATAGTTGCCAGCTTTGGAGGACGAGGCAAGGAAAGGCCCAGGTTCATGTTCTGTTACAAGGAAAAGACCTGGTAGAGAGGGTGTTGTTTACTGGGGGGTGAAAAAGTACTGGGGCTGGAAACCCCTCAAAAAGACAAGAGGAATAACTAAAGCCTAGACTAAGATTGGGCAGAAAAGGAGAGAGGAGGGGTCAGGGGGGAAAGAAAAAGGAGTAAAAAGAGTTTCTTGAACCAAGGGTGGCGGAGAAAAGAGGGAGGGGAAAAGAGGCCGATTTCTGTATATTAGAAAAAAATAAGTGAAGTGGGGCGTCACTTGGGAGAAATAAGAAAAGGGCAAAAGACGAGGGAGCTGCGACGACTTGGAAGGTTGTCTTGGCTTCGAAAAGAGAAGAAGGCGGGGGGGCGGTGAGTAGGTAGGGAGGGGGGCATCTGAAGGAGAGGAGGGACTTACATAGCTGCAGTACAAAAAAAAAGGATGATTGAAAAAAAAAAAATATGAAGGGAGAGGAAGGACTCGAAAAAAGGGGACACCCTCCGCAAGAAGGAAAAAGAAGGCCAGGCCGAGTTTTGGACCTCGAGACTGGAAAAATCCAATATGAGGGAGTCCGGGAATAAGAGGCCTACAAAAAGGAGGAGCAAAGGCTTCAGAATAACGGTTCGAAAAAAACAGTATTGAGAAAGGGCCTCGAAAACGTGCACAGACGACTGGGGCCAAACTAAGCGCAAACGAAATCTAAGGAACCATGGTGCACGACGAATCAAAGACTGGTTGAAAAAAAAGGGGGGGGGGAGGGGGGAACCCAGCAATTCGTCAGGGATCAAGGTAAAGAGGGAGGATAGTACTTCTATTCGAGAGGCTTATGGGTCACAAAAATAGGAAGGGAAAGGGGGAAAAACGTAAAAAATCTCCTCCTCTGGGGGCGCTGGGGGGGCACATGGAACACCGCCCCGGCTTCTTACAAGAAAAGGGAGGAAGACACAGGACATCAGCAAAAGGAGAAAGGGTTAGTCGGCTTATGCAAGAGAAAAGGACAGGTTCTAGGGGGCAAGGCAGGTCCTAGACACTGTAGGATCTACTTGTTGTTGCAAACAAAAGACGGGGGGGGGGGGAAAAGCAAAAAAAAGTATCAACGAAGGATGGGAAAGGAAAGTCATAAATGGGGGTGGCGCGTATCGAGAAGGGGGGGGGGGAGGGGATAAAAGGCACATCGCAGGGTTGAGTTTCTGAAAGAAATCACTTCCGAGGTCATTCAAAAAGAGAGGGGAGAAACAAAAGCGGGGGAGACAGGAAGTTCAAACATTAAAAATATAATCAAAGAGCACAATCGATAACTAATTTTAACAGGGTTAACCAAATATTGTTTAAAAGAAAAATGTAACAGCATCCACGAATTGGAGAACAAGAATTGAAAACGAAACCGGCCCGCTTGCTCACTGGAGGGACTCTGTCGCGAAGAGAATAGGAGGGGAAAGATAAAACTTAAAAAGAAAAGGTCCTCCTTAGCCTACTCGGCTGACTCGCATTCTCAGGAAAGAGACGGGTCTTATGTGCGGGCATAAAACAAGGGACTAGGAATCAGATTAAAATTCTCGAAGAGAACGAGTAAGATCCGAAAAAGAGGAAGATCAAATAGCATTCAGCACACAGGGCAGTGGGTCTGAGGAAATGACCAAAGTAAAAGTAGATTGCAGAAGGCATAAACTAATGAGGACCAGGGTAAAACTGAGAGGTAACAAGGAAAGTTACCGAACCTCGACCAATGGGACGGGTAAGTTCGCGAAAACTATGGTATTTCTAGTGGGAAAGACGGAACAAAAAAAACAAAAAACAAAAAACAAAAAAAAAAAAAAAAAAACCTAAGGGAGGTCCCCCAGGACATGATGGCGGACGTTGAGAATAGAGACGGGGGGGAGGGGACTGAGATTGGGAAACTAACGCGGGGAGTGGCCTCTATAGGGCAGAGCAAGAGAAGGGGAAAGGAGCTGAAACGGATCAATCAACCTTTCGGAAGGACCAGCGTATGGGTAGACCAAAAAGGAAACCACGTGCCCGTTGGGCGCCCCAAGTGTCAGTAGAATAAAAGAGGTGAGCAAACAAGAGGGGCTCGAATCTGCTGCTCCGGAGCGATGGGGGTACTTCCATAAGAAAGGGATAACTCACGAAAAACGGCAGAATGTTCAGGGTCTGAGGAAACGCAGAGCTCAAGTGGGAAAGTAAATCGTTCACGAATACGTAGTAGCAGCAATGGGTGGAGCGGTCCATCTGGGTCTATAAAAACAATCAGGTTAAATACTACGGAAATATGACTCGAGGAAAGTCATGGAAACACACGGCGGATCTTAAAAATCCATCTTGGGGATTTGGGAGAGGTAAGATGAAAAAGGTAAGTGAATGCCTCGTGAAACCTAGGAGATCACTGTGAGAGTTAAATGGTGAAGGCATCACCATGAGACGCATCAAGGACGGGTATCGTGCAAGTTGCATGGAGAGCCTGGAAGGAGCCACTCGTCCCTCCAACGAGCAAAACGCTTGGTGTAGAAAGTTTCGTAATTTCACAAAGTTCAACAACAATTGCAGGGCATCAATTGTCCTGGGCGATCGACTATATCACGCGAAAAAGAAGGTAGGGAACCTAGTGTAAAGGGCTGGTCAAGGAAGGAATGGGAGGGGGGCTATAAAGAGAAGTCCCACTATGAAAAATCTGCATTAGGGGGGGAAATCTATAGCGGGGGGAAAAGAAAAAAGGATCAATCAGGAACACCAGAAGAAGCCCACGTATTTGACTATCACATCCAGGTTGGAAGCCCGCGTGATCTTCATCGGGGGGGTAGATATTGGCTACCTTGACTCTTCTACAGGCGAAAAAAGCCAGGCAAGGAAAAAAAGGAGTAGTCCGCTATGAGGCGACGGAAAGGGGAAAATGGAAGGGGTCTCCACTACCAGCAAAGAAGATGGGGTCGCAAATCTCTGCCGGTTAGGTGAGACGAAGGCAGTTGACCTCAGGAAAACGGGCAAAAGGGGTTTGAAAAACAAAGATAAGAAGGTAGAAAAAATAAAAAAAAAAAAAAAAAGAAATTAAGAATGAGACAAAAAAAATCGACAAAGAACAACAACAAGGTGAGTTCCAAGAAAGGGAGCATATAAATCACACACAGACTAATAATCAAAGCAACCCCAGAGAAAAACAATCAAGGACGAAAATACCAAGGTCAACACATACAAGTCAGACTAACAAAAAAAGAAGGACGAAAATCGCCCCAGAACAGAAAAGCGAACGGGGAGACTTATAGAAAGGGGAGGCAAAGGAAAGGGAGACACCCTAAGCATTATAGAAAAAGAAACGGATCTACAAAGTAAGGGGAGATCACACTTACGAAGGGAGAGACAGAAAACAGACTGGTGCACAAAAGGCGAAGGAAGACACTGAATCAAGGAGTATCCAAGAGGGACATAACCAAACACAATGATATAGGAGAGAGACAACAAATCACAATCAGAGAACCGGGGAAAAATGTTCCCGAAGAGTGCGACCATAGGGGATAAAAGCGAGAATCGAGGCAACAAAAATACCTAAGGAAAGGACGGGACAGTCACAGAAGTACTAGATAAAGGAAAAAGCCAAATCAAGAAGATATGGAACTGGCACGATATTAGAAAAAAGAGGAAGAACAGGGCACAGCATTTAAAGTCTCATAAAGCATACATACGACAAAGATAAAGGGGGGAAAAAAAGAAATGGCTGAATCATCCGACGATCCCCAACGAAGTGCAGCGAGAAGCTACGTGATGTCGTCCGAGAAACTACAAAAGGGGCGAAACTAGAGGGTCATTACTAGGGGAGTAAGTGAACATTTTAAAAAAGGACCATGCAGTCCTAGTACGCGCCTAAAAGGAAAAGTTGATCCCACTCAGGAAAAAACGCAAAAGCTTTTTTGCGCAGAAAGGATGGAAGCTTAATCGGAAAACTCGTTAGCTTCTGACATTCACAAGCACATAGGTGAACTCGCCTAACACGCGGAAACGAGATGCTGCGAAGTTAGCGTGCTTGAGCAGGTAACGACGAGCTATCTTACGCATAGCCTGATGCCGGTGGGGGAAAAAGTCGACAAATTTCAGGAATTAAGCCGCGGGGGGGAGAATAGAAGACAGGAGGGAGAGCTCGGAACTATCGTCAGGAGAAGGAACTGTGGAAAAAGTTTAACGGGGCTAGGGGGAAGAAAACCAAAAAATAAGAGACTGTACTTCATCTCAAAAATGAATTGATACGCAAATCCCAAAGAAAGGACAAATAGGTAGAGCAATAGAGGAAACTCCGGGGAGGCAACATCGATAAGCTAATCTCCGAAAAAGAAAACGCTAGCAGAAAAGGCGGGTACATCGTGAAAGAATAAGAAGCAGGGGTTCACGTTCTAATAAGCCAATCGGCTTCGGCGGGAGGACGTCACAGCGCCTTAAGGGGAAACTGGCCATAGAGCAAAAATGACAACCTCCAGGGGTGGAGCAAGACGAAGTTGACCAAAGAGACCGAGGCTTAACGGCCGAAGGTGGGGAGTAGTCGCGAAGGACGGAATCGATCTGGAGGGTCTTTGAAGTCATCCGGCCAAATACCGCATTCAATAAAGGCTGTATAAATGGAGACAGCCAGAAAACGGGGGCGTCGTGCGGCTTATCTTTCTTCTTTGGACTGGGGCATCAAATCTGTCGGATGCGGGGCTAACATAGAAGCCTTGAAGTTCACTCTTGCGTAAAGTTCTTAAAAAATGTTCGTCTCTGGATCGAATTTTTCCACCACAGTGGTAAACATTTACACAAATCGCCTCGCTTGGGCCTTTCTATGACGCTAAAAGCGCATCCCGCTGCTGGGGGGGGAAGATCCCGAAAAAGATACTTTCATACAGGGAGGGCAGGAACATACTATCAACGCTTTGAAGAGGGGAGTTGTGATTTTCGCACTCCTCTGGAGATCGGAGAGGGGGTAAAAAAAGCCAAGGCATAAAATTAATCCCCCGTCGCTGTTGGGGGGTTCAAAATCGGCATCCAGGGGAGAAGTAATGGAAATCGAGATGCACGGGGAATCAGATTCCAACAGGCGCAGTGTTCAAAGGCGGTTTCTAGGGAAAAAAAAACGTCGTACGAACCTCACTGGAGAAGGTACACATCCCAAGCGGCAAAGGGCAGGACGTTGGTGTACTTGGGTGGTGCACGAATATGGATGACGAAATCAGCAGTCTCTAAAAACCAGAAGATGCCTCATAGGGGAAGGACGCTCTCGAAGGGTGGGTCAGGGGGAGAACGCCAAATCGGGGGACAGGGGCTTCGGCCAAAGAATGATATTCGTGGCGATGGCCAATCTGCCGTCGGGCGGAGAGGATAGCTAAAAAAAGCAATCCATTTTCGCCACGGGGACCAAAGGACGTACTCAGAAGACGAAACGGGTGAGAAGGTCCTTCGAGGAAAGCCGCCTGTCTGGATTGCGTGGGAAAGCGGAGGTGTGGGCGGTTGCAGTCAGGGTACGGAAACGGGC